>JAESGJ010000131.1_pt1 | contig 116569 bp, 96 predicted proteins | sample 9266241 | NCBI WGS metagenome assembly JAESGJ01 (sample SAMN14514841, study PRJNA621669) | algae metagenome | isolation source: Brasilonema octagenarum HA4186-MV1 and co-occurring heterotrophs from wet... | place: USA: Manoa Valley, Hawaii | collected 2009-07-20 | reverse complement strand
CGATGTCGGCGTCTCGCCAAAGATTGGGAGGCGTCCGTCGCCTCCGCCGAAGCCTGGCTCATCATCGCTTCCATCAGGCGCATGACACGCCGTATCGCAAAACTCGAATTATGAGTCGGGCTCTTACACTGGCTTCCTTGCGATCGGCTTCATGTCGGCCGCGGTTATTCTGGCGGCACGGCCAGTCCAGTTCGAGAGCACGCTAGGCGGGCTCGATAAATTCTACCGGCTCCACAAGTGGTTCGGTGTTGCCGGCGCCAGCTTGGGCGTCGTTCACTGGTTGATCGAGATTCTTCCCCGCAGCTTTGTCCGTTGGGGGTGGCTGGCGCCGCGGATCCGTGGGTCGCGTCCCGCCATCGACCCGACGACTGGCGTCGATCTTTTCCGGAATCTGCGCGAGCCGGCGGTTAGCGTCGCTGAGCCAGCGCTCTACTTTCTGCTCGCGCTCGTCATCATCGCGCTGTGGAAACGCTTTCCCTACCGCCTGTTTCTCCGCACGCATCGCCTGCTATCGATCGTCTTCATCGTGCTCGTCTTTCACGCCGTGATCCTCATGGGGCGAGGCTATTGGCAGGCGCCGATGGGCCCGGTGATCGGCATATTGATGGCGGCAGCGTCGCTCGCGGCGCTAGCGTCCCTCTTTCGCCGCATCGGAAAGGATCGGCGGGCATCCGGCACGATCGCGGACGTCAACTATCATGGCGACAGCGGCGTTCTTGAACTGACGATCGCGCTGGCCACCGCCTGGCCCGGGCACCGTGCCGGCCAGTTCGCCTACATCGATTTTGGTGACGGGGAGCCACCGCATCCCTTCACCATCGCTTCTGCCTGGCACCATGATGGGCGGCTCCATTTTTGCATCAAGGAACTGGGCGATTACACGCGCGTGCTTCCCGAGCGGCTCTTCCCCGGTCAGACCGTGACGATCGAAGGGCCGTACGGCCGCTTCGACTTCGATCGCGGTCGCCGCCAGCTGTGGATCGCGGGCGGCATCGGGATCGCGCCCTTTGTTGCCGGACTGGAACGCTATGCGGAGCAGAAGGAACGGCCGCAAATCGATCTGATCTACTCAACCCGCCACAGAGACGAAGGCTTGCTCAAGCGGCTGGCGAGGCTCGCGGGGCGAACTGGAGCGCGCGTTCATCTTCTGGTTACGCCGCCCGATCCGCAACTCACGGTGCAAAACCTTGAAGAGATGGTGCCGGATTGGCGCGGCGCGGAGGTATGGTTCTGCGGGCCGGCCGACTTCTGCGAATCGATACGCGCGGCGATGCTGGCCAGAGGACTGCCTGCCAGCCGTTTTCATCAAGAGCTATTTGCTCTGCGCTGACGCCGGAATTGACAAGCGTCAGGCCAAACCCAGTTCTCAGCCGAAGAAGGCATAGACTGGCGCCGTCAGGCTCAGGACGCAGCCTGCACCGCGAGGTTATGAACGCGTAGGCGCGGGAAAACCTCTTCGAGGGGCTTCGTGTCAGGTAGAACGTACACATAACCGCCCTTCTTCTGGAAGACGGGCTGGACATGTTTGCCGTAAAAGGCGCGCGGCACGTTGATGCATCCAAAGGTAATGCGGTTGTCATCCGGCGTCTCCGACAGCATGCGACCGCGTCTGTTTTCCTTCTTCGCTGCGTCTGCGGGGATCGGGTGTATCGCAACACTGTTGGTATAATCGACCCACAGCACGCGCTGGCGCCCGGCGGCATAGCCGAACTTCGCGAGGAAGCGGCCGGCGGGCGTCGTCTTCTCCGCCGGGCCGAGATCGCTTAGCTTCTTGCTGCCCACCCCGGGGCTTGCATCGTCGCCGGCGGCGATGCCGATCAGCACCGGCACCTGATCCAGCGGCTTCCCGTTTGCGTCATAGAGGATCAGCGAAGCCGTCTTCTTGTCGAGGACAGCGTAAGGCAAGCCGCGATTGTCACCCGACGCGGATATCCAGTCGGCGACCACCCGCGCATCCGGCGAGGGATTGACCTCAACTGGGCGACTGGCCGCTGCAGGCGGCCGTGACGCCTTCTTGGATTTGGCACTGGCCTTCTTGGTCGGTGCGGCATCGGCCGCAGTGGCGATCAGTGCGGTGGCGGCGAGAAGCGGTAGAAACTTGATCATCTTTACCCATGTGAAAGGGTGGCCGCCCCTCCCTGAGGACGGCCACCCCGTTCAGTCAGACTGCAATTCGCAAACGCGCGGACGCCGCATCAGTGCCGCGGGCGCTTACCCCGCCGCTCCTGCTCCTGCATGCGCTGTTCGACACTGTCGACGCGGCCATTGATCTGTTCGAGCCGCTGCCCGTTCTGCTGTGCCTGGCCGGAGGCCGCCTGCGCTTCGGCAAGCGCCTGCTTCGCAGTGCCGTCAGTCGCCTGGAGCTGCGTCTCGATCGCGTCGACGCGCTGGCTCACCGGTGCGATCTGCTCGCGCACATAGGATTTGGTGGCACAGCCGCCGAGCGCAGTGGCGGCGACCAGAACCACAGCTGCGGGGGCGAGTTTGGTAATTTGAAGCATCGCTCTATCCATTTGGTTATGTAGCCGCGCGAAGGAGCGCGTATCGCTACCTTCGGGCAATAGACGCGGCGGCAGGCCGAGGCTATCATGAGCCAAATGGAGCGTTTTAGCTTGATGGTAATCGCGCTAAACTGATCACGCTCAAACCATTTGCTTCAGTGCGCATTACGCTTAACCGGCGATGAACAGAATAGGGTCGATCGTTACTTGCGCGAATCGCGCTTCTTATCTGCAGCGAACGGATCCACGGGAATGCGGCCGTCCTTGGCGGGCGCGCGTGGAGCCACAGCCGGGCCACCGCGATAGGCATCGACGCATTTGCGCAATTCAGCGACCGCGGCGCCGCTGCCGTCCAACCGCAGTTCCTCGACCGGCACGTCGCCGCGGCTGACGTGGAGGAAGGCCGAGGCGGCAAAGACCTCGGGGAACGATCCGCCAAAGCTGGTGACGAAGCCCCGCTTGCCGTCAGCGACGATGCCAACCGCCAGATGCCGCGGGAAAGCGGCGTTGGAGAGCCGGAAGTTCAGCTTCAGCTGTTCCTTGGGACGGATCGACCAATTGGGGTTGAGGAGTGACAGGCGGTTGCTGCCATCGGTGTCCAGCCCGAGCAGCAGCGTGGTGCTGCGCGCGCCGTCAAAGGTTCGCGTGATGAAGCAGCCTTTCTTGTCGGTGCTCGGCGCGACTTTCCATGCACCGACGTCGCGAGTGGCATATTCCTTTGCGGCGGCAGGCATGCCGGCGAACAGTGCAGCGCCGACCAGCGAAGCGCAGAGCATCGCGCGACCGACAATTCCGGACCGACCGGTGAATGGGGATCGTAGAGAAGGCACGTCGTCAGACAATCTCAAGCTCCTGCAAAGCCGGGTGGCGGTGATGCGGCGGCGCGTCGCGCTTCGGAAGACGACACCTGAGATACCTGGCAGCAGATCCACGATCCACCGCCAGGCGCGTGCAACGAACCTCAGGCGGAACGCATCGTTCCGGTTTCGATGAAACGGCGATGCCAGGAGAGCGCCTCGCTGAGGAGCGACGGCGCATGAAGACCATAGGCGCCTTCACGCGCACGCTGCGCATAATGGTGCAACTCGGGCCGGAAATCCGGATGGGCGCAGCGTTCGATGACGACGTCGGCCCGCTGCCGCGGACTCAGCCCGCGCAGATCGGCAAGTCCCTGTTCCGTGACGATCACCTGCACGTCCTGCATGATGTGATCGACGTGGCTAACCTGCGGCACGATTGCGGAGATCTTGCCGCCCTTGGCGGTCGACGGCGTCATGAAGATCGACACATAGGCGTTGCGCGCGAAATCGCCCGAGCCCCCGATCCCGTTCTGGATTCGCGAGCCCATCACCAGCGTCGAGTTGACGTTGCCGTATATGTCAGCCTCAATCAGGCCGTTCATGGCGATGCAGCCGAGCCGTCGAACGAGCTCCGGGTGATTGCTGATTTCCTGCGGGCGCAGGATCATGCGATCAGCATAATGCGCCATGTCCGCATTCAGCCGCTCGGCGGCCTGAGGACTAAGCGAGAAGGCCGTCGCTGACGCCATGCGCAACTTTCCGGAATCGAGCAGGTCGAGCATCCCGTCCTGAATGACCTCGGTATAGGCAGTCATCGGTTCGAACGGTGTATCGATCAGGCCCGAGAGCACTGCATTGGCAATGTTGCCGACGCCCGACTGGATCGGCAGCAGCGATGCGGGCAACCGTCCGCGCCTCACTTCATGAGTCAGGAACTCGATGATATGGCCAGCGATGGCCAGCGCAGTGTCGTCCGGCGCGGCGAACGGCAGATTACGATCCGGCGAGTCCGTTTCGACAATCGCGACGATCTTGTCCGGATCACAGGCGAGATAGGGGGTGCCGATGCGATCGTCCGGACGAACGAGCGGAATGGGCACGCGATCCGGCGGCAAGCGCGTGCCGTAATAGATGTCGTGCATCCCCTCGAGCGCGGCATTCTGCCAGCGGTTGACCTCGAGAATCACGCGCTTCGCGCGGTCGAGCCACGTCTTGTTATTGCCAACGGAGGACGAGGGAATCAGCGATCCATCCGGCCGAATTCCGGTGACCTCAACGACCGCGGTGTCGAGCGTTCCGATCACGCCTTCCCAAGCCATCGGTGCAACCTGGCTGAGATGCATGTCGAGATAATCGATCTCGCCGCGGTTGATCTTCTCTCGTGCAACCGGATCCGAACTGTACGGCAGGCGCTGCGCGATGCCGTCGACGGCGGCCAGCGCACCATCTAGCTCCGGACCGGTGGATGCGCCCGTCCACAGATTGATGCGGAAATCCCGACCTGCCTCGTGCTCCGCCGCAATCCGGCGGGCAAGCGCCTGGGGCACCGCCTTGGGATAGCCCGACCCGGTGAAGCCGCTGGCGCCCACCGTCTCACCCGGCTGGATCAGGGCAGCCGCTGTTTCGGCATCCGTCACACGGGAACGAAGCGGGACACAGGCAATACGATCAGACACGCACATACACTCCAGGTTGGAGACGCTCGTTTATCAGTGAGGATAGCGACGCGAAAGAACGGGAGACCCCGTAAACAATTCGAATCGGTTCGCAATCGTGACGAATTCAGTGGCTTGGCTGCCAGCTTCGGCGGGCGTGCCTAGTGGCAGTTATCCGACACGACGACCCGGTTTCGGCCTTCCGCCTTGGCGGCATAAAGGGCGTCATCGGCAACCTTGATCAGGTACTTCTGATCAGGGTGTCCGCCGTGCGCCGCCACCCCGAACGAAGCGGTGACACGCAATTCTTCGCCGGCGCTCGCCTCGATTGCGCTCTGTTGCAGCGCGTAACGTATCCGCTCGGCAACAGCCCTCGCCTGCTCGACACCCGTCTCGTTCAGCACGATGAGGAATTCCTCTCCACCATAGCGGAAGACGAAGTCGCTCGGCCGCACCTGATCCATCACGATCTGCGCCACTTCGCGCAGCACCATGTCGCCCGTCTGATGGCCGAAACGATCGTTGATCTGCTTGAAGTGATCCACGTCCAGCAGGATGACGCACAAGGGGCTGTTGTGTTCGTTGGAGAAGGCGATTTCCCGGCCGAGGATTGCGGGGAGGAACCGCCGATTGAGCGCGCGGGTCAGCGGATCACGCCCGCTTTCCATGGCGGCCAAGCTTTGAAACAACTCGTTGAGCAGGAATGATACCCGGCCGACGGCGGCCTGAAGCGCGGTCAGCGTCTCCACCTGGCGATTGGTGCGAGCGTCGCCTTCCAACTGGGGGAGCAGCAGGCGATCGATCTTCTGCGTCTCGGCCATCAACTCCTGAAACAGGCCGGACTTGTCGAACATGAAACTCGCGCGGTGCCGAAGCCACAGGCCAAACGGCGATTCCGCCACCCGTTCCAAGCCGCCGTCGCAGCCGCGCAGCAATGCGAAGAGCGTTTTCTGGCTCCATTCCATGAGGCTGGCCTTCTGCGCCTCCTTTTCCGTCGACACGTCCTGATCGATCGAAAACAGGCGATAGGCTTCATCGAGCCGAGCACGGGCCGCAGTGTCGTTGACGTAGGCCTGGCTCATCAACAGAATCGCGGTGTCGATCCGTTCATATGCAAGTTGAAGCGCCCCCAGCGCCTCGCGCGGGGTGGCCGCGCGGGCGGCCAGCAGGCGCGCGCAATCCGCCTTGATCGCCATCGCCCCCTCCATCACCAGATGAATGGGGATCTTGATCCGCGCATGAACCTCGCCGATCACCTTCTGCCGCTCCTGCAATGCGGCGGACGAGCGAATGTCATCGGCATCGAACAGCGCTGACAACCATTCCAGCAAGGAGGCACTGAGCCGACTATGCACGACCGAATGGTTCAGAAATGCCTGCGCCTGCTCATCTTCCAGCAGCTTGTCGTAAAAGGCGGCGACCATCGCGCCGCCGTGATCGGCAACCACCCCTCGCAGAAGCGCAACCCTGCGCTCGGCGGCATCCTCAACTGACATCGTAGGCGACATAGGGATCATGGTGGTTCGAGGGCGCCCGTTTCCGTACGCCAGCGGACCTTACTCCGAAAAGTGAAGTGAGGGACAGTTCGGCCAAGCCTTGGCCGCCTCCCCTGGACGAAACCGGTCGCGACCGGGTCGGCGCCGCCTTGCTCATCCGCGCGCAAGGTACGAGTTGGCGCATTGCCGGGTCAACCCTCGCGCACGTGCCATGAGAGCAGCGTTTTCCTTTCACCACCGGAACGAACCTCAATCAGGCGCGTCTCGCTGCGATGCGCCGCCACTTTTCCGACCGTCGCGTCCATCTCGCGATCGGGTTCTTTGCCATCACGCTGGCCGCGCTTGCACTGCTTCTCGCCGCGTTCCCGTGGGGAATCTTCAAGAGGATCGCCGAACAGCGCCTGACCGCGCGGTTCGAACGCCAGGTGCGGATCGGCGCGATGGAGCGCGTCGACCGCTTCGGTTTCACCCCGACGATTGCCCTGCGTGACGTGCGCATTCCTGGTCCGGGCTGGGCGGGCAGGAACGATCTGGTTCGCGCAGAGCAAATCCAGGTCAGCTTCCCGGCGCTCCCCCTTCTGATCGGTAAGTTGAGCCCGCGCGAGATCACCGTCGATGGAGCGCAGGTCCACCTCGTTCGCGCAAAGGACGGACGCGAAAACTGGCGTGATGAGAGACGCACAGGTAAATCCGGGCAGAGCACGCTCGAGGGCCTGACCGTTCGGCGATCGCGCCTGATATATCGCGACGCGAAACGGGAGCGACAGGTGAACCTAGCGGTCACTTCGGACACGCAGGGTCTTCGTCTTTCCGGGCCAGGCGTAGTTCGCGGCGCGAAGGTGGACGTGACGCTTCGCGCGCCGGCCGTGACAGGCAATCGTCAGGGTGGCTGGCCGTTCGACGCGCGGATCGCCGGCGATCAACTCCGCATGCATGCCAAGGGCGTGATGGCCGCTCCGCTGGATACCAGCCGCATGACGCTTGATGTGACGGCAGAAGCAGCAGACCTCGCCTTGATCGATGCGGTGATCGAGGCGGGCCTGTTTCAGAGCCAGCCGGTGTCCCTGTCGGCGCACGTGCGGCGCGAACCGCAACGCTGGCTGATCGACCGGCTGAACGGACGGATCGGGCGATCCGACATCAGCGGCACGCTCACTGTCGACAAGGTCGACGGGCGCAGCAAGCTCGACGGGACCGTCCGCTCGCGTCAGATGGATTTTGCCGACCTGTCGTCGGACGAAGGCCTGGCCCGAGCGGCCGCGAAGGAACAGGCGCTCGGCCCACGCATCGTCCCGGACACCCGGGTGAACCTCGCGAAGGTGGGGCGCACTGACGGGCGCATAAACTTTCGTGTGGACAGGATCGTCAGTCGCGAGGGGCCGTCCTCGTTGACGAACATGGCGGGGACGTTGGTACTCGACCATCGCGTGCTGACGATCGCCCCGTTGAGGATTGGCCTGCGCCGCGGCTACATCACGGGACGCGCGGTGGTCGACCAAGGTGATAATGGGCCCGTCCCGCTCGTTCGGCTCGATCTGAAGCTCATCGACAGCAGCATTCCCGCGCTTGGCGGGGGCGGCGGCACCGTCACCGGCCGTGTGGACGGCCGGGCAGTGCTCGCCGGCCGCGGCAGCACGATCCGCGAGGCGGTCGGAAATGCGGACGGGCGCATCGGGATCGTCGCACGGGACGGTGCCTTGCCAACCGAGATCGCCGCTGCGCTTGGCTTCGACGCCGGCCGCGCGATCCTTGCCGGCAGCGATGATCGCGCGGCGCTGCGCTGCGTGGTCGCGGGCTTCACGCTTCGCGGCGGGCGCGGCCGCGCTGGCCCATTCGTGGTCGACACCGCACAAAGCCGCCTTGACGGCACCGGAACGCTCACGTTCCCGCAGGAAGCATTATCGATCCGCCTGACCGGCGCGCCGAAACGCGACGCCATCCTCCGCCTGCCTGGGTCAGCGACGATGACGGGCACGCTCAGCAGGCCTGACATCGTCGTTCCGCCCGAGGTCAAGTCTGTCGGCAACGTGTTCAAGGCACTCGGCCGCGCGATTACAGGCCGACAAGGGCCGGTGGCGCAGGACGCGGATTGCGAGCGGCTCTCCGCGCGGGTGCTCCGCTGATCGACCTGAGCACCAATGGTGAATGCTGCAATGCGGTAGTAGCGCTGCCCCGCGGCGGCACTATATGGCGCACATGTCGCGCGCGGCCCATCCTTCGATCAGATCATGGCCAGAAGGGACGGCACATCGCGCCCGCGGGCCGACGCCTTGGTTTGTTCAGGTTATATTTCTAAGCTGCGCGGACCTGCGATGCCTGCGCCGTTAATCGCGATTGTCGGTTGCGACGGATCCGGCAAGACGACCCTGACGGCGGATCTACTTCGTGTCCTCGGCAACGAGCGCCTCGTGGGCACGACGTATCTCGGCCTTGGCTCCGGAACCCTCGGCGCGCGTATCCGCGAACTTCCCGTGATCGGTGCGCCGATCGAGAAGCGGCTGGCAAAGAAGGCTGAGCGGACGCGCTCGAAGGAGGATCGTATTCCCGGGCTGGCTACCGCGTTGGTCGTCTACGGGTTCTCTCTGCTCCGTCGCCGCCGTTTTCGCCGTGCGCTCGCCATGCGCGACAGCGGCGTCACCGTGATCACCGATCGCTATCCGCAGGTCGAAGTGCCCGGTTTCTATGACGGCCCCGGACTGTCGGCAGCCAAGGCGGATAGCCCCGCCGTCGCCCGGCTAGCGGCGCGCGAGCGGCGGATGTACGAGTGGATGGCGAGCTATCGCCCCACATTGGTGATTCGCCTCAATGTCGACGTGGAGACGGCCGCAGCGCGCAAGCCGGATCATGATCGCGCGCTGCTCGCCCGCAAGGTGGCAGCGACGCCGCTGCTCCGCTTCGGCGGCGCCCCTATTGTTGATCTGGACGCGCGCGCTCCTTATGAGCAGCTGCGCCAGCAGGCGCTCGATGCGGTTCGCGCCGCCATCGCCTGAACCGCGCGATCCTGCCGAACAGAGATGCAATGACCGAACCGAGCCTGGCGCCATTGATCGCCATCGTGGGAACCGATGGATCGGGCAAGTCGACCGTCGCCAATGCCCTGCTGTCATGGATGCAGGAGCAGCGCCCCACCGAACTCCATCATCTCGGCAAGCAGACCGGGCACATCGGGCGGGCGATCGCGCGGTGGCCGCTGGTTGGCAAGCGCCTCGACAAGACGATCGTGAAGAAGGCCGGGATCGCGCCTGACAGCGATCGGCCGGATACGCTGGCCGCAATGGTGATCTTCGCCTTCTCGATGCGCCGCGTGCGCCGGTTCCGCCGCATGCTCGCCGCGCGTCGGCGCGGGATCGCGATCCTTGCCGATCGCTTCCCGCAGATCGCCGTGCCTGGTCCGATGGATGGACTTGGCCTCGCCCGGGCTCATCCCACCGGCCTTCCCGCGCTGCTCGCACGCCGCGAGCGGGCGCATTACGAGTGGATGGAGCAATATCGCCCCGATCTGGTCGTGCGGCTGAACGTTGATCTTGCCACTGCGCTCAAGCGCAAGCCCGATCATCGACCCTCCTCGCTCGAGACGAAGATCGCGGACGTGCCGCGCCTCACCTTCAATGGCGCGCCGATCGTCGATATCGATTCCACGCTGCCGCTGGATGAGGTGATCGCGCAGGCGAAGGCGGCGATCGCGCCCGTTCTGCGCCGATGAGAAAGTGGTTCGCCGATGGCGTCTTCCGCACAGTGCTGCGCAACGCGGGGTATCTCATTTCCGGCAAGCTGGCAGGCGCGTTGTTCAGCCTGCTCGCTTTTGCCTGCGCCGGCCGCGCGCTGACACCCACCATCTTCGGCGTGCTGATGATCGTTCACAGCTACGCCCATACGGCGGGCGGTCTCGCAAAGTTTCAGACGTGGCAGTTCATCGTGCGGGAGGCGACGCCCGCACTCCACCATGGCAACGTTGACAAGGCGCGCGACGTCATCCGCTTCTCGTTCGGCCTCGACATTGCGAGCGGCTTGATCGGCATGGTCGGTGCGATCATCGCCTTGCCCTGGCTGGCGGAACGGTTCGGCATCGACCAACGCATGCTGCCGCTGGCGATCGCATATTGCACCCTGGTGCCGACCATGTCCGCGGCAACCGCCACAGGCGCGCTTCGCGTGCTTGACCGGTTCGACCTCATCGCCGGCCAGCAGATCGTCACCCCCGTGCTGCGGGCTGCAGGCGCCGTCCTCTCCTATTTTGCCGATCTCGGCTTCGTCGGGTTCGTCATCACCTGGTATTTGTCCGACCTGCTCGGCGATCTCGTGCTTTGGGCCTATGCCGTTCGTGAGCTGAAGCGGCGCGATATGCTGGACGCGCTGAAGCCGGGATTGTTCGGCACCGCGCGACGTCTGCCGGGCGCATGGGCGTTCGTCTGGACGACCAATGCGGCCCACTCGGTCTATGCCGCATGGGGCCCGCTCAGCAATCTCGTGGTCGCTGCCATCCTCGGCCCGGTCGCCGCCGGCCTCTACAAGATCGCCAGCACCCTGCTCGACTCCGCGGCTAAGCCGGCGGACCTTCTTCGCCGCGGCTATTACCCGGAGATCATGCGCCTCGATCCCCGCGAACCGCGCCCCTGGCTGCTGGGGGTGCGCGCCGGTGCCCTGGCCGGGCTGACCGGCCTGGCCATCGTCGGGCTGGTGCTGATCGGCGGAAAGCCGCTCATCGGCCTCGTCTTCGGGCAACGGTACCTTGAGGCCTATGACCTGCTGAAGCTGATGGCGGTCTCTCTCGTCGTCGCGATGGCCTTCTTCCCGTTGGAATCGCTGCTCTACATGGCGCAGCGTCAGACGGCCGCATTCCTCGCCCAACTGGTGGCGGTGATCATCTACCTCGCCCTGCTCGCGGGCCTGACCCATGCCTACGGCCTGGAGGGGGCGGGTGTCGCCTACCTCGCCGGCAGCATCGCGGTCGCGCTGTGCATGCTGGTGCCGACGATCAGTGCCTACCGTCATCGCGCCAGCCTGCCTTGGGCCGTGCCGGCATGACGCCGTTGCGCCGCGCCGCGTTGGAAGAAGGAGCCTATGGCGCGCAGACGCTCGACGCGCTCGTCTCAGCCATCGACGTCAACGACCTGATCGATCTGCAAGCGGCGCTGCCCCGAGCCGTGACGCTCGACTACCCGCCGGAGCGCTTTATCGAAGGCTTCCGCCTGTCGCGGCAGCTATGGCAGCTCGGCTTCGATCGTGCGGGCCTGATCGCGCTCGCCGCGCGGCTGCGGCGGGGCGAGACCATCGATGAAGCGCAGCGGCACTGGTTCAAGCAGGTGCGCGCGCGCTTCAAACACCTGCGCTTTGCCTTCTTCCTCTATTCGCAGCGGCATCGCTCCCCCAAGATGCTGTCGCTGGTAACCCTAGTGATGGGTGAACTGCAGGACGCCGTCAAAGTGAAGGGCCCTGCCGAGGTGCGGCAACAGGCGAGCCGGCTGTCCTTTCTCCTGAAGGCGCCGACATGGCGGCTGCTGACGCGCGAAGCGGATCGCTTCGTACCCAGCGATGCGGCGGGCTTCCGGCGGTTCACCCTGTCGGAGGTGGCATCGCTCCAGCCGCTGCTGTCATCGCCGACCATAGGCGCGCACGCGTTCCACGCCGGCCGCAAGGTGATCAGCCGTCAGGTTTCTTTTCATGACGACATGCGCACGCTCTATCCGGCGGAAGAGCATCAAACCATGGCCCGGTGGCTTGCGACGCTGAACGGCCTGATGGGGCAGTTCCACGACGATCTCGTCGCGCGCAACGCTTCGGGCAAGTTCAGCTACGTACGCGATACCTTTGCACTGCCTGATGACATCCGCGGCCGGCTTGGTGAACTGGCTACGCTCTATCTCGGCACCAGCAGTTCGGTACCGTCGGCCTCGTAGACCGTACGATAGTGCTTGCGGATCGCCGGGATCAGGCGATTCTCGTGCCACCCCGGATTGCTGCTGCGCATCGCGATCATCGCGATCTCCTTGCGCGCGAGCGCCTCGGTGAGTGCCGGCTGTTCCCCCTTCACTAGGCGCTGCTTGAGCGCGAAGAAGTCGAGTGCACTTTGCCGGCCCGCCCAATGGCAGATCGATTGATCGTCACACGCGACAGGTCCGTCGGCCCGAGCGATCCGTTCGATGAAGGGTTGCCAGTGGCGCTCTGACTCGCCGCGCCCGGCGAGTTCCCGCACATCCGCCACCGCCGCCACGGGGAGGAAGGCAATCGGCGGGACGAGCGCCAGTGCAAACCACCGCCATGGCCTTTCCGTCCGCAATGAAGACCCGATCGGCACGACGATCGAAAAGGCAATCATCGTTTCGAACATTGCATTGATGTCCACGCCGGCGCCCGAACGCTGAAGGAAAGCCGTGGGCACGGCGGCACCAAGAAACAGCAAGGGCAACAGGAGCCGGGTGTCGGACCGCCAAGCGGCGAGCAGTGGACGCGCCGCGAGCACACCGGGCAGGATGAACAGCAGCAACGGAACGCCGTGGACGAGCATACGGCGCAGCGAATAGCTCCGCGCAGGCCCCAGCACCTGCGCGAACACATCCGCGCCCCAGATCGCGTAGAGCCCGCCCAACGCGGCAGCGGCAATGACCGCGCCCGACGAGACCCAGATCCACAGCGAGCGACGATCCGTGAACCAGAGCCACAACGTTACGGCGATGGGGATGGCGACGAGGTTGTGCTTCACCAGGCCGCCAGCAACCACGAGAGCGGCGGCTGCGATCACCGTGCCGGCATTCAGCCCTGCATCGGCACGACGCGGCACCATCAACACCAGAGCCCAGGCCATGAACGCTTGGCCCAGCCACTGCGGATCATTCATCGCGAGATACTTGCGCAGGATGGTGACGCTCAGCGCGGCGAACAATCCCGCGGCGGCGGCCGCAAAAAGCCGATCTTGCACCAATCGTCCGGCAATGAGGTAAATTGCCACGCCGACCGCCATCTGGCTCAACAGCGACACGATCCGGCCAGCGAGGATTGCGTCGCCGACGATTGGCTCTACCAAGCCGACGACGAAAAATGACAGCGGAGGGTAATTGTTGGCGAACAATGCGTCCGGCGAGGGATAGAGCAAGCCTTCACCAAAGGCCCGGGCCACATGGCCAGCGTTCCATCCTTCGTTGACGTTCAGCGAAGCGTGCGCTGGAAGCCACCACAGCCGTCCCAGCATCATCAGCAGGACGACAATGGCGGCGGACAGGGCCAGGGGGCGTGCCCGCGGCGTCCATTCTCCCCGGCCATGGTGATCCTGCGGCGGGTGCCCCTGCGGGCCTCCACCCTCAACATTCGCGACGGCTTGCATTGAAATCTGGCTAGACCTTCATACGTGTTGCAACATATTAGCAACAAGCAAAAAACCGCACCAGCGGATGCTCGGTGCCTTGAACGAGTCTCACTGCTGATGCCTTGGAAGTGCCTCTGTGGCCACTGTTTTGGATAGGGCCGAGGCGTCCCCGATGCCGTCGGCATCCAAGTTGAGTGCCGCCATGTCAGCGGATCGTCGCACTCCCCCGCAGGTCAAGCCCGGTTCCATGAACACCGGCCGGACTCCGCGTATCGGCGTGATTCATAACGCACGCGCCCGCCACAACATCGGCCGGGATCTCCCGCTGGTCATTGACGGATGCGACCGCGTCATCCCCCGCACCCATGACGAACTTCACTCCGTGCTCGGCAGCTTTGTCGACAAGGGCATCGACACGCTGATCGTCGAGGGCGGGGACGGCACCGTTCGGGACATATTGTCGATCATCGCGCGCCATTTTCCCCGCTTTCGGCCGAGCATGGCGATCGTGCCGTCCGGCAAGACGAACGCGCTGGCGCTGGACCTTGGCATCTCCTCACGCTGGACCCTGGACGATGCGGTGGCCGCGGTTGCCACCGGCCGGACGGCGGAGCGGACGCCGATCGAGATCATCCGTGATGGCCGTGTCGATCTGTGTGGGTTCATTTTCGGGGCCGGCGCCTATCTGCGTGCTACGAAGACCGCCCAGGGAGCGCATCGGATCGGTGCCTTCAATGGGTTGGCGGTCGGCATGTCGATCGCCGCGGGCGTGGGACAAACGGTATTCGGCAAGCCGCACAACCCGTGGCGGAGCGGAGAGCATATGCGCCTCGCATGGGATGCGGAGGAGGCAGTCGACGGCCCGCAATATCTGATCCTCGCCTCCACGCTTGGACGGATGCCGCTGCGCATCAAGCCGTTCGGCCAAGAGCGACTGGGCATGAAGATGCTGCGCATCGACGCGCCGGCTTCGCATGTACTGCGCGCCCTTCCTGCCATCCTGACCGGCGCGCAATGGGCATGGCTCGAGCGTGCCGGCTACCACCGGCATGACATGCGGCAGCTGCAGCTTTCGATGGAGGGCGGCTTCGTCCTCGACGGGGAGACCTTTCCGGGCGGTGACCTGATCTTGCGGCAGGGCGCCCCTGTGGCATTTGTGGTGCCATGACGGACGCCGCCCTCATCACCTTCGTCACGGGCGAACTCGACGTGCATGTCGAGCCCGAAGTGGAGGCCGTGGCGAGCCAGCTGGCGCGCGATCTCCATGGCGTCGCGATCCTCTATTATGGCTCGACGCTGCGCACCGGCGACTTCGACGGGGTGCTCGATTTCTACGTGCTGACCAGCCAGCCGGTCGGCAAGGCGATCCGCCGCCTTGGTATCCGCTGGCTTTGGCCGGACGTCAGCTATCACGAGGTCGTCGTCGACGGTCGTACGATCCGCGCCAAGGTCGCCACCATGCCGATCAGCACGTTCGAAATGGCGGCGCGCGGCCACATGCTGGATACGACGATCTGGACGCGGTTCGTCCAGCCCGCCGCCTTGGTGTGGCAGGCCGATCCGACGATCAAGCACCGCGTCGTTCGCGCCGTCGCCGATTCGATCATGACGGCTGCGCGGTTTGCGGCAGTGCTCGGCCCGTCGCGTGGTGAGCCGCGGGATTTCTGGCTGGCGCTGTTCCGCGAAACCTATCGTGCCGAGCTTCGGGTCGAGCCGCCCGGGCGCGAGGCGGTGATCCTGATGCACGATCCCGATCGCTATACCCGCCTGCTGCCGATAGCCTGGGAGGCGGCCGGCGTGGAGTTCGAGGAAGCGGACGGCTTGCTGGCGCCGGGCTTCGCCTTCGATCTGGGGCGGGCCACGGCACAGGCATGGCTCTACCGGGCCGACACGGGCAAGCTTCTCAACGTGGCGCGCCTGATCAAGGCTGCCTTCACCTTCGACGGCGCGGCGCGCTACGGCGCGTGGAAGGTGCATCGCCATACCGGCGTCGCGATCGAACTGACGCCCTGGCGTGAACGGCATCCGATCCTGGCGTCGTTCTCCGTTATCTGGCGGGTGCTTCGCGCGCGGACCTTATGACATTCAATGCGTTGGTCCTCGCCGGGTCACGCGGCGGGGCGGATCCGGCAGCCGCTTATGCCGGCGTCGCCGACAAGGCGATGATCGAGGTCGGGGGCCGCACGATGCTGCACCGCGTGATCGTCGCGTTGCGCGAGGCGGGCGCCGGGCGGGTTCTTGTCGTCGCGTCGTCCGCCGCGGTGAAGGATCATGCGGCAACGCTCGGTGCCGAAGCGGTGGACGCTGCCCCGGGCCCGAGCCGAAGCGCGGCGCTGGGGTTCGAGCTGCTCGGCGCGCCGCTGCTCGTCACGACGGCCGATCACGCGTTGCTCGAGGCGCGATGGGTGAGCGACTTTCTCGGGCGAGTGCCATCGGACGTTGACGTGGCCATGCTCCTCGCCGAGCGGGCGGTGATCGAGCGCGATGTCCCCGGTACGAAACGCACCTATCTGCGGTTTGCCGATGGCGCCTGGTCGGGGTGCAATCTCTTCTATCTCGCGACGCCGGACGCCATGCGCGTGATTTATTTCTGGCAAAGTGTCGAGGCGGATCGGAAGAAACCGTGGCGCATCGTCCGGCGGCTCGGCCCGCACTTGCTCCTGCGCTACGTCACCGGTCGACTGTCGATCGCGACGGCGCTGGGCCACGTGGGCGATCGTCTCGGTGCCCGCATCGCGATGGTGCCCAGCCGCTGGGGCCTTGCGGCAGTCGACGTCGACAAGCCGGCGGACCTCGACCTGGTCCGATCGCTGGTCGAAGCCCCCCTTCAGCCCGCCAGCGCCCCCGCCTAGAAATCGACGGCAATCCCCTTCTTCTCCCAATCGCCATAGCGCACGGGGTCGCGACCCAGAGGATCCTCCGCCGGCCGTGGAGCTTCCGCAGGCTTGGGCACCGGTTTGTTAGGCGTCAGATACGCTGGCGGTTTCACATGGGGCGGGCGTTTTGACATCGGCTCTTTCGGTTGCGGCGTTCAACCGCCACATGGGCGCGATGTCGGTCACCGCCAAGCCCCCACGCCGCCCCTCTCAGGACGCCACCAACCGCAATGCCCGTCGTCCGGCCGATCCGCCGGGTACTCCCGCCCGTCGCGCGGCACTTCGACTGCTTGACGCAGTGCTTCGCCGGGGCGACCCGCTCGAGGCGGCGTTGCCCGCGGCGACGCGTGACCTGAAGGAAGCCAATGATCGCGGCCTGGCCCATGCCATTGCCGCAGAGACGCTGCGGCGCCTGCCGGATCTCGATGCGCTGATCGACTCCGCCACCCGTCAGCGGCTTCCTGACGACGCCAAGGCACGTACGGCGCTGCGAATCGCCTTGGTGCAGACGCTCGCACTCGGCACACCGCCGCATGCTGCCATCGCTACCGTCCTGCCATTGGTGGACGGGGGGCCGCGCAAGCTCGTCCATGGCGTGTTCGGCTCCCTCACCCGCGGCGGCGCCGCCCTGCCGCCCGCGCCGACGCTTCCGGACGCGGTCGAGGACCGCTGGCGGAGCGCCTGGGGCAGTGACATGATCGAGGCAGCCGCACAGGCGATCGCGACACCGCCACCGCTCGACATCACCCTCGCTGCTCCAGACGGCACTTCGCCTGACGGAGTTTCGCTCGCGTCGGATCATCGCCGCCTGCACGATGCTCCGCCCGTTACGCAGTTGCCGGGGTTCGCCGAAGGGAACTGGTGGGTGCAGGATCTCGCCGCATCGCTGCCGGCGCGGTTGCTGGGGCGCGGGCCGGGCGCCGCGCTCGATCTGTGCGCCGCGCCGGGCGGAAAGACGATGCAACTCGCGGCTGCCGGGTGGGACGTGACGGCGCTGGAGATCGCTCCGGCACGTGCGGCGCGTCTTCATGAGAACCTCGCCCGCACGCAGCTGAAAGCGAAGGTGGTGATCGCCGACGCGCTGGCGTGGGAACCGGAAGCCCCGGTCGATGCCCTGCTGCTCGACGCACCATGCAGCGCAACCGGCATTTTCCGGCGCCATCCGGACGTGCTGTACCGCGCTCACCACGGCGTCATTGCGGAAATGGCCGCACTCCAGACAAAACTGCTCACGCGTGCCGCGTCCTGGGTCCGCCCGGGCGGCCGACTGGTTTATGCCACCTGCTCGCTTGAGCCGGCGGAAGGCGAAGAGCAACTGGCCCGCTTCCTTACCGACCATCCGGACTATCGTGTCGAGGCGCCCGAGCCCAGTGAGCTTCCCGACGGCATCACCGCGCAGGCCGACGGGTTCATCCGCACCCTCCCTGGGACCCTTGCCGGCCTTGGCGGATGCGACGGCTTTTTCATTGTCCGGCTCGTGCGCGCTTCCGCCTGATCGAAACGCACGTTAAGCATTGAACGTCATCCCGACGTTCGGGTCTTGCCCTGTCGATTGCGCCGCCGCTCCCGGTGCGCAGCCGGTGCAAGCACGATCGAAACACATTGCGAGTAGACCGTTGAAGCCTGTCCGTATTGCCCCCTCGATCCTGTCCGCCGACTTTGCGAAACTGGGCGAGGAAATCCGCGCGATCGATGCGGCTGGGGCCGATTGGATCCATGTCGATGTCATGGACGGCCATTTCGTGCCCAACATCACCATCGGCCCCGCCGTGGTGAAGGCGCTTCGCCCGCATACGACCAAGCCGTTCGACGTCCACCTGATGATCTCGCCGATCGACGCCTATCTCGATGCCTTTGCGGAGGCGGGCGCCGACACGATCACCATCCACCCGGAGGCGGGCCCGCACATCCACCGCTCGCTTCAGCACATCAAGTCGCTGGGTAAGCGGGCGGGCGTGGTGCTGAATCCGGGCACGCCGGCCAAGATGCTGGATTACCTTATCGACATGGTCGATTTAGTGCTGGTGATGAGCGTCAATCCCGGCTTCGGCGGCCAGAGCTTCATCGACAGCCAGTTGCGCAAGATCGAGGCGATCCGCCGGATGATCGACGCGAGTGGCCGGGATATCGACCTTGAGGTGGATGGCGGGATCGATCAGCGCACGGCGCCGCTGGCGATCAGCGCCGGCGCCGACGCGCTCGTCGCGGGCACCGCCACCTTCCGTGGCGGGCCGTCCGCCTACGCCGACAATATCCGGACGCTGCGAGGCGGATGAAACCAACCGCGGAGACTCCTGCCGCCGACGGGATCGACGAAGGCAAGCGGCTGGTGCGGGCTGGCGGCGACAAGGGCCTGTCGCTCGCCGAGCGGCTGACCGATCGCTTCCACCGCCTCACCTGGCGCACGCCAATCCACAGCATCCGTTTGAAGGGGCGGTACCCGCTGAAGCTGATCGCCGTGCCGGACGATCCACTGTTCGGTGACGTGGAGCGAGGGCAGGCGCTGCTTGCGGGCAAGCTTTCGTTCCGCGGCGAAAGCCATGTCATCGAGGGTCTGGACCTGCGCAGCTTCGCGCCGCGACCAGCCATGGCCGACTATGTCCACAGCTTTGCGTGGCTTCGGGACCTCTCCAGCGTCGCCACCCGCGCCCAGGCGGCGCCAGTCGCCGAAGGGTTGATGGAGCGCTGGCTGGCGGCGCACGGTGAGAAGATCACCGCGCAGGCTTGGCGCCCGGACCTGTGGGGCCGCCGCATCCTGTTCTGGACCGCGCATGCCCCGCTGATCCTTTCCTCGACCGACCTCATCTACCGCTCGAAGGTGCTGAACGCCCTCGCGCGTGGGGCCCGGCACATCGACGGCAGCGCGGACAAGGCGCCTGCCGGCAATGCCCGCCTGGCGGCGTGGTGTGGCGTGATCGCCGCCGGGCTGTTGATCCCGGGGGGCGACCCTCGTCGCGCGTTTGGCGAAAGCGGCCTATCCCGTGCGCTCGGCTCTGCCTTGTTCGAGGATGGCGGAGTCGTCAGCCGCTCGCCAGAAGCGTTGCTCGACATCGTAATGCTACTCGCCATGCTGCGGGAAACCTACGCGGCGCGCCGGCTTCTCCTGCCCGAGGTCATGGAGGAAGCGCTCGCTCGGATGGTTCCCGCGCTGCTGGGCGTCTGCCACGCGGATCGTGGGCTTTCCACCTGGCAAGGCGGCGGCCCCGTTTCGGCAGAGCAGGTCGCCCAAGTAGTTACCTCCAGCGGCGTGCGCACCCGCCCGCTGCGCCAGGCGCGCGACTGGGGCTATCAGCGGCTGACTGCCGGCACCACCGTCCTCATCATGGACGCAGCGCCCCCGCCGGTCGCCCGCGTCGTGGAGGGCGGCTGCGCCTCCACCCTCGCCTTCGAATTCTCGGACGGCGCGGCACGCATCATCGTCAACTGCGGCGGCGCGCGCGCGGCGGACGCCCGCCTGCCGACGCCGCTGATCGAGGGGCTGCGCACGACCGCCGCTCACTCGACGCTGACACTTGCCGACAGCAACTCCACCGCGATCCACGCGGACGGCACGCTTGGCCGCGGGGTAGCCGAGCTTGAGCTCAGCCGCCAGGAATCGGAAAATGCCAGCCGGATCGAAGCCAGCCACGACGGCTATGTGCGTCGCTTCGGGTTCGTGCACCGGCGGCAGCTGATCCTGACCGCCGAGGGACGTGAATTGCGCGGCGACGACGTTCTCCTGCCTCAGGGGCGCCGCCGCCGGACGGGTACGACGCCGTTCACGATCCGCTTCCATCTTGGCCCGGGCGTCGAGGCTTCACCGACCGCAGACAGCCTGGGCGCCGTGCTGCGCGTACCGGGCGGCGCAATCTGGCAGTTCCGTAGCCGCGGCGACTCGCTCGCGATCGAGGAAAGCCTGTGGATCGACTCGGACGGCCGACCGGTCGCCACTCAGCAATTGGTGATCGCGGGGGCTGCCGAGGCAGGCGGCGCGACCGTCAGCTGGAGCCTGAAGCGAGCGCGCTAGGCGCTTTTCTCGTCCGTCAATGCTTGTCGAGGCTTGGGGCAACGGCTCCGTCCCGCTAGGGGAGCGCGCGTCGAATGCGACGCACCGGGCCTGCTGCTCGATCGCCGCTCACCCACCCCTTGCTGCTCCCCGACGGGAGAAGCGGAAAAGAGTGTCATGACCACCATTCCCATTCGCCGCGCCTTGCTGTCCGTATCCGACAAGAGCGGGATCGTCGAACTCGCCACCACGCTTTCTGCCAAGGGGGTCGAGCTGGTTTCCACCGGCGGCACGGCCAAGGCACTGCGCGAGGCCGGTCTGGAGGTGCGTGACGTATCGGATCTCACCGGCTTTCCCGAGATGATGGACGGCCGCGTGAAGACGCTGCACCCGATGGTTCACGGCGGGCTGCTCGCGGTGCGCGATGACGCGGCCCATGCCGCAGCGATGGAAGAGCATGGCATCGGCGCGATCGATCTGGTCGTCGTGAACCTCTATCCTTTCGCCCAGACAGTCGCGAAGGGCGCCGATCGTCCGGAAGTGATCGAGAATATCGACATCGGCGGGCCCAGCATGGTGCGCTCGGCCGCCAAGAACCACGCTTATGTCGCGATCGTCACCGATCCGGCCGACTACGCAATCGTGGCGCGCGGCGAGACGACGCTGGAGGAGCGCAAGCGCCTCGCGGCCAAGGCGTTCGCGGCGACCGCCACTTACGATTCGATGATCGCCAGCTGGTTCGGTCTGTCGGATCAGGGCGAGCAGTTCCCGGCTACCCTGCCCTTCACGCTCGAGGCACCCACCGTATTGCGTTATGGCGAGAACCCGCATCAGCAGGCTGCCTTCTATCGCCACGCTGGCTTGTCCACCCCGGGCATCGGTCAAGCCCGCCAGGTCCAGGGCAAGGAGCTGAGCTACAACAACCTCAACGATGCCGACGCCGCGCTGGAACTCGTCAGCGAGTTCCGCGATGCGGACCCGACCTGCGTCATCGTCAAACACGCCAACCCGTGTGGCGTTGCGACCGGCGCCACGTTGGCCGAAGCCTATGAGGCGGCGTTTGCTTGCGACACCGTGTCTGCCTTCGGCGGGATCATTGCCCTCAATCGGCCGCTGGATGCCGCGACTGCCAAGGCGATCACCGGCATCTTCACCGAAGTGGTGGTGGCGCCGGAAGCCGATGAGGAAGCGATCGCGCTGTTTGCGGCGAAGAAGAACCTCCGCTTGCTGCTGACGGGCGCGCTGCCCGATCCGAAGCGGGCCGGGCTGACCGCGAAGACGATCACCGGCGGCTGGCTGGTCCAGTCGCGCGACAACGGGCTGCTGTCGGAAGACATGCTGAAGGTGGTGACGAAGCGTCAGCCGACGCCGCAGGAGCTGGCCGACTGCCGCTTCGCCTGGACGGTGGCGAAGCACGTCAAGTCGAACGCGATCGTCTATGCCAAGGACGGCAGCACGGCGGGGGTCGGCGCGGGGCAGATGAACCGGCTCGAATCCGCGCGCATCGCCGCATGGAAGGCGAAGGATGCGGCCGAGAAGGCCGGGTGGAGCGAGCCGCGCACGATCGGGTCGGCGGTGGCCTCGGACGCTTTCTTCCCCTTTGCAGACGGCCTGCTTGCGGCGGTCGAAGCCGGCGCAACGGCGGTGATCCAGCCGGGCGGCTCGATCCGCGACGCAGAAGTCATTGCCGCCGCCGACGAAGCTGGCCTCGCGATGATCTTCACGGGCATGCGCCACTTCCGCCACTGAGGCGAGGCGTCGGCCGTCACGCTGCGCCAGTAGCGGCGTGACGGCAAGCGGCGTCTAGCTGCGCGCGAACCACCAGGTGCCGTCGCGTTCCTCGCGGATCGCGCGGCCTTCGAGTTCCAGTCGCCGCAGGTGCGCCAGTGCTTCCCCCGTCGCCATGCCGATGACGTCGAGGCCGATTGGGCGGCGAAACAGCACCTTGAAGCAGTCGACGGCGCGCACCGGCCCCGCCGCCATCAGGTCGACGATCGCATCGAGTCGATCGAGATGCTCGGTCGCGAGCGCATTGAGCCGCGTGTGGAGCCCGTAGAAGGGATCGCCGTGCCCCGGCAGGACGAGCAGATCGTCCGGCAGTTGCTTGAACCGCTCGATCGAGCGCAGCCAGTCACCCAGCGGGTCCTCGTTGGTCTGGCTGACGTGCATCGACACGTTCGAACTGATCTTCGGCAGCACCTGATCGCCAGCGATCAGCACCCGCCGATCGTAATCGATGAGGCACGCATGCTCGGGGCTGTGGCCGCTTCCGGTAACGACGTGCCAGTCGCTGCCACCGATGCGCATCACCTCGCCGTCCTGGATGCGAGTGTATGCCACCGGCATGCGCGCGATCGACTTGCCGAAGCTGGACCAGCCGCGCGACGTGCCGTGCGCCACCTGCTCCTCGTCCCACCCGGCGCCACGCCAGAAGGCGATCTGCTCGGCCGGCACCTCCGGCTGCGCATCGGCCGCCAGCATCCGCACCATCAGCCATTCGGTGCGGGTCATGACGATAGCGGCATCGCCGAAGCGACGGGACAGCCAGCCCGCCAGGCCGACGTGATCGGGATGCATATGGGTGCAAAGGATCCGCCCGATCCGACTGCCGCTGAGCGGACCATCGAGGATCGTTCGCCACGCCTCGGTCGAGCGCGGGCTGGCTGTGCCGGTATCGATCGCCAGCAGATCAGGGCCATCGTCCAGGATCAGGCCATTGACGTGCTTCAGCGGCCCGGACATCGGCACGCGCCACCAGCGAATGCCGTCCATCACGGTCAGCAATTCGCCCGGCTGCGGTCCACGATCGCCGAATGGAAAGGTAAGACCGGCCCAACTGGTGGGCGTCAGCCCCTCATCCCCGATCAACGTGCGTAGATATGCCGTTGCCATGCAGGCAACGCTATCAGCATAACTTTCGTTACGTCGAGAGGATTGTTGCCGTTCGTGTCTTTTGCGGTCCGCGGCGCTGGCCGATCACCTGCGCGCTGCGGACAAACCAATCAGCGGCGGAAAGGATCGTCGAACAGCGACTTGGCAGTGGGCACGCCTTCGTCGCCCGCGAGCTCCGCGTCGCGCGCCGCCTGCTGGCGCTCGGCACGCAACTGTTCGATCAGCGCTTCGCGATCGCCATCGAGGCGCGTGTCGACCGGCTGCGCCTCGACGCCGGCGCTCTTGGCGGCCTTGGCGACCGCAGCATCCAGCTCGCGCTGGGTGGTGAGGCCCAGCGTCACCGGATCCTTCGGCGTGATGTTGCTGATGTTCCAGTGCGAGCGATCGCGAATCGCCGCGATCGTCGTGCGGGTGGTGCCGATCAGGTTGGAGATTGCGCCGTCGCTGATTTCCGGATGGTTGCGAATGATCCAGGCGATGCCGTCCGGCTTGTCCTGTCGCTTGGAGACCGGCGTGTAGCGCGGGCCCTTGGTGCGGCGGACCTGCTCGGGCCCCTTGGTCATCTTCAGGCGATAGTTGGGATCCGCCTGACCGCGCTCGATCTCGTCCTGGGTCACTTCGTGGGCACGGACGGGATCACGGCCGGTCAGCTTCGTAGCGGCCGTGTCGTCGGCGATCGCCTGCACTTCAAGAATGTGAAGCCCGCAGAACTCCGCAATCTGCTCGAAGGTGAGCGACGTATTGTCGACCAACCACGAAGCGGTCGCGTGGGGCATGAGCGGCTGGGCCATGCGAAAAGCCTTTCGGTATAAACAAATAGGGCCGCCCCTTACCGGAGCGGCCGCTTAACCTGCGATGATCTAATGCGGTGGGCCGCTAAGGGCAAGCGTTGCAAGTCACGCAGCGCGCGGGATCTTGATCGGGATCAGCGCGGACAGGAACTGTTCGGCGCTTGCCCGCCAGGCAAAGCCGGCGCCAGCCGCTGCGCAGGCGGTGCGATCCAGCGCCAGTGCCTGCGCGATCGCCTGAGCTAGATCCGGGTGCATCGCTCCCGTTTCCGGCGTCAGGACGTCTAGCGGGCCGGGTACGGGATAAGCGGCGACGGGGGTGCCGCAGGCGAGGGCCTCGATCATCACGAGGCCGAACGTGTCGGTGCGGCTGGGGAAGACGAGGACATCGGCAGTGCGGTAGCAGGCGGCGAGAGCGGTGCCGCTGCGGGGGCCGAGGAAATGGGCGGTGGGGAATCGCTGGCCCAGGCCAGCGAGCGCCGGGCCGTCGCCGACCACGGCCTTGCTGCCCGTAACGGCAACACGCAGGAAAGCCTCAATATTTTTCTCCACCGCGACCCGGCCAACGTACAACAGCAGCGGACGAGGGAGCACGGCGAGGGTGGGATCAACCTTGCCATCAGGCGTGAAATCGGAGGAGACGCCGCGGCCCCAGCGGCGGATGCGGTGGAGGCCCTGCGCCCTCAGCACGGCCTCGATCGTGGGGGTGGAGACGAGGATCGCGTCGGCCGGCTGGTGGAACCAGCGGATGAAACGCCATACCCAGGCGGGGTCAGCACCCGTGCGCGCCCGCACATATTCGGGGAATTGTGTGTGATAAGCGGTCGTGAATGGTCGGCGATGGTCGAGACATGAGCGCCGCGCGGCCAGCCCGAGCGGCCCTTCGGTAGCGATATGAACCGCCTCAGCGCCGAACCCCGCGATCCGGCGGCCGACGCTGGCCGCATTCGCGATCGCGAGGCGGATTTCCGGATAGGTCGGGCAAGGCAGTGAGCGGAAGCCGGCGGGGGTGATCGCCAGCACCTCGTGCCCCATCGCACGAAGCTCGCCGATCACCGATTCGAGCGTCCGCACGACGCCATTCACCTGCGGCGCCCAGGCATCCGTGACGATCGCGATCCGCATGACGATCAGGCCGCGAGCGGCAGGGAGGACGTAGCCTCGCGCGCGGCGATCACGTCCGCCCAGTGGAGGATCTCCATCCGGCCGTCGACGTGCTCGACCAGTGCCGTCGCGCTCTCCACCCAGTCACCGTCATTGTAGTAAGCGACGCCGCCGATCTCGCGGATCTCCGCGGTATGGATATGGCCGCAGACCACCCCGTCGACGCCTCGCGCGCCGGCGGCCTCCGCCACGATCTCCTCGAAGCGGGAGATGAAGGCGACGGCGTTCTTCACCCGCGCCTTGGCGTGCTTGCTGAGCGACCAATAAGGCAGGCCAAGGCGGCGGCGGCAGCCGTTCAGCAGCCGGTTCGCCGCCATCAGCAGCGTGTAGGCGCCGTCCCCAACATGCGCGAGCCAGCGGTGCGCGAGGGTGATCGCGTCGAACTCGTCGCCGTGGAGCACCAGCAGGCGGCGCCCGTCCGCGGTCTCGTGCACGGCGTTGCGGCGGATCGCGATGCCGCAGAAATCGAGGCCACAGAACTGGCGGAACACCTCGTCGTGGTTGCCGGGGATGAAGACCATCCGCGTGCCGCGGCCGGCACGCTTCAGCAGCCGCCAGACGACGTCGTTGTGCGCCGCCGGCCAGAAGAAGCGCCGCCGCAGTCGCCACCCGTCGACGATGTCGCCGACCAGATACATCGTGTCGCTGTCGACATGGTCGAGGAAGTCGATCAGCATCTGCGCGTTGCAGCCGCGGGTGCCGAGATGGACGTCGCTGATCCAGATCGTGCGGTAGCGGGTCCGCTCAACGATCCGTTCGGGCAGATGCGGGCGCGAATTGGCGAAATCGGCGAGGTCGGCGACGTCTGCCATGGAGATCGGGGCAAGCGTCACTGGTGCGAGCGTTGGTTGCATCGGCATGGCGGGGCCCTCCCTGCCGGATGCCGATAGCGGGGCCCCGTGACGCCCACGTCACAGCACGGTGACGGTTTCGAGTCAGGCGTCGAAGGCGATATGCCCCGGCTGTGCCGCCACGCGGGCGAGCCAGGCGCGGAGCGCGGGATGGGCCGACAGGTCGAAGCCGCCCTCGCTCGCCAGATGCGTGTAGGCGTAGAGCGTGATGTCCGCGAGCGTGAGGCGCTCGCCGACGAACCAGCCGCGAGTGGCGAGGTGCCGATCCATCAGGCTCAGCGCTTCGCGACCGGCGACTTCCTTGGCCGGCACCAGCGCAGCCTGCGCGGGCGAGAGGTTCGCCTCGCCGACCAGGTGCCGCCAGAAGCGAAGCGTCGCGATATTGGGTTCGTGGCTATATTGTTCCCAGAACATCCAGCGGAGCATGTCGGCATGCTCGAAGCGATCGCTGGGCGCCAGGGCGCTGCCGTGCGCCAGATAGGCGCAGGCGGCATTGCTTTCGGGGAGGAAGCGATTCTCCACCTGGAGCACCGGGATCCGCCCTGCGGCGTCCACACCAGCCAGGAACGAAGCGGTGCGCGTCTCCCCGCGGCGGATGTCGTAGGCGCGCCGCTCGATCGGGATGCCGAGATGCGCGGCGGTGAGGCGGATCTTGTAGCAATTGCCCGAGACCGGGTCTTCGTGGAGGATCAGCGCACCCACCGTTCCGCTCACTTCATCGTCAGGACGATCTTGCCGACATGATCGCCCGCCTCCATCCGGCGGTGCGCCTCGGCAGCTTCGGCCAGCGGGTAGCAGCGATCGAGCACCGGCCGCAGCCTGCCCGCCTCGACATGCGGCCAGACGGTGCGGGAAAGCTCGTCCGCGACCATCGTCTTGAACGCCGTATCGCGGCCGCGAAGCGTGGAGCCGGTGAGCGTCAGGCGGCGGCGCATCACCTCGAAGATCGGGATGGTGGCGGTGGCCCCGCCCTGCACCGCGATCGAGACATGGCGGCCATCGTCAGCGAGGCACTTCAGGTTGCGCGGGACGTAATCACCGCCGACCATGTCGAGCACCGCGGCGCAGCCCTTGCCGCCGGTGATCTCGGCGACACGCGCAACGAAATCCTCGGTCTTGTAATTGATCGCGTGATCGGCCCCCAGTGCCTTGGCCGCGGCGACCTTGTCGTCGGAGCCGGCGGTGACGATGATCGTCAGCCCGAAGATGTTGGCGAGCGCGGTCGCCATGGTGCCGATCCCGCTAGTGCCGCCGTGGACGAGCACCGTGTCGCCCTCGACCGCGAAGGCGCGTTCGAAGAGGTTGGTCCAGACGGTGAAAAGCGTTTCGGGCAGCGCCGCCGCTTCCTCCATCGACAGCACCTCCGGCACCGGGAGGCACTGGCCGGCGGGTGCGACGGCATATTCGGCATAGCCGCCGCCGGCGACGAGCGCGCAGACCCGCTGGCCAAGCATCTCGCGCCCGACATCGGGGCCGAGCGCGACGATTTCCCCGGCGAGTTCCAGCCCGAGGATCGAGGGCGCGCCGGGCGGCGGCGGATAGCCGCCCTTGCGCTGCAATACATCGGGCCGGTTCACCCCGGCGGCGGCGACGCGAATCAGCACCTCGCCCGCCGCGGGCGTCGGCACGGGCCGTTCGACGGGCACCAGCACCTCCGGCGCGCCTGGCGCCTCCGGATCAATCGCCAGCATCGTCGTCGGAACATCGTGCATTGCTATCCCCTCGCCGCTTCCCGGGTTTCCCCGCCCGGTTGGTAGGCGTCGGCCTTATTGACTTCGCACCTGCAGCGGTCAACGATGCAGCCCATGGATCTGGATGATATCCTTGGGTCCCGGCCCGACGATCCCCTGCCCGCGTTACTGCGCGAGGATCTCGATCGTCTATCCGTTACCGAACTCGAAGCGAGAATTGTCGCGCTGGAAGGCGAAATCGATCGCTGCCGGCGGAAGATCGACAGCGCGGTTAATCACCGGGCAAGCGCCGACGCGTTATTCAAGCGATGAACGCTGGCACACTGGGCTGGCCAATCGCTCCCAGTGTGGAAGCCCCAGCGCTTGATGCCGGGCCCTCCCATCACGACATTGTCGGAAAGGACCCAGCTTCTGCCTGTGGTCCGCTAGGAGTATCCTGAATGCCATCCTTTGCCAGCGCTCTCGAGACCACGCTGCACAAGGCACTCGAGGCCGCATCATCCCGGCGTCACGAATATGCCACGCTCGAACACCTGCTGTTCGCGCTCGTCGATGACGAGCACGCCAGCCAGGTGATGACCGCGTGCGGCGTCGATCTCGGCGAACTCAAGACCACGGTCGCGCACTATCTCGACACCGAGCTTGGCGCACTGAAGGTCGACCAGCAGACCGACCCCTCGCCCACCAGCGGCTTCCAGCGCGTCGTCCAGCGCGCGATCCTGCACGTCCAGTCCTCCGGCCGCGATGAAGTGACCGGCGCGAACGTGCTGGTGGCGCTGTTCTCCGAACGCGAAAGCTATGCCGTCTATTTCCTGCAGCAGCAGGACATGAGCCGCCTCGATGCCGTCAGCTACATCAGCCATGGCGTCGGCAAGGGCGTGTCCGCGCCGGAAGCCTCCACGCCCAAGGGCGCCGAGGACAAGGAAGAGAAGAAGCCGGCGGAGAAGGCCGGCAAGGGCGAAAGCGCGCTCAAGCAGTTCACCGTCGACCTCAACGAGAAGGCGCGGAACGGCAAGGTCGATCCGCTGATCGGCCGCGGGCCGGAGGTAGACCGCACGGTGCAGATCCTGTGCCGCCGGTCGAAGAACAACCCGCTCTATGTGGGCGATCCGGGCGTGGGCAAGACGGCGATCGCGGAAGGCCTGGCGCGCAAGATCGTCGAGGGCGACGTGCCCGACGTGCTGAAGCCCGCCGTCATCTATTCGCTCGACATGGGCGCGCTGCTCGCCGGCACGCGCTACCGCGGCGATTTCGAGGAGCGGCTGAAGCAGGTCGTCAACGAGCTCGAGAAGATGCCGCATGCGGTGCTCTTCATCGACGAGATCCACACCGTGATCGGTGCCGGCGCGACCAGCGGCGGCGCGATGGATGCATCGAACCTGCTGAAGCCGGCGCTGTCGGGCGGCACGATCCGCTGCATCGGCTCGACCACGTACAAGGAGTTCCGCAATCACTTCGAGAAGGATCGCGCGCTGCTGCGCCGGTTCCAGAAGATCGACGTGAACGAGCCGACGATCGAGGATACGATCAAGATCCTCGCGGGCCTCCGCTCCGCATTCGAGACGCACCATGACGTCAAGTACACGCCGGACGCGATCAAGTCGGCGGTGGAGCTGTCGGCGCGCTACATCAACGACCGCAAGCTGCCGGACAAGGCGATCGACGTGATCGACGAGGTTGGCGCGATGCAGATGCTGGTGGCGCCGTCGAAGCGGAAGAAGACGATCACCCCCAAGGAGATCGAGGCCGTCATCGCGACGATGGCGCGCATCCCGCCGAAGAGCGTTTCGACCGACGACAAGAAGGTGCTCGAGACGCTCGAGACCGACCTGAAGCGCGTCGTGTTCGGCCAAAACAAGGCGATCGAGAACCTCGCGTCGGCGATCAAGCTGTCCCGTGCCGGCCTGCGCGATCCGGAAAAGCCGATCGGCAACTATCTGTTCACCGGCCCCACCGGTGTCGGCAAGACGGAAGTCGCCAAGCAGCTTGCGACGATCATGGGCATCCCGCTGCAGCGGTTCGACATGTCCGAGTACATGGAACGTCACTCGGTCAGCCGGCTGATCGGTGCGCCTCCGGGCTATGTCGGCTTCGACCAGGGCGGTCTGCTGACCGACGCGGTCGATCAGAACCCGCATTGCGTGCTGCTCCTCGACGAGATCGAGAAGGCGCATCCCGACCTGTTCAACATCCTCTTGCAGGTGATGGACAACGGACGCCTGACCGATCAGCACGGCAAGACGGTGGATTTCCGCAACGTCATCCTGATCATGACGACCAATGCGGGCGCCAGCGACATGGCACGCGAGACGCTGGGCTTCGGCAATCTTTCCCGCGAGGGCGAGGATGAGCAGGCGGTGCAGCGGCTGTTCACGCCGGAATTCCGCAACCGCCTCGATGCGATCGTGCCGTTCAGCTACCTGCCCACCGAAGTGGTCGCCCGGGTGGTGGATAAGTTCATCCTCCAGCTGGAGCTGCAGCTGGCGGACCGCGACGTCCACATCAAGCTCGACGACGAGGCGCGCCAGTGGCTCACCACCAAGGGTTATGACAAGCTCTATGGCGCGCGCCCGATGGGCCGCCTGATCCAGGAGAAGATCAAGCAGCCGCTGGCCGAGGAATTGCTGTTCGGCAAGCTCGTCCATGGCGGCGAGGTCGTCGTGAAGCTGAAGGACAATGCGCTGACGTTCGAGATCGTCGGCGCAGCGCCCAAGAAGCCGAAGCGTAAGGGCCGGGCCGCGAAGGTCACGGTGGAGTGAACCAAAAGGGCGCCGGTCGCGGGATCGGCGCCCTTCTTCTTTAGAGCGGCGTCCGGTCAGCCATCCTGCGCAAAGCGGGCGATGACAAGCCGGTCGAGCAGCGCGGCGACGGCGGCGGGCGGATTGTCCGGTGCCTCGCGCAGCCACCAGTCGAGGATCTCGATCGTGCTCGTCACCGCGACGCGAATGGCGAGCGTGCGCGGCAGCCACGCGGGCGACAGGTTTGGCAGGCTGGCGACCCGCGCCATCGCCTGACGCGCGACTTCGCCGCGAAGGGCATCCCCGGCCCCGACGAGAAGGGCGTGGAACACGGTGCGGCGGGCGGCGACTGCGTCCACCAGCGCCGCGGACGCCCTGCCGCTGTCCGCCGCGAGCAGGGCGGGCATCATCGTGGCGGCGATCTCGTCGGTGACCTGCGCCACCGTATCGATCAGCAGCGCGCGCACGTCCGCGTAATGGCGGAAGAAGGTGGCGTAGCCGATGCCGGCGCGGGCGGCGATCATCGCGCCGGTGATCTGGTCGAGCGGCATCTCCGCGAGGAGCGACAAGAGCGCCTGCTGCATCGCTGCGCGTGACCGCAGGACTCTCGCATCCGGCCTCGCATCCGGCCGCCCCGCCCTTGACTCTGCCACGCTCGTTCCGATCTTATGATAAGATACTGATCATAACTGGAGGCGAAGCATGCCAACAGCGCTAGCACAAGTCGAGGCCTGCCCATTCCACGCGGCGGGCGACAGCAAGTCCCGCCGCGCCGCGGGGCCCGGCAGCGTGCCGGATGCACAGCCGGTGACGAGCTATGCCGGCGCGCGCGACGTGCTGCGGCGGCCGGAGATGCGGCAGGCGGGGTTCAAGGCGGAGCTGGTCCATCGTCGCGGCAACCCGACTCGCCCGCCGGTGCTTTACCTCCACGGCCCCGCGCATCGTCGCCAGCGCGCCGCCGCGGCGCGGTTCTTCGCGCCCAAGGTGGTCGACGAGAAGCACCGCCCGTTCATTGTGGAGAATGCCGACCGGCTGATCGAGGATCTGCGACGGAGCGGGCGGGCGACGCTCGACACGCTGGCGCTGGACCTTGCCGTGAGTGTCGCGGCGCAGATCGTCGGACTGACCGAGAGCGACAAGGCGGGGATGATCGGGCGGATCGACGGTTTCCTGTCGATCGGCAGCAGCGGGCGGACCGACGCGGGGCATCGCGCGCTGACCGCGATCCTCGGCCAGCTGCGCATGCTCCACTTCCACTGGCGCGACGTTCGGCCTGCGATCAAGGCGCGCCGGGCGGCGCCGCGCGAGGACGTGATCTCGCACCTGATCGGCGATGGGTATCGCGATCTCGATATCCTGGTGGAATGCGTCACTTATGGCGCGGCCGGTATGGTGACGACGCGCGAGTTCATCACCATGGCCGGCTGGCATTTGCTGGAGAATGACGCGCTGCGCCGCGACTTCCTGGAAACCGACCGCGCGGGACGGATCGCGATCCTGGAGGAGATCCTGCGTCTCGAGCCGGTGGTGGGCATCCTCTATCGCAAGGAGGATGGCGCCGGCACGCCGCTGGCGCTGGACATCCGCGCCGCCAACACCGACGCCGCGGCGATGGGCGAATGCCCGTTCCAGCTGCGTGCCGATCGCACCCGAGGTGAGCGTGTGCCGGGCGCGGGGCTTGCCTTTGGCGACGGCGAGCATCGCTGCCCCGGCGCGGGCGTCGCGCTGGCGGAGGCCGAAGTGTTCCTCGATCGCCTGCTGCGGGTGCCGGGGCTGCGGCTCGAACGCGCGCCCAACATCAGCTGGAATCCGCTGGTGACGGGGTACGAGCTGCGCGGGTGCGAGCTGGTGGTGGACCGGGCGGCTGCTACCGGCTGATCTGGCCCGCGAGAAGCTGGCGCAGGATGCGGCGCGGCTGGCTCTCACCGCGCGGACCCCAGCTGGTGGTGAGCGGGATTCCTGCCGGGCTGACCACGACAATGCCCGGCAGCGCCTCGCCACCAAGCGCGCGCAGGGCGTGCCGGCGGCGGCGATCGCACGGGAGCAGCAGCCAGGGCATGCGGCTGGTGCGGGCGTAATCGAGCGCCGCCGGACAGGTCGCGTCATCGCTGACGAAGAGGAGCTCGATACCGGCGGCGCGCAGCCGGGGGTAAGCGGCGATCAGTTCGGGCACGAAGGCGCGGCACGGGCCGCACCAGCTGGCGCCATAATAGATCGCGATCGCCTTCGTCCCGGACGGGAGAATCGACGTCCTGATCCGTCCCTGATCCAGCCGGTGGAAGCGTGAGCCGAGCGGAGCGGCGGCGCCGCCCACTGCAGGCTCTACGGGACGGGCGGCCGTCGGTGGCGCTGACGCAAGCGAGAGGAGCCCGCAGGCCAGCAGCGCGAGCGGCCTAGAGATGCGCATTGATCCGCACGAAGAAGGTGCGCGGCAGGCGCGGGCCATAGACATAGTCGCTATCGCGATTGGCGCCGATCTCCAGATCGCGCTGGCGAACATCCGTCAGGTTCTTGATCCCGAAGGTAATGTCCACTTCACGTTCGCCATCGCCGATCGGGAAGTGGCGCGTTCCGGTGAGATCGAGCACCAGGTGATCGTCGCTGCGCCGGATCGCCCCGAGACGATTGTTCAGGACGCGCATCGAGCCCGTGTAGCGCGCGGCGAGCAGTGCATCGAACCGGGGCGCCGCCCGCCAAACCATCTGGGCGACGGCCGAGACGCGCGGGGATTTCAGGTAGCGCCGCGTCGTGAGCAGCCTGTCCTCATCCTCGAACACTGCCTGCGCATCGTCATAACGGGCATCGATATAGGCGCCGCCGATGCTGGCGTTCAGCGTAGGCGAGAAGCGATAGGACGCGCTCATCTCTGCGCCGGCGACGCGGCTGCCGCCCGCGTTTGAGCGGGTGCGCAGCAGTCCGCCGCCCGCGCCCTGCTCGATCGGCCCGAGGAAGAAGGTGTCGCGCAGGCGGGTGAGATAGGCCTGGCCATCCAGCGTGAAGGCGCCGTCGGCCCAAGTGGGCCGCCAATCGAAGCCGAGCGCGACACTGTGCGCCCGTTCCGGCTGGAGGCCGGGCGCATTCACCACCCGGATCGGATCGCTGCCCAGCACGTCGACATGAATGTCCTCGCTGAACACCTCGGGCGCGCGATAGCCGGTGGAGTAATTGGCGCGCAGCACCAGCGCAGGGTTGGGCGAGGCCCAAATGCCGATGCGCGGGGAGACGACCACATCGTCCAGTTCCGAGCTCTTGTCGGCGCGCGCACCGATCACGAGCCGCAACGCCTCGTTAAGCGTCCATTCGTCCTGCACGAAGGCGCCGATCGTGCTGAAGCGATCGTCGACGATGGTCGCGAGCGGCTGTGCGCGCACATCCTCGCTCCGGTCGACCACCTTCTCATGGCGATATTGCACGCCGGCGAGCAGCGCGTGTGCGCCGGCCAGAGTTTCGAGCCGTGCCTCGCCGTAGTGGAAGGTGTTGCTGGTGCGGCCATATTGCCGGCTGCTCGCTGCGATCGCATCCGACAGTGCGGCGGGATCGTATCCGGGCGCGCCCGGATTGGTCTCTACGTCGCCAAGCCCGCCGTAGAAGCTGCGTCGCTTCAGCGCCGCAACGGCATAGCTGCCGACGAGCCGCGTGTCGGCCCCAAGCTGCTGCGTGATGGTGATCGAGCCGCGATGAAGATCACTGTCGATCTGTTCGGCGATGTTCGCGAGATAAGCCGGGCGATCGAGCAAGTTGCCGCCGCGCCGCCGCTCGGCGGTGAACTGGTAATCCATGCCGATGGTGGTCTCGGGCCCGGGCTGCCATTCGCCGCGCGTGCCGGCGGTGACCATGCGGCGGCGGGCGAGCTCGCTATAGCCATCATCGTTGAGGTCGACGGCGGGGCTGTATTCCGCCTGGGCGAAGAGGTTCGCGAAGCCGTGCTCGAATGTCTTGGCGCCGAGCAGCGAGCCGAACACCGCGGGTGTCCCGGCGATGAGCTGGCTGTCGATCGTCGCCTGAATCCCGTCGCGCGCGGGGCGAACCGGGATCACGTTGACGACGCCGGCCACCGCGCCGGGGCCGTAGAGCACCGAGGCACCGCCCTTCACCACTTCGATCCGCTCGACCAGGATCGCGGGGATCTGCTCGACGCCGTAGACGGCGGCGACCCCCGTCACGAGCGGCAGGCCATCGAGCAGGATCTGGTTATAGGCGCCGGGCAGGCCGAGCAGCTGGATTTCGGTGGTGTTGCAGTTCTGGCAATTGCTCTCCGACCGGGCGGCCGGGAGGAAATCGATCGCATCGGCAAGGTTCCGCGGCGCGGCGCGACGGAGGATGGCCGGGCCGATCACGTCGGTGCGCACTGGCGCCTCGCGGATCGTACGCGGTGTGCGGGTGCCGGTGACGACGAGCGTGCCGTCCTGCGCCGACTCCCCCGCCGGCTCCACCGGGCGCTGATCGCTGGCGGCTGCCAGGGCGAGGGCCAGTGTGATCACATGCTCTTCCAGTCCTAAGATAGTTAGCCTTTGCTGTGTTTGTTGCGTGAGCGCAAGTCGGCAGCGGTACGGCAGTTCAACTTGGCGGGATCAGGCCCTAAGGTGGCGCGATGACGCTTTCCGCCGCCGATCGTGCTGCCGCCTTCCGCAAGACCCGAGAGGCGAGCCTGACCGAGATTGCCGAAGATTATGTCGAGTTGATCGGCGATCTCATCGCGCAGCGCGGCGAAGCGCGCCTGACCGACATCGCCGAGCGACTGGGTGTCGCCCAGGCCACCGCATCGAAGGTGATCGCGCGGCTGCGACGCGACGGGCTGGTCGAGAACGCCCGCTACCGATCGATCTTCCTCACCGAACGCGGCCGCGAGATGGCCGATGCCTCGCGCGAGCGGCACCGCATCGTCTTCGAATTCCTCCGCGCGCTGGGGCTGGAGGAATCGATCGCCCACGCCGATTCGGAAGGGATCGAGCACCACGTGAGCGACGCGACGCTGCTGAAGCTGAAGGAGCTGACGCAGAAGCTGCGCAGCTGACGCGGTGATGGGACCGACCACAACCGGCTAGACGTTGGTATGATGGCGCGGGGATCCGCGCGCCACGATTTTCCGTCGCACACGACAGGCGACGGAGCTTTCTGGATGCGTGCTTCAGCGATGCCGGACGAAGGCGGTGCAGGGCCAACCGGGCGGTCGCTCGTCTGGCTCGTCTTCGCCGTCTTCTTCATCTGGGGTGGTGCGACCAGCCTCAACGACGTCCTCATCCCGAAGCTGAAGGGCCTGTTCGCGCTCACCTATGCCGAGGCGATGCTGACGCAATTCGCCTTCTTCGGCGCCTATTTCCTGTTCTCTATTCCCGCCGGACAGATGGTGTCGCGTGTCGGCTATGTCCGCGGGCTGGTGATCGGCCTTGCGGTGATGGCGGCGGGCGCGCTGCTGTTCTGGCCGGCGGGGCTTTCGGGCGCTTACTGGCCGTTCCTGATCGCGCTGTTCGTCCTCGCCGCCGGGATCACCGTGCTGCAAGTGGCGGCCAATCCGCTGATCGCGACGCTGGGCCGGGCGGACGGGGCAAGCAGCCGGCTGACCTTCGCCCAGGCGTTCAACTCGCTCGGCACGACCATCTGGCCCTATATCGGTGCGCAGCTGATCCTGGGATCGGTGGCGGCCGCACCGGCACCGACAGAGGCGGCCCAGGCAGCCGCCTTTCGCAGCGCCGAGACGGCGATCGTCGGCCATATCTACCTTGGCATCGCCGCGGTGCTGGCGTTCGTCGCGGCGGTGTTCTGGACCAGGCGCAACGTGCTGCCGACGCGCCGGCCGACGGGGATCGGGTTCGCCGACAGCCTTTCCCTGCTTGGCCAGCCACGGCTGCGCTTCGGCACGATCGCGCTGTTCCTCTATGTCGGTGCCGAGGTTTCGATCGGCAGCCTGCTGGTGAGCTATCTCGAACAGCCGGACACGCTGGCGCTGAGCGCACACCGCGCCGGCGAGCTCCTGTCGCTCTACTGGGGCGGCGCGATGCTGGGGCGGTTCCTCGGCGCATGGCTGCTGCGGCGGATCAACCCGGGCAAGCTGCTGTCGGTGTTCGCCGCGGCGGCCGCAGCGCTCGTGCTCCTTTCCATGGCGACGAGCGGGGCGGCGGCGGGCGGCTCGCTTATCGCGGTCGGACTGTTCAATTCGATCATGTTCCCGACGATCTTCTCGCTGTCGCTGCAGGGGCAGGGCGAGAAGGCGGCGGAGGCATCGGGGCTGCTGTGCATGGCGATCGTCGGCGGCGCGGTGGTGCCGATCCTGACCGGCGGGCTGGCGGACGCGCTCAGCATCTCCGGCGCGCTGATCCTGCCCACCCTGTGCTACCTCGCGATCGCCGGCTTTGGCCGATCCGCGCGCCAGCCGGTGGAGGGCTGAGATGCGCCGCCTCTCCTGGCTGCTGGGCCTGGTGCTCGGACCGTCCCTCGCGGCACAGGCCAGCGCACAAAGCGAACCAGCGCGCCGAATGGAGCACGATCCGGTCGCGCACCAGCACGGCACCGACGCGCCAACGTCGCTCACCGGGGAATGGGGCGGGCTGCGCGCACGGCTGCGCGACGACGGCGTCGACCTGACGATCGGCTATGTCTCCGAGACCGCATGGAACCCGCGCGGCGGCGAACGCGAGCGGGTGCGCGAGACCGGGCAGCTCGCGATCGGCGCGACGATCGACACCGGCAAGCTCATCGGGCTGGATGGCGGGACGTTTCAGGCGACCGTCACCTATCGGCGGGGAAAGGACCTTGGCGCCGCGGCGGGGCTGGGCGTGCTGCAGCAGGTGCAGGAAGTCTATGGCCGCGGGCAGACATGGCGCCTGACGCAATTCTGGTATCAGCAGGCCTTTGCCAACGGCCATGCCGACCTGAAGCTGGGGCGGCTGACCCAGGGCGAGGATTTCGCCGCATTTGCCTGCGACCTCCAGAATCTGAGCTTCTGCGGCTCTCCGCCGGGCAATCTGGCGGGGGATTACTGGTACAATTGGCCGATCAGCCAATGGGGCGCGCGGTTGCGCGTCAAGAACGAGCGTTTCTATGCCATGGTGGGCGCCTATGAGGTGAACCCGCGCAACCTCTCCAATCGCTTCACCATCGGCCACTTTCATGGCGCGAAGGGCGTATTGGTGCCGGTCGAGGTCGGCTATACGCCGCGCCTTGGGCCTGGCGGCCTGCCGGGCAGCTATCGCGTCGGCGCCTGGTACAACAGCGCCAAGGCGGACGATGTCGGGCTGGACATCAACCGCGCGCCGATTGGCGTGACCGGCCTTGCCCCCTTGCAGCGCCAGGGACGCTATGGCGTCTACGCGCAGTTCCAGCAGCAGCTCACCGGCAGCGCGGAAGATGGGCCCGGCGGCGCGACGACCACCCGTGGGCTGACGGCGTTCCTGAACGTCACGCAGACCGATCGGCGCACCACGGTGACCGACAATCAGGTCGCCGCCGGGCTTTCCTACAAGGGCATGTTGCCGAACCGGCCGCTGGACGAGGTGACGTTCGCACTGGCGCGCACCAATGTGAACGCGCGGGCGCTGCTGGCGCTGGCGCCCGGCGCGGCGCGACCCGATGCGGAATACGCGGCCGAACTCGCCTATTGCATCCACGCAATCGACTGGCTGACGTTGAGGCCGAACGTGCAATATATCGCCAATCCCGGCGGGTTCAGGGATGCGCGCGACGTCGTGGTGATCGGCCTGAAGGCATCGCTGACGCTTTGAGGCCGGGCTCGGCAGATGCGATCAGGAGGCCGGCAAGTCGAGGTCAGCGAGCTTGGCGGCAAGATCCGTCTGGCGGAAGGGCTTGGTCAGCCGGCTGACATCGGCCTCGATCCCGTCGAGCTCGGCATAGCCCGAAATGACGAGGATCCTTACGTCCGGCTGGCGGAGCCGCACTTCGCGGGCCAGCTCCGGCCCGGTCATGCCGGGCATCAGGTGATCGGTGACGAGCACGTCGATGCCGAGCCCGCCGTCGATCAGCTGCAGCGCCTCGGCGGCCGAGGCGGCTTCCACGACCATATAGCCAAGATCAGCCAGCATGTCGGCGGTGCTGGCGCGCACCAGTTCCTCGTCGTCGACCAGCAGCACCGTGCCGGCGGCAGGGCCGATCGCTTCCTCTTCCCGCTGTTCGGGCTGCAGCGCCGCCTCGCGGCTGACGGGAAGCCATATGTCGACATTGGTGCCAAGGCCGAGCTGGCTCTGGATCGTCATGGCGCCACCCAGCTGCGCGGCAAGGCCGTGGACCATCGAGAGGCCGAGCCCAGTGCCGCGGCCGATGCCCTTGGTGGAGAAGAACGGTTCCACCGCCTTCTTCAGCGTCGCGGCATCCATGCCGGTGCCGGTATCCGCGACCGACAGCCGCACGTACTGCCCGGGTACGAGGCGCGAGCGATGACCGCCCGCAACATCCTCGCACGACACGGAAATGCGGATCGTGCCGCCGTCGGGCATGGCGTCGCGCGCATTCACGCACAGGTTCAGCACCGCCATCTCGATCTGGTTCGGATCAGCCGTGGCCGCCGGCAGGTGCTCCGCCACGTCAAGCACGACCTGGATCTGCGGGCCGGTGGTGCTGCCGACGAGATCGGCCATCTCCGTCACCAATGCGCCGACATCGACCGCAACCGGCTGGAGCGGCTGGCGGCGCGCGAAGGCGAGCAGCCGCTGGACCAGCACCTTCGCGCGCTCGGCCGATTGCAGTGCGCCGGTAATCAGCCGCTGCTCGCGCTCGCCGCCGATCCCCTTGCGATGGAGAAGATCGAGCGAGCCGATGATCGGCGACAAGAGGTTGTTGAAATCATGGCTCACCCCGCCGGTCAGCTGCCCCATCGCCTCCAGCTTCTGGCTCTGGCGCAGCTGCTCGTGCGCCTGTTCGAGCTCCGCGGTGCGCGCGGCGACGCGTTCCTCGAGCGTCTCGTTCAGGTCGCGCAGATGCTCCTCGGTGCGTTTCTGGCGATCGATGTCGACGACGACGCACAAGGCGCCGGCGATTTCGCCGTCACCATCGAACAACGGCACGCCGCTCACGCGCACCCAGGTCTCGTGGCCCTCGTCGGAGAGGTGAAGGAATTCGGCGCCCGGCACCATCTCGCCGCGCAGCGCCCGCGCGCCGGGGAACATATGAGGTTCGACGCGGCGCCCCTCTTCGTCGTAGCCGATCCAGCGATCGCGCGCGTTGCGCAGGCGCGAGGGGATCTGCGCTTCCGGCACGATGCGCCTGTAGGCGGGATTGCACAGCAACAGCTGCGCATCCGCGTCCACCACGATCACTCCCACCGGCAAATGCTCGACGAGCGTCGCGAGCCGGCTCCGCTCCGCGATCAGCCGCGCCTCATTGTCACGCAGCGCCGCCTCAACCGCCTTCTGATGCGTGACGTCGATCTGAATCCCGTCCCACACCACCGACCCGTTCGGCTGGAGGCGCGGCGCGGAGATGATCCGGCACCAGCGAATCTCGCCGTCGACGTGGCGGAAGCGGAGCTCCACATCGATGGTCGAAAGCGCCGCGAGCGCTTCCGCCTCAGCCTGTTTCAGGCGCGGGCGATCTTCGGGAAGGATCAGATTATAAGGGATCCTATGATCGGCGAGGACGGCATCGGCAGGTACGCCCGTCAATTGCTCGTGGCTTTGCGACACGTGGAGGAAACGGCGCTCCGGCCCCTGCGCGACCTGGAAGACGAGGCCGGAGGGGATATTGTCGGTAAGCGCACGAATGCGCGCTTCGCTCTCGCGCAGCGCTGCTTCGGCGACGACCCGGCTCGTCGCATCCTCGACGCGGTGGATGATCGCCGTGACGGTGCCGTCGGCGCCGAGTACCGGGGTGTTCACCGGATCCCACCAGCGCTCCTCAAAGCCGCCAGCCGGGTGCGGGATATCGTACTTCTGAAGCGGCATCGTATCGGGCCGCTTGGCCGCCAGCGCCCGCTCCAGCGAGGCCCTGAGGTTGGCGACGCCGTTGGCGACCGGATCATCGGGATTGTCCGGCATGGCTTCGAACACGCCGCGCCCGATCAGATCATCGCGGGTCCGCATGACGGCCGTGAGATACGCCTGATTCACCTCTACGATGGTGAAGCGCGGTGCGTCCGGCGCCACCACCAGCATCGGCGTCGGCGCCGCGGCGAAGAGCGCGTGATAATCCGGCGCTGACGAGGTCGAAGAGCCGAACATCGTTTAATAACCCATGTTGCCGTCGCTCGATCGCCGGCCCGCAATAGGCTGCATCCGGCTATCCGCAAGGGCAAGATAGCCGGGTATCGGCGGGAACCGTGCCCCGGCCGACGTCAGCTACGCGTTTGGCGTGCCGGCGGCCCCATGCTGGATCGGGCGCGCTTCATCCGCAAGCAGGACGGGCACGCCGTCACGGATCGGGTAGGCAAGGCCAGCGGCTTCGGACAGCAGTTCCCCCGCTGCCGCATCATATACCAGCGGCGTGCGCGTGACGGGGCAGACCAGCCGTTCGAGCAGCCACGGGTCAATCGTCTCCGAGGCATGCGACGGCGACGCGCTGCTCACTGCAGCGTCACCCGATCATCGCCGTCGTGACGGCCGAAGAACTGCATCAGCTGCACGATCAGCTCGGCGCGCGGCGCGATCCCGTCCGCTTCGAGCAGCGCCTGTTTCGCCGCGACGTCGAACGGCGCGATCTGGGCGATGCCGTTGACGAGGCTCTGGTCGTCGAGCCGCGAGACGGCTTCCCAGTCGACCGCATAACCCTGCCGATCGGCGAAGCGGCGTGCTTCCATTTCCAGCGCGGCGCGCGCGCCGAGCGAGAGCGTCTCGGGCTCCGCATTCGGCAGCAGTTCGGCCTCGACCTGCCGGAAGAGCGTGGTCGCTTCCAGCTCGCGCTCGACCCGGAACAGCGCCAGCCCTTCGAGTACGAGGTTCGAGCGCCCGTCGTCGAGCATCTCGATCTCCGCGATCCGCCCGAGGCAACCGATGTCGTAGAGCGGCGGGCGGTCGCCCGCGCCCTGCTCCATCGCCCGCGGCTGGATCATCCCGATCCGCCGGTCGCGCGCCATCGCATCGGACACCATGGCGCGATACCGTGGCTCGAAGATATGCAACGGCAGGTGCATGCCGGGGAACAACAATGCCCCCGGCAGCGGGAAGATCGAGATCCGCGTCATCCGAACAGGATCGCGGAGAGCCGCCGCCGCTGCGCCGACACCCAGGGGTCCTCCAGTCCGACCACTTCGAGCAGCTTGAGGAGCTGCTGGCAGGCGGCGCCCTCGTTCCACTCGCGATCCTTGGCGGTGATGGCGAGGAAGCCGTCCGCCGCGGCATCACGGTTGCCCGCCGCCATCTGGGCATTGGCAAGATCGAACTGCGCCTGCAGATCATCCGGGTTCGCCGCGACCGCCGCCTCCAGCGGCGCGAGATCGTCGACCGCCGGTGCCGACTGGGCGAGCGCCAGCGCGGCACGGGCGCGCTCAATCTCCGGCCGCTTGGCGACGTCCTCCGGCAGCGCGGCAAGCGCGGCTTCCGCTTCTTCCTGCGCCCCGGCAGCGATCAGCGCGCGGACCCGTCCCGAGAGAACGCCGGGATGCTCCGGCGCCATCTCGAACAATTGATCGAAAATCGAGAGGGCCCGTTCGACATCCCCCTCACCCAGCACCTGCTCGCCCATCGCGATCAGCGGCTCGAGCTCGGCCTCCTGCGCCTGTGCCTCGCCTTCGATCGGCAACTGGCGGAGCAACTGATCGATCGTCGTGCGCAGCGCCGATTCCGTGCGCGCACTGGTCAGATCCGCGACCAGCTGGCCCTGGAACATCGCGTAGACGGTCGGGATCGAGCGGATCTGGAATTGCGCGGCAATGAACTGGTTCTTGTCCGTATCGACCTTCGCCAGCACCACGCCCTTGTCGGCATAGTCGGCCGTCACCTTTTCCAGGATCGGCGTCAGCGCCTTGCACGGCCCGCACCATTCGGCCCAGAAATCGATGATGACGAGCTTCGTCATCGACGGTTCGACCACGTCGCGGCGGAACGCCTGGACGGCATCCTTCTCCGCGGCACTCATTCCCAGCGTAGCCAAGGGCTGCTCCCGATATTGCGATCAGCCCCTTATGTGGTGACGGGCCGGGGGAAGCAAACCCCCGGCCCGCCGGTTAGCGCATCAATCCTGGGGTGCCAGGATCAGAAAGCGGCGGTCACCGAGAAGACCACCGTGCCCTTGTCGATCCGGCTGCCGTTCTTCGTCGAGGAGAAGTTGGGCTGCAGATAGCCGATGTCGCTGCGCTTGATGTTCGTATCGACGAAAGCGACGCCCAGCGTCAGCGGCGTGGTGGGCACCGCGAAATCGACGCCCACCATGTAGTCGAGATACTTGCCGGTCGGCGCGATGCTGGTGCCGTTCGGCCCGAGGCCGCGGTTGCCGTCCGAGAAGCCGACATGGCCCTTCACCGTCAGCGGCGTGCTGGGGATGCCCGCCGAGCCGTCAACCCAGATGTAGAGGTTGTCTTCCTTGTCGCCCGGATCGTTGTAGATCCCGGTCGCAGCGTCAGCGCCGCTGAAATACCAGCGACCGAGCGCTTCCTGCTTGGGCGCATAAGCCACGCCGACGAGGAGGCTTGCCGGCCCAAACGTGCCGGACACCTTCACATAAGGCTCGGCAAAGTCCGTCTTGTCCGCGCCGCCGGGATACATGTACCACGTGAGGCCGGCATCGACCGTGACACCGGGCGACACTTCGGTGCGGAAGCCGCCGAACAGGTCGAGCTCCATGTTCGACCCGCCGAACGTGCCCCAGCCCGCAAGGTTGGAGGCCCAGGTGCCGGCATAAACGCCGCTTTCGTGGCTGACGGTGATGCCGCCCTGGACCGCCATTTCCTTGTCCGTCTGGGATACGCCGCGGAAACGGTAATCCGAGACCAAAGCGACGCTGCCGCTGACGGTGACTGGCTTGGGTGGCTCTTCCTCCTGCGCGGCGGCGGGAAGAGCGAGGACCGCGAGCACCGCGGCCGGGATATACTTCAAGAACGTCATGGAACCTCCTGGTTGAAAGAGGCTCCTCCTGCGTCCGATCCGCCCGCGCTCCTCCTCCCCCCGAGGGAGCGGTCGCGGGCTGGTCGGACCACACAACGCTATCGCAGCATGACGTCTTGAATGTTTCCGATTTGCGTCAAAGTGTTTCTGGCTGGATCAGGCTGCCAGTGTTGCCATGCGGCCACGTTGGCCCTGCAGCACGACCGGGTTGCCCGCTGCCTTACGCCGCTGGAACCAGTCCCGCAGCATCTCGGCCGTGGTGTGATCGACCGATTCCACCTTGGTGACGTCCAGCCGCACCGGCACGTTCGGCGGCACGCGATCGAGCGTTGCCGAAAGCTTCGGCAGCGTGACGAACGTCGCCGCACCATCCAGCGAGATGGAATGCGCATCGCCCTGCTGCTCTTCGAACACCTTGAGCCGCAGGCGGCGCAGGTTCGGGATCAGTTCGAGCACCGTCAATGCGATGCCGATCAGCACGCCCGTCAGCAGGTCAGTCGCCACCACCATGATCAGCGTCACCGCCCAGATCGCGACCGGCAGCACGCCATAGTCACGGAACAGGTGCTGCGCATGCTTCAGGCTGACGAGCCGCCAGCCGGTGACGACCAGCACGGCGCCCAGCGCCGCCATCGGGATCGAGCGCAGCAGCCAGGGCAGCAGCGCGACGAAGCCGAGGATCCACACGCCGTGCATCATGGCCGAGGCACGCGTGACGGCGCCGGCCTGCACGTTGGCCGAGCTACGCACGATCACGCCCGTCATCGGCAGCGAGCCGGCAAAACCGCACAGCAGGTTGCCGACGCCCTGCGCGCGCAGTTCCTTGTTGTAATCGGTGCGCACGCCATCGTGCATCTTGTCCACCGCCGCTGCCGAAAGCAGCGTTTCAGCCGACGCGATGAACGCGATGGCGAGCGCCGCCGCGATGATCGACGGTTCGAGGAAGCGCGACATGAAGCCGGCTTCGGGCGGAGCGATCGCGCCGAGGATCGATTCGGGAACGACGACCTTGGCGACGTCGAGGCCGAGGCCCACCGACAGCAGCGTCGCGGCGACGACGCCGACCAGCGCCGCGGGCACCAGCTTCAGCGCGTTCGGGCGAAACTTCTCCCAGCCCAGCATCGCACCGATGGTGACGAGCGCCAGGAAGAACGCAAGCTCGGTCGCCTGGATGTTGCTGAACGACAGGCCGAGCAGGCGGCCCGGCATCTCGGCCAGGTTCTCGGGGCCAGAAGAGAAAGGCTTGGCGTCGAATAACACGTGGAACTGGCCGACGACGATCAGCACGCCGATCCCCGCAAGCATGCCGTGCACCACGGCAGGGCTGATCGCGCGGAACCAGCCGCCAAGCTTGAAGATGCCGGCCACCACCTGGATGATGCCGGCGAGAATCAGGATCGGGCCTAGCGCCGACAGGCCCTTGTCCCGGACGAGTTCGAACACGATCACCGCGAGGCCCGCGGCCGGGCCCGACACCTGTAGCGGCGAGCCGGCGAGCGCGCCGACCACGATGCCGCCGATGATGCCGGTGATCAGCCCCTTCTCGGGCGCGACGCCCGAGGCGACCGCGATGCCCATGCACAAGGGCATCGCGACCAGGAAAACGACGATCGAGGCGGTGAAATCCCGCCCGAAGAATTTCAGCGATGGAATCGAGACGCCGGGGCGCTCAATGGCTTCCTGCTTCATTCTGCAGCGTCCTGATACATGAAGTCAGCCGCCAGGCGGCGCGAGGCCGGCTGCGCAACCGGGAGCGGCTGATCGCCGCGGATCGGCACGAAGCGGCCCGTCTCGCCGTCAAGCGCCAGCATGCGGCCGGCGTGGATGTCGACGAACCAGCCGTGCAGCGCGATCTCGCCGCGCGCGATACCCGCCGCCACGGACGGATGCGTGCGCAGGTGGTTGAGCTGCACCACCACGTTCTCGAGGCTCGCAGCGCGGACCGCGGCGCCATTCTCAAGATCGGGGTAGGACGTGTCGAGCACGCTCTTCGCCGCGGTGCTGTGGCGCAGCCATGCCGCGACATTCGGCATCTTTTCCACCATTTCCGGGCTGACCAGCGCCTTCATCGCGCCGCAGTCCGAATGGCCGCAGACAATGATGTCACGCACGCCAAGCGCCATCACGGCATATTCGACAGTGGAAGTGACGCCGCCGTTCTGCGTTGCATGCGGCGGAACAATGTTACCGGCGTTACGGCAGACAAAGAGATCACCCGGCTGGGCCTGCATGATCTGTTCGGGAACCACGCGCGAGTCCGCACAGCTGATCATCAAGGCCTTGGGCTTCTGGCCATCAGTCGCGAGCTGTGAATAGAGCGCGCGGCTGTCTTCGAAGACCTTCTTTTCGAAGTCGAACACTCGACCGATGAGTTCGTTCATGTGCGCTGCTCCTAACTTTCAGAGCAGCGTATCTACGCGCGGCATATTTCCGCAGCGCCGCGACAGTGTTAAATTTTGTGTCTGCCGTTAGATCTCTTGATCGGCAGGACAACGCACGCCTCCAGCCCGCCGGATGGCCGGTTGATCAACGTCAGGGTGCCACCTTCGGCCTCGATCGCCTGCACCACGATCGGCAAGCCAAGCCCGAACCCGATCGTGTCGCGGCCGCGCGCCGGATCGAGGCGAACGAACGGTTCCAGCACATGCGCCATTTCATGCTCGGGGATGCCAGGGCCGTCGTCGGTCACGCGGACGATCGCCTGCTCCTCGTCCGCCTCCAGCGCCACCGTCACGCGCTGGCCGTAATGGAGCGCGTTCTCGACGAGATTGGTGAGCGCGCGCTTCACCGCGAGGCGGCGGACGCTGAGATCGAAATGGTCCGGCCCGACATAGGTCGCGTCGCGGCCGCGATCGATCGCGTCATCGACCAGCGTGGCGCACAGCACGGCAAGGTCGATCGACGTCGGCGCCTCGGGATCGGCATCGCCGCCCAGGAACGCGAGCAGCGAGGCGATCATTGCTTCCATCTCGGCCACGTCGCGCCCGATCGCCGCACGTGTGTCGGCGCTGGCGATCGCCTCCGTGCGCAGCCGCAGCCGGGCGAGCGGGGTGCGCAGATCATGGCCCACAGCAGCCAACGCCTGCGTACGCGCATCGATCAGTGCGGAAATGCGCGCCTGCATGCGGTTGAACGCCTCGACCAGCCGGCGGACTTCGCCAGGGCCGTCCTCCGGCACCGTCACCACCGGATTGTAGCCGATCCGGTCAGCCGCCTCGGCGAGCTGTCGCAGCGGCCGCAGCGTCCGCCTGATCATCAACCCGCCGATCACCATCAGCGCGATGGCCGGCACCAGCGCCAGCACGATCCGCTCGAACGCGAAATCGAGCTTCGCCACGGCGTCCAGTGTACGGAAATGCAGCCAGCTTCCGTCGCGCAGCCGGATCGCACCGATCACCTTGGAACTTTGCCCCGGCGAGATCAGCCGCAACCTCAGGTCACCGCTGCGCAGCGACGGCTCCCACTCCACGATCTGGCGCCGCATCTGATCGAGCGCGGGATCGAATACCGGCACGTCGGCAGTGCCGTTCCAGTGCAGCTCGTATCGATCGGTCGTCAGATCCGCCGCCATCGTCGGACGCTGCTCGGGCGTCCGCTCCTCGATCAGCCGCCGGCTGATGACGAGATGCTCGGCCAGCCGCCGCGCCTCGTCGTCACGCACCGAGAATTCGCTCGCCCGCTCGTACAGCAGTGTCGAGACACCGAACTCGATCACCATCGTCAGCAGCAGGATCGCGAGGACCTGCCCGAGCAGGCCGACCGACGGGAGAAGTCGCCTCAACTGCGCTCCACCGGCACGTTCAGCATATAGCCGACGCCGCGCACCGTGATGATCGGCGCCTGCTCGCCCGCGCTCGACAGCTTGCGGCGGAGCCGGCTGACGAGGACGTCGATCGAGCGATCCGAACTGTCGCCAAGCCGCGTGCGCGACAGCTCGATCAGCCGCTCGCGCGCGATCACGCGCTGCGCATGATCCGCCAGCGCCACCAATAGATCGAACTCGGCGCCGGTCAGGTCGACGGTAGCGCCGGTCGGCGAGGTAAGCTCTCGGCGCGGCAGGTTGATGGTCCAGCCCTCGAACGTCATCACGCCCTGGTCGCCCTCGCCCGAGCGGCGATCGAGCGCCGGGCGGCGAAGCACGGCGCGCACCCGCGCCACCAGCTCGCGCACGCCGAACGGCTTCGCGATGTAATCATCCGCGCCCAGCTCCAAGCCCACGACGCGGTCCGTCTCGCTCGAGCGCGCGGAGATGAAGATGATCGGGACGTCGCTCTTCTGGCGAAGCGACCGGCACAGGTCGATCCCGCTGGTGCCGGGCAGCATGATATCGAGCAGCACCAGGTCGACCGGGCCCGAATCGAGCGCCAGCCACATTTCCGGGGCCGCGGAAGCCGGCCGAACCGCGAATCCATTTTCCTGAAGCGCACGCGCCGTGAGCATGCGGAGGGCCGGATCGTCCTCGACGAGAAGAATGGTAGGGGCGGTCATCCTACGGATGGAGGTAGGCGGTCAGGGCCGCTTCGGTCAATGTTGCGCAACTTTGTTGTTGAAGGGGGTTGCAGGGTCAAAAAGTCGCTGCTAGTGGCCGCGCCTCACCCAGCCCGGAAGCATCCGGGACACGGCGCCAGAGCGGGCGTAGCTCAGGGGTAGAGCACAACCTTGCCAAGGTTGGGGTCGAGGGTTCGAATCCCTTCGCCCGCTCCAGTTCCTGCTGCATCAGGCAGCGGAACTGCATTGCCGGACGGGTCACCGTCATCGCGAACAGCATCGATAGCGGCCGCCGGATCAGGCCGGCGCGCTTGCCCCCTGCGTTCCCGCGGCGTCCGCGCCGCCCTCCACGCGAACGAAGCGCGCCGGCACCGCGAAACGCGCGCCGGCAGCCTCCACGCGGCGCATCAGCTCCAGCAGCAGCCCCTCCTGCAGGTGGACATATTCGTTGAAGTCCGATCGATCGACGTAGCTGAAGATCTCGATGTCGATCGAGCTTTCACCAAAGCCCTTGAGACTCGCCCGCGCGCCTTCCAGCAGGTACTCCGCCTCCGCCAGCGCCTCGCGGATGCTGACCAGCACGCGCTCCACCGTGTCGGCGTCGATGCCGTAGGCAAGCTTCAGCGTCGGCGCGAACAGGAAGCGATCTCGCCAGGCGAAGTTCTCGATCTGCTGCGAGGAAAAGACGCTGTTCGGGATGGTGATTCGCGTGCGGTCGTTGGTGCGGATGCGGGTCGACCGGATGCCGATGTCCTCCACCGTGCCGCTGACATCGCCCACCTTGCAGAAATCACCCACCCGCACCGGCTCGTCGGCGACGACGGAAATCGAGCCGACGACATTCTCCACCGTCTTCTGCGCGCCCAGCGCAATGGCGATACCGCCGATGCCGAGTGCGGCGATGCCGGTCGTCACGTCCACGCCCAGGATATTCAGCGCCTGTACGGTCGCGAACATCAGCAGCAGCAGCTTCAGCGCGCGGCGAACGAAGATGATGATCGATCGTGCGCGGAAGCGCTGGCTGTGCTCCATCCGCGCCGCGACGAGATCCGCGCCGACGCCGATCATCCGCCACAGGAACCAGCAGAAGCCGACGAAGGCGAGCGCCCCGGCGAACCGCCCGGTCAGCTGCCGCGCGACGAACGCCACCTCCAGCGTGCGCGTGGTGGCGAGGAAAAGCAGCATCGACACCCACAGGCTGAACGGCGTCGGCGCGGCGCACAGGAGCCGCCACAACAGCCCCCCGTCCTCTCGCCGCTTCACCCGCCCGAGCCCGCTCATCAGCAGCGCGACAATCAACCGAATGGCGAGGTAGAACAGCACCGCGCCGCCGATCAGGATGATCCAGTCGGCCAGCGGCGCCCCGCCAATGTCGGTATCGCGCATCGCGCTGGGGAACAGGCTGCGCAGCCGGCTGCCCGCCGCCTCGACGTTTGCCGCCGGCAGCGACGCGATGCTTGCCGCACTCAGCAGCCAGATCGTCTGCCCGTCGTCGTTGGTGGACTGGGTGGCGATCAGCGGCACCTCGGCCGCCTTGTCCTTGCCGGGGAGCGTGCCGACCCGCTCCTCGTCGATCGGCAGCTGGTCATCGATCCGGCCCGTCGCATCGTTCGACAGCTGGACCGGCTGCATCAGCGATCCGCCGGCATCGAGCGCCGCCTGCAGTCGCCGCGCCGCCTCCGGCCCCGCCGCGGCACGGCGCGAGCGCGCGATCCGTGACAGGTCGAGATACTGGCTCGCCCGGTCGTAATCCTGCGCCGACAGGGCGTTGATCAGCCCGGTCGCGAGGCCGCGCGGCGTCCCGCGGCCATAAAGGTCGGCCGCTGCCGGTGCGCTGGCATTGGCCGTGTCCGCCGCCTGCGCCTGGAGCCGCGCGGGCGCGAGCAGGAACGCGACGAGGAACAGCAGGACAGGAAGAACGTGACGGAGGCGGATGGGGCGGATCGTCATGCACGTCGGTACGCAGCCGCCCCCGCTGTCGTTCCCCCGAGGCGACGAACCGTGCTCCGCACCGCGCGGGCGGAACGCCTCTATAGCCGGCGGGAAACGCGGATTTCGCGGCCACGCTGCGATCTTGCTACAGCATGGCCATGACGAAGAGAGCGATTCGCGTTGGCATCGGCGGCTGGACCTACGAGCCCTGGCGCGGCACGTTCTTCCCGCCCAAATGGCCGATCAAGCGCGAGCTGGAATATGCCAGCCGCCATGTCACCGCGATCGAGGTGAACGGCACCTACTATAGCGGCTTCAAGCCGGCGACCTTCGCCGGCTGGGCCAAGACTGCTCCCGAGGATTTCGTCTTCACCCTCAAGGCCTCGCGCTTCTGCACCAATCGCAAGGTGCTGGCGGAAGGCGGGGACTCGATCCAGCGCTTCGTCAGCCAGGGGATTACCGAGCTTGGCGACAAGCTTGGTCCGATCATGTGGCAGTTCATGGCCACGAAGAAGTTCGACGCCGAGGATTTCGCCGCTTTCCTTGCACTGCTGCCCGCCAGCCAGGACGGGATCGCGCTCCGCCACGCCGTGCATGTCCGCCACGAAAGCTTCGCCGTGCCGGAGTTCGTTGCCATGTGCCGCAAGGCAGGCGTGGCGATCGTCTATGCGGATTCGCGCGATTATCCGGCGATCGCCGACGTCTCGTCCGACTTCGTCTATGCCCGGCTGGAGGATGCGGTGGAGGAGGAACCGGCCGGTTATTCACCAGCCGCGCTGGATCGCTGGACCGACGCTGCCGTGCGATGGTCGAACGGCGGCCGGCCCGATGGCCTGCCCTACATCGCCGAGCATCTCGCGACCACGCCGCGGGACGTGTTCGTGTTCTTCATCAATGGGTTCAAGGAAAGAGCACCACACGGCGCCATGGCGATGATCGAGCGCCTGTCGGCATGAAGATCGTGCCAAGAACCGCAAAGAAGTCTGCGGACGTTCGCCAGATCGAATAGTAATGGACGGGGATGTCGACCCGCGGCTGCCTCATCATCATCGCCGCCATGCCATCCTTTCTACTCGCCGCTCTTGCAGCAACCCTTGCGTGGAACGCATCGGAATGGTCCCTTCCGCCGATTGCCAAAAAGCTCAACGGAGCCGTGAGCGCACGCGACGCAGAGTTCAAACGGCGCGTGTCGTCGCGGTACCAGGCGGATACGCCGGAGCACCGGCTCGTCTCTGACATGCGGGCACAAGGCTTTACGCTCTCGACCGAACGGGGAGGCTGGGCCGAAGCGAAACTGCAGCGGTTCGTTCTCTGCGGCAACGAGGAATGGGCCGTTTACTGGCAAGCGAGCGGCGGCAAGATAACGCAGGTCGCTGGCGTTTACCGCGTGATCTGCCTGTGAATGCGACCACGCTCGCAGCGGTTACGCGGAGGGGCGATGCGTCTCTGCGGATCCTGCATCCCGCTTGCGCCGAAGCAGGCGCGTCGCGAGCCACCGGCGGGCGGGTTCGTCGTAGAGCTTGAGACTGGCAAAGGCGATCAGCAGCGCCGCGGCGAGCACGCCGGCACCGACCAGCGCGCCCGATACCGCGGACGGCTGCGTATTGGCCACCCAGGCCGTGTAGACATACACCAGCGGGAAGTGCGTGATGTAGAGCGGGAACGACAAGTCCCCGAAGAAGCGCGCGATCCGCACCGCCACCCCGTCCGCTGCCTTGTCCCCCGCCCCGATCGCAACGATCAGCGGGAACAGCAGGATCACGCACGCCGCCTCATAGAGTCCGTTCAGCCATAGGCGATCAAGTCCGCCGAAGCGCGGCAGGCTGACGGCGACCACCAGGAGCACGCTGCTGATCGCCAACGCGTGCGGCAGTCGTATCCTCAGCCCCAGGCGCATCATCAGCACCCCGGCGAAGAACGGGTACATGACGCGGCTCAGCCCGATCCTGATGCCGTTCGGATCGAGCGCCCATCCGCCGATCAGGTCGCCGCGCGGCCCGGCCACCGCAAGATGGACCAGCGCGCCGGCGCAGATGGCGACGAACACTGCCATGGCGCGGTTGGACAGCCGACGCAGCCCGATCGCATAGAGCAGGTTCGCGACATATTCGTAGAACAGCGACCATTGCGGGCCGTTGAGCGGATAGATCTCGTCCCAGCCGCGCACGTCCCCGCTCTTGGGCAGCGGGATCATGACGAAAGCCAGCAGCATCACGCCGACGACTTGTGCCCCGGTCGCCTCGCCGATCTTGGGAAACACGGAGGAGCCCTGGAAGGCGAACAGCAGCGCGCCGATGATGCTGCCCAGGATCACCATGGGTTGCAGCCGCACCACCCGCCGTTTGACGAAACCGATAAGGCTCAGGCGCCCCCAGCGATCGTCATAGGCATAGGCAATGACGAAGCCCGACAGCAGGAAGAAGAAGTCGACCGCCAGATAGCCGTGATTGATGATCTGCACCTGCGGATCGCCATGGGCATAAGGCTCGAACAGGTGGAACAACACCACCATCAAGGCCGCGACCCCGCGCAGCCCGTCGAGCATGACGAAATGGCTCTTGCCCGGTGCCGTAGGGTCAGTGGCAGTGGGGGCGGTGGCAGGAACGGCGCTCACCGGCGCGCCGATGCCGGGGCGTGCCGCGTGATGCAAGCATCGCCTCCTGCTCAACTGCTGGCCGCCGCGCGAGCATGATGGCCGCTAAGAAGCCTCAGGTCGACGAGACCGGACCCTCGGCCGCCGCTGCCGCGGGCTTCTCCGCCCCCTCCTCCGCCTGCGCCGCATCGTCGCCGCGCACCGGCGCGCTCTGCTGCACCGGCGCAGTGGGGATCGTGCCGATGATCGCGGCGGTCTCCAGCGTATCGAGCGCGCGCCGGGCCGCCACGTAGCGCGCGGCAGCGCTCGTCCATTTCGTCGCCTGGGCAGCGCCAGGCAGCCGGCTGATCTCTTCCAGCGCCGGCTCGACCTGCCCCGCGTCCAGCATCCGCCGTGCCCGCGCCAGCCGATCCGCGGGCAGGGGCGACGGCGTCGTCGCCTCGTGCAGCACGACGAGGCTGCGCAGTTCGTTCAGCAGGCCGTCGAACCAGCCGTTGGCGCCCGGGTTCAGGAGCACTGTCGCATTGGCATCCAGCGCCTGGCGCAGCGCCTCGATCGTCACCGGCTCGCGACCAGCCTCGATCACCGTGTCGACGGCGTCCGGCTGCGTCGCGCCGAAGCGCATGCGCAACTGATCCTCGAGATAGCCAAGCGAGGTGCCGCGATCGATCGCGCGCCGCGCGGCAAAGGCGACCAGGATCGCCTCCGCCCGCCCGGCGCGGTCGGCCGCGTTGGATACGTCCGCCCCGATGCCGGCGGCGCGTGCCTCCAGTGCCGCAAGCTGTGCAGCCAGCGCATTCTCGCGCGTCAGCGACATGGCATCCCCGCCGGTCGGCGCGACGGGGCGCGCCGACGTCGTCACCGGCGGAACGGGCGCCTCGATCGCGGGGCTGGGCTCGGCCGCGGGATCGGCGCCGTTGGTGAGCCACGCATTATCGTTGCGCATCCCGACCCACATCAGGGCCAGTCCGATGGCAAAGATCAATCCAACCGCGAGCGCGAAGGGGCCGATGCGGGATCGGCGCGGGGCGGCATCTTGCGGCGGCGCAGCATCGTCCATGGGGGGTCTTATCCCCGCCTGCGCCTCAGGGGTCAATCGCGAGCGTGGTCGCGGTCGCTACGAGACTGGCATCATTGGGCGCGTCGGCGATGCGAACCGCATCCCATCCCCTGCCCGCCGCGCGCGCCACCTTGTCGCTGATGGCCGCCAGCCGCACCGCGCCGCGCGGCACGCCATGGCGCCCGATCAACTCGGAAAAGCGCTCGGCAGCGCGGGTCGAATGCAGCAGCGCCACCGCGCCGCGTGCGACATCCAGCGCGCCATCGGGAAGCGGCAGCGGATCGCTGGCATAGACGGCGACGTCGGTGATTCCGCCAAGTGCGGTTCGCTCCCGCCCCGTCAGCCGCAGGATCCGGCGCCAACCCCGCGTATGGGCGAGCGCAATCGCCGCCACGCCATCCGTATCTCCGGTTGCCGCGACGTGAAGTCCGGCCGCTTCCGCCGCCTCCGCCGTCGCGGATCCCACCGCGATCACCGGCAGGCCGCTCAGCGCCTCCAGCCCCGCGCCCGCCTGGCGCACCGCATTGGCGCTGGTCAGCAGCAATGTGTCGAACGCGGCTTCCGGCACCGACCAGGGAAGCGGCACCACCTTGAACAGCGGCAGCCGGATTGCTTCCAAACCAGCCTTCGCCAGCCGCGCCGCCGTCGCGGCGTCGCCGGGCGCGGGGCGAAGCACCAGCGCCGGGCGCCGGGCGGCGCGCGCACTCACGCCCTCACCCCTCAAACAACCGCCGTACGTCGGGCGGCGCACGGCCAAGCAGATCGGCCGCCAGTGCCGCGCCGACCGCCGCGCCATCGCGGCCCCCCAGGCAGCCAGCGACATGCGCGTGGCCGTCTTCCGCCAGCAGCTCACCCTTGAGGGTGATCGTGCCGTCGTTGATCGTCGCCAGCGCGCCGACCGGTGAGTGGCAATCCGCCTTGAGCGCGGCGAGCAACGCGCGCTCCGTCAGCACGCAGGCCATTGTGTCGGCACAGCCGATCGCGGCGACGAGATCCAGCGCCGGTCCATCGGCCAAAGTCTCCACCCCGATCGCACCTTGAGCGGGCGCGGGCAGCATCACGTCAGTGGGGATCGGCGTGCCGGTGTCGTGCCGGCCGAGCCGCTCCAGCCCCGCCGCCGCGAGCAGCGTCGCATCCACCTCGCCCGTCGCCAGTTTGCCCAGCCGCGTGTCGACATTGCCGCGGAAGAGCACGATGCTGAGATCCGGCCGCCGCCGCAGCAGCTGCGCGCGCCGCCGCGGCGAGCTCGAACCCACCACCGCGCCCCGCGGCAGATCGTCGATCGCGTCGACGCCGATCAGCCGATCGCGCACGTCAGCGCGCGGCAACATGGCGGCGATCACGATCTCGCCGGGACGAATCGTCTCCACGTCCTTCATCGAATGGACGCAGGCATGAACTTCGCCGGCGAGCAGCGCGCGATCGAGTTCCTTGGTCCACAAAGCCTTGCCGCCGATCTCCGCCAGTGCGCGGTTCTGCACACGATCACCGGTGGTGCGGATCTCGACGATCTCGACATCGTCAAAGCCATGTTCGGCCCAGCCCGGTGCGGCCATCAGCGCATCGCGCACCATGCCCGCCTGCGTCAGCGCCAGCGGGGAGCCGCGGGTTCCCAGTTTGAAGGTCTTGCTCACAACCTCAGCCCTATCGGCCCCCGCTTCCCCTTCGACAAGCTCCAGCTTTGACAAGGCTGGCGACAAGTTTGGGCCAAACGGGTAAGCCGGCGCCATGCTCATTCTCGGCCTTGAATCCTCGTGCGATGAAACCGCGGCGGCGCTCGTCACCGGCGATCGGCAAGTGCTGGCGCACCGGCTCGCCGGGCAGGAAGCCGCGCACCGGCCGTTCGGCGGCGTGGTGCCCGAGATCGCCGCCCGCGCGCATGTCGAGGCGCTGGAACCGCTCGTCGCCGGCGCGCTCGCCGATGCGGGCGTCAGCCTCAGCGATGTGGATGCGATTGCTGCCACCGCGGGGCCGGGCCTCATCGGCGGCGTCATGGTCGGCCTCGTCACCGGCAAGGCGCTGGCCCATGCCGCCGGCAAGCCGCTGATCGCCGTGAACCACCTGGAGGGTCACGCGCTGAGCCCGCGCCTGTCCGATCCCGACCTTGAGTTCCCCTATCTGCTGCTGCTCGTCTCGGGCGGGCATTGCCAATTGCTGCTGGTGGAGGGCGTCGATCGCTACCGCCGGCTCGCCACGACGATCGACGACGCGGCTGGCGAAGCGTTTGACAAGACGGCGAAGCTGCTCGGCCTCGGCTTCCCCGGCGGCCCGGCGGTGGAGCGCGCCGCGCGCGCCGGAGACCCTGCCGCCGTGCCGCTGCCGCGCCCGCTGTACCGCTCGCCCGAACCGCACTTTTCGTTCGCTGGCCTGAAGGCAGCGGTGGCGCGGATCGTCGGCGATTATGCGCCGGAAGATATTGCCGCCTCGTTCCAGGCCGCCGTCGTCGATTGCCTGATCGATCGCACCGCGCGCGCCATCGCCCGAGCGTCCGGCGCGACAGCGCTGGTCGTCGCCGGCGGGGTCGCGGCGAACAGCGCAGTGCGCGCCTCGCTCGCGGCGCTCGCCGCCGACAATGGCCTGCGCTTCGTCGCCCCGCCGCTGTGGCTGTGTACCGACAATGCCGCGATGATCGCCTGGGCCGGGGCGGAGCGCTTTGCCGCCGGGCTCACCGATCCGCTCGATGTGGCGGCGCGCCCGCGCTGGCCGCTCGATCCGGGGGCGGAGGCGGTACGCGGCGCCGGGGTGAAGGCATGAAGATCGGCGTCATCGGCGGCGGTGCCTGGGGCACGGCCCTGGCACAGGTTGCGGCGCGCGGCGGCGACGTCCTCCTCTGGGCGCGCGAGCCGGAGGTGGTAGAAAGCGTCAACGAGCGCCGCGAGAACACCCTGTTCCTGCCCGGCATCGCGCTGTCGCCCGCAATCCACGCCACCGCCTCGCTCGATGATCTGGCGGACCGGGATGCGCTTCTCGTCGTAGCGCCCGCGCAGCATGTCGGCGCGGTGCTCGCGGCGACGCCGGTCGGCGGGACGCCGCTTGTCCTGTGTGCCAAGGGAATCGAGGCTGGCACGCGGCGGCTGGTGGGCGAGATTGCGCGCGCCGCGCATCCGGATGCGCCGATCGCCGTCCTCTCCGGGCCCACCTTCGCGCATGAAGTCGCCGCCGGTTTGCCGACCGCGGTGACCCTGGCGTGCGCCGATCCGAACCTGCAGGCGCGGCTCGCGGCCCGCCTCGCCAGCCCCAGCTTCCGCCCCTATGCCTCCAGCGACGTGATCGGTGCGGAGATCGGCGGCGCGGTGAAGAACGTCCTCGCCATCGCCTGCGGCGTCGTCGAGGGCGCCGGGCTCGGCCAGAATGCCCGTGCGGCGCTGATCGCGCGCGGTTTTGCGGAAATGACCCGCTTCGGCATCGAGCGCGGCGCCAATGCCGAGACGCTAGCGGGCCTGTCGGGCCTGGGCGATCTCGTCCTCACCTGTTCCTCGACCAGCAGCCGCAATTTCTCGCTTGGCCTCGGCTTAGGCCAGGGCCGTCCGGCATCCGAGTTGCTGGCCGATCGCCGCACGGTCGCGGAAGGCGCCTTCACCGCACCGGTACTTGCCGAGATCGCGCTAGCGGCGGGTATCGACATGCCGATCACAGCTGCCGTCACACGCCTGCTCGCCGGCGCGGCTGCAAGCGACATCATCGGCGAACTGCTCGCACGGCCCTTGCGGGAAGAGCGGTAATGCGCTGGGCGGCGCTGCCGCGTGCAATTAACGCCGGCAAGCCGCTCGCCATGGCCGATCTGCGCGCGTTCCTGGCGGCCGAGGGCATGGCCGAGGTGAAGACCCTGCTTGCCTCTGGCAATGCGATCTTCTCCTGTGACGTGGAGGATGGCGCCGCGCTCGAGGCGCGGCTCCACGCCGCCGCCCGCGACAGGCTGAAACTCGACACCTTGTGGTTCGTGCGCAACCACGCCGATCTCGCCGCGACGGCCGCCGCCAACCCCTTCCCGGACGCGACCGCGACACGCCCGAACCGGGTGCAGGTGTTGTTCCACCACGCACCCATCGCACCTGCGGTCATCGAGGCGCTGTTCACGCATCATGCGGGGCCGGAGCGCCTCCACGCGGTGGGCCGCGAACTCTACGTCGATTATCCCGACGGCGTCGGCACGTCGAAGCTGCCTTCGGTGATGGCAAAGGCGAAGCTGCCGCCGTCCACCGGCCGCAACTGGAACACCTTGCTCAAACTGGTCGAAGCCACCGCCTGAGTGCAAGTACCGGCCGGGTGGCGGCGACACCCACCACCCGCCTTGGCGATCAGCTGCGGAAGAAGGCCAGCAGATCCGGATTGATGACGTCCGGATGGGTCTGCGCCATGCCGTGCGGGAAGCCGTCATAGGATTTGAAGCTGCCGTTCTTCAGCAGCTTGGCGGATTTCGGCCCGTGATTGGCGAAGGGCACGACCTGGTCGTCAGTGCCGTGCATCACCAGCACCGGCACGTCGATCGCTTTCAGATCCTCGGTGAAGTCGGTCTCGGAGAAGGCCTTGATGCAGTCGTAATGCGCCTTGGCCCCGCCGGTCATCCCCTGCCGGAACCAATTGTCGACCAGTCCCTGGCTCACCGTCGCCCCATCGCGATTGAAGCCGTAGAAGGGCCCGGAAGCCACCGTGCGATAGAATTCCGGCCGGTTGGCGATCAGCGACGCGCGAAAGCCGTCGAACACGTCGATCGGCACGCCATCGGGGTTGCTGTCCGACTTCACCATCACCGGCGGCACCGCGCCGAGCAGCGCCGCCTTGGCCACCCGCCCGGGCTCTGCCCGTGCGACATAATGCGCCACCTCGCCGCCGCCGGTCGAATGGCCGACATGGATGACTTTCCTCAGATCCAGCGCGCGCACCAGTTCGGCGACGTCGGCAGCATAAGTGTCCATCTCGTTGCCGGTGTCCGTCTGGCTCGACCGGCCATGGCCGCGCCGATCGTGCGCGATGACGCGAAACCCTTCGCCCAGGAAGAACATCATCTGATTGTCCCAATCGTCGGCCGACAGCGGCCAGCCGTGATGGAACATGATCGTCTGCGCGTCCTTGGGACCCCAGTCCTTGTAGAAGATCTCCGTGCCATCGGTGGTGGTGATGATGCCCATGATTGTCTGATCTCCATCATCGCGGGCGAAGGCGCCGCGCATCGTACGTCAAATGGGACAGGGCGCGGCGGAACGCTTGGCGAAAACTGACACGAACGGGCCAAATCGACAGCACCGCGATCATGCTATCATCGCGGCGGCCCGGAGTCCCGCCGCCCCGGCGAGACTAATGCTCCCTCGATGCGCGACGCGGCGGAACCGCAACCCGGCCGGCGCGTCCCTCCCGCTTGGGCGGCCCGCCCCGGGGACAATCAATGAGCAACGCGCAGGCGAAGGGAGACGGCGGCTGGCGCGAGAACATCGTCCTGTTCGGCGCGCTGGCGGCGAACCTCGGCATCGCAGTGGCGAAATTCGTCGCCGCCGCGATCACCGGTTCCTCCTCCATGTTGACCGAGGGCGTCCATTCACTGGTCGACAGCGGCAACCAGTTGCTGCTGCTTTACGGCCAGAAGCGCGCCAAGCGCCCGCCGGATGCAAAGCGCCCGTTCGGCTACGGGCGGGAGCTGTATTTCTGGGCGTTCGTCGTTGCGATCCTGATCTTCGCCGGCGGATCGGGCGTGTCGATCTACGAAGGCTATCTCCACTTCCGATCGCCGGAGCCGCTGCGCGATCCGCTGATCAACTACATCGTCCTTGGCGTTGCGGCGCTGCTCGAGGGTACGTCCTGGGCGATCGCCGTGCGCGAGTTCAACAAGGCGCGCGGCGACATGGGCTGGTGGGAGGCCGTACACGAGTCGAAGGACCCCGCCGCGTTCATCGTCCTGTTCGAGGATTCGGCGGCACTGATCGGCCTGGGGATCGCGGCTGCTGGCGTGTGGGCCAGCCACTGGTTCGGGAATCCGCGGATCGACGGTATCGCCTCGATCGCGATCGGCCTTCTCCTCGGCCTCGTCGCGGTGGTGCTGGCCCGCGAGTCGATGGGCCTCCTGATCGGCGAGCGCGCCGACCCCCGCGTGATTGCCCGCGTACGCACGATCGTCGGTGCATGCCCGGAGATCACCGCCGTCAACCATGTGCGCACCATCCACACCGGACCGCACGCCGTCTTCGTCGCGATCAGCGCCGACTTCGACGACGCGCTCACCATGGGTGAGGGCGAGACGCTGATCGAATCGATCGAGGAAGAGCTGAAGGCGGAATTGCCGGACATCAGCTCGGTCTACATCCGTCCGGAAAAGCGCGAGCAGGCGGTCTGAACGTGCCTCCCAACATTGATAACGACTTGCAATAGCGCACTACATGATTACAGCGGTCGTCATCAGGGAGATTGACGTTGACGACCATTTTCTCGCTGCTGGCATCTGCCGCGGCGATCACGACCGCACCCGCCAGCGCACCGGCCGATGCAGCCGACACGCAGCAGACCGGCGACATCGTCGTCACCGGCCAGCGTACGGAAGGTAGCGACGATTATACGATTAGCGGCCAGAGCACCGCGACTCGCCTGAACCTCACGCAGCGCGAAACGCCGCAGTCGATCAGCGTCGTCACCCGCGCTCAGATCGAGGATTTCCAGCTCAACGACGTCAATTCCCTGCTCACCACCGTGCCGGGCGTTAACGTGCAGGCGAACGAGACCGACCGGGTCTATTTCTCGGCGCGCGGCTTCGACATCCAAACCTTCCAGGTGGACGGCATCGGCGTTCCCTTCGCCTTCGGCATCCAGACGGGCTCGATCGACACCGCCTTCTACGATCATATCGAAGTGCTGCGCGGCGCCCCTGGGCTGCTGTCCTCCACCGGCAACCCTTCCGCGGTGGTCAACTTCATCCGCAAGCGCCCGACGCGGGATTTGCGCGCCAGCGCCAGCGCGCAATATGGCTCGTACGATAATCTGCGGCTGGAAGGCGACATCAGCGTCCCCCTCACCAGCGACGGCAGCGTGCGGGCGAGGGCCGTCGGCGCCTTCACCGATACCGACAGCCATCTCGATCGCTACGGCCTGCGCCGCTGGGTCGGCTATGGCATCATCGAGGCGGATCTTGGGCCCAACACCGTCATCAGCGGCGGCTACGGCCACCAGGATCACCACAGCCGCGGCGCCATGTGGGGCGCCCTGCCGCTCAGCTACACCGACGGCACGCGGATCGACTATGATCGCTCCGCCAATGTCGCACCCGACTGGTCCAACTGGCACATCATCGATCGCCAGATTTTCGGCGACGTGACTCACCAGCTGGGCAACGACTGGGTCGCCCGGTTCAGCGCGATCCGCCGCGCGACCAGCGAGGCGGACGAATTGTTCTACGTCTTCGGCTCGCCGGTGCGCGGCGATCCCGACGGCATTGCGCCCAGCCCGACGGACCCGAACGTGCTGCTCGGCATCCAGAGCTATCCCGGCGCCTTTCGCGCGGAAACCCGCAACCTGACGATGGAGGCCTATGTCACCGGTCCGGTGACGCTATTTGGCCGCGAGCATGACGTGAACATCGGCGTCAATCGCAGCGCGCAGGATTACAAGCAGCGCTCGAGCTACGACGTTCCAACGATCAACGTCTATCTGCCCTTCCCGGATCTCCTCGCCGGCAATTTCCCGCGGCCGAACTTCCCGACCGATTTCTCGACCGCCTATGCCTCCAGCCAGAATACGCAGACGCGGCGCGAGACGCTTTACGGCCTCGTCCGGCTCAACCTCGCCGATCCGCTGAAGGTGATGGTCGGCGGCAACGTCACCCATGCCGTCAGCCGCGGCTTTTCCTACGGCGTCGACACCAACTTCGACAACACCCGCTTCCTGCCGTTCGCCGGCGCGACGCTGGACGTGACGCCCAGCCTCAGCTTCTACGCGAGCTACGCGACGATCTTCAATCCGCAGACCGCGATCGGCGCGGACTTCCGCGTGCTTGATCCGATCCGCGGCAATAATCTGGAAGCGGGCGTGAAGGGCGAATGGTTCGGCGGGCGGCTCAACGCCACGGTCGCGCTGTTCCGCACCCGGCAGCAGAATACGGCCGAAGCAGTCGACTTCGTCGACGGCCGAACCATTTCGCGCGGGGTCGATGCCCGCTCCGAGGGGATCGAGATCGAAGTCGGCGGGCGCATTGCCGAGGGGCTGCAAGCGACCGGCGGCTACACGCTGATGCGCATCGAGGACGAAACCGGTGCTGCCGCGCGCCTGTTCGTGCCGCGCAACACCGCTCGCCTCAACCTCAGCTACTCGCCGCCCGCCTTGCCGCAGCTGAAGCTCGGGGCGTCGGGCCAGTATCAAAGCCGCATTTTCACGCCGGCTCGCACGGTAAAGCAGGGCGGCTATGCCTTGCTCGATCTGCTCGCCCGCTACGAGCTGACGCCCAACGTCGCGGCCAGCGTGAACGTGCGCAACGTGACGGACGCCAAATATCTGACCGCGCTGAACTTCGACGGCGGTTATTATGGCGCGCCGCGCACGGTGCTGGGCACGATCAGCGTACGCTTCGGGCCGGGCACGGGGTTCTGACATGAACGCCGCCGCCCTCCTCGCAATCGTCCTGGCGATGATCCTGGTGCGGATCGGCTGGGACGGGCGGCGCAGCATCTCGGTGGCTGGCTGGATGCTGGGAATCGCCGCGCTCTGGGTGCTGACCGCCAAAGACGGCGCGTGGGGCCTCGCCATGGGCGGGGTGGTCGGCATGGTCGCCGCCCTTCTTGCGGTGCTCTACGCCGGCTGGACCGAACCCGCGCGCGCCGGGCGTCCGCCGCGCGAGCCGCCTTCGATCAGCCTGCCGCGCCGCTCGGGAGACCTTGCCCGCCGCATCGCCGTGTTCGTCCTCGTCGTGCCGGTCGCCTTCGCCGCCGCGCAGTGGCTGGCCTTCGGCGCCCAGGCGCTCGCCCGCCGCAACGGCAGCGGCGATACCGACGCGGTCGTCCTCACCTTCCTTCTTCAACCCCTGCTGTGGAGCGCCCTCATGACGTGGCAGATGACACGTAGCGGACCGGCGCAGATGATCGCGCCGCCAGCGATCGCCGCTCTCCTCGGCACCTTGTTGTGGGGTCTTGCATGAACGCGCCCGTCGAAACGACTGCCCGGACTAGCAAGCAGCAGACGCTCGTCCAGCGCGCGCTCGGCGGCCATGCGGCGCTTGGCCTCCTAGCCGGCGCGCTGATCTATATCATCGCGCTGACCGGCGCGATCGTCGTGATCCACGATCGCTGGCAGCGCTGGGAGCAGCCTGGCGTCGCGGAAACCGCCACCCTCTCGCCCGCCGCCGCCCAGGCCGCAATGGAGGCGGTCGTCGCCAGCGAGGCGGGAAAGCCGCGCACCACGCACCTCTATATCCGCATGCCAACGGAGGATCTGCCACGTGCCGTCGTCACCACCGACAATGGCGCTTGGTATGTCGACGGCACGGGCAAGGTCGTCGCGCCCGAAGCGCATAGCTGGACCGAATTCGTCATCGGGATGCACGAGTATCTGAATCTGCCGATGATCGTCGGGATGATCATCGTCGGCGCACTCGGCGTCGCACTGGCGGCACTGGCGATCACCGGTGTCCTCGCCCATCCGCGCATCGTTCGCGACGCCTTCCGCCTGCGCACCCGCCACGATCCGCAAATCGCGCGCGCGGACTGGCACAACCGGCTCGGCGTCTGGACGCTGCCGTTCGTGCTGGCGGTGACGCTGACCGGCGCATTCATCGGCCTCAGCACCGTTGGCGCCAGCGTTCTGGCAAAGGCCTATGCCAATGGCGATACCGATCGCGTCTATTCGCATATCTTCGGCGACGAGCCGGCGGAAGATCCCGCCCCTGCCCCGCTGCCCAACATCGCCGCTGCGCTGAGCGCTGTGCAGACACGCGTGCCCGGCACCTTTCCCACCTATATCATCGCGCATGATCCCGGCACGCGCGGCCAGCACGTTCAGGTGATCGCGGAGCATCCGCGCCGGCTGATCTACGGCGAGACCTACACCTTCGACGCCGCGGGCAACTGGCACGGGCCGGTCGGCCTGTCGGACGGCCCGATCGGCAAGCAGCTCGCCGCCTCCACCTACAATCTCCATTTCGGCAACTTCGGTGGCCTGCCGGTCGAGATCGCCTACATGCTGCTCGGCCTCGCGCTCTGCGTCATCACCGCGACGGGGACGACGCTCTGGCTCACCAAGCGTCGCCGCCGCGGGATGGGCAGCGACCGGCTGGAGGCGTGCTGGCACGTCGTGATCTGGGCCACGCCGCTTGGCCTCATCCTCACTGCCTGGCTGCGTGGCGTGGCCGGGCCGCAGGCGCCGCTCGTTGCCGGCTTCTGGCTGTTCCTTGCCGCGCTTCTCGCGCTTGGCGCCTTCTCTCCGCGCTGGATCACCCAACTGCGGCTGCGCAGTGCGACATTTGCCGCGCTGATCGTGACCGCACTCGGCCATGCGGCGATTTCGTTCCCGCCGGCCGGCGGTATGCTCGCGATCGATGTCGCCCTGCTGGTGATCGGTGCCGGCGGCCTTACGCTGCTCCACCGCCCCGTCGCCCGTACCGCTGCGCCAACGGTCACGCGGCGCGCACCGACCGCCCAGCCTTCCTGATCGCCGCTCAGCCCGCGAGGTGCGCCAGCGCCGCGCGGTCGAGCAGCCTGATGCTGCCATAACCCCGCGCGATGACGCCGGCCGCTTCCATCGCGGATAGGTGTGCATTCGCGGTCTTGCGTGAAAGGCCGCACAGTTCGCCGAGATCCGACTGGCTCAACGGCACCTCGCCATCGTCCGCGAACAGCATCAGCCGCGCGGCGACCCGCGCGGCGGGCGGCAGCGCCAGCATCTGCGCCAGGCCATGGACGCTGGCGTCCAGCTGGCCATAAACCAGCTCGCTCACCCCCTGCCACAGCACCGGCAGCTCGGCGCCGATCCGCTCCAAGGCCGCATCGCTCACCGTCACGATCCGGCTTGCCGGGCCTGCGCGCGCGGTGACGATCCGCGGCCCGCCGCCGCGCCGCTTCGACTGGCCGAAGGCGCCACCGGCACGCGCGACACCGACCAGCACCATGCGCTCACCCACCGCCGCCTCCAGCCGCAGCATCCCGGAGACCACCATCACCAGCCCGGTCGTCTCGTCTCCCTCGCCATAGACCCATTGGCCGGGCGCCAGCGCCGCCGCCCGCGCCTCTGCAGCGATGCGCATCCGCACGGTCACGGGCTGGCGCGCAAACCAGCGGATGCCGAGCAAGTCGTCGCGATCAATCATTGCGGAAAATGTAACGAGGGTGACATTACGCCGCCACCCCAGTCGCTATCCTGCGGGCAACGCAGATAAGGAGAGGAACGATGTCATCAGTTGAGATGCAACCGCTGTCCGATCATGTCGGGGTCGAAGCGCAAGGCGTTGACCTGAACCAGCTTGACGAGGCGACCTTCGCCACCCTGCGCGATGCGGTGGCGAGCCATGGCGTGCTGTTCGTGCGCGATCAGTCGCTCACCCCCGAGCAGCATATCGCCTTCGCCCGCCGCTGGGGGCCGATCGACGTCAACAAGTATTTCCCGGCGAACGGCGGCCATCCGGAAATCGCCGAAGTGCGCAAGGCGGAGAACCAGCAGACCAATATCGGCGGCGGCTGGCACACCGATCACAGCTATGATCAGGTGCCCGCAATGGGATCGATCCTGCTCGCGCGCGAGACGCCGCCGACCGGCGGCGACACGTTGTTCGCCAGCCCGGGCGCTGCGTTCGATTCCCTATCCGAGGGGCTGAAGGCGACGCTGCGCACGCTGCGCGCCGTTCATTCGGCTGATCATATCTACAGCGCCGACGGCATCTATTCGAAGACCGATCAAGGCGCGGACCTGAAGGGGCATGACGAGCGCACCCGCGCCGTCCACCCGGTGGTGATCCGCCATCCGCAAACCGGCCGGGAGATCCTCTACGTGAACCCCGCCTTCACGCTCCATTTCGAAGGCTGGACGCGGGAGGAAAGCGTGCCGCTCCTCACCTATCTCTACCAGGTGGCGATGCAGGATCGCTTCCACTGCCGCGTCTCCTGGGCGCCGGGCTCGATCGCGATCTGGGACAATCGCTCCACCTGGCATTATGCGATGAACGATTATCACGGCCATCGCCGGCTGATGCATCGCATCACCATTTCGGGTGAGCCGCTGCACTGATAGCCTGGGCGGGGCGGCATGCGATGCCGCCCAGCCCCGTTGCCTAAACCCCGCCGCCCCGGCACACTCGCGACCACAATCGATCGGGGGGGATCTTCACACCATGCGTCGTTCCATGCTCGCGTCGCTGCTCGCTGCAGCCGCGCTCGTCGTGCCGTTCACTGCCAGCGCGCACCAGACCGCCGCGCCCGCCGCAGCCGCGGCTGCCAAGCCTGCGTCGACGCAGATCACCAAGGATCAGCTGCTGAAGCCGCCGGCGGACGCGCGGCACTATACGATCAGCTCGACGGCAGGAAAGCACGGGGATGTCTGGTCGTGGACGATGCCGGATTCGCGCGTGGCCTATCGCATGTCGATGTCGCTGCGCGGCTGGGTGACGGAGACGGACGAGGTGGTGACGCTTGGCGCCGATCGTCGCCCCACCGGCATGGCGATCCGCGGCTTCACCGACAGCGGCGATGCAACGGAGGAGTTCCGCGTTGACGACCAGGGCATCGCGCACTGGAAGACGGCGGTGGACTCTGGCTCCGCACCCTTCGCCGGCAAGCGCTACAGCAGCTATGGCGGCCCCTGGCTCGCCAGCGAGCACGACGTCGACGCGCTGGTGGCCGCCGGCTCCAAGGGCGTCGACCTGCTCCCGGGTGGGCATGCCACGCTGACGATCGATCGTTCAGTGCGGATCGACGGGCCGAATGGACCGAGGACGGTGAAGCTCGCCTTCATCCAGGGCTGGGGCTTCTCCCCATCGCCGGTCTGGCTGGACGAGCAGAACCGCTTCTTCGGCATGGCCGGCGTCATTTCGCTGCTGCCGGCGGGCTATGAGGCCGCCGGGCCGAAGCTGAAGGATATCCAGGACGAGGCCACCGCCGCGATGGTGCGCGACGTCGCGCGCGGCTTCCTCAGCTCGGCGAACCGCACCGCGACGCTGATCGACCATGTGCTGATGTTCGATTCCGAGGCCGGCCGCTACGTGCCCGATCGCGCGGTGCTGATTGCCGACGGCAAGGTCGCCAAGGTCGGCGCGGGCGGCTCGATCAAGGCACCCGCCGGCGCCACTGTGATCGACGGCCGGGGCAAGACGCTGACGCCGGGCCTGTGGGACGCGCATCGCCACGTCGGCGGCGACGACTGGAACCTGCTGCAGAACCTTGCCACCGGCATGACCAATTACCGCAGCCCCGGCTCAATGATCGACGAAACGGTAAGCCTGCAGAAGCGCCGCGCAGCCGGCGATCTTCTGGCGCCGGACGGCGTCGTGTCGATCATCATCGATCGCAAGGATCCGCTTGCCGCGCAGGGCGCGCTCACGGTCAGCTCGGAAGCCGAGGCGATCGCCGCGGTGCGCAAGGTAAAGGACGCCGGCATGTGGGGCGTCAAATTCTACACCTCGATGAACCCGGCGTGGATCGCGCCCGCCGCGGCGGAGGCGCACAAGCTGGGCCTCCACGTCCACGGCCATATCCCGGCGGGCATGCGCCCGCTCGATGCGGTGCGTGCGGGCTACGACGAGATCACCCACATCAACTTCATCATCATGCAGGCGCTGCCGCAGGCGGTGGTCGACAAGGCGAACACTGCCGCAAGGCTCGAAGGGCCAGCGAAATACGGCAAGGACATCGATCTCGACTCGCCCGAGATGAAGGCGTTCTACGCCGAACTCGCCAAGCGCAAGACGGTCATCGATCCGACGCTCACCGTGTGGGAGCCATTGATGACGTCGGACGGCTCGGCCGTCGCACCTGAATATGCGCCCTTCGTCCATGTCTCACCGCCAGCGGTGGCACGCGGCTGGAAGATCCCCGGCTATCCGCTGTTCGACGGCCTGACGCGGGAAGATTTCCGCGCCAGCTTCGCCAAGATGGTGGGCGTCGTCGGGCGGCTCCACAAGGCGGGCGTGCCGATCGTCGCGGGCACCGACGGCTGGGGCGTCGAACTGGTGCGCGAGCTCGAACTCTACGAGGACGCGGGCCTCACCAATGCCGAGGCGCTGCAGACCGCGACGATCATCCCGGCACGCCTAACCGGCATGGCGGATCGCACCGGATCGATCGCGCCGGGCAAGAAGGCGGACATCATCCTTGTCGATGGCGACGTGTCGCAGGATCTCGGCAATCTGCGCCACGTGCGCACCGTGTTCCTGGATGGTTATCGCCTCGATGGTGACGCGCTGCGCAAGGCCAGCGGCATGAGCGGCATGCCGAAGTAAGCGCGCAGGCGGGGCGGCGTATCGGCCGCCCCGCCCGCTTCCATTCAGCCCGGCAGACCTTCCAGCCGGTAGAAGCGCGCCGCCGCGCCGGCGAACAATTCCCGCTTCTCGTCCGCGCTCGCGCCGCGCGCGATCAGCTTGAAGGCATTCCACAGCGTCGCATAGTCGGCGCCCCAGCGATCGACCGGGAAATTGCTTTCGAACATCGCACGCTGCGGCCCGAAGGCGGCGATGCACGCCTCGACATAGGGGCGGAACAGCGCGGCCAGCGTCGCTGCATCGGTGCGCGTGTCGGGGCCAAGCTCGCCCAGCGCGCAGAAGGGCATGGCAAGGCCGCCCAGCTTTACCGTCACGTTGGGGCAGGTCGCCAGTTCGTCGATCGCGGCCTTCCACGCGGCGAAGCGTTCCTCCTGCCGGCCGGTGTAGCTGCCAAGGCCGAGCGGCGTGCCGACATGATCCAGCACGATCGGCTGCTCCGGGAAGGCGCGGGCGAGATCGGTCACGTCTCCGATCTGCGGCTCCAGCACCCACGCGTCGAAGGTGAGCCCGCGCTTGCCGAGCTCCGCAAACCCCTTCCGGAAGCGCGGATCGGCGTACAGCCCGGCCGGCGCATGGCCGAGCGGCCCCAGAACCTCGGGATCCGGATCATATGCGCCGATGTGGCGGATGCCGCGAAAGCGACCATTTCCTGCCGCGATCTCCGCATCCAGCACCGCGCCGACGCCTGCGCCCAGCATCAGGTCCGCCTGCCCGACGATCCCGGCACAGGCACGGAAGGGGCCATAGATGCCGGTCGCCGATCGCGCCGCCACGCCGTTGACGAACTCCACTTCGCCCACCGGCTTCATCTCGTCCGGCCCGTCGGCACGGTAGAAGGCGCCGCATTGCAGGAAGACGGTGCCGATCACATTGTGGCCGCCGCCACGGCAATCGGCGTGCAGCTCCTCGAACAGATAGCGCGGGCTCTGCCGCGTGATCCGGCCGAACGGGTGGGCGATCTCGGGCATCCTCGGCAGCAGCGGCTGGAAATCCCAAAGGTGATGATGCGGGTCGATGATCGGCAGATCGGGTTCGAGTATCTCGGCGTCCATCTTTATCCTCTCCTCACCCGTTGTCCGGGCCTGCCGCACGGTAACCCGCCGGCGGAGAGAGGCCAGCCCCTTTGCGGAAGTTGGGGTGGCGGACGATCAGCCCACCGCCGCCGCGTCGTGCGTCGCTAGAAGCTCGGCGCGGAACATGCGCGCCGGCATCGGCCGGGCATAGCGATAGCCCTGCGCTTCCTCGCACCCGCGCACCCGCAGATATTCCTCCTGCTGGAACGTCTCCACGCCCTCGGCAATCACCTCCAGCCCCAGCGTCCGCGCCAGCGCCAGCACCGCCTCGACGATCCCCTTGTCATGCTCGTCCGAGGGCAATTGCGCGATGAAGCTGCGATCGATCTTCAGCCGGTGCACGGGAATGTTCTTCAGCGTCGTCAGAGAGGCGAAACCGGTGCCGAAATCATCGAACGCCAGCCGCACCCCCATGGTGCGCAGCGCAAGCAGCTTGCCGGAAATATCGTCTTCGTAGCTGAGCGCGATATTCTCGGTCAGCTCCAGTTCCAGCGCCTGCGCCGGCAGGCCATGGCGGCTGAGGCTCGCCTCCACCGTTGCCAGCAGATTGCTCGATCGGATCTGCTCGGCGAACAGGTTCACGCCGATGCGCAGGCGATGCCCGCGGCGCCACCAGGCGGCCGCTTCGCGGCACGCCTCGTCCAGCACCCATTCCCCCACTGCCGTCGCATGGCGGCTGCGTTCCAGGATCTCGACGAACGATGCGGGCCCGATCAGGCCACGCTCCGGATGGCGCCAGCGCAGCAATGCCTCGGCGCCGACCCAGGCACCGTCGGACAAGCGCACCTGCGGCTGGAAATAAAGCTCGAACTCGCCCGCCGCGACGGCGCGGGACACTTCGTCCTCAAGCAGCCGGCGGGCCTCGTATTCGGCGCGGTCGGCCGCGGAATAGACACGGCATCCGCCGCCGCCCGCGTCCTTGGCGCGATACAGCGCGAGGTCAGCGCCCACGAGCAGGTCGGCGACATCCTCGTGCGCCGCATCGCGGACCAGCGCGACGCCGCAGCTCGCCGTCACATAATATAGCTGGCCGTCGACCAGGAACGGCTCGCCCCCGATCCGCTCGATGATCCCCTGCCCGAACGCGATGCATGCTTCGCGCGTCCTCTGGCTCAGCAGAGCGACGAACTCGTCGCCGCCCAGCCGCGCAACCATCGCGCAGCCATTGCCCGCCTCCTCCGCCGCGCACTGCCCCAGCCGAGCCGCCATCTCGCGCAGCATCGCGTCGCCGACTGCATGGCCATAGCGATCGTTGATGTGCTTGAACCCGTCGAGATCGATCAGGATCAGGGCTGAAAGCGCGCCTTCCGCCAGCCGCTCCGCCGCCATGCTCATCGCGTGGCTGCGATTGGGCAGGCCAGTGAGGGAATCGTGCAGCGCCTGATACCGCAGTTCTTCCCGGGCGCGGTGCTGCTCGCTGATGTCGCGGATGAACATGGCAAGGCCGCCGTCGCGCGTCGGATAGGCATTCGCCTCGAACCGCGCGTTGAGCGGCGGATAGTCGAAGTCGATCACCATCGGCCGGCGCTCGTCCATCGCAACGCGGAATGCCTCCGCCGCTTCGTCGCTGTGGGCACCGGAGAATACCTCGAAGACGGTCCGGCCGACCAGTTCGTCGCCGCCCAGACGGAGCCGCCCGCGTTCGTTGACGAAGGTCACGTTCCAGTTGGCGTCGAAGGTGATCACCGTATCGGTCGTGCTTTCCAGCACCGCGCGCAGCAGCCGCTGCCGCTCGTCCACCCGTTCGGCCATGGCATCGAACGCCTGGCCAAGATCGTCAAACTCCGATCCCCGTCCCATCGGGCCGACGCGGGCGCGGGTGTCCCCTTCCCGCCAGGCGCGCACCGCGGAGGCGAGGTGGCGGACCGGCTCGCGCACGAAGCGCGTGGCCACCCACCAGGCGATCAGCAGCGCCGCGACCAACGTGCCAAGCAGCGTTCCTGCCTCCAGCCGGGCGCGATGCGCCAGCGCAGTGTACACGTGATCGCGATCGATCCCGGCGGCGATCAGGAACGGCCCACCAGGCTCGGCACGCGGCGGTACGAACCCCACTAGCCGCGCACTGCCATCGATCCAGTTGAGGTCCGCGACGCCGCTGCGCTGCGCATCGAAGGCAGCGCTAAGCGAGGCGGGCAGGATCGCGCCGACATTCCTGTTGCCCGGCAGGTCCATCAGCACCCGCCGGTCGGGCCCCGCCACCACCAGCCGCCCCGTTGCCGGCAGCTGGATCTTGCCGAGATCGCGCGCCAGCGCGTCGAGGTCCAGCCCCGCGACCAGCACCCCGCCAAGTGCGCCCGACGGCTGCATGAACGGCAGGCTGAAATTGAGGCTTCGCTGGCCAGAAATGCGCCCGATGACATAGCCGCCCGTCGTGAAGCGACGCGTCGCCACCGCCTGTTTGAAGTAAAGCCGATCGGCGACCACCGTCCCGGGGCGGATGCTGCTGCACCACACCTCGCCCTTCGGGTTGCTGACCCCGATGCCGAGATAGATCGGGAATTGTGCTTTCAGCCTGCGCAGGATGACGCCGCAGGCCTCCGCATCTCCCTCGCGCACCGCCGGCAACTGGGCCAGCGCCGCCAAAAGCTGATGCGCGCCATCGACGATACGCCCCTGTTCGGCCGCCGCGCGGTTCGCCGTCTGGAGTGCGGTGCGGGCGAACTCCTCATGTTCGTGGCGATATTGCTGGCGCAGGTTGATGCTTTGCAGAATCCCCACCGGGATCGCTGCAAGCAATACGATCAGGACAAGCCGCTGGACGATCCGCATCAGGCTCGTCGCAGGGAAGGTTCAAGCTCGCGCCCCAATGCCGTCCGCCCTTGTCTGTTCGGCATTACGCCGCAGACGGCAATGGCATGGAAACCCTACCAAATATTTGCGCTCTGCCACCGCGGCTCGAAAAAGGGCGCGGGCGGACGTGGACAAAAAGAAGGGGTCGGGCAGCGTGCCGCCCGGCCCCGATGCTCAGCTATGGCTGGCAGGCGATGCGGCTCAGGCCGCGACCGCTTCCTTGCGCTTCTTGCGCACGATGGTCTGCGCATTGGTATATTCCAGCAGGCCCTCCACCCCGCCTTCGACGCCGACGCCCGACTGTTTCATGCCGCCAAACGCCGCCGTCGGCGACAGGTGCTGCGTCTCGTTGACCCAGACGGTGCCGCTGGCGATTCGCTGCGCAATCTCGAACGCCTTGTCCTCGTCATTGCCCCAGACGGAGCCGCCGAGGCCGTAGTCGGTCGCGTTGGCGCGCGCGACCACATCGTCCACGTCGTCGAACTTCAGCAGCGGCAGGACGGGGCCGAACTGCTCCTCCTGCACGATCCGCGCGTCCTCCGGCGGGTTGTCGAGGATCGTCACCGGCACGAAATATCCGGGCACATCGGCCTTCTCGCCGCCGATCAGGAACTTGTAGCCCTTGTCCTTGGCGTCCTGGATCAGTTCCAGCACGCGGGCGTACTGCTGCTTGTTGTTGATCGGGCCGATCTGCGTGCCCTGTTCGGATCCGTCGCCGACCTTCACCGTCTTGGCATAGGCAACCAGCGCATCGCGCAACTGGTCGTAGATATCCTTGTGGACGTACATTCGCTTGGTCGCGATGCAGATCTGGCCGTTGTTGCGGAACGCCGCCCAGAACAATTCCTCCGCGACCTTTTCCACATCCACATCGGGCATGACGATCGCCGCATCGTTGCCACCCAGCTCGAGCGTCACGCGCTTCAGCGTCGGCGCGGCGGACTGCATCACGCGCTTGCCGGTAGCGGTCGATCCTGTGAAGCTGATCTTGTCGAAGCCGGGATGGCTCGTCATCCACGGACCGAGATCGTCACCGCCGGTGACGATGTTGAGCACGCCGGGCGGTAGCAGCTGGGCTGCCAGCTCGCCGAATTTCAGCGTCGACAGCGGGGTGAAGGGCGACGGCTTCAGCACCATCGTATTGCCCGCCAGCAGCGCCGGGCCGACCTTGAACATCGCCAGGATCATCGGGAAATTCCACGGCGCGATCGCCCCCACCACGCCCAGCGGCACGTGGCGGGTCTCGCTGTAGCGCTCCTCGGAATCCTCGTTGACGGTTACGGGCAGGTCGAGCTGCGAGGCGGCCATCAGCCAATAGCCTGCGCCCATCACCTCGCCCTGCGATTCCGCGTGCGGCTTGCCCTGCTCCTTGGTGAGGAGGCGCATCAGCGGATCGGCGTTGGCCATGATCGCTTGGCCCAGCGCGGCGAGCTTCGCCTTGCGCTCTGCGATCGGCGTAGCCGCCCAGCCGGGGAATGCCTTGCGCGCGGCCGCGATTGCCTTGTCGAGATCCTCCGGCGTGGCGTCGGGTACGCTGGCGATCACCTCCTCGTTGGCAGGATTGACCACGTCGAGCGTCGCGGAGCCGGTCACCAGCTCGCCGCCGATCAGCATGCGATAGTCACTGTCGAAGTTCATCGCGTCTCTCTCCTGATTCTATTATGCCCCGCATAACAGAAGTTACGGGATCAGTACCACCTTGATGCATTCGCCGCGGGCCTGCGCCGCGACCGCTTCGTTGATCTGGTCGAGGCGGTAGGTCTTGATCAGCGTGTCGAACGGGAAGCGCCCCGCGGCATGGTGGCTCAGCAGTTCGGGGATGAACGTCTGCGGATCGCTGTCGCCCTCGATGATGCCGATGATGCGGTGGCCGGGCGTCATCAGCGCGGAGATGTTGACGCTGATCGCCGCATCCGCGCGCTTGGGCACGCCGACCAGCCCGATCGCGCCATGGCTGCCGAGCGACGCCAGCCCCGCCTCGATCGCACCCACGTTGCCGCTGGTGTCGAACACATAGTCCAGCCCCTCGGGAACGATGACGCGCAGCGCCGCCGCCAGGTCGGCCCCCGCCGGATCGACCACATGGGTCGCGCCCAGCCGAATCGCGATCTCGCGCCGCGCGGCGATCGGCTCGACCAGCACGATCGTTTCGCAGCGCTGGATCACCGCGCCCATTACGGCCGCAAGGCCAACAGGCCCGCCCCCGATGATCGCGATCGAGGATCCCGGTTTCGCGCTAAGCGATCGCATCACCCCGCCCGCGCCGGTCTGGAAGCCGCAGCCGAGCGGACCCAGCAGCTCCACGGGCGCGTCGGTCTCCACCTTCACCACGTTGCGCGCGCGCGTCACGGTCAGCGCCGCGAACGAGGATTGGCCGAAGAAGTGCGACGAGATCGCCTCATCGCCCCGGGAGAAGGCCTTTGACCCATCCTCCAGCCGCATCCCGGCATAATTGAGCGGCGGAAGGGTGCGGCAATAGCTGGGCAGCCCCTCCTCGCAGCGCGCGCAGTGGCCGCAGCTCGAAAAGCCGAGCACCACCTTGTCGCCAACCGCCAGGCCCTCGACGCCCTCCCCCAGGGCCTCGATCGTGCCCGCGCCCTCATGGCCCAGCACCGCCGGCAGCGGATAAGGCGCGAACTGATCGCGGAAGATGAGGTCGGTGTGGCATACGCCGACGCCCGCGATCCGCACCAGCACCTCCCCCGCGCGCGGCGCCGCCACCTCCACCGGCTCGATCGAAAAATCCCCCTCGGGAACACGGGCGACGGCGGCGATGGTCTGCATTGGCCTCTCTTCCTGTTGGCTTCCGGTCGAATGCCGGGCCCGCGAACTATGCCGCGCGCACCTGCGCATCGCACCCCGAAAAGTGCGACGGATCGTTGCGCACCCGCTCTTCCCAATGTCACTTGCAGCCGATACCACCGCGCAGCGAACAAAAGTTCGAAATGCGAACAAGGGGGATAGAGTGATTTCATTGCTTCTGGCCGCGGCGCTCGGCGCGGCTCCCGTCGCCGCGGGCACCGGCCCGGTCCCGGCGATGCCGGCGATCCTGCCGCTCGAACGGCGCGCCGAAACCGAGGACCGCTGGCTGAAGCTGCGCTTCGAACAGGTCCTCCCCACGCTGATGCGTCGTGACAAGGTGCAGATGTGGGTGCTCGTCGCCGGCGAGTATAACGAAGATCCGGTGATGGCGACGATGCTGCCTGCCACCTGGCTCCACGCGCGCCGCCGCACCATCCTCGTCTTCTTCGATCCGGGCGAAGGCAAGCCGATCGAGAAGCTCGCCCTTGCACGCTATCCGGTCGGTGATTTCCAGCCCGCCTGGAACCCGGACGAGCAGCCCGATCAATGGGCCGAGCTCGCCCGAATCATCGCTCAGCGCAACCCCGCGACGATCGCGCTGAACCGCTCGGAAGGCTTCCCGCTCGCCGATGGCCTCAGTTCCACCCACTACGAGGCGATCGTCCGCGCGCTGGGGCCGGACATGTCGAAGCGCCTCGTCGCGCACGAACGGCTGGCGCTCGGCTGGCTCGAAACGCGCATCCCGGAGGAAATGGCGACCTATCCGATCGTCTCGCGCATCTCGCACTCGATCATCGAGGAAGGCTTCTCCGAACGCGTCATCACCCCCGGCGTCACCACCTCGGACGATGTCGTCTGGTGGTTCCGCAACCGCATCAATTCGCTCGGGCTCGACACCTGGTTCCAGCCGAGCGTCGCGATCCAGCGCGCCGACGGCGGCAAGTTCAGCGTGCAGGAGATGGGCCATCGCGGCGATACGATCATCATGCCGGGTGACATGCTGCACGTCGATTTCGGCATCACCTATCTCGGGCTCAACACCGACATCCAGCGCCTCGCCTACGTGCTGAAGCCCGGCGAGACCGATGCGCCCAAGGGCCTGAAGGACGGTCTTGCCGCGATGAACCGCGTGCGCGCCGCCACCGTCGCGGCGCTGAAGCCGGGCCGCACCGGCAACGAGGTCCTGGCAGCGGCACGCCGGCAGGTGGAGGCGGAAAAGATCGACGGCACGATCTATTCGCATCCGATCGGCTATCACGGCCATGGCGCGGGCACCTGGATCGGCGCCTGGGAAAGCCAGAAGCCGGCGCCCGGCCGCGGCGATTATCGCATCGATCCGAACACCGCCTGGTCGATCGAGTTGAATGCACAGCACAACGTGCCCGAATGGGGTAACCAGAAGGTCCGCTTCATGCACGAGGAGGATGGCTTCCTCGCGGCGGACGGCACCTTCCGCTTCCTTGACGGTGCGCAGGACGAATTCATCCTCCTGCCGCGCCCCTGACGCACCGATAAAAAGTGGGTCTCATCGAGGATGATGAGACCCACCAAGTGTGGAAACACGCAACGGCCCGCCGCGGGGGCGGCAGGTAAAAGGGATCGTCAGCGTGCTCCGATCAGGTGAAACTTGGTCTGGCGCCCGTCGATGTAGCGAACGGTCTTTCCGTCGAAGAAGGCGTCTTCCTCGCTCTTGAAATCGACCATTTGGCCGCCCCATTCGGGCACCGACTTGGTGGCCATCAGTTCGATCGACCAGGCGATGTTCGGCCGCAGCTTGTATTCGCCGGTTGGCACGAACTTCTGCTCTTCGGACAGGCCGATCGAGCTGCCCGCGCCATGGCCGTGATAGCCGATCGGGTGCGAATAGATCGTCGGCTTCAGCCCCGCCGCAATCGCCTTGGCGCGTGCACGGTTGAGCACCTCGTTGCCGGTCGCGCCGACGCGGAATTCGCTCGTCACCGCGTCCTGCACCAGATTGTTGTCGCGAAGCCCCGCCTTCAGCCCTTCCGGCGCATCGGTCTCGCCATCACGCAGCACGTAAGCGACGTGCTGCGTATCGGTGCTGAAGTTCAGATAATGGATGCCGAAGTCGACGCGCAGCATGTCGCCCTTCTGGATCACGCTCGCCTGTTCGCGCAGCACGCCCGGCGTGCCCTTGCGGGTGACTTCGACCGAGGGGTGGAACCACGATGCAAGGCCGAGGTCCGCAACGCGCTGGCGATACCACCAGACGAGATCCTCGTTGGTCGTCACGCCCGGCTTCACCACCGCGGGCGAGAAGCCTTCGCCGATGATCGCATGCGCGACGCGCACGATCTCTGGATAGACCTTCATTTCCTCCGGCGTGCGGGTCTCCAGCCAGCCGATCGCCAGCGGATAGCCGGAGACGATGCGGCTCTGCTGCTCCGGCGTCAGCGCCTTCATCAGATCGGTGTACTGGCTGTGCGTCAGGCCATCGCCGAACGCCGTCAGCGACGAGATGTTGAGCGCGATCTTCTTCGGGTTCCGCTCGGCGATCAGCTCGCGCACGCGCGCGAACTGATCGGGCTGCTTCTCCATGTCCCATACCGGCTGGTAGAGATTGCCCATACCGTGCTTGCTGACGACCAGCCGCTCGATCGGCTTGCCCTCGCCCGGATCGAAATAAATGAGGATCGTCCGCCGCCGCGCGCGCAAATTCGTCGCGTTCAGCATCGTCGAGACGACCGGGTCTTCCAGATATTCGCGCGCGATCAGCACCCACATGTCGATGCCGTTCTCGCGCATCAGCTGCGGCAGCACGGTCTCGAAACGGCGCTCCAGCCACGCATCGCGAAGCTGCGCCTGATCGCGCAGGCTCATGATCTTCGGCAGCGCCGGCGACATGGACTGTTCTTCCTGCGCCATTGCCGCGGGCGCGAGCGCCACCATGGCGAACGCCGCAGCGCCGCCCAACAAGCTCTTCAATCGTGGCATTTCAGCCCCCTCCTCTTTTATCCGAACGGCTTGTCGAGCGATGAGGGCGGCTGCGTGAAGAAGCGCGGCCCCTGCTCGGTCATGGTGAAGCAATCCTCGATGCGGATGCCGAACTTGCCCGGCAGGTAGATGCCCGGCTCGTTCGAGAAGCACATGCCCGGCGCGAGCGGCGTGGTTTCGCCATGCACCAGGTTCACCGGCTCGTGCACGTCGAGGCCGATGCCGTGGCCGGTGCGATGCGACAGCCCCGGCAGCGCGTAGCGCGGCCCGTAGCCAAGCTTCTCGTAATAGCTGCGCACCGCGTCATCGACGCTGCCCGCCGGGGCGCCGACCCTGGCCGCGTCCATCGCCACATTCATGCCCTGGCGCATATGGCCGAACACGCGGCGCTGCTCCGCGGTCGGCTCCCCGAACACGAAGGTGCGCGAGACGTCAGAGACATAGCCGTGCATGCTGCAGGTGCAGTCCATCAGCACCACGGTGCCTTCGGTCAGCTTCAGCCGTTCCTTGGAGCCGTGCGGCAGTGCGCTGCCCGGTCCCACCTGCGCGCTGCTCGACGCGCGCTGCCCGCCGAAGCGCTTCAGCTCGCCTTCCATGATCGCGTTGATGTCGTTGCCGGTCATCCCGGCCTGCACCTGGCCGTGGGTGGCGCGATAAGCCGCGATCATGATGTCGTTGGCGCGCTGCAACAGCGCGATCTCGGCCGGGCTCTTGATCATGCGCAGTGCATTGACGGCGCTGGCGCCCGAGACGGTCTTCAGGCCCGGCAGCAGGCGGCGAACACCATCGACGATGAAGAAGCGCACCGTCTCCTCCACCGCCAGCGTGCCGGCGCCCAGCTTCTTCTCCTTCAGCCAGCCGGCAATCAGCGCGAAGGGGCTTTCGTCCTCCTGCCATACGCGCACTTCGCCGGGCACGTCGAGCATCTCGCGGATCGACGGCTCCTCGAAGAAGGGCGTGACGATCAGCACCGGGCCGTCAGCGGGGATCACCGCCGCCGTGGTACGCTCGCTGCGCCACCAGTCGACACCGGTGAAATAGACGAGGCTCGATCCTGCCTCGACCAGCAGGGCCCCGATGTTCTGGCGGCGAAGCTCCGCCTGCATCCGGGCCAGCCGCGCCTCGCGCTCGGCGCGGGAAATCGGCGCGATCGGCGGGAAGGAAAGCGCTGACGCCGCCTGCCCCCCGAACACTGCCGCGGGCAGCGCGGCGAGCGCCCCGCCCACGGCCGCCCCGCGCAGCACATCGCGCCGCGCGAGAGCGCCGATCACTTGCGCCCCCCGAGGTCGCGCAGCAGGAAGTCCCAATAATCGAGCTGCTTCAGATAGCCTGCGATCGGCACGCGCTCATCGGTGCCATGCGCGCGGCTGTCGTCCGCGCCCAGCGCCAGCGCACCCGCGCCGTAGGTCGGGATGCCCGCGCTGCGGAACTCACGGCCGTCGGTGCCGCCCGACGACATGCTCGGCTTCAGCGTCACGCCCGGATAGGTCGCGTCCATCGCTTTCTGCAGCCGTGCGAACAGCGCGGGGTTCACCGGCGACACGGGGCTCGCGACGCCTTCGCCGACCAGCGAGACGGTCAGCTTGTCGTTGCCGATGGCCTGAGCGATCGTCTTCTGCACATCCGCCACCGACGTGCCCGGGAAGATGCGGCAGTTGACGTTAGCGGTCGCATTCTGCGGCAGCGCGTTCGGCGCATTGCCCGCCTGCAGCATCGTCGCGACACAGGTCGTCCACAGGATGTTCGCCTGGTGCGGATATTTCTCCGCCACGGCGCGCGCCGCGGCATCGTTCGGGTTCGCCAGCAGCGTGGTCAGCGCGGTGCCGAGCTCGCCGCCCTTCTCCTTCGCCATGTCGGCGACCATGATGCGGGTGATCTCGTTGAACTCGACCGGGAAGCGAAGCGCCTCCAGCTTGGTCAGCGCGCGGGCGAGATCATAGATCGCATTGTCGGCGCGCGGCGCGGAGCTGTGCCCGCCCGAATTCTTCGCGGCGATTGCGAAATTCGCGTAGGTCTTCTCCGCCGCCTGGATGTTGAAGCGGTACTTGCCGTCCTCCCCCATCGCACCCGAACCGGCGTCGGAATTGAGCGCGAACTCGGCACGCGAGACGAGCGGGTGCTTCGTCAGCGCACGCGTCGTAATCATGCCGCTTTCCTCGTCGCCCGAGAAGGCGAGCAGCAGGTCACGCTCCGGCACGAAGCCCGATTTCTTCAGGCGGATGAAACTGGCGACCAGCGCCGTCACGCCAGCCTTGTTGTCGGTCGACCCGCGGCCGTAGATGTAGCCGTCCTTCTCGGTTGGGACATACGGATCGGTCGACCAGTTTTCCTTCAATGCGTCGACCACGTCCATGTGGCCCAGGAACGCGATCGGCTTCGCCTTCGCATTGCGACCGGCGTAGCGCACGACGAGCCCGGCGGTCTTCTCGCCCTCGATCTCGACCGGCACGGTCATGATCTCGTCGGCGGTGAAGCCGGCCTCGCGCAGCCGCGCGGAATATTTCTCGATCAGCGTCGGCACTTGCCCGCGGCCCTTGGCCGTCGGGGTCGCAATCGCCTCTTCCAGCATCTGGCGCGCCATCGCCCGATCGGCGTCCGTCACGGGCGCGGCCGAAGCCGTCACGGCGGCAGACGACAGGACGAGCGCCATCGCGGCACCGGCACACCAACGCAATTTCATAACAATTCCCCACCCACAAAAGATGCCGGAGGCGCTACCGCGCGCCTCCGGCCATTGGCAATGTTCTTAGAAGCCGACCGTGGCGCTGAGGAACAGGTAGCGCCCCGTTGCATCGTAGAACTGCGGATAGGTATTGCCGTTGCCACCGTCCTCGATCGCCGCGGTGGTGGTCAGCGGCGGATCCTTGTCGAACAGGTTGTTGATGCCGAGGCGGAAGGTGAAGTCCTTGCGCACTTCGTAGGACGCGGCGAGGTCGAAGTAGCTGCGCGACCCAAGCTCGCGGTTCACGCCCGAGAAGCTGCCCGTCAGCGCCGGCTGGCTGCTGGTCTGGGCAATCTTCACCGACGAAACGTAGCGCCACGTACCCGTCAGGCTGAACCGGTCCGCCGGTGCCCAGGTGGTCATGAACTTGTGGCGCCATTCCGGCCGCGGCCGGCCGCACAGGCCCGCATAGAGACCGACGCATTCATACACGTCCGCCTGCGGCGAGTTGGGCAGCGGCACCGTCTTGTACGAGTCGAGGTAGGTGCCGACGAGGTTGAAGTTCAGGCGGCCAGCGTTGATCCCCAGGTCATCGAGGTTCAGGCGATAGTCGACCACCACGTCGACGCCCTTGGTCTGCAGCGAGCCGGTGTTGACGTTGAAGCGGCGGAAGTAGCCGTTCTCGCCCTGCCACAGCGAGCCCGACGGGCTGCGCTGGATCAGGCTGCAGAAGTACGGATCGCCGTTGCTGATGCAGTTCGCCATCGACAGGTTCGGGTTCACGCTGCCGACCAGGTCCTCGACCTTGATGTCGAAATAGTCGAGCGAGATGGTGAGGCCCGGGATGAAGCGCGGCTCGAACACCGCACCCAGCGCCAGCGTCTTGGCGGTTTCCGGCTGCAGGTTCTCGTTGCCGCCGATCAGCGAGTTGAACTGGCCCGCGGGGTTGTCGACGATGTTGCCGTACTGCGCCGCCGTCACGCCGGTGCGGGCGCACTGCGCCGCGGTCGCGATCGGGGTCGGGCCCGAGCACGGATCGAACGAGCCGTTGGCGTTCTCGGTCAGTTCGACCTCGAACAGCTGCTGGCTGGAGAACAGCTCGATCACGTTCGGCGCACGCACCGCCCGCTGGTACGAACCGCGCAGGCGGAAATCGCGCACCGGCGACCAGTTCAGGCCCAGCTTGTACGTGTCGGTCTTGAACCCGCTGTCATAGTCCGAGTAGCGATACGCGCCCTCGAACGACAGGCTGTGGAAGAACGGCTGCTGCTCGGCCAGCGGCACGATCAACTCGCCGAAGAACTCCTTCACCGCGACCGATCCCTTGATCGGCAGTTCCGGGCTGGCCGCCGCCTGATAGATTTCGTCCGGCTGGTAATCGACCGAATTCTTGCGGAATTCATAGCCGAAGGCGACCGCGACACCGCTGTTCGCCAGCGGCGAGCGGATGCCCCATTCGCCAAGGTCACCGTTCACCGCGGCGACGACGTTCACCAGGTTCGTGTCACCGGTGATGGTCTTCACCTCTGAGACGTAATCCACCGCGTCCGCGCTTGCTGCCGCGCCGAAGTAATCGAGCGGCGAGCAGTTCGGATCATTGTTGTTCGGGTTGGCGTCGGCGTTGATCGCGCAGACGATCTGGCCGGCCGAATTGCGCACCGCATAGAAGGCGTTGGCCGTCCGCTGGCGGTTCGCATCGCCGGAGAAGCGGCTGCGGTAATTCACCTTCGAATAGATGCCGTACACGTCATACTTGAACGGCCCGGCGATGTCGCCGCGCGCGCCCAGCACGATGCGATAGCTCTGGTGCTGGATGTCGTCCTGACGATTGCCGCCCTCGACGTTGCGACGCGCGACGAGAACGCCGTTCGCGATCGACTGCGGGCCGACGTAATTGCCTGCCGCGTCATAGATGCTGCCGGTCGAAAGGCCGCGGCTGGTGCACAGATAATCGGCCTGCTGCGCGCTCAGGAACGGATTGTCGCAGTTGATGCCGCTGATGCCGCCGGCGTTGATCGCGATGCCGGCGCTGTTGGTGCCCGGCGCGATCTGCGCGATCGAGCGGTCCTCCATGAACGAGGCTTCGATGTACGGGATGAAGTTCTCGTTCACCTCGTAATGCGCCATCGCACCCAGCGCGTAACGCTCGTCGGGGCGCTGGTAGTAATTGTAGGGCGCGAAATTGTACGTCGCCGAACCCGGAACGAAGCGGCCGTCGGACGCGCGGAACGACGTCGGCAGGCCCGGGACGCCGCCGGTGTTGGTGAAATTCGCCGGCGCGTTGGTGGCCGAGCCGCTGCACGAGAAGTCGTTGCCGCCGACGCCCGTCGCGCCCAGCGCGCAGGCGCTGTAATCGTAATCGGCCTGCAGGATCGGGTTGACCTTGCGGTACGTGGCATAGGCCGTCACGTTGCCGCGATCATCGTCGATGTTGCCGCCGACGACCGCCGACAATTCGGTGGTGAAGCCGTTCCAGATGGTCTTCTCGGGCTTCTCATACGCACCCGGTACGTTCGCATTGTTGCGGTCGAGCAGGTCACGCAATTCGTCGCGGTCGTTGGTGTGCTGGAAGCCGGAAACACTGCCGGAGAAGCGGATGCCGCTGAAATTGTCCATCAGCTTGAAGTTGACGACGCCCGCGATCGCGTCCGAACCGTAAACGGCGGATGCGCCGCCGGTCAGCACTTCGACCGACTGGATCAGCGGGGTCGGCACCTGGTTCAAGTCCGACGGGATGTTCTTGGGCGAGCCGTATGGCAGGCGGCGGCCGTTGACGAGCACCAGGGTGCGCGACGGGCTGAGGCCGCGAAGGTCGACCTGCGCGGTGCCGGTCGCCTCGTTCGAGTTGGCCGCGCCCTGCGCCGCGAACACCTGCGGCAGCTGGTTGACGAGGTCTTCGGTGCGTACCGTGCCGCGAACCGCGAACTCCTCTGCGCCCACCGTGGTGACGGGGCTGACGCTCTCGAGGTTCGGCGAGCGGATGCGCGAACCGGTGACGACGATGTCACCCGGATCCTGCGCGGCGGCGGGCGCATCGGCGATGCTGTCCTGCGCCAGCGCGGGGCTAGCCGCGCCGGCAACCGCCACCGCGGAGCACAATAAGAAGGTACGCAGTCTCGACCTGGCAATCATTGTCAGTCTCCCCGTTCAATAATGTTGTGAAGGCGCCCGGCCGGTGTCCCTCGCCGGCCGGGGCCTGATCTTGCGCGTTACTTGTAGCGCCAGCTCGTCAGGTCAGCGCCCTTGGGTGCCGCCGCCTCGATCCGCTGCAGGATCTTGGGCACGTACATCCAGTTGTAGCGCAGGCGGCCGACCGAATTGGGCTGGGTCTTGTCGCCGTTCCAGCAATGCTCGTCGCGGTCGCCGTACAGCACTTCCCCGCCGTACGCCGGCTGCGCCTTCTTCAGGAAATCTTCCATCAGATAGACGGCGTTGTTCAGGTAGAAGTTGTCCATGTCGCCGACATAGATGTGCACCTTGCCCTGAAGCTTGGGGCCAAGCGTCGCCCAGTCGCGCTCCATGATGTGGCGCAGGTCGTAATTGTCGCGCCAGTGCGCCGCGACGCTGGGGTCGATCTCGCCGGTCGCCTTGTTCCAGATGCGCTTGGGATAACCGTCCTCGCCCATCGGCGAATACACTGCTTCCCACACGTCCCACTGGCCGCCCGAGCGTGTCTTGTCGCCCAGCACCAGCTCCAGCCGGTTCTCGTCCTCGATCGTGTGCGACAGATGGCCCAGGTAATCGCGCTTGCCGGGCTTCGCGACCTTCCCGAACGGCCCGGTCCAGAAATAGGCGTTCTTGTCCTTGTAGATGTCCGTCACCATCGTCTGACGGAAATCGATCGGATCCGGGCAAGCGGCGAATGCGCCGTTATATTCGTCCGGATAGAATACCTGCGCGGCCAGCGCTTCCCAGCCGCCGGTCGACCCGCCGTACAGGAACCGCGCCCAGCCCTGGCCGATCCCGCGGAACTTCTTCTCCAGTGCGGGGATGAAGTCATAGGTGATGGCATCGCCATAGGGGCCGATGTTGGCCGAATTCACCGCATAGCTGTCGTCGTAATACGGATTCGAATGGTCGATCTCGACGATCAGCATCCGCGGGAAATCGGGCGAGATCCACTTCTGGTAGAAGTCATACGCTTCCTGCTGCTCCGTCCGGGCATAGCAGGTCTCGTTCTTGAAGCGCTTGTTCGGCTCGCACTTGATGTCCGCATCGGGCGGCGTCGTGCGGAAACCGCCGAAATCGTCCGGGAAATGCCCGTGGAAGATGGCGATCGGATATTTCGCCTCGGGGTGCTTGTCGAAGTCCTTCGGGACGAGCACGTGCCCGCGGATATAGACGTCACGCCCCCAGAACTTGGACAGCCGGTCCGACTTGAACTTGAAGCGGCGGACGAATTCGGTGTCCTTTGGCTCCTCGACCGGGCCGATCACCTCGGTCAGCGCCACCTTGATCTCGCCGGCGCGCTTCGGATCGAAGTTCACCTTCATCGGCTTGCTGATGATGTTGCCCGGCTCCTTGCGCCAGTTCTGCCCCGCGCCGCGTGCGGCAGGCAGCTTCACGACCTTGCCGTTGCCCAGCTTGAACGTGTCGTACTTGTGCAGGACCGCCTGCACCGTGTACGTGCCGGCCGGCACATCGGCGAGGCTGCGACCGGGATAGCCCAGCACGTCCTTGCCCACGACGCGGGCCTGGCCGTTGCGGAAACCTTCGACCGGAATGCCGAACACCTGCGCGGCGTCATGGCTCGCATCGACCTGGAAGCGCGGCTCCTTCGTGTCGTCGGCCGCCAGCACCAGGATCACGCGGCCCTCATAGGGCGCTTCCTTGGCCGCCGGCGCCGCCAGCTCGACGCGGAATTCCTCTGCATGCAGCGCATGCGTCCCCGTTGTCAGCGCCGCGATTGCAGCGCCGACTGCGAATGTCTTTCGCATCGCAAATCCCCCAATGTCGGCGAGCCTCCCCGCTCAGCCGACGCTTGGAATTGTCCGCAAAGCAGACGTTGTCAATGAATTTTTGATCGCATAGCGAACGACAGTTGCAATAGCGAACGTTCTTGACGGCGGATGCGGACACCCGCACGGCGGCGGAAAGCTCAAAATTGTTCGTATTCGGACAGTGACCGGCCTAATGCCGCACCGACGAGTCAGGAGATCGTGCGAAATGCCGCGCAGTACACAGGATATTGATCATGCCGGGGAGGAAGAGGAGGCCTTTCCCGGCGAACAGGAAGATGGGCGCCATGAACAGGAAGATGGCGACCGGGATTATGTCGCATCTCTTGCCCGCGGTCTCGAAGTGATCTGCGCCTTCACCCGAGACAAGCCGACCATGACGCTCAGCGATGTGGCGAAGGCCACGGGCATGTCGCGGGCCACAACTCGTCGATTGCTGCTGACGCTGGTGCGGGAAGGTTACGCGGACAAGCGTGATCGGATCTTTTCGCTTCGTCCCAAGGTCCTTCAGCTCGGCTATTCGGCATTGTCCTCGGTCGGCATCCTCGATGTCGTCCAGCCGGTGATGAATGCTCTGTCGCAGCGGACGCAGGAATCGATCTACACCGCGGTCCTGACCGGCGATGATGTGACATATCTTGCCCGCTCGACGCCCGATCGTGTCATTTCGGTCAGCATCACCATCGGCAATCGTCTGCCTGCTTATGCGGTGTCCACCGGCCGGGTGCTGCTGGCGGGCGAATCAGACGAATCGCTCGCCCGCTACCTCGATCGCGTCGAACTGGAAAAGCACACCTCGAACACGGTGCGCTCCAAGAAGCAGCTGCGCGCGATCATCGAGGAGACGCGTGCGCTCGGCTATTCGCTGGTCGACGAAGAGCTCGAGGTCGGCGTGCGTTCGCTATCGGTGCCGATCTACGACGCGGGCGGCCATGTCGTCGCGGCGCTGAACGCCTGCTGCCCCTCGATGCGCTTCGCCGTTGACGAAATGCGCGAGAAATTGGTGCCGGAGCTTCGCGCGGCCGCCGCCAGCATCAACGAACGCTTTCAGGGCAAGTAGGCGCGGGGGGCGTCGCGCGCCCCCGCCCGGTCCGACCGTTCAGGCAGCCAGCTCGTCCGCGACGAAGCCCGGCCAGTTGCGCATATAGGTGACGAACTGCGGGCTCAGCCCCTCGTCCAGCAGGTGTCGGGCCGTCACGGGCAACGCCGGCGACTGGTACCCCGCCTCGCGCGCCACGCGCTTCGGGAAGTCGTGCCGCAGGATCGCCGCGCGCCCGATCACCGCGAAGTCGCAGCCCGCCGCGATCACCGCCGCGGCATCCGCCCCGGTCATGATCTTGCCCGCCGCGCCCAGCCGCACGTCGCCGCGCGGCAGATCGGTGAAATAGCTCAGCAGCGAGCGGCCCTGATGCTCTTCCTCATACGGCTCCTTCGTCACGTCCCACAGCGACATATCGAGATAGTCGATGTCGCCCTTGGCCAGCAGCTGCGCGGCGACCTCGCGGATTTCGGCGAGCTTCAGCCCGAACCGCTCCGGCGACAGCCGCACGCCAAGCTGGAAATCGGCGCCGCAGCTGGCGCGGATGCCGTCGACGATCTCGAAGATCAGCCGCGCGCGATTCTCCAGGCTGCCGCCATAGCAGTCCTCGCGATGGTTGATCTCGGCGGAGAGGAACTGCGCCAGGATATAGCCATGCGCGCCATGCACCTCGACGCCGTCGAAGCCCGCCCGTTCGGCGCGCACCGCGGCGGCGATGAAATCGTCGCGCAGCTGCTCCACCTCGTCCAGCGACAGCCCGCGCGCGCCGCTCGCCGGGTCGTCCGACGGGCAGACCGGCGTGCCGACCAGGTCCTTGGGCGAACGGTTGCCGGCATGGTGCAGCTGCACCGCCGAGACGGACCCGGCCTCCCGGATCTTCGTCGCCAGCCGCGTCAGGCCTTCCAGATGCTCGTCACCGAACACGCCCAGCTGCCCGGCAAAGCCCTGCCCCGCCTTCTGCACATGCGCCGCCGCGGTCATCGTCAGCCCGAAGCCGCCGGTCGCACGCATCGTCAGCCAGTGGAATTCCTCGTCGGAAAGCCGGCCGTCCTCATGGCTCTGCTGATTGGTGAGAGGCGCCAGCATGAAACGGTTCTTCAGCGCCGGGCCGCGCGTCAGCGTCAACGGTTCATGAAGCAAGGCGGCCGCATCGTTGGTCATCGGGCTCTCCTGGAAAACAGTGTCGCGCATCGCCGCCACGCATTCCGCGGCGCGCGCATGATGGTGATGGCGCCGGCAGGTACACACCGATGCGCTCGGCGCCGGGATGTCGCGATGAACGGGCGCTTTGGCAACCACCCCTTGGTTTTGCTTCCTCTGCTCCCTTCGCGCGTTTAGGCCGCTCCTTCGCCCGTCCGGCGCCACCACGCGCCATTCCATGCCAAGGTCAGCCGCGCTTGTTCCGTCTCATCGATCGCTTCAGCCTGATCCTGCTAGCCACCGTCGTCGTCGCGACATTGCTGCCGTGCGAAGGGGACGTCGCACGCGTGTTCGACGTGGTCACGATCGGCGCGATCGCCGCGCTGTTCTTCCTCCACGGCGCGAAGCTGTCGCGCGAAGCGATCGTCCAGGGCATCACCAACTGGCGGCTCCACTTGCTGGTGCTGGCGATCACGTTCATCCTCTTCCCGCTGCTCGGCCTTGGCGCGCGCGAAGTGGCGCTGGGCGTGCTGACGCCCTCGCTCGCCGCTGGCATCCTGTTCCTGACGCTTCTCCCCTCGACGGTGCAGTCCTCGATCGCCTTCACCTCGATCGCCGGCGGCAACGTCCCCGCGGCGGTGTGCAGCGCATCCGCGTCGAACCTCATCGGCATCGGCCTCACCCCGATCCTCGTCGCTGCCTTCATGGGCGGCGAGGCGCATGTTTCGGGCGACCAGATCTGGGCGATCATCTTCCAGCTGCTCGTTCCGTTCGTCGCCGGCCACCTGTCGCGCCCGCTCACCCGCGCCTTCGTGGAGCGCAACCGCGCGATGCTGTCGGTGGTCGATCGCGGCTCGATCCTGCTCGTCGTCTACACCGCCTTCAGCGCCGCCGTCGTCGAGGGGCTGTGGACCCGTCTTCCGATCTGGCAGCTGCTGCTCGTCGGCCTGTTCAGCGTCGTCCTCCTCGCGCTGGTGATGGTGATCACCGTCTTCCTCGCCGCCCGTCTCGGCTTCGATCGGGCGGATCGCATCGCGATCCTCTTTTGCGGCTCGAAGAAGAGCCTCGCCTCGGGCGTGCCGATCGCCGGCGTGCTGTTCCCGGCGGCGCAGGTCGGCCCGATCATCCTGCCGCTGATGATCTTCCACCAGCTCCAGCTGCTCGTCTGCGCCAGCATCGCGCAGCACTATGCCCGCCGCGCCGCCAGCGAGGCGGAGGCCGAGGAAGCCGTGGTCGCCGGCTGACGCCCGCCAGCCGCTTCCCGCGGGCGATCGGGCCCGCGAACGATTGACAAAGCCCGCCGTTCCACGGATCAGTCGCAAATAAGCGAAGCGACTTAATTCTAGCGGAGCGCCGTCCGGCGCTTCCGGGAGAGGGTGACGAGACAGTACGGTTCGCGGGGCACGCTGCCCCGTGCCCGCCAGTGACGTCGCCGTAGATCCACTCGGTCCGGAGATTGTCATGGCTCGGTTGAAGTTCGGTGCATTCCTCGCCCCCCACCACCCGATCGGCGAGCATCCGATGCTCCAGATGCGCGAGGATATCCGCCTCGCGAAGCACCTAGACGAGTTCGGCTATGACGAATTCTGGGTCGGCGAGCATCACTCGACCGGCTGGGAAGTGATCGCCTCGCCCGAGATGTTCCTGGCCGCTGTCGGCGAACATACCCAGCGCATCCGCCTCGGCACTGGCGTGGTCTCGCTGCCGTACCACCATCCGTTCAACGTCGCGCAGCGCATCGTCCAGCTCGATCACATGACGCGCGGCCGCGTGATCTTCGGCACTGGCCCCGGCGCGCTGCCGTCCGACGCATACATGCTCGGCATCGATCCGATGACTCAGCGCGATCGGCAGGACGAGGCGATCGGCGTCATCCGGCGCCTCTTCGCGGGCGAACGCGTGACGCATGAGAGCGACTGGTTCACGCTGAAGGACGCACGGCTTCAGCTATTCCCGCTGCAGGAGGAGATGCCCTTCGTCGTCGCCTCGTCGATCAGCCCTTCCGGCATGACGCTCGCAGGCAAATACGGGATAGGCGCACTTTCGATCGGCTCCAACTCGGACGCCGGCCTTGCCGCGCTGCCGACGCAATGGGGCTTCGCCGAACAGGCCGCCGCCAAGTCCGGCAAGACGGTCAGCCGCGACAATTGGCGCGTGCTGATGAGCTGGCACATCGCCAAAACGCGCGAGGAGGCACGCGCCCAGGCCGGCGCCGGCCTCATGAAATGGCACAATGAATATACCGTCGGCACGCTGATGCGCCCGGGCGCCAAGCCCTTTGCCTCGCCCGACGAGGCGGTGGACCTGACCGCCTTCGTCGACGGCGCCGCCGCCGTCATCGGCACACCCGACGATCTCGTCGCCGCGATCCGCAAGCTTCACGCCTCGGCCGGCGGCTTCGGCACCGTGCTCGGCTTCGTCCACGACTGGGCGAACCGCGAGAATACCGCCAAGAGCTGGGATCTCGTCGCGCGCTACGTCATCCCCGAGATCCACGGCCTGCTCGAAGGCTATCGCACCTCGCGCCAATATGTCGTCGACCATCGCGACGCGTTCGAGCGCGCCGGGCAGGCTGTGCTGTCGAAGATCATGTCGCACGAAGGCGCCGCCGCCGCGCTCAAGGCCGGCATGGAAGGGAATGTCGCGATGCGCTCGCCCAACGCGCCCGATCTCAACAAGGCCGCTGCGGCGATGAAGGAATAAGCACCGGCAACAAGCCCGGGCACCCCATCAGGAGAGTGATACCATGTCGATCGATTTCGAGATTCCCGCCGAGGCGAAGGCGATCCGCGCCAAGGTCCGCCAATGGGTGCAGGACGAATGCAAGCCCGCCGAAAAGCGGCTGACGAATGGCGAGGATTACAAGACGGTCCTCAATGAACTGCGCACCAAGGCCCGCGCGCAGGGCCTGTGGTGCCCGTTCATCCCCAAGGAATATGGCGGCATGGGCCTTGGCCCGCTCGCCAATGCGCTGGTCCAGATGGAGCTCGGCGAAAGCCACCTCGGCGCGCTGTCGATGAACACGCAAGGGCCCGATGACGCGACGATGATGACGCTGCTGGCGCACGGCACCGATCATCAGAAGGAAAAGTATCTGAAGCCGCTGCTCAACGGCGAAAAGCGCATCTGCTATTCGATGACCGAGAAGGCGGCCGGCGCCGACGCGACGGGCATGCAGACCCGCGCGGTAAAGGACGGCAACGAGAATTACGTGCTGAACGGGGAGAAATGGTTCTCGTCCGCCGCCAGCGTCGCCGACATCGCGCTCGTCATGGCGATGACCGATCCCGATGCGCCGCGCCATCAGCGCTATTCCACCTTCATCGTCGAGCTGCCCAACCCCGGCTATCGCATCGTCCGCGATATCGAGACGATGGCGGTGCATGGCCCCCTGACCGAGATCCTCGGCGGCGGTCATTCGGAGGTCGAGATCAAGGATCTCGTCGTCCCGGCGGAGGATCTGCTCGGCGGCGAAGGCAATGGCTTCAACATGGGCCAGCATCGCCTCGCCTACGGCCGCCTGCGCCATGGCATGCACAATGTCTCGATGGCGCAACGCGCGCTCGATCTCGCCACCGCGCACGTCATCCAGCGCGAGACGTTCGGCAAGCTTCTGAAGGAGCGGCAGGGTGTTCAGTGGATGCTCGCCGATTGCGCGGCGGAGATCTACAAGGCGCGGCTGATGCTGCTCCACATCGCCTACAAGGCGGAGCGCGGCGACGACATCCGTCAGGAGAATTCGATCGCCAAGATCTTCCTCGCTAACATGGTGCATCAGGTGGTCGACACCGCCATCCAGCTGCACGGCGCGCTTGGCTTCAGCCTCGATACCCCGCTCGCCGCCTGGTACACGCACATCCGCTCGCAGCGGCTGGTGGACGGCCCGGACGAGGTCCATCGCTGGACGGTCGGCCGCAACGTCATCAAGGCCTATGAGCGCACCGGCACCACCGCCTCGGCCTGCGGCGGCGACCTGCTCTAAACCGAAGCGCTCGCAGCGACATTGCAGCCGCACCGGTCGTCACCGGCGCGGCTGCATCGCTTAGTGCCGTCAGACGTTGGCGACCACCACCGCGCGCACGTTCAGATACGCTTCCAGCGCCTCCGGCCCGCCTTCGGTGCCGTAGCCGGAATCCTTGATCCCGCCGAACGGCAGCTCGGCCGATCCCGCCGCGGGCGTGTTCACCCACAGCATCCCCGCCTCCACGCGCCGCGCCAGCAGGTCCGCATTGGCGAGCGAGCGGGTGAAGGCATAGGCTGCCAGCCCGAACGACAGGCGGTTCGCCTCCGCGATCGCTTCGCTCAGATCGTCGAAGCCGCGGATGCCCGCGACTGGCCCGAACGGCTCGTCGTCGAACAGCCGTGCGTCGAGCGGCACGTCCGCCAGCACCGTCGGCGCCCAGAAATTGCCCGCCTCGCCGATCCGGCTGCCGCCGGTAAGCACCGTCGCGCCCTTGGCCACCGCATCGGCCTGGAACTCGGCCATCGCAGCGAGGCGCCGCGGGTTGGCGAGCGGCCCCATCTGGGTGCCTTCCGCCGTGCCCTCGCCCACCTTGATGCCCTGCGCGAGCGCGGCGAATGCCTCGCCGAACTGCTGCTTCACGCTGTTGTGGACGAGGAAGCGGGTGGGCGAGATGCACACCTGCCCCGCATTGCGGAACTTCGCGCTACCGACGCTCTTCACCGCCAGGTCCACGTCGGCATCCTCGCACACGATCACCGGCGCGTGGCCGCCAAGCTCCATCGACACGCGCTTCATGTGCTTGCCGGCGAGGCTCGCGAGCAGCTTGCCGACCGGCGTCGAGCCGGTGAAGGTGATCTTGCGGATGATCGGGCTTGCGATCAGATATTCCGAGATCTCGGACGGCGTGCCGAAGACGAGGTTCAGCACGCCTTCGGGCAGCCCCGCATCCTCGAATGCGCGGATCAGCGCCGCCGGGCTCGCCGGCGTTTCCTCCGGCGCCTTCACGATCATCGAGCAGCCCGCAGCAAGCCCGGCGCCGATCTTGCGCACGATCTGGTTGATCGGGAAGTTCCACGGCGTGAACGCCGCCACCGGCCCAACCGGATCCTTCACCACCATCTGCCGGATGGCGAGGTTCGACCGATGCGGCACCAGCCGGCCATAGACGCGGAAGCCCTCCTCGGCGAACCATTCGATGATGTCCGCCGCGGCCATCGCCTCGCCCTTGGCCTCGGCCAGCGGCTTGCCTTGTTCCTGCGTCAGCAGCAGCGCGATGTCCCCGGCGCGCTCGCGCATCAGGCCCGCGGCCTTGCGCATGATCCGGCTGCGCGCCGCGGGCGTATAGTCACGCCACGTCTCGAACCCGCGCTGCACGGCATCGAGCGCCAGCTCGAGGTCCGCCTTGGTCGCATGGGCGACGCGGCCGATCTCCTTGCCCGTCGCGGGATTTTCCACCCCCAGCGTCCGGCCGTCGCCCGCATCGCGCCACGTGCCGCCGATGAAAAGCTGGGTATCGGGATAAGCCATTATATCGTCGCTCCGTCATGATCGGGGTCCGTCGCCCCGCTGCATCGCCAACGTTCCGGCCGCCGCTCCGTCCCGCAGGGAGCCGGCGCGAAGGATCAGCCGGACGCTGCGGTCTTTGCGGGCTCAAGCCCCAGCTCGGCGCGGATCGCCGGGCCGTCGGCATCCAGCGCCGGCGCAAGGCGCGATGTGGGTCGGTGCGCCTCAAAGTCAATCGGCGTGGCCGGCAGCCGGATCATCCGTCCGTCCGGCGCCTCGAGGTCGACATAGCATCCCGCGGCGATCGCCTGCGGGTCGCGCGTCGCCTGCCCCACCGTCTGCACCGGGCCGTAGATCAGCTTCTCCGCCTCCAGCGCCGCCTGCACCTCGGCCCAGCTCATCGCGCCGAACGCCTCGTCCAGCACGGCGAGCAGCGCCGCGCCATTCGCCCGCCGGTCACGCACCCCGCGGAAGCGTGGATCCTCGACCAGCTCGGGCCGGCCGATCGCGCGCGCCAGCTTCGGCCAGTCGCCCGATCCCTGCCGCGGCACGGTGACGAACCACTGGCCGTCCGCGGTGCGGAAGAAATTGTTGAGCACGTTCACCACCTCGGGCCGCGCCTTGGTGGAGGCGAGCTTGTTGAGCTGCAGCTGCACGGCATGTTCCGACGAGGCGGCATAGACGCCCATGCGCAGCAGCGACGTCTCCAGCTTCTGCCCCTCGCCCGTCCGCTCGCGGTGGAACAGCGCCGCCATGATCCCGCTGACGAGGCCCATCGCCGCCATGTGATCGCCGATCCCCGTGCGCAGCGGCGCCGGATCGGCATCCTTGACGCTGGTCAGCGAGCACAGCCCCGATCGCGCCCAGAAAGCCGTGATGTCGAAACCGGGCTTGTCCGCCTCCGGCCCGGCAGCGCCATAGCCGGTGAAGTTCGCGAAGATGAGGTCCGGCTTGATCGCCTTCAGTTGCTCCCAGCCGATCCCCAGTCGCTCCAGGCTCGCGGGCCGCGTGTTGGTCACGAACACGTCGGCTGTCGCGATCAGCCGCCGCAGCACCTCCGCGTCCCCGCTGTCGGTGAGGTCGAGCGCGATCGATCGCTTCCCGCGATTGTCGGTGTCGAACACGCGGTTCTCGGTGTCGTCGCGCCCCAGCGAGGTGAAGAACTGGCGGAACGGATCGCCCTCGCGCGGCTCCACCTTGATCACTTCGGCGCCCCAGTCGGACAGGATCCCGCACGCCCCCGGCCCGGCGACGTAACTCGCCAGTTCCACCACGCGAATGCCGTTCAACATCGTGCTCTCTCCCAATTGTGCCGGCGGCGCGCCCTCGTTGGCATCACACCCCGCTCTTGCCCCGGGTCAAACCGGCCAGCCGGCGACAGGTCAAGCCATGCCTTGGCAAAGCTAGACGCACAGCGGCGCAAAGCGCACCTGTTTTGCAAAGCCGTCGGATCGCGAATAGGGTTGTGACACCGGTGTCAAATTGATAATCCACTTATTCGGTAGGTGTTGGAGAGAAACAGAAGTGTCAAAGGGGATTTGGGCGGCTGGCGTCGCCTTGGCCGCGTTCGCAGTGCCCGCAGCGGCGCAGGACGCGGGAACCACGGCCGCCGCGCCGGGCAGCGACGTACAGGCCTCGGCAGAGGCGAGCAGCGACGACAGCGGGCTTGGCGATATCGTCGTCACCGCGCAGAAGCGGTCGGAACGGCTGCAGGACGTGCCGCTCGCCGTCTCGGTCGTGTCGGGTGATGCGATCGCGCAGCTTGGCGGCGTCAACCTCGAGAACGCGCAGTATCTCGTGCCGACGATGAACTTCCGCAAATCGGGTACGACGATCAACCAGTCGCTGTTCCTGCGCGGCGTCGGCACCTCCACCTTCTCGATCGCGGGCGAACCGTCGATCTCCACCGTCGTCGACGGCGTCGTCTATTCGCGCGCGGGCGAAGCGTTCAGCGATCTCGTCGATATCGACCGGATGGAAGTGCTGCGCGGCCCGCAGGGCACCCTCTTTGGCAAGAACGCCTCCGCCGGCGTCATCAACATCGTCACCCGCCGCCCGGGCGACGAGTTCGGCGGCTATGTCGAGGGCAGCTATTACACCGGCGGTGACGAATATCGCGTCCGCGGCGCGGTCGATCTGCCGCTGGCGGAAGGCATCAAGAGCCGCTTCACCGGCTTCTACGGCTCGTGGGATGGCAACATCCGCAACATCGCGCACGGCGGCCGCCGCGTGAACGGATACGAGCATTGGGGCGTGCGCGGCATGATCGTCGCCGATCCGACGCCCGATCTGCAGTTCACCCTGATCGGCGACTATCGCGAGGCGAAGGACGATTGCTGCGCCGAAGTGATCGGCACGCCTGCCACGGGCCTTGCCGCGCAGCTGCTGCCGGACGTGCGCGGTGACAAGTCGCGCACCATCAACCAGGATCTCATCACCCGCACCAACGAGAAGAGCTGGGGCGTCTCCCTCCAGGCGGATTGGACGCTGGGGACGCAGACGATCACGTCGATCACCGCCTATCGCGATTACCGCAACGAAGAGATCCGCGATGGTGACTGGCTGCCGGCCGCTTATGTCGGCCTCAACCAGCTGCACGATTTCGGCCCGCAGACCGGCGATACGTTCAGCCAGGAAATCCGGCTGACCTCGCCGTCCAACCAGTTCCTCGAATATGTCGTCGGCGCCTTCTATTCACGCGCCTATTCGGAACGCTCGTTCCGGCGTGACGATATCGTGTGCAACACGGTGCCGGCCTCCACGCCCACGTCGCTGATCCCGTGCACCGCGCCGGGGCTCAGCGTCACCCGGCCGACCGGTACGGCGGTGTTCGGCTCGACGTTCAAGAACCTCGCCTTCTTCGGCCAGGCGACGCTGAACCTCACCGATCGCTTCCGCGTCATCGGCGGCATCCGCTACACCGCCGATCAGCTGGACGTGTTCCACAGCCGCGTGACGGCGCTCGCCGGCCCGGGCATCAACCCCAATTTCGACCAGGGCGTCTTCGATCGCTACCAGCAGCTCGTCGCCTCGGGCGTGTCCCCCACGGCGGCGCAGACCCAAGCGGTGGCAGCGTCGAACGGCATTCCCTGGCGCGGCAAGACGACCAACGACAATTGGTCCGGCAAGGCCGGCGTGCAGTTCGATATCGTGCGTGAATCGACCGCCTACGCCACCTATTCGCGCGGCTATAAGGGTCCGGCGTTCAACATCTTCTACAACCTGTCCGCCACCGGCACGAACGTGATCGAGCCGGAAACCGCGGACAGCTACGAAGTCGGCGTCAAGAACACCCTGTTCGACGGCCGGCTGGTGCTGAACCTCGCCGCCTTCTACGCCAAGTACAACAATTACCAGGCGAACAACCCGGATGAAGTGGCGGGCGTCCTCGTCACGCGCTTCACCAACGCGGGCACCATCTCCACCCGCGGCGTGGAGCTGGACGTGCTGGTCCAGCCGGTGCGCGATCTCAGCATCTCGGGCGGCGTCGCCTACACCGATGCGCATGTCGATCAGTTCAAGCTGCCGACCAACGGCACCGTCGGTTCGGTGATCCCCTCGGGCACGCAGCTTGGCGCCGCGGTGAAGTGGAAGGGCTCGGTCGCGGCCGATTATCGCATCCGCACCGGCGGCGCGGTCGATTTCGGCCTCGGCACGCAGATCAGCGCGCAGACGAAGCAGACCGGCCAGTTCGATGCCAATCCGGTGATCCGCGAGCTGACGCAGATCCCCGGCTACACGCTGGTCAATCTCAGCGCTTCGGTGATGGATGCGGACGATCGCTTCCGCCTGACCGCGCAGGTCAAGAACCTGTTCGATCAGAGCTTCCCGGCTGCGATCACCAGCGGCGGCCCGGGCGGTGCCTATCGCTACATCATCCCGCGTGAGGCGGATCGCTATTACGGCATCACCGGCCGCATCAACTTCTGATCCGCTCCTGTCCGCGCCACGCACCGGCGCGGGCAGGTCACCTTCGGGGGCGGCGTCAGCCGCTCCCCCCTATTTGCCCTTCGCCAGATCGGGCATCGCGGCGAGGTTCGTCACCAGCTTGCGCGCGATCGTGCGCAGCGTCTCGCCTTCCTGAACCGTCAGCGCAGGGTTGCTCACCATCTTCGCCGGCACCTTCGCGGCTGCCTTGCGCAACGCGTCGCCCGCCCTGGTCAGCGACACCACCACGCGCCGCTCGTCCGCGCTGTCGCGCTGGCGGGACAGGATCCCGTTTGCCTCCATCCGCTTCAGCAGCGGCGTCAGCGTCCCACTATCGAGGTACAGCCGCCGCCCGATCTCGCTCACGCTCTGCCCGTCATTCTCCCACAGCACCAGCATCACCAGATATTGCGGATAGGTCAGCCCGATCTCGTCCAGCGCCGGGCGGTACAGCCGCGTCAGCAGGTTCGACGCGGCATAGAGCGGGAAGCACAATTGATTTTCCAGCTTCAGCGCCTCGGCGGCACCGTCGACCTTGGCTTCGTCTACCTTGATTGCGTCCATCATCTGGCTTTCCGGTCGGCGGCTCACGCCCGTTGCTGCGCCAAGGATGCACGTTCCGGGTCGTTTCAGCTACTCATCTTGATCCTGCGGCGCGGCAGCAACGCGGCGATCGGCGCGCGCCGGCGAATTAACGCCCTATCATTGCTCGATCGTTGCGCATCCGGCTTGACGCTGCGCCCCCCGCTGTTCGATCAGGACCCTATGTTCAAGCACTTCGCCGCTTCGCTCACCCTCGTCGCGCTCGCCGCCGGCGCCTCCGCCCAGACCATCGCTCAGCAGACCGCCGGCTCTCCCGCGGTCGCCCAGCGCCAGGTCGGCAGCGCCACCCTGTCCGGCGTGCCGGAGATCCCGGCCGATGTGCGCGAGGCGGTGCAGCGCTACCAGAACAGCCGCGCCGCGCAGTTCGAGGATTGGCTGCCCGACGGCTCGATGCTGATCGCGACGCGCTTCGGCGCGACGCAGCAGCTGCATCACGTGGCGAAGCCCGGCGCCACCCGCACCCAGGTCACGTTCGGCGCGGAGCCGATCGCCAGCGCCACCGTCATCCCCGGCACCGATCGCTTCGTGATGACGCGCGACACCGGCGGCGACGAATGGTTCCAGCTCTACACCCGTGGCCTCACCGGCACCGCGCAGCAGCTGACGCAGGCGGGCACGCGCAACGGGTCGCCCGTGTTCAGCAAGGACGGCAGCCTCCTCGCCTGGGCACGCGCCACCAAGGGCAGCGCCGCCTACACGATCCTCGGCGTCGACCCGAAGGCCGGCGGCACGCCGCGCACCTTGTATCAGGCGGACGGCGCCGTCGCCCCGGCGGACATTGCGCCCGACAAGTCCCGGCTGATCTTCGTGCGCAGCCTGTCGAACCGCGAGGACCAGCTGTTCGAACTCGATCTCGCCACCGGCAAGGCACGGCGCATCGCGCCCAAGGCAGAAGTCGCCGTCTACCAGTCCCCGCGCTATCTGCCGGGCGGCAAGAAGCTGATCGCCATCTCCGATCGCGGCAACGACACCCGCCAGCTGGTCGAGATCGACCTCGCCAACGGCGCGCAAGTCGTGCTGACGCCGGGGCTGAAGTGGGATGTCGAAAGCTATGACCTGACCGACGATGGCCGCGTGCTGGCTTATGCGGTGAACGAGGACGGCTTCTCGCGCGTGGTGGTGCAGGATCGCATCACCCGCCGCGCGCTGCCGCAGCCGACGTTGCCCAAGGGCGTGCTGACGGCGCTCAAGTTCTCGCCCGACGGCAAGCAGCTCGCGATCGGCCTCACCTCCGCCACGTCGGCCGGGGACGTGTGGAGCTGGGACGTCGATGGCGGCGAACTGACGCGCTGGACGACGTCGGAGCTCGGCGATCTCGATCCCGCGCAGCTCGCCGAGCCGGAGCTCATCCGCTTTAAGTCGTTCGACGGCCTGTCCGTGCCCGCCTTCGTCTATCGTCCGAAGGGCGTGCCGGCGGGCACGCGCACGCCGGTGATCATCGACATCCACGGCGGGCCGGAGGCACAGACGCGACCGATCTGGAATTATGGCGCGCAATATTTCGCCGACGTGCTGAAGGCGACGGTGATCCTGCCCAACGTTCGCGGCAGCGACGGCTATGGCAAGCGCTACCTCAACCTCGACAATGCCGAAAAGCGCGAGGATTCGGTGAAGGACATCGGCGCGCTGCTCGACTGGATCGGCCAGCAGCCGAACCTCGATGCCAGCCGCGTCGCCGTCTATGGCCAATCCTATGGCGGCTATATGAGCCTTGCCGTGATGACGCATTATTCCGATCGCCTGGTCGGCGGCGTCGAGCGTTATGGCATCAGCAACTGGATCACCTTCCTCGAGAACACCGAGGCCTATCGCCGCGACAATCGCCGCGCCGAATATGGCGATGAGCGTGATCCCAAGATGCGCGCCGTGCTGGAGCGTGTCTCGCCGATCACGAACGTCGATCGCATCAAGAAGCCGATGCTGGTGATGCAGGGTGCTAACGACCCGCGCGTGCCGCAGCTTGAATCCGATCAGGTGGTCGAGAAGCTGCGCGCGAACGGCAACGAGACCTGGTACGTGCTGTTCGCCGACGAGGGTCACGGCTTCCTGAAGAAGCCGAACAATGATCTTCGCCGCGAGGTGGAGACGGTGTTCCTGCGCCGCCTGTTCGAGCAGCAGCCGGCGCGCTGATTTCGGCCACGCGCAGGGCGCGGCTGGGCATTGCGCTTCCAGCCGTGCTCAACCGTGCTCATCTTTGCACATGCCGCGGCCATGCACGCCCAATGCTGGCCGTCAGCGCACCATCGGCAGCCGGATTCTCACCGCTTTTTCCGGTGAATTCGGCGAGAAACGAAACCGGGGTGGCCCCGTTGGGCTTTTCGCGATAACCCTTGTTTCTCGCACCGACCGCCACCTCGTGGATAACGTTTCCAATCAACCGGGAGACGATGAATAACGACGCCTAGTGCAAGCCTGTTGTGGCTGATCCTGCTGCTGCCGTTCACCGGCAGCCTCGTCGCTGCCCATCTGGCGACAAGCGCACGTAACGCTGCGGGTCTGCTGGCGGGCGCGACTGCCCTGGCCGCAACGGTGATCGTAATCTTCCTCTATCCGGCGCTGGCGGCCGGTGCGGTGCTGGAAAGCCGGGTCGAATGGCTGCCATCCCTCGGCCTGAACCTCGTGCTCCGGCTCGACGGGCTGTCGTGGATCTTTGCGCTGCTGGTGACGGCGATCGGCTTCCTCGTCGTCATCTACGCGCGCTATTACATGTCGCCCGAAGATCCCGTCCCGCGCTTCTTCTCCTTCCTGCTCGCCTTCATGGGGGCGATGCTCGGCCTCGTCATGTCCGGCAATCTGGTGCAGCTCGCCTTCTTCTGGGAAGTGACCAGCCTCACCTCGTTTCTCCTGATCGGCTATTGGCACCAGAACGAAAGCGCGCGCATTTCCGCGCGAATGGCGCTGATCGTCACGGTCGCGGGCGGCCTCTGCCTGTTGCTCGGCGTCGTCCTCATCGGCAAGATCGTCGGCAGCTACGATCTCTCGGTGGTCCTCGCCGCGGCGCCCCAGATCCAGGCCCACCCGCTATACCTGCCGGCGCTGATCCTGGTGCTGGTTGGGGCCTTCACCAAGAGCGCCCAGTTCCCGTTTCACTTCTGGCTCCCGCACGCGATGGCCGCGCCGACGCCGGTATCCGCCTATCTGCACTCCGCAACGATGGTGAAGGCCGGCATCTTCGTCATGATGCGGCTCTGGCCGGTGCTCGCCGGGACAGACGAATGGTATCTGATCGTCACCTGCACTGGTCTCATCACCCTGACGGTGGGCGCCTGGGCGGCGATCTTCCAGCAGGACCTGAAGGGGATGCTGGCCTATTCGACGATCAGCCACCTCGGCATCATCACGCTGCTGCTCGGCCTCGGCAGCCCGCTCGCCTTCGTCGCCGCGATTTTCCACACGCTGAACCACGCCACGTTCAAGGCATCGCTGTTCATGGCCGTCGGCATCATCGACCATGAAACCGGCACGCGCGATCTGCGCAAACTGAGCGGTCTCTATCGCTTCATGCCGATCACCGCGACGCTGGCGATGGTTGCCGCCGCCGCCATGGCAGGCGTGCCGCTACTCAACGGCTTTCTGTCGAAGGAGATGCTGCTGGCGGAGGCGCTGCATGATTACAACGACACCTGGCTCGACAAGACGCTGCCCTGGATCGTCACGATCGCGCTGATCTTCAGCGTCCTCTACTCGCTGCGCTTCATCCTCCAGACATTCTTCGGCCCGCCCGCGACGCTCGATCGCGTGCCGCATGAGGCGCCGCACTGGATGCGCGTGCCGATCGAGGTCCTGGTGCTGCTCTGCCTGCTGATCGGCATCCTTCCCGCGGTCACCATCGGCCCGGTGCTGAAGCTCGCGGCACATGCCGTGCTCGGCGATCGCACGCCCGAATACAGCCTCGCGATATGGCACGGCTTCACACGCCCGCTGTTCCTCAGCGTCGCGGCGTTGGTGCTGGGGGCGATTGGTTATATGCTGTTCGCCAAGCGCCTGAACACGATCAGCGCGCCGCCGCTCGTCAGCCTGCTGAAGGGCCGCCGCGTGTTCGATGCCGCGCTCTATGCCATCGTCGCCTTTGCCCGGCGCCTGCTGCTGCGGCTCGGCACCAACCGGCTTCAGCCGCAACTCCGGCTGCTGGTGATGATCGCGATCCTAGCCGGCGTCCTCCCGTTCCTCCGCTACGGCTATTCGCTGGGCAACCGGCTCGGCACGGTGCTCGATCCGGGCTTCGGCATCCTGTGGGTGATCGGCGGCGTGCTGGCGATCGCCGGCGCATGGCAGGCGAAATATCACCGGCTGGCCGCCGTCGTGCTGATCTCCGGCGTCGGCATGGTCAGCTGCATCAGCTTCGTCTGGCTGTCCGCGCCCGATCTCGCGCTCACCCAGCTTCTGGTGGAGACGGTCACCACCGTGCTCCTGCTCCTCGGGCTGCGCTGGCTCCCCAAGCGGCTGCCGGATGTGTGGCCGGGTTCCGGCTCCCCGGCCAAGGTGCGCATCCGGCGCGGGCGCGATCTGCTGATCGCGATCGTCGCCGGCGCAGGCATGGCGCTCGTCTCCTACGCCGTCATGACGCGGCCGCTGCCGGACACGATCTCCCGCTTCTTCATCGAACGTTCGTACCCGGACGCGGGCGGGCGCAATGTCGTGAACGTCATCCTGGTCGATTTTCGCGCTTTCGATACGCTCGGCGAAATCACCGTCCTCGCCGTCGTCGCGCTGACCGTGTTCTCGCTGCTGCGCCGCTTCCGGCCGGCGGGCGAAAGCCTCCGCAACCCGCTGCAGCAGCGCCAGCAGGATGCCTATGACGAGGCGGGCGAGGGCCGCGAGCCGGGCGATACGCTGTCCGATTACATGCTTGCGCCGCGCGTCATCATCGAATGGCTGTTCCCGGTGATCATCGTTTTTGCCTGGTATCTGCTGATCCGCGGCCATGATCTGCCCGGCGGCGGCTTTGCGGCCGGGGTCACGATGTCGATCGCGCTGATCCTGCAATATATTGCCACCGGCACACGCAGCGTGGAAGCGCGCCTGCGGGTCCAGCCGATCAACTGGATGGCCACCGGCCTGCTCGGCGCGGCGGCCACCGGCGCGGCGGCGCTGCTGTTCGACCGGCCGTTCCTCACCTCATGGTTCCGCTACGTGGACGTGCCGCTGATCGGTAAGGTGCCGGTCGCCACCGCGCTGCTCTTCGATCTCGGCGTGTTCCTGCTCGTCGTCGGCGCGACGGCGGTGATCCTTATCGCGATCGCCCACCAGTCGATCCGCACGCCCGTCCGGCAAAAGGACGTGTCCCCTGAACCGGCGCCGGAGCGGATCTGATGGAACTCGTTCTCGCCCTCGGCATCGGCATCCTGACTGCGTCAGGCGTATGGCTGATCCTTCGCCCGCGTACCTTTCAGGTGATCCTCGGTCTGTCACTGCTGTCCTATGCCGTGAACCTGTTCATCTACGCGATGGGCCGGCTGAAGGTGGATGCCCCGCCAGTGGTCGGCGCGGTCGCCGGCGATCCGGGGCTTTATGATGATCCCCTTCCCCAGGCGCTCGTGCTTACCGCGATCGTCATCTCCTTCGCGATGACGGCCTTGCTGCTCGTCGTACTGCTTGCGTCGCGCGGCGCCACCGGCACCGACCATGTCGACGGGGACGACGGCGAATGACGGGTGATTTCATGCGCCACCTGATCATCGCGCCGGTGCTGCTGCCGCTGGTGGCGGGCGCCGTCATCCTGTTGATCAAGGATCGCCGCGTGCTGGCGAAGCGCGTCATCGCGCTCGGCACGGCGTTGGCGATGCTGGGCATCTCGATCGTCCTGCTCGGGGATCTCGCCAGCACCGGCTTTGCCGGCCAACGCGCGACGACCGCCTATCTGGTCGGCGACTGGCCGGCACCGGTCGGCATCGTGCTGGTGCTCGACTGGCTATCCGCGATGATGCTGGTGCTGACGTCGATCCTCGGCGTTACCTCGCTCATTTACGCCACGGCGCGCTGGGACAAGGCCAGCCCCCGCTTCCATGCCTTGTTCCTGTTCCAGTTGATGGGGCTGAACGGCGCCTTCCTGACGGGCGATCTGTTCAACCTCTTCGTCTTCTTCGAGGTGCTGCTCGCGGCCTCGTTCGGCCTACTGCTGCACGGATCGGGCAAGGCGCGGATCAAGGCCGCGCTTCATTACGTCGCGATCAATGTCGCCACCTCGCTCGTGTTCCTGATCGGCGCGGCGACCGTCTACGGCGTCACGGGCACGCTCAACATGGCCGATCTCGTCATCCGCATCCCGGCGGCGAGCGCGGACGATCTGTCGATCCTGCAAAGCGGGATGGGCATCCTTGGCATCGCCTTCCTGGTGAAAGCCGGCATGTACCCGCTCGGCTTCTGGCTGCCGCGCACCTATGCCGCCGCCGCGCCGCCGGTGGCCGCCTTGTTCACGATCCTCAGCAAGGTCGGCATCTACGCCTTGCTGCGCGTCTACCTCCTCCTGTTCGGCATCAACGCCGGGCAGGCGAGCTTCGGCGCGGAGTGGCTGCTCTACGGCGGCATGGCGACGCTCGGCTTCGGCATGATCGGCGTCCTGGCGGCGCGCACGCTGACCGGGATCGCGGGCTATTCGCTGATCGTCTCGGCCGGCACGCTTCTCGCCGCGATCGGCGCCGGGCGCGGTGACGTCCTCGCGGGCGCACTGTTCTACCTCGTCAGTTCGACGCTCGGCCTCAGCGCCTTCTACCTCCTGATCGAGATGATCGACCGTCGTGAAACCGCGCCGCTCACCGGCGGTGAGCCGGTGTTCGACGATGAGTATGTCGGCCCGGCTGACACGCGCGAAACGGAGATCGGCGTGGTGATCCCCGCGACATTGGCGATCATCGGCGGCGGCTTCGCCTTCTGCGCCTTGCTTATCGCCGGTCTGCCGCCGCTCTCCGGCTTTGTCGCCAAGTTCGCGATGATCGATGGCCTCCTCAATCTCGGCGAATCCATCGCGCCGGAAACGTGGCTGCTGATCGCGCTCCTCATCGGGTCGGGCATGGCGATGCTGATCTCCAGCAGCCGCGCCGGCATTGACCTCATCTGGGATTCCGAGCCCGGCTCCCAGCCCTCGCTCCGTATCAGCGAGGCGTTGCCGGTGGGCATGCTCCTGGCCGTGTGCCTCGGCCTGATGGTGTTCGCAGGGCCGGTGATGCGCTACATGGAACGCACCAGCCAGTCGCTGGCTGATCGCCACGGCTATATCGAGGCGGTGCTCGGCGCGCGCACGGAAGGGGCTAACCGGCCATGACGCGCCTGATCCCGCACCCCCTGCTCGCGGTCGCGCTGCTGATCCTGTGGCTGCTGCTCACCCAGTCGCTGTCGCCCGGTCAGATCCTGCTCGGCGCGCTCGCGTCGCTGATCGCCACCCATGGCTTTGCCGCGCTTCGCCCGGATCCGGCGCCGCGCATCCGCTTGCGCCCGATGCTGAAGCTGGCCGGGCTCGTCTTCGTCGACATCATGCGATCGAACATCGCCGTTGCCGCGATCGTTGTGTCGCGCCGCAAGGACCGGGTTGCCGACTTCATCCGCGTGCCGATCGCGCTCAAGAACCGCCAGGCACTGGCGATGCTCGCGCTCGTCATCACCGCGACACCGGGCACGCTCTGGGTCAATTTCGATCGCCGCCGCGGCATCCTGCTGCTCCACGTGCTCGATCTCGTCGACGAGGAGCAGTGGGTGCGCCTGATCAAGGATCGCTACGAATCCTTGCTCATGGAGATCTTCGAGCAATGACCGCGCTTGTCCTCGCCTTCGCCATCACCGGCGCACAGGTCATGCTCGGCCTTGCCATGATGTGCGCTGCCTATCGCATGGTCGCCGGCCCGCGTGCGCAGGATCGCGTGCTGGGGCTCGACACCTTCTTCACCAACTCGATGCTCCTCCTGTTGACCTTCGGGATTCAGACCGGCCGCACTTTGTATTTCGAATCCGCAATCACCGTCGCGCTGCTCGGCTTCGTCGGCACGGTGGCGCTGTCCAAGTTCCTGATGCGCGGCGAGGTGATCGAATGATCCAGGCACCCGATCTTCCGCTCTGGGCCGCGCTGATCGTCGGCCTGCTGGTGCTTGCGGGTGCCGGGATCACGCTGGTTGGCTCGATCGGCCTTCTGCGGCTTAACTCCTTCTTCGATCGGGTTCACGCGCCGACGCTCGGCAGCAGCATGGGGGCGATGCTGATCGTCCTCGCGTCGATCGTCTGCTTCTCGGTGCTGCGCTCGCGGCTGTCGATCCACGAGATCCTGGTGCTGGTGTTCATCACCTGCACCGCGCCGGTCGCCTTCATGCTCCTCGCCCGCTCCGCCTTGTACCGCAACCGCGTCGAGGAAGGTCCGCTCGGCGCACCTTCCCCGGTGGAGCCGGGGGACATCGGCAAGCGCAACCCTCACGAGCTTGAGCAATAAAGGCATCCATCCGGCTGGTGGGGACGAGGCGACCCCAAACCTATTGCTGATGGGCACTGGCTGACGCGCGACTATGCTGGGGCTTCCAGAAGCTTGGAGCCTCACGATGATCATCGATCGCCGCACCTTTGCCGCCGCGCTTGCGACGACGCTTCTGGTACCCGGCGCGGTCGGCGCGACGACCAGCGTGCCGCGCGCGGAGAATGTCGTCCTCGTCCATGGCCTCTTTGCCGATGGATCCTCCTGGGCCGGCGTCATCCCGCACCTGCAGGCCGCCGGTCTCAACGTGACGTCCGTGCAGAACCCGCTCGACGATTTCGACAATGCCGTCGCCTCGGTGAGACGCGTGCTCGATCGACAGCGCGGGCCGACCGTGCTGGCGGGCCACAGCTTCGCCGGCATGCTGATCAGCGAAAGCGGCGTTCATCCCGCCGTCTCGTCGCTCGTCTATGTCGCCGCCCGCGCGCCCGACGCTGGCGAGGATTATGCCGCGCTCGCCGCGCGCTATCCCACCCCGCCCGCCTCCGCCGGCATCCAGTTCGATGGCGATTGGGGTGCGCTCACGGAGCGCGCTTTCCTTGAAGATTTCGCCAATGGTGTGCCCACGCCTGACGCCAGGGTGCTCTACGCTGTCCAGGCGCCGTTCAATCGTGCCCTGACGAGCGCACGCACCACGCAGGCTGCGTGGTGGTCGAAGCCCAGCTTCTATGCCGTCTCAAAGCAGGATCGCACCATCAACCCAGATCTTCAGCGTTTCATGGCGCAGCGGATGAAGGCCGAGACGGTGGAGATCGAGGCCGGGCACCTGTCGCTTGTGTCGCATCCGCAGGACGTTGCCCGCCTCATCCTGAAGGCCGCCGGCAGCTGATCGGGATGGCAATTCCCGCAATGGATCGGTCTGGCATCTCGGTCGTTTCGGCGACGATATGGCCCCTTCTTCATGATCGACGCGGAACTCGATGTCGCGATCGTCGGCGCGGGTGCGGCCGGCATCGCCGCCGGGCGATGGCTCACCGCCGCCGGCCGCTCGGTCCGCATTCTCGAAGCACTGCCGCGCCTCGGCGGCCGGGCGCATACCATCACGATCGCCGGCATGCCGCTCGATCTCGGCTGCGGCTGGCTCCATTCCGCCGAGCGCAACCCGCTGGCTGCGCTGGCGAAGGAACAGGGCGTCGAGATCGACCATGACAAGGCCGCCTGGGGCGACCAGCTGGGCGATCTGGGCTTTCCCCGCGCCGCGCAGGATGCGGCTTGGTCCGCCTATGACGCCTTTGTCGATCGCCTCGCCAGCGACCCGCCGGCAAGCGACCGCGCCAGCGACGCGCTGACAGAAGCCGCGCCCTACATCGACGCGCTCAGCAGCTTCATCAACGGAGTCGAGACCGAGTGGCTCTCCGCGCGCGACTTCACCGCCTATGACAGCCACGCCAGCGACAACAACTGGCGCCTGCCGAGCGGCCTTGGCGCATTCATCGCCGGATTGGGCAAGTCTCTCCCGGTGTCGCTCGACACCCCCGTCAGCGCGATCCGTGATGGATATGTGCTGGAAACGCCGCGCGGGGACGTGCGCGCCCGTGCCGTGATCGTCACTGCCTCTACCGCGGTGCTGGCGAGTGGGAACATCCGCCTGCCGGCGGCGGCGGACGGGCATCTTCACGCCGCCGCCCAGGTGCCGCTCGGGCTCGCCGACAAGGTCTTCCTCGCACTTGCCGATCCCGGGGCAGTGCCGCCTGAGTCGCACCTTCTTGGCCGCTTCGACCGCACCGGGACGGGAAGCTATTACCTGCGCCCGTTCGGCCGCCCGATCATCGAATGCTTCCTTGGCGGGGCAAACGCGCAGGCACTGGAGGATGAATGTGCCGCTGCCGATTTCGCGATCGCCGAGCTGCGCGCGCTGCTCGGTTCCGAGTTCGCCAATGGCGTGACCTCCTTGCACGCCACGCAATGGCGGCGCGAACCGACGATCCTCGGCTCGTACAGCCACGCCCTCCCCGGTCACGCGGACGCGCGGGCGACATTGGCAAGGCCGATCCACGAGCGCCTGTGCCTCGCAGGGGAAGCGTGCTCGCCGCATGATTTCTCCACCGCGCACGGCGCCTGGCAAAGCGGCCTCGCCGCGGCCCGGCGCATACACGCCGGCCTGGCATGACGTTCTTCGAAAGCCTGCTCGCGCTCCTCGGCATCGCGATCGTCCTGCTCCAATTCGCGCGGCGCACGACCATTCCGTATCCCGCGCTGCTCGCCGGTGCGGGGGTCGCGCTTGCCTGGGTGCCCGGCGCGCCGGTGATCGCGCTCGATCCGCATACGGCGCTCGCACTCTTCATCGCGCCGATCCTGATCGATTCTGCCTATGATTTCCCCATCGGCACCGCGCGGCGATTGTGGCGGCCGCTGTTCGCGCTGGCCGTCGTCGCGGTCCTGCTCAGCGCCGGCGTGGTGACGTGGCTGGGCATGGCCTGGGCCGGCCTTCCCTTCTACGCCGCGCTCGCGCTGGGCGCGATCGTCGCGCCGCCCGATGCCGCCGCGGCAACCGCCATTTCTGGCAGCGTGCAGATGCCGCGCCGCACGGTATCGGTGTTGAAGGGCGAAAGCCTCCTCAACGATGCCGCCGCGCTGCTGCTGTTCTCCACCGCCCTCATGCTGGAAAGCCACGGCCGGGTGGATGGAGACCTTCTCCTCACCGTCAGCATCGCCGCGCCGGGCGGGATCCTGCTCGGCTTCGTCCTCGCGCGGATCACCCGCTTCATTCAGCCGTACGTCTGGGGCACGCTAAGCGGCAACATCCTCCAGTTCGTCACCGGCTTTGGCGCATGGCTGCTGGCGGAACGGTTGCACCTGTCGGCGGTGCTCTGCCTCGTCACCTTCGCAATGGTGATCGCGCGCTCGGCCAGCCTCTCCACCCCGCCGCGGGCCCGCATCCATGATTTCGCGGTGTGGGAAACCGCGGTCTTCCTGCTCAATGTCTTCGCCTTCCTGCTGATGGGTTTCCAGGCAAAGACGATCGTCGGCAGCATGGATGCCGACCGGCTACGCCACGCGGCCAGCTTCGCCGCCGTCGTGGTGGCAAGCCTGATCGTCGTGCGCATGGCCTGGGTCATGCTCTACAACCGCCTTGCCGCCGTTTTTCCGCCCCTGCGCGACGACTATCGTGTCGCCAGCCTTGGCGAGGGCCTGATCGTCGGCTGGTGCGGCATGCGCGGTCTCGTCACGCTTGCCACCGCCTTCGCGCTGCCGCTCCACTTCCCGCAGCGCGACCTCATCGTGCTCACCGCCTTCGCGGTCGTGCTCGCCACCCTGGTCATCCAGGGGCTGACGCTCGCCCCGATCGTCCGGCGCCTCGGGCTGGACGGGGACGACGGGCTCGCCGATGAACTGGCGGACGCCCGCCGTTCGCTCGCCGAAGCCGGGCTAGCTACGTTGGAGGGAAAGCAAGGCGCGGTGTCCGATCACTGGCGCTGGGGCTATCAGCTGAAGCTGGCCGGCGACCAGCCATCGCTCGACGCGAAGCACGCTCTCGGCCTTGCCGCCCTCGCGCTTCAGCGCCAGCGCCTCGACGAATTGCGCGACGCCACCCGCATCGGACCGGACGCCTTCCTCATCCTCCAGGAAGAACTCGATTTCACCGAAGTGACCCTGCGTACCGAGGAGGAGCGCCGGATCGAGGAAAGCTGAGCGCCCGTTCGCGCGCGCGCCTCCTGCCGCAGGCGGCGGCGGGAGGCACGCCACCAGCTCACTGTGCCGGTGTAAGTGCCGGATAGCTCAGCCCGAGCTGGTCGAGGTAGCTCGGATGCTTCGCCGGATCATAATAATGCTTCTCCAGCTCTGGCCGCATGCGCTCCATAACATCCTTGTTGAGGTGAATGGCGGGCTGGTCCGCTGCGCTCAGCACCGGGTCATATTTCTGATCCTTGGTCTGCACGTCCCGAAAATAGGCCTTGGCATCCGCGATCAGCTTCGGCGTCGTCAGTGCGTCGAGCGCCGTCATTGCCACCGCCTTTGCCCCTGCCACCGCGCCCTTGTGCGCGACCGGCGTCGCCATCGCGATCGCCGATGTGACATTGTGGCCGATCATGTTCGGGATGTTCGACGGGAAACGGATGGTAATCGTCGGCACCGTCCACATGATGTCGCCGATATCATCGGAGCCACCGCCCATTGACCGCCCGCGGCTCTCCGGGGTCGACAGCTTTTCGACCGTCGTCTTCAGCGGCTCGACCTTGAATTTAAGCCCTTCCTGCACCGCCTTGGTGAACGCCTGATCCTCGGCGCTCCATTTCGGCATGCCGACAAGCTCGATGTTGGCCTGCGCAGCCTCGGCGAGCGGTCGGTTCGCGTGGTTCGGCGCGGCATAGCCCAGCACGCGGCGGGTGACGGTCGTGCCGGTCGCCTTGGCGGCGGCTTCCGATATCTCGTTCCCCGTTTCATACAGCTTGCGGATCGTATCGAAGGTCTGATCGCGGAAGTAATACCACACCGCCGCTTCGCCCGGCACGATATTGGGCTGCCCGCCGCCGTTGGTGATCACGTAATGCGACCGCTGCGTCAGCGGCAGGTGCTCGCGGCGCATGTTCCACGCCGTGTTCATCAGCTCGACACCGTCGAGCGCGCTCAGTCCGGCCCAAGGCGCGCCCGCGGCATGGCTGGTGCGGCCCTTGAAGGTGTATTCGACCGAGACGAGGCCATTGTTGCCGGTATCGCCCCAGGCAGTTCCAAAGCTTGAAGCGACATGGGTGAAGATGGAGACGTCGACATCCTTGAACATGCCGGCGCGCACGTAGAAGGCCTTCGTGCCCAGCAGTTCCTCGGCAACACCCGGCCACAGCATCAGCTTGCCCTTGATGTTGTGCTTGGTCATCACGTCCTTCAACGCAAGCGCTGACGCGATGATCAGCGGCATGCCGGCATTGTGCCCCTCGCCATGGCCGGGCGCGCCGGCCACCAGCGGCTTGATCTCAGGGACCCCGGGCGTCTGCGACAGGCCGAGCAGGCCGTCGACGTCCGATCCAAGCGCAACCGTCGGGCCATCGCCGTTGCTCCAGGTGGCGGTCCAGGCGGTCGGAACACCTGCGACGCCCTTCTCGATCGCAAAGCCGTTCTTGGCCAGGATCGCGGTCAGATATTCCATCGTCTGGAATTCCTGGAAGCCCGGCTCCTGGAAACTGAACACGGAATCGACCATTTCCTGTACCAGCTTCGCCCGGCCCTCGACGCCCGCCGCCACTTCCTTCTTGAGCGCGCCTGATGCCTTGGCATGCGCGGTCCCAAGCGGCGTCGTGACCAATAGCGCCGCGACCAGCGACTTCATGACGAACTTGGACATGTGCTTCCCCCCGGATCGATGATGATCTCGGATCGATCATGGTGGGAAGGCCGTCGCAGACGCAAGGCGCGCCGCGTGCGAAAAGGGGATCCGATCGCCCGATCCATCAAGGAGCGCCGCGCTTCACCGGATTGCATCCAGCCTCACTGCTTCATACCCATCGGAAAACGGCGCCCAACGATCACCGCCAGCGAAGCGGTGATATGTCTGCCCAAGCGCTGCGAGGTGCCGGATGGTCGATCTGCAGAAGGCGACATGGCTGACGCTCGGTGCGGTCTATGTGGCCGTGATCATACGTGCCATCCTGCTCGAGCGGCGCGAGCCCTATGCGCGTGCGGCATGGCTGCTCCTGCTCGTCGCGATGCCGGGGATCGGCACCGTGCTCTATCTCTTGTTCGGCGAGCCCTGGGTTTCTCCCACGTTCCGCAGGCGTCGGCGGGAGGCTTTCGAGCTGCTGCTACCTTACGCGCCGCCCCCCGGGCGCGAGCAGCCGTCGATTGCAGCCCGAAACGCTTTTCGTACGTGCGAGGCGGCAAGCCGCTGGCCTGCGTCCGGCGGCAATATCGGGCACGTCGCTCCCGGAGCGGACGAAGCGATCGCCGCGATCGTGGCCGATATCGATGGCGCGGCCCGGACGGTTCACCTGTCCTTCTACATCTGGCTGACGGATCGCAACGGCACTAGGGTCGTCGAGGCGGTGTGTCGCGCCGCTCGGCGCGGGATCGCATGTCGCATCGTCGCCGATGCGATCGGGTCGCGCGCCCTGATCCGCTCCTCCGCGTGGAAGCAGATGGCTGATGCGGGGGCGCAGCTATGCGCGTCCTTGCCGGTGCCGTTCGGGCTCGGCTTCCTCAAGGGCCACCGCACCGATCTGCGCAACCATCGCAAGATCATCGTCGTCGATGGTGACATCACCTGGTGCGGCAGCCAGAATTGCGCCGATCCCGCGTTCCTGCCGAAGCGCCGGTACGCGCCCTGGGTCGACATCCTCATCCGCTATGAAGGGCCGGTCGCACGCCAGGCAGAGCTGATCTTCGCTTCGGCCTGGATGACGGAAACAGGCGAGGATCTGCGGCCCATCCTCGCGGCCGATCCGCCGGCGCCGAGACCGGGCGGCTTTCCCGCCATCGCCGTCGGCACCGGGCCCCTGTCACCGCACTCGACGATGACCAACATCTTCGCCGCCGTGCTCGCCGCCGCGCAGCACCGGGTGGTGATCACGACACCCTATTTCGCGCCCGATCCCCCGCTGCTTGACGCGATCATCGCCGCTGCGCGCCGCGGGGTTCAGCTCACCATCATCTTCCCGCGGCGGAACGATAGTCGGGTGACCGGCGCGATCAGCCGCGCTTATTATCCGGTGCTCGCAAACGCGGGGGCACGCATCTACGAGTTCCGCGGTGGGTTGCTCCATGCCAAGACGTTGGTGGCGGACGAGGCGTTGGCGCTAGTCGGCTCGGCCAACATGGATCGCCGCAGCCTCGATCTCAATTTCGAGAACAATGTGCTGTTCGAATCCCCTGCGCTCGCGTTGGAGGTGGGCAAGCACCAGCAACGATGGCTGGCGGACTCGACCGAGATCGCGCACGGGCACATCAGTGCGCGGTCGCTGCCGCGGCGGTTCGTCGACAACCTGCTTACCACGGCCGCGCCCTTGTTCTGATCGGGCGGGGGCGAGGGCGGCAGCGCCAGCGCTTGCGTATTATCCCCGATAGGGCCAGCCTTGCCCCCATGCGAGGCTGGCGCCATGAAACGGTGGAAGCGCCCCCAGCGAACGACCAGCAATGCCGCCGTATTTGCGCTCTACGTCTTCGCCATCGCGGCCCTCATCATCATCGGCAGCGAAATCATCCGCAGGTACCATTAGGCGATCTGCCCGTACCTCTCGGATGATCGGCGTGCCATGCGTGACGCATCGCGCCGACCCATGCCGCTAAGCCGCGATGATGACCTTCAGCGCCCCCGTCTTCGCCGCATTGCCGAAGGTTTCATACGCCTCCAGCATCTGATCGAAGCTGAAACGGTGCGTGATCAGCAGCGCAGGGTCGATCTTCTTCGAACCGACCACCTTCAGCAGCATCGGCGTGGTGGATGTGTCGACCAGTCTGGTGGTGATCGCGATGTTACGGTCCCACAAGGCTTCAAGGTGCAGCGAGACCGGCGCGCCGTGCACCCCGACATTGGCGATCACCCCGCCCGGGGCGACGAGATGCTCGCACAGCTCGAACGTGGGCGGCACGCCGACCGCTTCGATCGCCGTATCGACCCCCTTCCCGCCGGTTAGTGCCATCACGCGCTCAATCGCCTTGCCGTCGGAACTGTTGACGGTCTGCGTCGCCCCGAACCGCGTGGCGACCTCCAGCCGGTTGTCGTCGAGGTCGATCATGATGATCTCGGCCGGCGAGTAGAATTGCGCCGTCAGCAACGCTGCAAGGCCGATCGGGCCCGATCCGACAATCGCGACGGTCGCGCCCGGCTGCACCTTGCCGTTGAGCACCCCGCATTCGAACCCGGTCGGCAAGATATCGCTCAGCATCACCAGCGCTTCCTCATCCGCGCCTTCCGGGATGGGATAAAGGCTGGTGTCGGCATGCGGCGTGCGGACGAACTCTGCCTGGGTGCCGTCGATCGTATTGCCCAGGATCCAGCCGCCGGTCGTGCAATGCGAGAACATGCCCTGGCGGCAGTATTCGCACCTGGCGCACGCACTGACGCAGGAGATCAGCACGCGGTCCCCGGGCTTGAACGCCGTCACACCGGCACCGACCGCATCGACGACCCCTACGCCCTCATGGCCCAGGATCCGGCCAGGCGTGCAGGTCGCGACATCGCCCTTCAGGATGTGCAGGTCCGTCCCGCAGATCGTCGTCTTGGTGATGCGGACGATGGCGTCGGTGGGATCGCGAAGCTCCGGCGTCGCATGCTCCTCGAAGGCCTTCTGGCCGGGACCCTTGTAGACAAGCGCTTTCATGCATGGCCCTTTCTCATCCGGGGGCGAGCGGCGTCGCAGCAACGCCGGACGTTGGATCACAGCACTCATCGACAGCGCCGGACCTCGGACGCAGGCTTTACCGGATGAGCCAGCGCATCGTCAGACTCGGAAACTACGCATATCCAGCTGAGAGCCATTTGCCACTGCAGCACGTCGACAGGCGAAAGGTCGGAGGGTAGCCTCCCGCTCATGGCGATACGCATCCTCATGGCAGGTGGCACCGGCCTCGTCGGCGGCCTGCTCACCCGCCGTCTGCTGAGCCGCAACGATGTCGCACTCGATAGCCTGGTGCGCTCCCCTAAGCTGCCAAGCGAGCGCATGGTGGATTTCGAAGCTCTGGCCGAGGAGCCGACCCAATTCTCCTGCGGGCCTGCCGACGTCGCGATCTCCTGCCTCGGCACCACGCTGCGCGCGGCTGGATCACCAGCGCGCTTCCGCCGCGTCGACCGTGATTTCGTCGTCGCCTTCGCCCAACTTGCCCGCCGTGCCGGGGCAAGCCGCTTCATCCTGATCAGCTCGGTCGGCGCGGGCGGCCGCGGCCTCTATCTGTCGGTCAAGGGAGACACCGAAGCCGCGATCCAGACATTCGGCTTCGACCGCGTCGACATCCTCCGCCCGAGCCTCCTTCTCGGCCCGCGCACCCAGCGCCGCCCGGCCGAAGCTCTGGCCCAACGCGCCGCCCCGCTCTTCAATCCGCTCCTGATCGGCGCACTCGCCCGTTACGCGGCGCTTGATGCGGAGATTGTCGCTGCCGCGATCGAAACGCTCGCGTTCCGCACGGCACCTGGTGTGTACGTGCACCACGTGCCAGAAATACGGACGCTGGCGCGCGGCTGACCGCGGTCGGCATGACAAACGTCAAATGCGCGGCGTAGATGGCCCCAATCCAGCAATCAGGAGCCGATATGGCCGACGACGAATATGTCTATGATGACGATAGCGGGGAGTGGGTGCCCGCCGCGGAGCTCGCCGCGAAACGTGAGCAGGCACAGCAGGTCGAGGTGCGCGACGCTGTCGGCAATCTCCTGTCGGACGGTGATCAGGTCACGCTGATCAAGGATCTTGACGTGAAGGGCGCCGGCCAGACGCTGAAGCGCGGCACGCTCATTAAGTCGATCCGGCTGACTGGCGATCCGCAGGAAATCGATTGCCGCTACGAAGGGATCAAGGGCCTGGTGCTGCGCGCGGAGTTCGTTCGCAAGCGTTAAGGCTAGCCCGGGGCTTCCTGATCGGCCTGTCCCGAGCATATCCCCCCGACTCTATCCACGTCCTGCTCCGGTCGCCGCAGGCGATCTGCACGCACGTCGAGGCAGCCTGTTTCGTCACGGGAACGATCGCGCGTCCGCCCGGTTTCGACCGTGAAGGAGATGGTATGGACGCAAGCTCGCGCCTGACGGCTCTCACCCGGATCGGCTTCGCGACGCGCGGCCTGCTCTACATCGTCATCGCGATCCTTATCATCCGCACCGGCCGGGCGGAGGATCCGAGCGGCGCGCTCGAATATCTGGGCCGGGGTGGCGGGCAATTGCTGCTCGGCGTCATGGCCGCGGGGCTCGCCGCCTACGGGGTCTGGCGCATGGCCGACGCCGCCTTCGACATTGAACGCCACGGCACGGATCGCAAGGGGACGCTCGAGCGCGTCGGCGCCGCGGTCAGCGGCATCGTCCACTTCTTCCTGGCGTGGCAGGCGATCCAGCTGATGCGCGGCGCGGCATCGTCGGGCGGCGACAGCACGCAGGAAGGAGCGCAAACCGCGCTTCAGCTTCCCGGCGGCTCCGCGCTGGTCGTGATCGGCGCGCTCGTGCTTGTCGCCGTCGGCGGGGTGCAGCTGATGAAGGCCGTGAAGGGCACCTTCCTGCGCTATCTCGATCCATCGATCGCGCAGCAGCGCTGGGTGCAATGGGCCGGCCGCGCAGGCTATGCGGCGCGCGGCTTCGTCTTCCTCATCAGCGGCTATCTTCTCGGCCGGGCCGGGCTTGAAGAGCAGGCTGGCGAAGCCGGTGGCATGGAGCAGGCCCTTTCGTGGCTCACCAGCCCGTTCGACCTCATCATCGGTGCGGGCCTCCTCGGCTTTGGCCTGTTCAGCCTTGTAGAGGCGCGTTTCCGCCGGTTGCACGATGTTCCTGTCGACGTCGCGATCCGCCACGCCACGAGCTGGCGCTGAGATCTCGGGGTGGCGGGCGGGCGCCGAGGCGTTATGAAAA
>JAESGJ010000130.1_pt1 | contig 117147 bp, 106 predicted proteins | sample 9266241 | NCBI WGS metagenome assembly JAESGJ01 (sample SAMN14514841, study PRJNA621669) | algae metagenome | isolation source: Brasilonema octagenarum HA4186-MV1 and co-occurring heterotrophs from wet... | place: USA: Manoa Valley, Hawaii | collected 2009-07-20 | reverse complement strand
GGTCGGCGCCACCACCCGCGCGGGGCTCCTCACCACCCCCTTGCGCGACCGCTTCGGCATCCCGATCCGGCTGGCCTTCTACGACGTGGACGAACTGCAACTGATCGTCGAGCGCGGCGCGCGGGTGCTGGGCCTGGGCATGTCGGCGGAGGGCGCCAACGAGATCGCGCGGCGGGCGCGCGGCACGCCGCGCATCGCCGGCCGCCTGCTGCGGCGGGTGCGCGACTTCGCGGTGGTGGCCGAGGAGCCGGTGGTGACGCGCGCGCTGGCCGACCGGGCCCTGCAGCTCCTCGACGTGGACGCCATCGGCCTCGACGTGATGGACCGCAAGTACCTGAGCCTGATCGCGGGCTCGTTCGGGGGCGGGCCGGTCGGCATCGAGACGATCGCGGCGGCCCTGTCGGAGCCGCGCGACGCCATCGAGGACATCATCGAGCCCTACCTCATCCAGCAGGGCTTCGTGCAGCGCACCCCCCGCGGCCGCGTCCTCACCCCGCAGGCCTTCCGCCATATGGGCCTCGCCGTGCCCCGCACCGACCCGAGCCGGCAGCCCGGCCTGTTCCCCGACGACGGCGCCGATGCCTGAGGGGCGCCGCGCCGTAACGGTCACGCGCCGCACGGTGCTGCTGGGCCTTGGCGCGGCCGCGCTCGCCGGAACCGGGACGGCCGCCTACGCGGTCGGGGTCGAGCCGCGCCGGATCGTCGTCACCCGCTACCGGATCCGCACGCCCGCGCCCTGGCCGGCCGGGCGCCGGCTCAGGATCGTCGCGCTCTCCGACATCCACGCCTGCGAGCCCTGGATGCCGCTCGGGCAGATCGCCGAGATCGTGGCGGTCGCCAACGGGCTCGGCGGCGACGTGATCGTGCTCACCGGCGACTACGTCGCCGGCATGAAGCTCGTCACCGCTACCATCGACGCGGCGGCCTGGGCGCCGGTGCTCGGGGCCTTGCGGGCCCCGCTCGGCACCTTCGCGGTGCTCGGCAACCACGATTGGTGGGAGGACCGCGCCGCGCAGCGGCGCGGGCAGGGCCCGACCGTCGCGGGCCGGGCGCTGGAGGCGGCGGGCATCCGCCTCCTGGAGAACGCCGTCGCCCCCCTCGATCTCGGCGGCGCCACGGTCTGGCTCGCCGGGCTCGGCGACCAGCTCGCCCTGCTGCCGGCGCGACGGCGCGACTCCTCCCTCCGCCCCGGCGTGGACGACCTCGCCGGCACGCTGGCGCAGATCCCCCCGGGCGCGCCCGCGATCCTGCTGGCGCACGAGCCCGACATCTTCCCGCGCGTACCGCCACGGGTCGCGCTCACCCTGTCGGGCCACACCCATGGCGGGCAGGTCAGCCCCTTCGGCCACCCGATCGTCGTGCCCTCGCGCTACGGGTCCCGCTACGCCTACGGCCATGTCCGGGAGCAGACGGATCTCGTGGTCTCGGGCGGGCTCGGGATGAGCGGACTGCCGGTGCGGTTCGGTATTCCGCCCGAAATCGTGGTGGTCGAGATGGAAGCCGGCGATCCCGCAGCGCGATAGATATGCATCGCACGCATATTTGATATCTTGTGCAGGGCCCGAACCGGGCGACGCCGGCATCGGAATCTCTTCCGGTACGCAGCCCAAATGCCTTTCGTCCCAGTCTAACGCACGGCCGCAGAACGGTTTTCCCCGCAGGGACGTGCGCCCCTCCGGATGCGCCGCCGGTGGCCCATGCCGGGACTGAAAGGACCGCTCCCATGCGGAACAGGACTGCGGCGCACAAGTTGATGGCGCGACCGTGCTCATCGGGAGCGCCGGCAAAACGAACGATCTCAGAGCGACCTTCGAGGAAGAACCACCATGAAGACCACCGTCCTGGCCGCGCTCGGCCTGTCCGTCGCCGCCCTCGCCACGCCCGCCCTCGCGCAGGACGCCCTGCCGCTGCGCATCGGCGCCGACGCCCCGGTCGGCGCAGCCGGGACCAGCACCCCCGCCTTCCGCGCCGAGGCCCTGCGCTCGGACGCCGCCAGCATCGAGGCGAGCCGCATCGCCCTGGAGCGCTCCCGCAACCCGCGCGTGCGCAACTACGCCAACCGCGTCCTGGTCGAGCGCGAGGCCACCACCAAGGCCCTGCTGCCCGAGGGCACCTCGCTGACGGCCACCGGCCGCGTCGTCTCCGACCGCCAGGGCATCCCGACCCGTCTCGACAACCCGCTCGGCGTGGTCCTGGCGCCCGTGACGATCGCCGCCAACCTCGGCACGAACATCGTCGGCGGCGTGCTCGGCGGCGTCGGCATCGTGGACAACAGCCCGGCCGAGCCGGGCCGCCGGGTCGCGCTCGGCCCGAACGGCCAGGAGCGCATCGCCCGCCTGCAGGCCGCCCGCAACAGCCGCGACTTCGACCGCACCTACGTCCGCGAGCAGGCCCGCTCGGATGCCCGCACGCTCGCGCTCTACCAGACCTACGCCCGCAACGGCGACAGCAACGCGGGCCGCACCTTCGCCAACGAGGCGCTGCCCTTCATCGCCGACGAGCACGCCCATTCGGCGAGCCTCGCCGGTCGCATCGACGGCTGATCGCCGCCGATCTCCGCCTGAGCGCGCAGGGCCGTCCCCGGAAGGGGGCGGCCCTCGTCGTGCCGGACCGCCCCCGGCCGCCCGAGGCCGCTATCCGGCCGGCTGGATGGCCAGACGGCCCCCCTGGCGTTCCAGGCTCCGCGCGAGAAGCCGCATCAGCGCGTAGACCGCATCGATATGCGGGGTCGGCGTGCCGGTGATCCGGCCGAGCTCGATCACCGAGCCGACGAGCGCCTCCAACTCGATCGCGCGGCCCGCCTCAACGTCCTGCAGCATCGAGGTCTTATGCGCGCCGACCTTCTCGGCGCCCGCGATGCGCCGGTCGATGTCGACCCGGAACGTCGCGCCGAGCGCGGTCGCGATGGCCTGCGCCTCCGCCATCATGGCGCGCGCCAGCGCCCGGGTCTCGGGGAATTGGCAGATATCGACGAGCGTCGCGTGGGTCAGCGCCGAGATCGGGTTGAAGCTGAGGTTGCCCCAGAGCTTGAGCCAGATCTCGGAACGGATGTCCTCGATCACCGGTGCCTTGAAGCCCGCGTTGCCGAGCATCTGGGAGAGCGCCCGCGCCCGCGGGCTCACCGAGCCGTCCGGCTCGCCCAGCGTGTAGCGGTTGCCCTCGACCACCCGCACCACGCCCGGCTTCTCGAGGATCGCGGCCGGGTAGACCACCGAGCCGATCACCCGGGACGCGTCGAGGTGGCGGGCGATGCGGCCGCCCGGATCCGAGTTCTCGACCTGCCGGCCCGCATGCGGACCGTCGTAGCCGTGCAGGAAGTACCACCACGGGATCCCGTTCTGCAGGGTGACGACCGCCGTGCCCGGCCCGATCAGGTGCCGGAGGTCGGCCGCGATCGGCCCGACCTGATGCGCCTTGACGGTGAGCAGCACGGTATCGTGCACCCCCGCCTCCTGCATCGACTGGGTGGCGCGCACGTCGGGGGCGTGGACCTCCGTGCCGTCCTCCTCGATCAGCCGCATGCCCCCGGCCCGGATCGCCTCGAGGTTGGCGCCACGGGCGATGAAGGTGACCCGCTCGCCCGAGGCGGCGAGCTTGACGCCGAGATGTCCGCCGATGGCGCCTGCGCCGACGATCGCGATGCTCATCCGTCCGATTCCTGACCGCCGCTGGCATACGGCATGCCTACAAAACTGCCCGAACACGGACTTTCAGTCTTCCGCAAAGAATTCGGCCGACTCTCAAAAAAACTTCACCGCTCACGCATCGGTGTGCGGGGGAGCACGTGCGCGTCGGAACCTGGGTTCGGCTTCACCGTTCACGCCACCGAAGCGGCCCGCCGCGGCCATCCGCGCCGCAGCGACCGGGACCGCGAACGGGAGACGACGCGATGAGCAGCACCACCGACAAGCTCAAGGGTCTGGCCAACGAGGCCGCCGGCAACGTCAAGCAGGGCATCGGCAAGGCCACCGGCAACGAGAAGCTGCAGGCCGAGGGCAAGGCGCAGGAGCTCAAGGGTGAGACGCAGCGCGCCGTCGGCGAGGTCAAGGACGGCGTGGGCAACGCCGCGCAGAAGGCCGCGGACGCCGTCAAGGGCCGCTGAGCCCCGCATCGCCGTTCGACCGCGGAAGGCCGGCTCAGCCGGCCTTCTTCGTTTTCGGCCCGAGGAATCGAGAGAGAGGAAGAGAGATGAACCGCGATCACATCGAGGGTGGCGTCCGCAACCTGCGCGGCCGGGCCAAGACCGCCGTCGGCGCCGTCGGCGGCCGGCCGGGCCGCCAGATCGAGGGCGCGATCGATCAGGCCGCGGGCGCGGCGCAGTACGCCTACGGCCGCGCCCGCGACGCGGCCGAGGATCTCGCCCGCGACGGCCGCCACCTCGCCCACGAGGCGCGCGAGCGCGGGCAGGCGCTCTACGACGAGGCGGAATCCCGCGGCCGGCACTACCGCGACCGGGCCGAGCGGCACGGCCGGGCCCTGGCGCACCGGGCGAACGAGAACCGCGCAACGACGGTCGCCATCGTCGCCGCGGTGGCCTTCGGCCTGGGCTGGCTCGTCCGCGGCCGGGACTGACGGCCGGATGCACCGCACCGGCCCCGGAGATGCCGGGGCCGCTCAGAACAGGCATAAAGACATCTTTATGTCTTGATTGCCTCCTCCGTCTCGACCTGCTACAGGCCTCGCCGACGCGGTCGCGGCCGGCGTGTGGGGCGAAGGCCCCCGCGCGCCGGCCTGCCCGCACCCGACCCAGAGCCTCAGAGACGGAGCTTCAGACCCCATGGCCAAGGATTACATCGTCAGGGACATCGGTCTGGCCGATTACGGCCGCAAGGAGATCTCGATCGCCGAGAGCGAGATGCCCGGCCTGATGGCGGTCCGTTCCGAGTACGGCCCGAGCCAGCCGCTGAAGGGCGCCAAGATCGCCGGCTCGCTCCACATGACGATCCAGACCGCGGTGCTGATCGAGACGTTGAAGCACCTCGGCGCCGACATCCGCTGGGTGTCCTGCAACATCTACTCGACCCAGGACCACGCCGCCGCCGCGATCGCCGCCGCCGGCATCCCGGTCTTCGCCGTGAAGGGTGAGACCCTGGAGGAGTACTGGGACTACACCGCCCGCCTGTTCGACTGGCATGACGGCGGCATGCCGAACATGATCCTCGACGACGGCGGCGACGCCACGATGTTCGTGCATCTGGGCCTGCGCGCCGAGAACGGCGACACCGCCTTCCTCGACAAGCCGGGCTCCGAGGAGGAGGAGGTCTTCTTCGCGCTCCTCAAGAAGAAGCTCAAGGAGAAGCCGAAGGGCTGGTTCGCCGGCCTCGCCGAGGCGATCAAGGGCGTCTCCGAGGAGACCACCACGGGCGTGCACCGCCTCTACATCCTCGCCAAGGAGGGCAAGCTGCTCTTCCCGGCGATCAACGTGAACGACTCGGTCACGAAGTCGAAGTTCGACAACCTCTACGGCTGCAAGGAGTCGCTGGTCGACGGCATCCGCCGCGGCACCGACGTGATGATGGCCGGCAAGGTCGCGATGGTCGCTGGCTTCGGCGACGTCGGCAAGGGCTCGGCCGCCTCGCTCCGCAACGCCGGCTGCCGCGTCATGGTCTCGGAGATCGACCCGATCTGCGCGCTCCAGGCCGCGATGGAGGGCTACGAGGTCGTCACCATGGAGGACGCCGCCCCGCGCGCCGACATCTTCGTGACGGCCACCGGCAACAAGGACATCATCACCCTCGACCACATGCGGGCGATGAAGGACCGGGCGATCGTCTGCAACATCGGCCACTTCGACAACGAGATCCAGGTCGCCGGCCTGAAGAACCTCAAGTGGACCAACATCAAGCCGCAGGTCGACGAGATCGAGTTCGCCGACGGCCACCGCATCATCCTCCTGTCGGAGGGCCGCTTGGTGAACCTCGGCAACGCGACCGGCCACCCGAGCTTCGTGATGTCGGCCTCGTTCACCAACCAGACGCTCGCCCAGATCGAGCTCTGGACCAACCCCGGCAAGTACGAGCGCCAGGTCTACACCTTGCCCAAGGCGCTCGACGAGAAGGTCGCGGCCCTGCACCTCGAGAAGATCGGTGCCAAGCTCTCGAAGCTGCGCCCCGACCAGGCGGCGTATATCGGGGTGGGCGAGAGCGGCCCGTTCAAGCCCGAGCATTACCGCTACTGAGGGCCCTCGGCCCGCCGCTCAAAATTTTCTTGAGCTCTATCGAGCCCGGCCGTCGCGCCGGGCTCTTTACGTTTTGTCAACCCTGCACCGGGGTAGCGAACTGTGTCTTCTGTGTGTCGCGCGCGCGCGGCGTGCGCCCCGGCTCCCGGCCCTGCGCGCAAACCCCTTCCGGCGCGATTCGCCCCCGCGCTAAGGTGAATCGAATCTTCAGATGAGGTGACGCGCCGCCGGTCCGCGAGGATCGGCCGGCCGGAACGGTGCCGCGTGCGCCGCGCGATCGCGCGCGCCGGCCTCATCGGTGGTCGAGGGATGAGGCGGGTCATGGGTCTCGAACGGACGGCGCGGCTCGCGGCCCGCGTCGGCGCACTCGTCGTCGGCGCCCTGTTCTGCCTCGGGGCCGCCTGGGCGGCGCCCGCGGATCCGGCCGCGGCGCTCCACATGCACGGCGTGGCGAGCCTCTCGGTGCTGGGCGGCCTGCTCGCCTTCGCCACGATCCTCTCGCTGCTGCACCTGCGCGAGCGCGCCCGCTGGACCCGGCGCGACCGCGAGCAGGCCGCGGCGCTGGACGCGCTGCGGGGCGCCCACGACCGGGCCGAGATGCTGCTCAACGCCGAGCGCCAGATCATCGTGACCTGGAACGCCCGCAGCGAGCCGGTGATCGAGGGCGATGTCGGGCTCGCCTTCGACGGCCGATCGGCCGCGGGCGCGGCGCGGCGCGTGCTCGCCTTCGGCTCCTGGCTGCTGCCCGCCGACGCGGGCGCGATCGAGGCGGCGGTCGAGGCGCTGCTGGTGCGCGGCACCGGCTTCCACCTCGCGCTCCGCAGCCAGGACGGGCGCAGCATCGAGGCGCAGGGGCAGGCGGTGGCCGGCCGGGCCCTGCTGCGCCTGCGCGAGACCAGCGAGGAGCGCCGCGAGATCGCGGAGCTGCGCGAGACCCTGGACGAGGCCCGCCGGGGCGTGGCCGCGCTGGCCGCGCTCCTCGACGCGATCCCGCAGCCGGTCTGGCGGCGCAACCGCGAGGGGGGGCTCGCCTGGGTCAACACGGCCTACGCGGCGGCCGTCGAGGCGCCCTCCCGCGAGGCGGCCCTCGACCAGGGGCTGGAACTCCTCGACCGGCCGGCCCGCGAGACCGTGGCGCGCGAGGACGCCGCGCGGCGCGGCGCGGGCCCGACGGTGGCCCGCCTCTCCGCCGTGGTCGCGGGCAGCCGCCGGGTGCTCGACGTGTTCGAGAGCCGCGCCGACAGCGGCCGGGTCGGCATCGCGGTCGACGTCTCGGAGCTGGAGAGCGTACGCGCCGACCTGCAGCGGCAGATGAACGCCAACGTGCGCACCCTCGACCAGCTGCCGACCGCGGTGGCGATGTTCGACGACCGCCAGCGCCTGATCTTCCACAACGCCGCCTACCGCCAGCTCTGGGACCTCGACGCCGCCTTCCTGGAGGGGCGCCCCTCCGACGGCGAGATCCTCGACCACCTGCGCGCCGAGCGGAAGCTGGAGGAGCACGCCGATTTTCGCGCCTGGAAGCAGGGGGTTCTGGCGGCCTACCGGGCGGTGGAGGCCAACGAGACCTGGTGGTACCTGCAGGATGGCCGGACCCTTCGGGTCGTCGCCGACCCGAACCCGCAAGGGGGGCTGACCTACCTGTTCGACGACGTCTCGGACCGGGTGAACCTCGAATCCCGCTACAACGCCCTGATGCGGGTGCAGGCCGAGACGCTCGACACCCTGCGCGAGCCCGTGGCCGTGTTCGGCGGCGACGGGCGCCTCACGCTCGCCAACCGCGCCTTCTCGGCCTTCTGGCGCCTCGACCCGGAACTCGTCGCCGAGCGCCCGCGCGTCGAGGCGGTGATCGAGGCCTGCCGGCGCCTCGCGCCCGCCGAGGAGCCCTGGCTCGACATCCGCGACCGCGTCGTCGGCCTGGAGAGCCGCGAGGGCCTCGCCTGCCGGCTGGAGGTGGTGGACGGCACCGTGCTCGACTGCACCGCCCAGCCGCTGCCGGACGGCGCCACGCTCATCACCCTCATCGACGTGACCGCGAGCGTGAACGTCGAGCGGGCGCTGACCGAGAAGAACGACGCCCTGGAGAAGGCCGCGCAGCTGCGCGACAGCTTCGTCCACCACGTCTCCTACGAGCTGCGCTCGCCGCTCACCAACATCATCGGCTTCACGCAGCTGCTCGGCGACGAAACGGTCGGAGCGCTCAACGTGCGCCAGCGCGAGTATTCCGAGCACATCATGCGCTCCTCGGGCGCGCTCCTCGTCATCATCAACGACATCCTCGACCTCGCCTCGATCGATGCCGGCTCGCTGGAGCTGCAGCGCGAGATGGTCGACGTGCCCGCCACCGTCGAGGCGGCGATGCGCGGCATCGAGGACCGGCTCGCGGAATCACGGCTCAGCGTGCAGCTCGACGTGCCGGCCGGCATCGGCAGCATCTACGCCGACGGCAAGCGCGTGCGGCAGATCCTGTTCAACCTGCTCTCGAACGCCGTCGGCTTCTCGCATCCGGGCGAGCGCATCGAGGTGCGCGCGCGCCGCACCGCGACCGACCTGACGCTCAGCGTGCGCGACCACGGCGTCGGCATGCCGGCCGAGGTCGCGGCGCTCGTCTTCGACCGCTTCGAGAGCCGGACGCTCGGCACCCGCCACCGCGGCGTCGGCCTCGGCCTCTCGATCGTGCGCTCCTTCGTGGAGTTGCACGGCGGCCGGGTCACGCTCGAATCGAGCCCGGGCGCCGGCACATGCGTCACCTGCAGCTTCCCGCTGGTCGATCCCGAGGCGCAGGTGGAGGCGGCCGAGTAGCCGGCCGATCACGCAGGCGTGCGGCGCGGATCGCTTGACGCGTCGGGCCCGGGATCCCAGCACGCCTGCCATGTCCACACGCGCGACCACCGGCTGGGCCGTCTTCCGCAACGGCGATTTCCGCCTGTTCGGTGCGGCCCGCTTCCTCACCGGCCTCGCCTACCAGATGCAGGCGGTGGCGATCGGCTGGTTCGTCTACGACCTCACCAAATCCGCCCTGGCGCTCGGCCTCGTCGGGCTGGCGGGCTTCCTGCCGGCGATGCTCGCCGCGCTCATCACCGGCCACGTCGCCGACACCTACGACCGGCGGCTCGTGGCGGCGGTCAGCTTCGGCGTGCAGGCGGCCACCAGCTTCGGGCTGCTCGCCTACGCGCTCTCCGGGGCGCAGGCCGTGTGGCCGGTCTACGGGCTGGTGATCCTCGTCGGCACCGGCCGCGCCTTCGCCAACCCGGCGCTGCAGGCGCTCCTGCCGACGCTGGTCTCCCGCGAGCTGTTCGGCGGCGCCATCGCCTGGAACGCCTCGCTCTGGCAGACCTCCTCCGTGCTGGGCCCGGCGGCGGGGGGCCTGCTCTACGCGGCGGGGCCGGCGGTGGTGTTCGGCGGGGCGGGGGCCAGCTTCGCGCTCGCCGCCCTTCTGGTCGCTGCCATCCGCTTCCGGCCCGCGGCTTCGGGTGAGCGGCCGCGGGTCAGCTGGGCCACGCTCTCGGCCGGGCTCGCCTATATCCGCTCGCAGCCCGTGGTGCTCGGCGCGATCAGCCTCGACCTCTTCGCCGTGCTGTTCGGCGGCGCCACCGCGCTCCTGCCGATCTTCGCCGCCGAGGTGCTGCATGTCGGGCCCCTCGGCCTCGGGGCCCTGCGCAGCATGCCGGCGGCGGGCGCCGTCACCATGGCGATCTGGCTCGCCTACCGTCCGCTGCGCCGCCACGCGGGCGCCCGGATGCTCCGGGCGGTCGCCGTGTTCGGCCTCGCCATCGTGGTGTTCGGCCTCTCGACCTCGCTCACGCTCTCGATGCTCTGCCTGTTCGTGACGGGCGCGGCCGACATGATCAGCGTCTACGTCCGCCAGAGCTTCGTCCAGGGCGAGACCCCGGACGCCATGCGGGGCCGGGTCGCGGCGGTGAACACGGTCTTCATCGGCGCCTCGAACGAGCTCGGCGAGTTCGAGTCCGGCCTGCTGGCCGCGGCATTGGGCGCCGTGCCGGCCGTGGTGGCGGGCGGCGCGATCACGGTGCTGATCGCGGTGGCGTGGGGCCGGCTGTTCCCGGCCCTGCGCGACCGAGACCGGCTGCTGAAAGAGGGGTGAGAGGTCCGCCTCCACCCCATTATCCATTTCGCGACCAAACCGGTACCGATTATGGATAAACCCTGTTACATCAGCACCTTGATTCACTTTGATGACGGTGGGGCGTCATGGATCCGGAAGCGCCGGGCTACCGGGAACTCGATGGCGATCAGGTGCGCCAGCTCATCAACACCGAGCAGGTGTTCGAGGCGTATCGAGAGGCGCGCGCCGAGCTCGGCGACCGGTTCGCCGGTTCGATGGCCTGGAAGACGGTGAACGGCGGATCCTACCTCTACCGCGCGCGGGCCGGCACCTGGAAATCGCTCGGTCCGCGAAGCGCGGAGACGGAGGCGCTGCACGCGCGTTTCACGGAGGGGCGAGCTCGTGCCCGCGCGCGCAGCGCCGACCTCGCGCGGCGGCTCGACCGGATGGCGGCCGTCAGCCGCGCCGAGCAACTCGGCAGGATGCCGGTCATCGCCGCGCGCATCCTGCGGGCGCTGGCCGAGTCCGGCCTATCCCGGCCCATTGTCGCGACGGTCGGCACCAACGCCCTCTTCGTCTACGAGCGGATGGCGGGCGTTCAGATCGCCGAGTCCCGGCTCGAGACCGCCGACATCGACCTGCTCTACGACGCGCGGACGAGCCTGAAACTCGTCGCACCGGAGGTGACCGCGAACGGTGTGGTCGGCCTTCTCAAAAAGGTCGATCACTCGTTCGAGATCCTGCGCAAGGGCGGCTTCCGCGCCGCGAACCGGGACGGCTACATCGTCGATCTGATCACGCCGGCCGGGAAGGATCCGATCCGCCCGAGCGAGCCGCGGCGGATCGGCGCCGAGGCGGACGATCTGGTCGCGGCGGAGATCACCGGTCTCGCGTGGCTCGTGAACAGCCCGAAGGTGACGGCGACGGTCCTAGACCTGCGCGGCTACCCGGCGGAGATGGTGGTGCCCGATCCCCGCGCCTTCGCCCTACACAAGGCTTGGCTGTCGTCGCGGGACGACCGCGATCCCGGCAAGCGACGCCGCGACCGGGCACAGGCGGAACTGGTCGCGGCCCTCGTCGCCCGCTACCTGCCGCATCTCGGCTTCGACGATCCGGCCTTGCGGGCGCTGCCCGCCGCCCTGCGCCGGGAGGCGCCGTCGCTGCTCCCGGACGACGCGCCCGAGCGCGCGCACGACCGCCTGGAACCGGACTGGTGAGCGCCCCTCACCGCCCCGCGAGCAGCGGCGACCAAGTCGGATCGGAGGCGTAGGAGGGGGTCGGCACGGGCTGCTCCACCTTGCCGGTGATGTCGACCATGTAGAGCTTGCCGCCGCCCTGGCCGCCCGGATCGCGGAAGAACAGCACGTACTGGCCGTTCGGCGCGAAGGTCGGGCCCTCGTTGTGGAAGCCTTCCGTGAGCACCCGCTCGCCCGAACCGTCCGGCTTCATCACGCAGATGGCGAAGCCGCCCTTGCGCTGGCGCGTGAAGGCGATGAGGTCGCCGCGCGGCGACCACGCCGGCTGCGAGGCCGAGCCCTCGCCGAAGGAGATGCGGCGCGGGTTCGAGCCGTCGGCACCCATCACGTAGATCTGCTGCGAGCCGCCGCGGTCGGACTCGAACACGATCTGCGAGCCGTCCGGCGAATAGGTCGGCGAGGTGTCGATCGCCATGCCGTTGGTGATCGAGCGCTGCGCCTTCGAGGCGAGGTCCATCGTCACGATGTCGGCGTTGCCGCCCTGCTGCACGCTCATCACGAGGCGGCGCCCGTCCGGCGAGAAGCGCGGGCTCGCGCTCATCGAATCGACGTTGCCGACCGCCTGCCGCGTCCCGGTCTCGAGGTTGATCACCTGCACGCGCGGCTGGTGGCCGGTGGCCTGCGCCATGAAGGCGATGTCCTGGGTCGCGGGCGAGTAGCGCGGCGCCACGATGGCGTTCTCGCCGGTGGTGATGGCGCGGACGTTGGCGCCGTCCTGGTCCATCACCATCAGGCGCTTGCGGCGGTTCTCCTTCGGGCCCGACTCGTCGACGAACGCGATGCGGCTGTCGAACCACGGACCGATGCCGGTGATCTTCGTATACACGGCGTCGGAAATGAGGTGGCCGGTGCGGCGGGCGTTGGCCGGATCGGTAGCGTATTGCTGGCCGGTCATCTGCTGGCCCGACGTCACGTCCCAGAGTCGGAACTCGACCTTCAGCCGCCCCCCGCCGTCGCGCGAGACGCGGCCCGTCACGAGGCCCTGCACGCCGGTGGCGCGCCACTTGTCGAAGGCCGGCGCCGCGTCGAAGGCGGGGTTCTCGGGAAAGCGCCCCTTGTCGAGCGGCGTGAAGTAGCCGGAGCGCCGCAGGTTGTTCGCGACCACCCCGGAGACGAGGCCGCCGAGGCTCGGGTCGCCCGCGAAGTCGGCGATCGCGATCGGCAGCGGCTGGAAGGCGCCCCCGCCGATGCGCAGCTGGAGCTGCGCCTGGGCCGGCAGCCCGAGCAGCGCGAGGGCCAGAAGAGGGGCGAGGAAGGCCAGGAGCGTGGCGAGCGGCGCCGTGCGGCGTCGCGGGTGAGCGAGATGCATGCTGGTCAGGTCCGGTCGCTGGATCGGTGCAGGGGGAGCCGGGGCGTCAAGTCGCCGTGAACTCGAACTCCGCGTTGATGGCTTTCCAGTCGTTGTAGAACGGCGCGTACTGGGCCGGGATCTTGTAGGGCGCGCAGCGCCGCACAGCGCGGAGCGCCGCCGAAGCGATCGACTGGTCGGTCGCGTTCTGGCCCGAGCGCATGACCCGGGGTTCGCTGCCCAGCGTCCCGTCCGGGTTCAGGCGGATGTCGAGCACCGGCAGGATCACGCCCTGCGAGGCGCCGGGCGGGGCCGAGTAGCAACGCTCGATCTGCTGCTGCAGCATGCCGACGAGCGCGTCGCGCATCGAGGGCGAGAGCTTCTGCGACGTCCCGGTCGCCGCGCCGAGCGAGGCGACGCGCTGCACGTCGCGGCCCGTGGCACCGGTCGATTGCGAGGGCGACTTCGAGGCGAGCAGGGACTTGATGTCGCCCGCGTTGAACTTGTCGGCGATCTCGGCCTGCTTGCGGGCCTTGGCCTCGGCATCCGCCTTGGCCTTGGCATCCGCCATCGCCTTGGCCTTGGCGGCCTTGGCGGCGGCTTCGGCCTTCGCGGCGGCCTCCGCCTTGGCCTTGGCGGCGGCCTCCGCCTTCTCGCGCTCGGCCTCCGCCTTCTCGGCCATCTGCTTCTGGTGCTCGGCCTCCTTGCGCTCGGCCTCGGCCTTCGCGGCGGCATCCGCCTTGGCCTTGGCAGCAGCCTCGGCCTTCGCCTTCGCGGCGGCATCCGCCTTGGCCTTGGCCTTCGCTTCGGCGGCGGCCTCCGCCTCCTCGCGCTCGATCAGCTTGGCGAGTTCCTCGCGCTTCTCCGCTTCCGCCTTGGCGGCCTCGGCCTTCGCCTTCGCCTCGGCCTTGGCGGCGGCAGCCTTCTCGGCAGCGGCCTTCTCGGCGGCCGCAGCCTTGGCGGCCTTGGCGGCCTCGGCCTTCTCGGCGGCGGCCTTCTCCGCCGCGGCCTTCTCCGCCGCGGCCTTGGCCTCCGCGGCCTTGGCCTCCGCCTTGGCCCGCTCCTCGGCGGGGTCCGGCTCGCTCATGCGCAGCGCCATCGCGTCGGCGTTGGCGACCTTCATGTCGGCGGTGCGGGTGGGCGCGGTCGGCGAATCGACCTTGGCGTTCTCGGGCTCGCGCTCCTCGAACTTTTCCGCTTGCCGGTCGGCACGGGGCTTGGCGTCGGAGAGCGGCTTCTCGGCGTTGCGCTCGCCCTTGGTCAGCTCCGAGAACTGGTTCTCGGTGATCACCTCGACGGGCACGCCCTCCTGGGCCTCCGGCAGCGCCGGGGCCGAGATGCCGATGATTGCGGCGGCCACCACGGCGACATGGGTGCCCACCGAGATCCAGACCCCCGGTTCCCTGCGGTCGAGCTTGAGTGCCACGCTGGCGCCCCGTTATCGCTGGTCGGGCTCGGTGACGAGGGCGACCTTGCGGAAGCCCCCGCCGGTGACGATCGCCATCACCTGGGCGACGCGGCCGTAATCGACGCGCTTGTCGCCGCGCACGAAGACCCGCTCCTCGGTGCCGGACTTCGAGGCCTCGGTGAGCTTGGGCACGATCGTGTCGTCGGAGAGCTCGTCCTCGCCGAGGAAGACCTGGCCGGTCTGGCGGATCGACAGGGTGATGGGCTTGGTGTCGGAGTTGAGCGGGGCCGCCTTGGATTGCGGCAGGTCGAGGGGCACGCCGACCGTCATCATCGGCGCGGCCACCATGAAGATGATCAGCAGCACCAGCACGACGTCGATGAACGGCGTCATGTTGATCTCGTTGATGGCGCCGCCGCGGCGCCCGCCGCGCCGCCGCCTCGTGCCGGCCTTGCCGCCCGCTGCCATGCCCATGGGTTCGGCTCCTTCCGGGTCAGGCGGCGAGCGAGAGGCGCTCGTCGATCTGGCGGGAGAGGATCGCCGAGAACTCGTCGGCGAAGCCCTCCAGCCGCGACTGGGCCTTGGCCACCTCGGCCTGGAGCTTGTTGTAGGCGAGCACCGCGGGGATCGCCGCGAACAGGCCGATCGCGGTGGCGAACAGCGCCTCGGCGATGCCCGGTGCCACGACCGCGAGCGAGGTGTTCTTGGAGGCCGCGATCGAGGTGAAGGCGGTCATGATGCCCCAGACCGTGCCGAACAGGCCGATATAGGGGCCGGCCGAGCCGATCGAGGCGAGGAACAGGAGGCGGGATTCCAGCCGCTCCACCTCGCGCTGGATGGTGACGTCGAGCGTCTTGTCGATGCGCTGGCTGAGCGACTGGATCTGACGGCCCGAGCCCTCGAAGGAGCGCTTCCACTCGCGCATGGCGGCGACGAACACCGCGGCGAGGCCGGTGGCCGGACGGTCGTTGAACGAGCGGAACAGCTCCTCCAGCGAGCGGCCGGACCAGAATGCGTCCTCGAAGGAGTCCATCTCGGCGCGGGTGCGGCGGAACAGCAGGGTCTTGTCGACGATGATCGCCCAGCACCAGACCGAGGCGCTGAGCAGGCCCACCATCACGATCTTCACGACGAAGTGGGCCTGCAGGAACAGGCCGAGCAGGCTCATATCGGCGACCGGTGCGTGGACCGCCATGGCGTCGGCTGGATTCATGGACCTGTTCCTCGGTGCCCCGGAGAGCGCCCGTACCGAAGCGGGCAAGGCTCGCGCTCGGGCCAAATCGTCGAACGATTTCAACGGCAATCGCCGCCGAACGTGTCGAAGTTAGGGCCGTGCCGGGGCCGCCCGCGTCGCCCGGATGCGTGAGGTTCAGTTAAGGCCCTGGCAGGGTTAAGGATTGGTTGCCGGAGTCAGCCTCTGCCGCAGGCGCTCGGGCAGGCGGATCGCCCGTCCGCCGCGCACGCAGGCCACCACCACCTCGGCGCGCACCAGCGCCTCCTCGCCCCGCATCACGGCCTGGGAGAGGTGCATCGAGGCGCCGCGCAGCTCCCGCGTCGCGGTGACGATCGTGAGCGCATCGTCCATGCGGGCGGGCTTGAGGTAGTCGATCTCCATGCGGCGCACCACGAAGACGAGGCCGTCCGCGTCCCGGTGCAGGTCGGACTGGTCGCCGGCCAGGTCCCGCAGCAATTCGGTGCGGCCGCGCTCCATGAAGCGCAGGTAGCTCGCGTGGTAGACGAAGCCCGAGAAATCGGTGTCCTCGTAATAGACCCGCACCGGCAGCCGGTGCGCGTCGGCGCGTGTGGTCGGATCCATGGATGCCCAAGTCTCGAGAGACGCGGGCTTCTAACGACTGGGGCGGCCGATGGCGAGGGCGAGGGACGCCCTCAGATCTCGATCTCGGTGCCCACCTCCACAACCTGCCGGGTCGGCACGCAGAAATAGGCGCCGGTGCGTTCGGCGTTGCGCTGCATGAAGGCGAACAGGTTCTCGCGCCAGGGCATCATGCCCCGGTCGTCGCTCTTCGGGATCACCGTCTCGTGGCCGATGAAGACCGTCATGTCGTCGAGGATCGCGGCCGGCAGATGCCGGTGCTCGACGGCGCAGCGCAGGCCCTCGGGGATCGAGGCGTCCTCCATGAAGCCGTAGCGCAGGATCAGCCGGTAGAAGTCCGGCGCCAGCAGGGTGGCGCGGGCGCGCTCGGTCTCGGGCACCGTCGGCGTCTCCTCGTAGAGCGCCGTGACGATGACGACGCGCCGGTGCAGCGCGTGGCTGCGCTCGACGAAGCGCGACAGGTGCAGCGGGATGCCGTGGGTCGCCGCCGACAGGAAGGCGCCCGTGCCGGGCAGGCGGACGACGTCCCGGTGCTGCAGGTTCGCCAGGAAGGCGGCCTCCGGCTGGCGCATCGCGGCGCGCGCCTCCTCGATCAGATGGTTGCCCCGCCGCCAGGTCAGCATCATCAGGGCGACGAAGCCGGCGAGCACCAGCGGAAACCAGCCACCCTCGAACAGCTTCACGCTGTTGGCGCCGAGGAAGACCAGGTCGATCACGAGGAAGAAGCCGTTGACGGCCAGGATCGCGGGCAGCGCGTAGCCCCATCTGTGCGCGATGAGGGCGGCCAGCACCGTGGTGATCGCCATCAGCAGCGAGACCGCGATGCCGTAGGCGCCGGCGAGCGCGTCCGAGGTCTCGAACACCACGACCGCCGTCAGCGTGGCGGCGGCGAGGAGCCAGTTCACCGCGGGCACGTAGATCTGCCCGCGCTCGTCGGGCGCGGTCTGGACGATGCGCATGGCGGGCAGGAAGCCGAGCTGGATCGATTGCTGGGTCAGCGAGAAGACCCCTGAGATGATCGCCTGCGAGGCGATGACGGTGGCGAGCGTCGCGAGCCCGATCAGCGGGTAGTGCGCCCAGTCCGGGGCGAGGCGGTAGAACGGGTTCTCGATGGCGTCGGGCTCCAGCAGCAGCCCGGCGCCCTGGCCCAGATAGTTGATGACCAGCGCGGGCAGGACGAGGGCGAACCACGAGACCCGGATCGGCCCGGCGCCGAAATGGCCGAGATCGGCGTACATCGCCTCGCCGCCGGTCACCGCCAGGAAGGCCGCGCCCAGCATCGCGAAGCTCACGCCCCAGCCGGCATGGCCCATGAACTCCACCGCCTTCAGGGGGTTGGCGGCGGCGAGGATCTCGGGTCGATGCCAGATCCCGCCGAGGCCGAGCAGGACGAGCACGCAGAACCAGACCAGCATCACCGGGCCGAACATCCGACCAATGAAGGCGACGCCCTTGCTCTGCACGAGGAACAGGGCGACGAGGATCGCGAGCGTGATCGGCACCACGAAGCGCCCGAGGGCGGGGGCGTCGACCTTCAGCCCCTCCACCGCGGAGAGCACCGAGATTGCGGGCGTGATCGCGCCGTCGCCGTAGAGGAGCGCGGCGCCGACGAGGCCGACCACGAGGAGGAGAGCCTGCCAGGTGCCGGGTTTGGCGTGGCGGGCGCCGAGGAGCGCCAGCATCGCCACGATGCCGCCCTCGCCGTTATTGTCGGCCCGCAGGATCAGCACCGCGTACTTGATCGAGACGATCAGGACCAGGGCCCAGAGGATGAGCGAGACGGCGCCCGTGACCGCGACCGGGTCGGCGCTGTGCGCGCCCGGGTTGGCGGCGCGCACCGCCTCCTTGAAGGCGTAGAGCGGGCTCGTACCGATATCGCCGTAGACGACCCCGAGCGCGCCGAGCAGCAGGGCGGGCCTCAGCCGGCCGCGCTCTTCGCCGGCCTCGCTCCCTGCGCGGACCTTGCTCTGGCTCACGTTCGGCTCCGGGCAGGCGCGACCCGACCCGGGTCTGTCGGGCGCTACAACGCGCGACCGGGCTCCCCGGTCCCATCGCGCCGCGAAGGATAAGAAACCTGCGGCCCGCGCGCCACGTCCGCGAGTTCGTCGGGGCAGGGCGCGTCCCGGCCCAGGCAGAGCACGGGGGCGGCGACGCGCGGGCGGATCGCGGCCGCCACGGTCTCCGGCGGCGTCGGCGCGCCGGGGCTCTCGCTCACCGCGACCGCCCGCAGCGGAACGGCGTGGAGCCGCAGGGTCTCGCAGGCGGTGAGCGCGTGGCTGATCGCGCCGAGATAGCTGCCGGAAACGAGGAGCGCCGGGATCCCCAGGGCCTTGAGCCAGTCGAGGCCGGTTGCGTCCGGCGTGACCGGGCTCATCAGGCCGCCGACGCCCTCGATGATCAGGATGTCCTCGGCGCGGGCCATCTCGGCCCGGCACCACCCGACGAGGTCGGGCAGCGCGAGGGCGCGGCCCTCCAATGCTGCCGCCTGATCGGGCGCGAGCGGGGCGACGTAGCGCCAGGGCGAGCAGGCCGCGACGGTCTCCGGTGTCGGCGCGAGCCCCTGGGCGTCCAGCAGCCGGGCGGTGTCGCTCGCGGCGAAATCCGGATGGTCGAGGGGCGGGACGCCGCTCGCCAGCGGCTTCAGGGTGCGGACCCGGCGCCCCTCCGCGATCAGCCGCCGGGTGAGGGCGGCGGTGACGTAGGTCTTGCCGATCTCGGTGCCGGCACCGGCGATGAACAGGGCGGGCATGGCGTGATTGCGATGAACGATGGGGCGCGGCGCGTGCCGCTCTCCCTCCCCCGCAGAGGGGGAGGGACGTCACGCGGGTCAGACCTGATAGGTGCCGTGGCAGTGCTTGTACTTCTTGCCCGACCCGCAGGGGCAGGGCTCGTTGCGGCCGACGCGCCCCCAGGTGGCCGGGTCGGCGGGGTCGCGCTCCAGCACGGCGCCGTCGGCCGAAAGCCCCTGCGCCGCGTAGCCGAGGGCCGGGCCCGCGCCGCCGTCGCTGCCGGAGCCCCGGCCGAACTCGTTCTCGCCGGTGACCGGGTCGAGGTGCTGGGCGAACATCGGCGGCAGGCTCGGCGCCTCGCCCGGGAAGGGCTGAGCCCCCGCCTGGTCCGGCTCCTGGAACATGATCTCGACCCGCGAGAGCTGGCCGGTGACCTGCTCCCGCAGGCTCGTCACGAGGCTGTTGAACAGATCGAAGGCCTCGGACTTGTACTCGTTCAGCGGGTCGCGCTGGGCGAAACCGCGCCAGCCGATCACCTGCCGCAGGTGGTCGAGGGTGACGAGATGCTCGCGCCAGAGATGGTCGAGGGTCTGCAGCAGCACCTGCTTCTCGATATAGGCAGTGACCTCAGACCCGTTCTTCTCGGCGCGCTCGGCGTAGGACTCGTCGGCGAGCTTGCGCAGGCGCTCGCGGATCTCCTCGTCGGCGATGCCCTCTTCCTTGGCCCAGTCCTCCACCGGCACGTCGAGGTTCAGCACCTCGGCGATGCGCTGGGCGAGACCCGCCGTGTCCCACTGCTCCGCGTAGGCGTTCTCGGGGATGTGGGCGGCCACGAGGTCGTCGATCACGCCGTGGCGCATGTCGTCGACGGTCTCGCGCACGCTCTCCTGGCCCATGAAGTCGCGGCGCTGCTCGAAGACGACCTTGCGCTGGTCGTTCATCACGTTGTCGTACTTGAGCACGTTCTTGCGCATGTCGAAGTTGCGCGCCTCGACCTTCTGCTGCGCCTTCTCGATCGCCTTGTTGATCCAGGGATGGATGATCGCCTCGCCCTTCTCCAGACCGAGCTTCTGCAGCATCCCGTCCATGCGGTCGGACCCGAAGATCCGCATCAGGTCGTCCTGCAGCGAGAGGTAGAACTTCGAGCGGCCCGGGTCGCCCTGGCGGCCGGAGCGCCCGCGCAGCTGATTGTCGATGCGCCGCGACTCGTGGCGCTCGGTGCCGATGATGTAGAGGCCGCCGGGCAGGGCCTTCTTGCGGCCCGCGGCCGGGTCGGCCGGCTCGCCGGTGGCCAGCACCTTGGCGCGGTTCTCGGCGATCTCGGCCTTGATCGCCTCGACGGCCGCGTCGCGCTCCGGCCCCTCGGCGACGCCCGCGAGCTCCTTCTCGACCCGCATCTCGACGTTGCCGCCGAGTTTGATGTCGGTGCCGCGGCCGGCCATGTTGGTGGCGATGGTGATCGCGCCCGGCACGCCGGCCTCGGCCACGATGTAGGCCTCCTGCTCGTGGAAGCGGGCGTTCAGCACCGCGAAGCGCTTGGTGACGCGGCCCTCGCGGGCGGCGGCGTAGACGTCGGTGAGCGCGTTCGGGTCGGAATAGTCGAGCGCCGTGTAGCCGTGCTTGCGCAGCAGGTCGGCGAGGTACTCGGACTTCTCGATCGAGCCGGTGCCGACCAGCACGGGCTGCAGCCGGGAATGGGCCCGGTCGATCTCCTCGATGATCGCCTCGTACTTCTCCTCGACGGTGCGGTAGACCTGATCGTCCTCGTCGACGCGCTCGACCTCCTTGTTGGTCGGGATGTCGACCACCTCGAGCTTGTAGATCTCGGCGAACTCGTCGGCCTCGGTCGAGGCGGTGCCGGTCATGCCGGCGAGCTTCTTGTAGAGGCGGAAGTAGTTCTGGAAGGTGATCGAGGCGAGCGTCTGGTTCTCGGGCTGGATCGTCACCCGCTCCTTGGCCTCGAGCGCCTGGTGGAGCCCCTCCGAGTAGCGCCGGCCCTGCATCATGCGACCGGTGAACTCGTCGATGATCACCACCTCGTCGTTGCGGACGATGTAGTCCTTGTCGCGCGTGAACAGGGTGTTGGCCCTGAGCGCCTGGTTGACGTGGTGGACGAGGCTGACGTTGTGGGCGTCGTAGAGGTCGCCCTCCTTCAGGATCCCGGCCTCGCGGAGCGCTTCCTCGATGAACTCGTTGCCCTCCTCGGTCAGCGAGACGGTGCGCTGCTTCTCGTCGAGGTCGTAGTAGGACTTCTGGAGCTGGGGCATGATCGCGTCGACCGCGACGTAGAGCTCCGAGCGGTCGTCCACGGGGCCGGAGATGATCAGCGGCGTGCGCGCCTCGTCGATCAGGATCGAGTCGACCTCGTCCACGATGGCGAAGTTGTGCCCCCGCTGCGCGAGCTGGGACATCTCGTACTTCATGTTGTCGCGGAGATAATCGAACCCGTACTCGTTGTTCGTGCCGTACGTGATGTCGCAGGCGTAGCTCGCCTTGCGCTGCTCGTCGTCGAGCCCGTGCACGATGGTGCCGACGGTCAGCCCGAGGAAGCGGTAGACCCGGCCCATCCACTCGGCGTCGCGGGAGGCGAGATAGTCGTTCACCGTGACGACGTGGACGCCCTTCTCCGAGAGGGCGTTCAGGTAGACGGGCAGCGTGGCGACCAGGGTCTTGCCCTCGCCGGTGCGCATCTCGGCAATGCCGCCCTCGTGCAGCACCATGCCGCCGATGAGCTGCACGTCGAAGTGGCGCTGGCCGAGCACGCGCTTGGCGGCCTCGCGCACCGTGGCGAAGGCCGGGACCAGGATGTCGTCGAGGGTCTTGCCGTTGGCGAGTTCCGCCTTCAGCATGTCGGTGCGCGCGCGCAGGGCCTCGTCCGAGAGCGCCTGAAGCTCGGGCTCCAGCGCGTTGATCGCCGCGACGCGCGGGCGGTAGCCCTTGACGCGGCGGTCGTTCGAGGAGCCGAAAATCTTCTTGGCGAGATTGCCTAGCATCGTGGACCTACGGACGCGCGAGCCCGTCGGCGGCGTACCGCCACGGGCCGGTCTTGGCTGAGTTGGCCGGGCTTATAGAGGTAAACATCGGGTCGCGCACCTGAAAGAGGCGGTGCCCACAGGCGGGTGCTTTCGCGCCGGCCGCGCCTCCGGCCCCCGGGCCGGTACCGTTCGAGGGCCGTCCTCACGATCGGGTGTTCCGGGCAGGGACTGATCTGCGGCGACGCTTGCGTTCGGCACGCGGCCAAGCCACCTGTGTCGCCGAAAGCCGTGCCTCGAACCTTTCAGAAGGTCGTTCAGGATCCCGCACCCGCGGGAAGCGCGGCCGCCGCACGCCGAGGAATTCCGACGCCATGACGAAGCCGACCCATCTCCTGCGCGCCAGCGCCCTCGCGCTCGCCCTCGCGATGCCGGGGCTCGCCTCGGCCCAGGCCCCGGCATCCAAGGCGTCCGAGGCCAAGGCGCCTGAGGCCAAGGCGTCCGAGGCGAAGGCGGCGGAGACGCCGGCCCCAGCGCCGATCGCGCCCGACACGGTGGTGGCCAAGGTCAACGGCCAGCCGATCACCGGCGGCGACCTCGCCGTCGCCTCGGACGACCCGGCGCTCTCGCTGCCCGGCGTGGACGAGGCGCAGAAGCAGGGGCTGCTGGTCGACTACCTCGTGGACCTGAAGGTCGGCGCCCAGGCCGCCGAGGCCGCCAAGGTCGCCGACACGGCGGACTTCAAGCGCAAGCTCGCCTATTTCCGCGACAAGCTCCTGCTCGACGAGTACCTCGAGCGCGAGGCCAAGAAGGCCGCGACGCCCGAGGCGGCGCGCGCGGTCTACGACCAGAGCGTCAAGCTGATGAAGCCCGAGGAGGAGGTGCACGCCCGCCACATCCTCGTCGACAACGAGGCCGAGGCGAAGAAGATCGCCGCGCGGATCAAGGGCGGCGAGGATTTCGGCAAGGTCGCGGCCGAGGCCTCGAAGGATCCGGGCTCGAAGACGGAAGGGGGCGACCTCGGCTGGTTCACCAAGGAGCGCATGGTGAAGGAATTCGCCGACGCCGCCTTCAAGCTGCCGGTCGGCCAGGTCTCTGACCCGATCAAGACCCAGTTCGGCTGGCACGTCATCAAGGTCGAGGAGAAGCGCGTGAAGCCGCTGCCGACCTTCGACGAGTTGAAGGAGCAGATCGACCAGCACCTGATCCGCAAGGCGCAGCAGGACCTGATCCTGAAGCTGCGCCAGGACGCGAAGATCGAGCGGACCAGCGCGGCCCCGCCCTCGCCGAGCGAGGCGAAGCCCGAGGCCGCGGAGCCGAAGAAGCCGTAAGGGAGGAGCGAGGGCGGGGCCGCGCTCCCGGGTTCCCAGAAGCCACATCGTCGTCCCGGGGCCGCGCCAGCGGAACCCGGGATCCATGGACACCGGGCGCCTCGTCCTGCCGCTCCGGCATGCGTGGATCTCGGGTTCGCCAGCGGCGCCCCGGAAGCATGGAGAGACCGTCGGGAGACGGCGCGCCACGCTATCGGGCCGTCGCGGCCGTCGTGGCCCGCATGTCCTCCGCCACGCGGGAAAACCGCGCCCTGCGCCCCGCCTCCGGTTCCACGCGCCGCGTTTTGCCTCTAGCTAGGGGCCCCGGGCCGCGCCGGTGGGCGGGCGAGCGACAAGGATCGGCGGATTTGGATCTCTATCCTGCCACCTCCCACGCGGCGGGCGACCGGCTGGACCCCGTCGCGATCATCGACATCGGCTCGAACTCGGTCCGCCTCGTCGCCTACGATCGGCTCGGCCGCGCGCCGACCCCGATCTACAACGAGAAGGTCCTGTGCGGCCTGGGCCGCAACGTGCTCACCACCGGCCGGCTCAACGAGGAGGCGGTGCGGCGGGCGCTCTCCGCGCTCGCCCGCTTCCGGGTACTCTGCGACACGATGGGGGTGAGGCGCCTGCACGTGCTGGCCACAGCCGCCGCGCGCGACGCCGAGAACGGACCCGACTTCCTGGAGGCGGCGCGGAACGCCTGCGGCGCCGAGATCCAGCTCCTGTCCGGCCGGCGCGAGGCCGAGTTGTCGGCGCTCGGCGTGATCTCGGGCTTCAACGCGCCGGACGGCGTGGTTGGCGACCTCGGCGGCGGCTCGCTCGAACTCGTGGATGTGCGCGGGGCCGTGGTGGGGCAGGGGGTGACGATGCCGCTCGGCGGCCTCGCCCTGCAGGACCTCTCGGGCGGCTCGCTCAAGAAGGCGGCCAAGCTCGTGCGCGAGCACATGCGCAAGGCCGCCCCGCAGCTCGAGACGCTCAAGGGCCGGACCTTCTACGCGGTCGGCGGCACGTGGCGGGCGCTCGCCCGCCTGCACATGGCCGCGCGCCAGTACCCGCTCCACGTCATGCACGGCTACACGGTCGAGCCCTCGGACGAGCTGAGCTTCCTGCAGGTGGTCGAGCAGTCGGACGCCGCCCAGCTTCAGGACGTCGAGGCGATCTCGGAGGCGCGCCGACCGCTGCTCGCCTACGGCGCCGTCGTGCTGGAGGAGATCATCCGGGTCGGCCGCCCGCGCGAGATCGCGATCTCGGCCACCGGCGTGCGCGAGGGCCTGCTCTACGAGCAGCTCGACCGCGACGGGCGGGCCGCGGACGCGCTCCTGGCCGCGGCGGCCGAGCTGAACGCGCTGCGCGCCCGCTCGCCCGCCCACGCCGAGGACCTGATCGCCTGGACCGACCGCTTCGTGGAGAGCCTGGACGGACCCGAGACGCTCGACGAGCGCCGCCTGCGCCACGCCGCCTGCCTGCTCTCCGACCTCGCCTGGCGGGCCCATCCCGACTACCGGGGCGAGCAGAGCATCGCGCTGATCCAGAACGGCGCCTTCACGGGCATCGACCATCCGGGCCGGGCCTATCTGGCGCTGGCGGTCGCCCTGCGGCACGAGGGCGTGGCGCCCGAGAAGGCGAGCCCGGTCCTGCGGGCGCTCGCCGGCCCGCGCCTGTTCGAGCGGGCGCGGCTGCTGGGCGCCCTGCTGCGGGTGGCCTTCCCGATCTCGGCGGCGATGGGCGGGGTGCTCGAGCGGGCGCCGCTCACCGCGACGGACAGGACCGTGACCCTTCGCCTGCCCGCGTCGGCCAGGTCGCTCGGCAACGACCGGCTGCTCAACCGCGTGCGCGGCCTCGGCCGGCTGATCGGGCGGGACGGGAAGATCGAGATGGAGGGGTAGCGGGCTCGGTGCGCGGAGGGTGCGGGGGCATCGTGCCGGCTCGGATCCGCGCTGAGTTCCTCGTCCGCGCGGCCCATCGCACACGACGACGCGCCGACATCCGCCACACCCTCCCCCGCAGGGGGAGGGCGGCGCGTTCAGCCGACCGAGCCCTGACCGGCGAGGCTGGCAGCCCGCACCGGACAGACCCCGCGCCCCATCCGGGATGGAGCGCTCGGCAAACGCCTCACTCCGCCTGCAGGCCCGCGCCGGTCTCCGCCGCGTCGCGCCCCGCATCGACCGCGCCGCCCTGCGCCTCGACCACCGCCGCCACCGTGACGTTGACGATGCCGCGCGCCGTCACGGACGGCGTGAGGATGTGGGCGGGCTTGGCCGGACCGATCAGCAGGGGCCCCACGGGAAGGGCGTCGGCCAGCACCTTGGCGAACTGGAAGGCGATGTTGGCCGCGTCCAAGTTCGGGAAGATCAGCACGTTGGCAGACCCCTTGAGGCGCGAGCCCGGCAGGACGCGGTCGCGGATCAACTCGGAGAGGGCCGAGTCGGCCTGCATCTCGCCGTCGACCTGAAGGGTCGGCGCCCGCTCCTGCAGCATCTCCAGGGCGCTGCGCATCTTCCGCGCCGAGGTCGAGTCGGACTGGCCGAAATCCGAGTGGCTGAGCAGCGCGATCTTCGGGGTCTGGCCGAAGCGGCTGACGTGGTTGGCGCAGGCCATCGCCATCTCGGCGATCTCCTCGGCGGCGGGGTCCGGCCGGACATGGGTGTCGGCCAGGAAGAAGGCGCCCTTCTTGGTGACGATGAGGCTCATCGCGGCGCATTGCGTGAGGCCGGGCTTCAGCCCGATCACGTCGCGGATGATGCGCAGGCGCGTCTCGAAACGGCCCTCCAGGCCGCAGATCAGCGCGTCGGCCTCGCCGCGGCGCACCGCGATCGCGCCGATCACCGTGGTGTTGGTGCGCACCAGCGTGCGGGCGGCCTCGGGCGTGATGCCGCGCCGGCCCGCGACCTCGAGGTAGGTCTGCACGTAGGCGCGGTAGCGCGGATCGTCCTCGGGATCGATCAGCTCGAAGTCGCGGCCCTCCTGCAGCGAGAGGCCGAAGCGCTTGAGCCGGGTCTCGACCACCCGCGGGCGCCCGACCAGGATCGGCTTGGCCACCCCGTCCTCGACGATGGCCTGCACCGCGCGCAGCACGCGCTCGTCCTCGCCCTCGGCGTAGATGACGCGCTTCGGAGCCTCCTTGGCCTTCGAGAAGAGCGGCTTCATGATGAAGCCGGAGCGGTGCACGAAGCGGTCGAGGGACTCGGCGTAGGCCTCGATGTCGGCCACGGGCCGCCCGGCCACGCCCGAATCCATCGCCGCCTTGGCGACGGCGGGGGCGATGCGCAGGATCAGGCGCGGATCGAACGGGCTCGGGATCAGCGAGCGGGGGCCGAAGGGCCGGGCCTCGCCGCCATAGGCGCGGGCGACGACGTCGGAGGGCGTCTCGCGAGCGAGCGCGGCGATCGCCTTCACGGCGGCGATCTTCATCTCCTCGTTGATCTTGTGGGCGCCCACATCGAGCGCGCCCCGGAAGATGTAGGGGAAGCAGAGGACGTTGTTGACCTGGTTCGGGAAGTCCGAGCGCCCGGTGCAGATCATCGCGTCGGGCCGCGCCTTCTCGGCGAGATCCGGCATGATCTCCGGGTAGGGGTTGGCGAGCGCCATGATCAGCGGCTTCTCGGCCATCTTCTCGAGGTACTCGGGCTTGAGCACCCCGCCCGCCGAGAGGCCGATGAAGACGTCGGCGCCGGGGATGACGTCGGCCAGCGTGCGGGCCTCGGTCTCCTTGGCGTAGATGTCCTTCCAGCGGTCCATCAGCTCGGTGCGGCCGGCATAGACCACGCCCTTGATGTCGGTCACCGTGATGTTCTCGACCCGGGCGCCGAGCGAGACCAGCAGGTTGAGGCAGGCAAGCGCCGCCGCGCCCGCGCCCGAGGTGACGATCTTGGCGTTCTCCAGGCTCTTGCCGGCGAGCTCCAGGGCGTTGAGCACCGCCGCCGCCACGATGATCGCGGTGCCGTGCTGGTCGTCGTGGAAGACCGGGATGTTCATCCGGGCCCGGCAGCGCTCCTCGACCTCGAAGCACTCGGGCGCCTTGATGTCCTCCAGGTTGATGCCGCCGAAGGTCGGCTCCAGCGCGCAGACGACGTCGACGAGCTTGTCGACGTCGAGCTGGTCGACCTCGATGTCGAACACGTCGATGCCGGCGAACTTCTTGAACAGGACCGCCTTGCCCTCCATCACGGGCTTGGAGGCGAGCGGACCGATATTGCCGAGGCCGAGCACGGCGGTGCCGTTCGACAGCACGGCGACGAGGTTCTGGCGGATCGTGAGGGTGGCGGCCTCCTGCGGGTCCTCGTGGATCGCCATGCAGGCGGCGGCCACGCCCGGCGAATAGGCCAGCGCGAGGTCGCGCTGGTTGCCGAGCGGCTTCGTCGCCTGGATCTCCAGCTTTCCGGGCTTGGGCAGGCGATGGTAGACGAGCGCCCCGGACTTCAGGTCCTCGGACATATTGTCGGCCATGGCCCTCTCTCCCGCTCGCTCTCAGCCCATGCGCGCACACCGCGGCGGCGCCCGTTGAAGGCCCTGTTGCACCGCCTGCGCAGTGGGCGCAACCCGAACAACGAGACACGAATCCACCTCGCGAAACTGGTTCGCCGGCACGGGTTCTCCATCGGCGCCTATTCCTACGGTCGGCCGAAGGTGCGCTTCCCCGAATCCGGCCGGCGCCTGACGATCGGCCGCTATTGTTCCATCGCCGACAAGGTCGAGATCCTGCTGGGCGGCGGGCACCGGCTCGACTGGGCGACGACCTATCCGTTCGCCGCGATGGAGGGACTGTTCCCCGACGCCGAGGCACCGGAGGATTACCACGTGGCCCGCGGCGACGTGACGATCGGGCACGACGTCTGGCTCGGCTCCGGCTGCCTGATCCTGCCGGGCGTCACGATCGGCCACGGGGCGGTGGTGGCCGCCCGGGCCGTGGTGACCCGCGACGTGCCGCCCTACGCGGTGGCCGCCGGCAACCCGGCCCGCGCGGTGCGCACCCGCTTCGAGGCCGACACCGTCGCGGCGCTGCTCGAGGCGGCCTGGTGGGACCTGCCGCACGCCACGGTGAGCCGGCTCGTGCCCCTCCTCAGCAGCGACCGCATCGACGACCTGCTGGCGGCGCTCGCCGTTGCGCGCCGGCCCTGAATCGCCTACCCGCGAGGCTCGGTTCTCAGCAGACGTACAGACCCATGTCCGAAACGCCCCCCGACCGCCTCGCCGCCAACCCGAACAGCCCGTACTACGACGAGAAGCTGCTGGAGCGCGGCGTCGGCGTGCGCTTCAAGGGCGTCGAGAAGACCAACGTCGAGGAGTACTGCGTCAGCGAGGGCTGGGTGCGGCTCTCGGCCGGCAAGACGCTCGACCGCGCCGGCAACCCGATGACGGTGAAGCTCAAGGGTCCGGTCGAGCCCTATTTTCGCGATGCGGCCTCCGAGGGGACCGCCGAGGCCTGAGCCGCAGCGCGCCTGAGCCCGCCCGCGTAGTCGCGGAGCGCCGCCGCGACCATCGCGGCGACCTGGCCCTCCGTCCGGGGCTCCCGCACCACGAGGCTCGCCAGCACCTCCGGATGCCCGCGCCGCTGCTTCGGCGTGCGGGCGTGGTTCGAGAGGCGCAGGCGCCAGGGGCCGTCGCCGTGCGCGAGGTAGAGGCTGTCGCCGCGCTCGTTGCGGGCGACCTCGCGGAAACCGTGCTCGGCGAGGAGGCGCGCCGCACGGGCGAGGGCGGCCAGCGGGGGCAGCGGAGCGGCGGGGGAGGGTGGTAGGGAGCAGCTCATACGATCATGTCCGACAGCTGTTCCGTCAGCGGCCGTTCATCGCCGCGAAAGCTCGCGATCATCGCCGACAGGAAGGTCGGAGGATCAAGCCGCGCGAGATCCAGCGGGTGCCCGGCCTGACCCGCCAGGAGCGCCATGAATGCGAGTTGTGCACGTCCATTGCCGTCGCGGAAGGCGTGGACCGCGTTCAACTCGGCCAGAAGATGGGCCGCGCCAGCGATAAACCCTATCCGATCCAGTCCGCGCAGGTTGCCGGCCTGCCGGAGACCACTGAAGATCCGCTTCAATTCGGCGTCGATATGCTCAGGGTAGCAGAAGACGCTGCCGCCCTTTCCGATGCGCACGGTGCGCGAACGGCCTGCCCAGGCATAGACGTCTTGGAAGATGTGCCGGTGGACGGCGCGAAAGTGGCGCTCGCCCCAGCGCCCGGCTGGCATCGGCTCAAGGAAGCGGTTGGCGGTCGCAACAGCCTCGAACCGGTCCAGCGCCACCTGATCGTTCAGGCCGGGACGGTTCCTGAGGACCGTCGAACCCGGATAGCAGTACGGATCGACGGCGACCGCATACATCCCGTCAGGTCGATCCGCGGCCGTACTTGTCCGCAATGGAAGACGCGCGCTGCTCCGGCGAGAGACCGCGGCGCTCCAGGGAGGCAAGGTCTCGCCGCATCTCGTCCGTGAGGTGAATGCCCTCAACGGCGCTGATCTTCTCGAACACGGCGAGGCCCAGCACGAGGCCGCTCTTCCGTTTGCCCGTTCCGGTCCGGACGGGCTTGGCATCGCGATCGTCACGCATGGTTCAATCCTATCGCGGGCTGGGCCGCATGTCAGCGCAAACCCTCGCGCCGCAACGCACTTCGCCCCCGCAGCGCCGCAAGCGCGCCCGCCGCCGCGCCGCCGTAGCGCTCCCAGCCGGCCCGGCGCAGGACCAGGAGCGAGAGGAGGGCCTTCAGGCCATTCGTCAGCAGCGTGCTCCGGCTCGGATCCGGCAGGCCGTACTTGCGGGCGACGTAGGCCCGCGACCACGCGATGTGCCAGCGGGCCCGAAAAACCCGGCCGCGCTCGGGCGCCGAGGAGCGCCCGCGGCCGTGCAGCGCCTCCGCCCCGTGGACGTGGACGAGCGCGCGGCCCGTATCGGCCATCCGGCGGCAGAGGTCGTCGTCCTCGTAGAACAGGAAGATCGCCTCGTCGAAGCCACCGAGGTCGAGGAACAGGGCGCGCTCCACCATCAGGCAGGCACCCGACAGGAAGGGCGCGCAGGCATCGCCCTCCGGCGGGTCGCGGCGGCCCTGCGGGTTCTGCAGGTAGGGCGCCAGGAAGGACTGTGCCTGGAAGAAGAAGCGTCCGTCCGGCTCCACGATGCGCGGCGCGTAGAGCCCGGCATCCGGGTAGGCTTGCGCGCCCGCGCGGAGCGCCGCCACGGCGCCCGGCCGGAGGATCAGGTCGGGGTTGACGATGAGGACACGGGCCGCGTCCGCCGCGCGGACGCCGATGTTGTTGGCCCGGCCGTAGCCCTCGTTGCGGGGGTTGCGGATGACGCGGGCGCCGAGCCGCTCGGCGAGATCGGCCGAGCCGTCGCGGCTGGCATTGTCCACCACGAGTGCCGGCACGCCCTCGGCGTGGAGCGCCGCGAGGCAGTCGGGCAGGGCGTGGGCGCTGTCGTGGGCGACGACGATGGCGACGAGGTCTTGCACAGGAACCACCGCGTCTCCCTCCCCCGCAGAGGGGGGAGGGTTGGCGTTGCGCCTACTTCTTCTCCGGCAGGTTCAGCCGGATGTGCAGCTCGCGCAGCTGCTTCGGCGTCGCCTCGGAGGGGGCGCTCATCATCAGGTCCTCGGCGCGCTGGTTCATCGGGAACAGCACCACCTCGCGGATGTTCGGCTCGTTGCAGAGCAGCATCACGATGCGGTCCACACCCGGCGCGATGCCGCCGTGCGGCGGGGCGCCGAGGCGCAGCGCGTTCAGCATGCCGCCGAACTTCGCCTCCAGCACATCCCGACCGTAGCCCGCGAGCCCGAAGGCCTTCTCCATGATCTCCGGCTTGTGGTTCCGGATCGCGCCGGACGACAGCTCGATGCCGTTGCAGACGATGTCGTACTGGAAGGCCTTGATGCCGAGGATCGTCTCCGCATCCGCCTCGCCGAGCTTCAGGAAGGCCTCGTGGTCGAAGTTCGGCATCGAGAACGGGTTGTGCGAGAAGTCGATCTTCTTCTCGTCCTCGTTCCACTCGAACATCGGGAAGTCGGTGATCCAGCAGAAGGCGTACTGGTCCTTGTCGCAGAGGCCGAGATCGTCGCCGATGCGGATGCGGGCCTTGCCGGCGAGCCCGGCCGCCTTCGCCTCGGGGCCGGCCGCGAAGAACACCGCGTCGCCGGCCTTGGCGCCGGCCTTCTCGGCGATGCGGGCCTGGATCTCGGCCGGGATGAACTTGGCGATGGGCCCGCGGCCGGTGAGCGTGCCGCCCTCGTCCTCGAACACGATGTAGCCGAGGCCGGGCGCGCCCTCGGAACGGGCCCAGTCGTTCAGCTTGTCGAAGAAGGAGCGGGGCTGGGTGGCCGCGCCGGTCGCCGGGATGGCGCGCACCACGCCGCCCGACGCGATCACGCCCTTGAACGCCTTGAACGCGACCGCCTCCTCGGCGAACTCGTCGGTGACGTCGGCGATGATCAGGGGGTTGCGCAGGTCCGGCTTGTCGACGCCGTACTTCAGCATGGCGTCCGCGTAGGTGATGCGCGGGAACACGTCGGTGACGCGACGCCCTTCCGCGAACTCCTCGAACACGCCGCGCAGGACCGGCTCGACGGACTGGAACACGTCCTCCTGCGTGACGAAGCTCATCTCGATGTCGAGCTGGTAGAACTCGCCCGGGGAGCGGTCGGCGCGCGCGTCCTCGTCGCGGAAGCACGGCGCGATCTGGAAGTAGCGGTCGAAGCCCGCGATCATCGTGAGCTGCTTGAACTGCTGCGGGGCCTGCGGCAGCGCGTAGAACTTGCCCGGGTGCAGGCGCGACGGCACGAGGAAGTCGCGCGCGCCCTCGGGCGACGACGCGGTCAGGATCGGCGTCTGGAACTCGAAGAAGCCGCCGTCGCGCATGCGGCGGCGGAGCGCGTCGATGATCGCGCCGCGCTTCATGATGTTGGCGTGCAGCTTCTCGCGGCGCAGATCGAGGAAGCGGTAGCGCAGCCGCGTCTCCTCCGGGTACTCGACGTCGCCGAAGACCGGCATCGGCAGCTCGGCGGCCGCGCCCAGCACCTCGAGGTCGTCGATGTAGACCTCGACCGCGCCGGTCGGCAGCTCGGCGTTCTCGGTGCCTGCGGGGCGGGTGCGGACACGGCCGTCGATGCGGATGACCCACTCGGAGCGCACCGCTTCCGCCGCCTTGAAGGCCTTGGAATCGGAATCCACCACGCACTGCGTCAGGCCGTAATGGTCGCGCAGGTCGATGAACAGCACGCCGCCATGGTCGCGCACGCGGTGGCACCAGCCGGAGAGGCGGACGGTGCCGCCGACGTCGGACGGGCGGAGCGCCCCGCAGGTGTGGGTACGGTAACGGTGCATGGCAGGCTCTCGGGAACGAGGCCGGCACCATTCACGGGAGGCTCACCAAGTCAAGCGCGCGCGGCGTTTCCGGGGCCCGGAGACTACCGGAATCGGCGGGCGATCCCCATATGATCTCCATGAACGCGCACGTGTTTTCCGATTTTTCGGCGGCCCGGCCCGAGGCCGCCGCGCCGGCCTCCCCGGCCTGGCATCTCCTGCCGCTCGATGGCCGGTTCGAGCTGGTCTACGAGGACGGGCAGGGGGTGTGGAGCCGCCGCACGGTCGCGGCGCGCGAGCTGAAGCTCGGGCCCGGCCGCACGCTGCTCGGCGGCATCGATCCGGGCCGCGGCGGCTACCGCGGGTTCCGGGTCGATCGCATCCGCCGCCTCACCGACACCGCGACGGGCGAGCGGCTGGAGGGCGGCATCCTCGACTGGCTGATGGCCCGCGCCGAGGCGCAGCGGCGGGAGCAGGCCAGGCACCACCGCCGGCGGACGCGCGAGCAGACCCGTGCCCGCCGCGAGGCCGCGCTGGAACGCCTCGCCTGAGCCTCCGTACTCCGCCGGCTGGGGAGGGCCGGTTAGCGCCGCTCCCCAAGCCCGAAAACCTCCGGTATAGCCGTGGGATGGACCTGATCAGCACCACGGCGGCCCTCGAAGACGCCTGCACCCGGCTCGCCGCACAGCCCTTCGTGACCGTCGACACGGAGTTCATGCGCGAGACGACCTACTACCCCAAGCTCTGCCTGATCCAGATGGCGGGGCCGGACGGGACGGGCGTGCTGGTCGATCCGCTCGCCAAGGGCATTGACCTGCAACCCTTCATCGACCTGATGGCCGACGAGGGCGTGGTGAAGGTGTTCCACTCCGCCCGCCAGGATCTCGAGATCATCTGGCTGATGGGCGAGGTCCTGCCGCACCCGTTCTTCGACACGCAGGTCGCCGCGATGGTCTGCGGCTACGGCGACTCGGTCTCCTACGAGCAGCTCGTCAACGACGTGGCCAAGGCCAAGATCGACAAGTCCTCCCGCTTCACCGACTGGTCGCGCCGCCCGCTCTCCGACGCCCAGCTCGCCTACGCGCTCTCGGACGTGACGCACCTCGTCAAGGTCTACGAGAAGCTCGCGGGCGAGTTGCTGCGCACCGACCGCGGCGCCTGGCTCGACGAGGAGATGGGCGTGCTGATCTCGCCCGAGACCTACCGGGCCGACCCGGCGCTGGCGTGGCGCCGGCTCTCCGGCCGGATGCGCAAGCCCCGCGAGATCGCGGTGCTGATGGAGGTGGCGGCCTGGCGCGAGCGGGAGGCGCAGGCGCGCAACGTCCCGCGCGGGCGCATCCTCAAGGACGAGGCGGTGATCGACATCGCCACCGCGGGTCCCCGCAGCGTCGAGGCGCTCGGGCGCCTGCGCACGATCCCGGCGGGCTTCGAGCGCTCGCGCACCGGCACCGAGATCCTGGCGGCGGTCGAGCAGGGCTTCGCGCGCGACCTCTCCGAGATCCAGCTCCCCGAGCGGGCGCGCCGAAGCGGCGGCGGCAACGGGGCCCTGGTCGAGCTCCTGAAGGTGCTCCTGAAGGCGGTGAGCGAGAACGAGGGCGTCGCGCCCAAGATCATCGCGACGGTGGACGACCTCGAGGCCGTGGCCGACGACGACGAGGCGCCGATCCCGCTGCTCCAGGGCTGGCGCCGCGCCCTGTTCGGCGAGAAGGCGCTGGCGCTCAGGCACGGCCGCCTCGCGCTCTCGGCCGAGGGCGGACGCATCGTGGTCCGCGCGCTCGATTAGGACAGGAGCGCCCGCTCTGTAGCGGGGGATGGCGTGACAGCGGGCAGCCACGGGATTAAATGGCAACGGGATTGCCGCTTCATCCCGCCCTCCCGCGTCGCGTCCCATGGCCGAACCGAACGAAGTCCTGAAGACGCTGACGGGGCTCGGCCATGTCTCCGCGGAGGGCTGCGTTCCGGTGCGCGTGCGCTACCGGCTGCTGTTCGAGCGGCGCGGGGACGAGCTCATCGCCCACGGAACACTCAAGGGCCGCCATGCCGGCCTGCGCCCGATCTGGCTGGAGCCCGACGCGCAGCTGCGCCTGCGCAACGGAAGGCGGCTCGCCATCGCGGTGACCGACCTCGTCGGCGACGAGGCGGAGTTCGAGAGCACCGGCCCGGTCGGCGAGCTGTAGCCCCGGCCTCAAGCGAGCCCGCCCATCCGGCGGACCAGCGCCCATTCCGCCTCGGTCACCGGCTGCACCGACAGGCGCGAATTGTTGACCAGCACCATGTCCTTCAGGGCGCTCTCGGCCTTGATGGCGTCGAGCGTCACCGGGCGTGGCAGCGCCTCGACCGCGCGCACGTCGACCATGCCGAAGCGGCCGGTCTCGTCGGTGTGATCCGGGTAGTAGGGCCGGATCACCTCCACGATGCCAACCACCGCCTTGCCCTCGTTCGAGTGGTAGAAGAAGCCCTGCTCGCCGACCTGCATCGCCATGAGCTGCTTCTTGGCGAGGTGGTTGCGCACCCCGTTCCAGAAGGTGCCGGCCGCGCCCGCCGCGACCTGCTGGTCCCACGACCAGGTCGAGGGCTCGGATTTGAACAGCCAGCGCGCCATCGTGTGCCTTCCCCGCCGGCCTCCTGCGGCCGCGCGGAGGATCCCTTAGGCCGGGCAGCGCCCGCGCGCATCACCCGTGCCCCATCTTCCCGCTGGGTCCCGCGCGGTTTGGTTGCTAGGGAGGCGCGGTCCCCATCGCCGGTCCGCCATGAAGAGCCTCGAGATCCCACCGGGCGTCGCCCCCGCCATCATCCTCGTCGAGCCGCAGCTCGCCGAGAACATCGGCATGACGGCCCGCGCCATGGCGAATTTCGGTCTCACGGAACTGCGCCTCGTCAATCCGAAGAACGGCTGGCCCAAGAAGGGCGTGCGCGAGGCGGCCTCGGGCGCGACGCACGTCCTCGACGCCGCGACCGTCCACGCCAGCGTCCCGGAAGCGATCGCCGACCTCCACCACGTGCTCGCCACCACGGCGCGCGAGCGCGGGCAGATGAAGCGCGTCTACGGTCCCGAGGAGGCGATGGAGGCGGTCTGCGCCCGCGCGGGCCAGCGCGTCGGCGTGCTGTTCGGGCGCGAGCGCGTCGGGCTCACCAACGATGAGGTCTCGTACGCCGACGCGATCGTGACCTTTCCGGTCTCGCCGGACTTCCCCTCGCTCAACCTCGCGCAGGGGGTGCTGCTGACGGCCTATGCGTGGCGGCGCGCCAGCGGCCGGGCGCGTCTCCCCTTCTCGGGCGAGATGCTCTCGCCCCCCGCGACGCGGGAGGCCCTGCTCTCGCTGTTCGGCAGCCTGGAGGCGGCGCTCGACGGCGCCGGCTTCTACCCGCCCGAGAAGCGCGAGATCATCGCCCGCAACATGCGCGACATGCTCCACCGCATGGCGATGACCGAGCAGGACGTGCGCACGGTTCGCGGAGCGCTGAAGGCCCTGACGCGAGGCCGCGGGGAAGGTTAGGCCCCCGGGGAGGAGACTCCCTGCCTACGGCTTGCCCGGCTCCAGCAGCCGGTTGTCGTTCTCGTCGAGCAGCGGCACGTCGAACTCCCGCAGCACGCGCTCGATGTCGTCGCGGCGCTTGCGCAGGATCGTGTTGAGCTGGCGCTTCCAGTCGTCCTCGCCGAGCCGCACGCCCATGCCGATCCGGTAGGTCATGGCTGGGCGGTCGGGCTCCTTGAGGAGGGGCACCACGTCGAGGGGCTTGCCCGTGCGCGCCGCCGCCTGCTTGGCGAGCCAGCCCGCGGCCGGACCCCAGATCACCGCGGCGTCGATCGCGCCATCGGCGAGGTCGGAGATCACCTCGGCCGAGACCGTCTGGTGCGGGCGGGCGGGGTCGAGCTGGTAGGGCGCGTAGGCCTTCATCCCGGAGATCAGGCCGAGATCGCCCATCCGGTTGACCGGCGGCGTGCCGGCGATCACGCCGATGCGCTTGCCCTTGAGGCGGGCATCGTCGAGCCCGGTCACGTCGGTGAACTCGCCGCGGCGCGTCACCAGCGTGTAGGCGGAGCGGTAGTAGGGATTGGTGCTCTGGACGAGCTCGCTGCCGAACGCGGAGCCGATGATGAGGTCGCACAGGCCGGTGCCCAGCGTGTTGCGCACGAAGCCCGGCCCCTGCGTCAGCCAGTAGTACCGGACCTTGACCTTCAGTTCGTCCGCGACGATCGCCGCGATCCGGTTCTCGAACCCGTCCTCCTTGCGCTGGGAGAACGGCATGTTGCCCGGGTCGCCGCAAACGCGCAGCGTGTCGGTGGTGACGAGGTCGGGCAGGTGCTGCGCCGGAGCCTCGCGCGCTCCTGCCAGAAGCAGGAGCGCGCAGGCGGCAGCCGTGGCGGTCGCGCGGGGCGTCATCAGCCGCCCAGGCACTCCTTCTCGGCCTTCTTGGCGGCCTCGGGCTTGTCCTCCTTGTCGCTCGGACGGACGCGGCCCATGGCGCCCGCGGCGCGCGCCTTCAGGTAGACGTAGAGGTCGTCGGCGTAGCACATGACGTTCTTGTTGTCGCCGAAGGCCGGCATCACGCTCTCGCCGCCGCCCGCGGTGTGGTTCTGGCGGCCGCCGGCGATGATGCCGATGAACTCCTCGTAGGAGAGGCGCTTCAGCGAATCCTTGAGGGCGGGCGCGTAGGTCGAGCCCATGCCGTCCGGGCCGTGGCAGACGTGGCACTCGGCGTGATAGCGGCGGTAGCCCGAATAGGCGTACCAGTCGAACTTCTTGCCCTCGTTGGTGACGTGGAAGGTCGGGTGACCTTCGGCGTCGAAGTACTTGCCGTCCTCGACCTTCACGGCCGCGTCGCGCTTGAGGAGCTTCTCGTCCTGCTCGGCGGTCTTGTCGTTCGGGTTGAGCGAGTTGGCGAGGGCGGGATCGGCAGGCTTGGCATCCTCAGCATGTACGGCAACCACGTTGACGGTTGCTAGGGCGAGGGCAGCCACGAGCGGCCGCGTGACGAACGTGCTGAGGTGGTTCAACGGATGTTTCTCCCTGGACCTTTGGCCGTGCCATTCCACCGTTCGGGGCCGGCCTTCTTGAGGAACAGTCTAATCATAAGAGTACCGGCGCGGAAGCCCGCGCCGGTACCCATTCACCCCTGAGACCCGCGACCGATTAGTTCGGCAGCGCGAACACGGTCAGCTGACCGCCGAGGTTGGTGTAGTTCGACAGGGCCGCGTAGCCGCCGACCGCGCCGAGACCGGCATTCGGGTCGGTCAGGCCGGCCGCGAGGCCGATGCCGGCCCAGCCGCCGACGCCCGAGAGGACGCCCACGTACTGCTTGCCCTTGTGCTGGTAGGTCATCACGTTGCCGATGATGCCCGACGGGGTCTTGAACTTGTACAGCTCCTTGCCCGTCTTCGAGTCGACCGCCTTCAGGTAGCCCTCGAGGGTACCGTAGAAGACCACGTCGCCGGCGGTGGCAAGAGCGCCCGACCACACCGAGAACTGCTCGGCGTTCGACCACTTGATCTTACCGTTGACGCCGTCCCAGGCGATGAAGTTACCCATGCCGCCGTGCGAGCCGGGGGCGGGGTACATCGACAGGGTCGCACCGACGTAGGGCTGGCCCGGGGTGTAGCTCACCCGGAACGGCTCGTAGTCCATGCAGACGTGGTTGGTGGGCACGTAGAACAGGTTGGTCTTGGGCGAGTAGGCCGCCGGCTGCTGGTCCTTGGTGCCGAGCGCCGCCGGGCAGATGCCCTTCGAGTTCACGTCCTCGCCGTTCTGCTCGGTCGAGTACTTCGACACGACCAGCGGACGGCCGTAGGTCTTCGAACCCTTGTCCATGTCGACCTTGGTGGCCCAGTTCACCACCGGATCGAACTTCTCGGCGACGAGGAGCTCGCCGGTCGCGCGGTCCAGGGTGTAGCCGAAGCCGTTGCGGTCGAAGTGGGTCAGCAGCGGACGATCCTTGCCGTCGACCTTCTGGTCGGTGAGGATCATCTCGTTGATGCCGTCGAAGTCCCACTCGTCGTGCGGGGTCATCTGGTAGACCCACTTGGTCATGCCGGTGTCCGGGTTACGCGCCCAGATCGTCATGGACCACTTGTTGTCGCCCGGACGCTGCTTCGGGTTCCAGGTCGAGGGGTTGCCCGAGCCGTAATAGACCAGGTCGAGCTTCGGGTCGTACGAGAACCAGCCCCAGGTGCAGCCGCCGCCGGTCTTCCACTGATCGCCTTCCCAGGTCTTCAGCGAGGAGTCCTTGCCGATCGGCTTGCCGAGCGAGGTGGTCTTCTCCGGGTCGACGAGCAGCTGATCGTCCGGACCCATCGAGTAGCCGCGCCACACCTTCTTGCCCGACTTCAGGTCGTAGGCGGTGACGTGGCACTGCACGCCGAACTCGCCGCCCGAGATGCCGACGATGACCTTGTCCTTGACCGGCAGGACGGTCGCGGTGTTGGTCTCGCCCTTCTTCGGGTCGCCGTTCACGACCGACCAGTTGACCTTGCCGGTCTTGGCGTCGAGCGACACGACCGTGGTGTCGGCCTGGTGCAGGATAATGGTGCCGTCGGCGTAGGCCAGACCACGGTTGACCGTGTCGCAGCACATCACCGGGATCACGGACGGATCCTGCTTGGGCTCGTACTTCCAGACGATCTTGGCCTCGTTGTCGAGGTCGAGCGCGTAGACGATGTTCGGGAAGGGGGTGTGGACGTACATCATGTTGCCGACGACGAGGGGCGAGCCCTCGTGGCCGCGCAGCACGCCGGTCGAGAAGGTCCAGGCGACCTGGAGGTTCTTCACGTTCGAGGCGTTGATCTGGTCGAGCTTGGAATAGCGCGTGTTGGCGTAGTCGACCGTCTGAAGCACCTGCTCCGCCGGGTTGGCGATGCCCTTCATGACGCTGTCATTGGCCAGGGCCGGGGCAGCGAACGCCGCGACGCCTGCACCGAGGGCGAGAAGATGAACCGCTCTCATGGATTCCTCCGACAAGTCTTTGAGGCCCTGGCCACGGGTGTTCAGCCCGCGACGGCGAGACCTGACCTGCTGTTTGCGACAGGGATACCATTACGCCTCGGTAGCGGGTCGCTCTCACGGTGCCGAACGAGCACCGAACCAGAGCCGGCCATCCCTTCGGCCAGCCCCTCGAAACCGAAGCTTGAACGAACTCTAAGAGAAATTTGAGCGCCGTCAATCCGTCTTGCCGCTTCTACCCGCGACAGGGCAGCGCAGATCCCCAGTCCAGCTCACGCCACGCCAAATGCTGCCACGCACAAACTCCTTGTGCATCGCAGCATAGAAACTCATCCGGCCGACGTTCCGCGCCCTGTTCTGGGCCTGTTCATGCGCATTACGCAAAACCACTCGCCGCGGCCGCGCCACGCATGCACCGGGAGCGGGCGGAACCGCTTTTGCAGCGCCGAACACTGTCCTGCCGCCGTTGCGGGGCGGGGCATTCTGCAAGGCTTCCGGGCTTCGATCGCGAGCCGGCACGAGAATGCCCGCGGATGCCGGATCCTCCCGAATCTCCACCCTCCTCGGGCCGGCGAATGCGCGTTCGAGCGCATCCGGCGGGTGTCCGGACGGGCCGGGCGACGACCGGGCGAGGATCAGGCCCGCTCAGGACCACTCAGGCCCGCTCAGGACCACTCAGGCCGCGCGCGCGGCCGGCACGGCCACCGCCGTGAGCGTGTCCATCACCCGGCTCGCCGGCAGGGTGACGATGACCTCTGTCCCCTCGCGCGGGCGGGACCTGAGGGTGAAGTTGCCTCCGTGCAGGTCCACGAGCCCCTTCACGATCGGCAGGCCGAGTCCCGACCCCTGCTCGGCGGTCTTGATCGCCATCGAGCCGCGGCCGAACGAGGACATCACGGTGTCGATCTCGTCCTCCGGGATGCCGGGCCCGCTGTCCTTGACCGCGACGTACTGTCCGCCGGAGCTGGTCCAGCCGACCTTGATGGTGATCTCGCCGCCCGGCGGCGTGAACTTCACGGCGTTCGACAGGAGGTTGAGCACGATCTGGCGCAGCGCCCGCTCGTCGGCCCAGATCCGCGGCAGCGAGGCGTCGATGAACTCGGCGAAGGCCTGGTTCTTGGCCTTGGCCTTCAGGCCCATCATGTGGCGGCACTCCTCGACCACGTGGGCGAGCTGCACCGCCTCCTCGTTCATCTCGTAGCGGCCCGCCTCGATGCGGGAGAGGTCGAGGATCTCGTTGATGAGGTTGAGGAGGTGCATCCCGCTGTCGTGGATGTCGGTGGAGTACTCCCGGTAGCTCGGGGCGGCGTGCGCGCCGAAGACCTCGTTCTTCATCACCTCCGAGAAGCCGAGGATCGCGTTGAGCGGCGTGCGCAGCTCGTGGCTCATCGTGGCGAGGAAGCGGGACTTGGCGAGGTTCGCCTCCTCGGCGCGCCGCCGCGCCTCGTCGGAATTGGCCTTGGCCTGCTCCAGCTCGCCGAACACCGCGTCCTTCTCCGCCCGCGACTGGAGCGCGCCCACCGTCGAGGTGTAGAGGCGGCGCGCGAGCCCGAGGAAGAAGATCTGCGAGCCGCAGGCCATCGCCACGAGGAGCAGCGCGTCGGTCTCGCGCGAGAAGGCGAGCAGCGCCAGCGCCCCGGCGATCAGCGGCGCGAGCGCGGCCACCGCCGCGGCGGGCACGGTGGCGGCGAGCATGGTGGCGACCGCCGAGGCGATGACGAGACCGAACAGGCCGAAGGTCCAGCCGCTGGTGGCCCCGAGCCCGACCATCGCCGCCCAGGCGAGGCTCTGCAGCGCCTCCCCGATGACGAAGCGGCGGCGCCAGCGCGGCAGCGCGATCGCCTGCGGGTCCGTCCGCAGGAAGCGCAGGCTCATCGCGGTGTTGAGCGTGACCAGCAGGATGACGCCGACGGCCCAGACCACCGGGATCAGCGGCCCGGTCCAGAAGCTCGCGGCGACCGCCAGCACGATGGCGAAGAGGCCGAGCGGGATCCCCGCGCCTGTGCGGTACTGGGCGTAGTGACGCAGGAGTTCGTAGTCGAAGGCGCGCTCGAGTCCGGTCTGCGAGGTGAGACGCTCGCGCGCCGAGCGCATGTCCCGGGCGATGCCCCGCCGCCGCGCCACCTCCTCCGTCGAGGGACCGCGCCCGCGCTGCACCATCTCGACGGTCAGGTCGGACATCGAACCCTTGAACGCTGCGCAGGAGAAGGCCGCGGCCCGTTCCCGGCCGCCTGCGCCAGAATGGGTCGGATGTGTTAAGAACGGCCTGCCGCGACCCCTCGGATTGTCCGCAACCCGCGCATCGGCGATTCACGCGGAGGTTGCGTGCTCCGGCGCACATGCATGGGATGCGGAGCGGATTAACGCTCACCCGGTTGTAGGGTCCGCGATCCAGGGGAGGGTTCGGATGGTCAAGCTCACCGTCAACGGCACGACGCACGAGGTCGAGGCCGATCCCGACATGCCGCTCCTCTGGGTGCTGCGCGACCGCCTCGACAAGACGGGCACCAAGTACGGCTGCGGCATCGCCCAGTGCGGCGCCTGCACGGTCCACCTCGACGGGCAGCCGGCCCGCGCCTGCCAGACCCGGATCGGGGACGTGGGCGACGCGCAGATCACCACGATCGAGGGCGTCTCGGGCCGCGTGGCCGAGGCGGTGCAGGGCGCGTGGCGCAAGCTCGACGTCGTGCAGTGCGGCTACTGCCAGTCGGGCCAGATCATGTCGGCGATCGGTCTGCTCGCCGGCAACCCGAAGCCGACCGACGCCGACATCGACGGCGCCATGGACGGCAACATCTGCCGCTGCGGCACCTACCAGCGCATCCGGGCGGCGATCCACGAAGCCGCCCGCTCCCTCGCCTGACGTCCTGACCGGAGCACCCCCATGCTGAAGATCCGTCAGCCGACGACCCAATCCTCGCCGCGCGCGAGCCGCCGCGGCTTCCTCACCGGCGCGGCGGCGGCCGCGGGCGCCATCGTGATCGGCTTCCGCCTCGATCTCGGCAAGGCGCGCGCCGCGGGCGCCGACCTTGCCGCCGTGAAGGCGCAGCCCAACGCCTTCGTGCGGATCGGGGCCGACGACACCGTGACGGTCATCGTCAAGCACCTCGACATGGGCCAGGGCAACACCACGGGCCTCGCCACGATCCTGGCCGACGAGCTCGACGCCGACTGGGCGACGGTCCGCACCGAGTTCGCGCCCGCCGACGCCGCGCTCTACAACAACCTGCTGATGGGCCCGATCCAGGGCACCGGCGGCTCGACCGCGGTGGCCAATTCCTGGATGCAGTTGCGCAAGGCGGGTGCCGCCGCCCGCGAGATGCTGGTGGCCGCCGCCGCCTTCGCCTGGAAGGTGCCGGTGGCCGAGATCACCGTCGAGAACGGCACGGTGCGCCACGCGGGCTCGAACCGGGAGGCCCGCTTCGGGGAACTCGCGGCGTCCGCCGCCTCGCTGCCCGTGCCGCAGGAGCCGCGCCTGAAGGACCCGGGCCAGTGGCGGCTCATCGGCCAGCGCGTGCCGCGCCTCGACTCGAAGATGAAGACCGACGGCAGCGCGGTCTACGCCCTCGACACGCGCCGCCCCGGCCAGGTCACGGCGGTCGTCGCCCACCCGCCGCGCTTCGGCGCCACCGTGACGGGCTTCGACGACGCGGCCGCCCGCAAGGTCGCGGGCGTGATCGACGTGGTGGCGGTCCCGAGCGGCGTCGCGGTCATCGCCCGCGACACCTGGGCGGCGATGAAGGGCCGCGAGGCCCTGAAGGTCACCTGGGACGAGAGCGCGGCCGAGACCCGCTCCTCCGACGCGATCCTGGCCGCGTACCGCGAGACGGCCAAGCGCCCCGGCATCGTCGCCTCCGAGCGCGGAGACCCGGCCGCCGGCATCAAGGGCGCGGCCCAGGTCCTGGAGGCGGAGTTCAGCTTCCCCTACCTGGCGCATGCCGCGATGGAGCCCTTGAACGCCACGATCGAGCGGGCGCCGGACGGCACCTACGACATCTATGCGGGCTTGCAGTTCCAGACGATCGAGCAGGCGACCGCCGCCGCGATCCTCGGCGTCACCCCCGACAAGGTCCGGCTGCACACGCAGTGGGCCGGCGGCTCCTTCGGCCGGCGCGCCACGCCGTCCGCCGACTACATCGCGGAGGCCGCCCACATCCTGAAGGCCTGGGGCGCGAAGGCGCCCGTGCACCTCGTCTGGACCCGCGAGGACGACATGACGGGCGGCTACTACCGCCCGACCGTCTACCACAAGATCCGGGCAGGCCTCGACGCCAAGGGCGCGGTGACCGGCTGGCAGCACGTCATGGTCGGCAAGTCGATCATGATCGGCTCGCCGTTCGAGGCGATGCTGGTGAAGAACGGCGTCGACGGCACCACGGTCGAGGGCGCCTCCGACACGCCCTACGCCCTGCCGGCCTACCGCTTCGAGGTCCACAACGCCCGCGAGGGCGTGCCGGTGCTGTGGTGGCGCTCGGTCGGCCACACCCACACGGCGCACGCCATGGAGGTGATGATCGACGAGTTGGCCCACGCCGCCAAGGTCGATCCGGTGGCCTACCGCCTCTCGCTGCTGGCGAACGCGCCGCGCCTCGCGGGGGTGCTCAAGCTCGCGGCCGAGAAGGCGGGCTGGGGCGCGACGCAGGAGAGCGAGAAGGGCCGCGCCCTCGGCGTCGCCGTCCACGAATCCTTCGGCTCCTACGTGGCCATGGTGGCCGACGTCACCGCGGGCGCCGGCAGCATCAAGGTCAACCGGATCGTGGCGGCGGTCGATGTCGGCATCGCGGTCAACCCGGACATCGTGCGGGCGCAGGTCGAGGGCGCGGTCGGCTTCGCGCTCTCCTCGGTCCTGCGCAACCGCGTCACCCTGAAGGACGGCGTGGTGCAGGAACGGAACTTCGACGCCTACGAACCGACCCGGATGAGCGAGATGCCGGAGGTCGCGGTGCACATCGTGCCGAGCCAGGCGGCGCCGACCGGCATCGGCGAGCCGGGCGTCCCGGTCCTGGCGCCTGCCATCTCCAACGCGGTCTTCGCGGCGACCGGCCAGCGCCTGCGCGCGCTGCCCCTCGACCTCGCCGGCCTGAAGGGCGTGTGATTCGCCGCACATCGCGGCGGCGGTCACGGGGTCTAAGCCCGTTCTCGAAAGCACCCCAAGGCTTTCTAGACCCCAGCAAGACCCCTTCACGGCGCGGCTCACCCCGCGCCGTTTTTTCGTGTCCGTCCCGGCGCCCTGGCCGTTCATCGTGGCAGCCCCCATCTGCCGGATGGATGACCACCCCCGACACCTTCGCGACGACCGCCACGCGCCTGCGCGCCTGCCGGATCTGCCGCGACGCCCCGCTCTACGGGCCGCCCCTGCCCCAGGAGCCCCGGCCGATCGTGCAGGGCTCGGGCACCGCCCGGCTCTGCATCGCCAGCCAGGCGCCGGGCACGCGAGCGAACCGCACCGGCAAGCCCTTCACGGACCCCTCCGGCGTGCGGCTGCGCGCCTGGCTCGGCCTCGACGAGGCGGCCTTCTACGACGCCGCCCGCGTTGCCATCGTGCCGATGGGCTCGTGCTTCCCCGGCCTCGACGCCAAGGGTGGCGACCGGCCGCCGCGGCGGGAATGCGCGGAGCGCTGGCGAGCCGAGCTCTTCGAGGGCCTGCCGGACCTCGAGCTGATCCTGGTGATCGGCCAGTACGCGCAAGGGTGGCACCTGGGCAGGATGCCGGGTGGGCTCACCGCCACGGTGCGCGGCTGGCGCGCGATCCTCGGCCGGCCGGGCAGGCCCCGCGTGCTGCCACTGCCGCACCCCTCCTGGCGCAACAACGGCTGGCTGAAGCGCGAGCCCTGGTTCGAGGCCGAACTGCTTCCCGTCCTGCGTGCCGAGGTCGCGCGGGTGATGGCGCGCGATTGACAAACGGTGAGGCCGGCCCGATCCCTCGCGCCCGACCGGAGACCGCATGAGCCAGATCACCGACCCGCGCGACCGCCTGATCGTCGCCCTCGACCTCGCCGACGTGGAGGGCGCCCGCGCCCTGGTGGACCGGATCGGGGATGCGGCCACCTTCTACAAGATCGGCTACCGGCTCGGGTACGGCGGCGGCCTCGCCTTCGCGCGCGCGCTGACGGACCGCGGCCTCAAGGTGTTCCTCGACCTGAAGCTCCACGACATCGGCAACACGGTGGAGGAGGGCGTGCGGGCGGTGGCCGACCTCGGCGCCAGCTTCCTCACGGTGCACGCCTATCCCCAGACCATGCGGGCGGCGGTGCGCGGCCGGGGCGGACGCCTCAAGATCCTCGCCGTCACGGTACTGACGTCCTACGACGAGGCGGACGCGCGGGAAGCCGGATACGCCCTGCCGGTCGCCGAGATGGTGGCGCGGCGCTCGGAGCAGGCCCGCGAGATCGGCATCGACGGCATCGTCTGCAGCGCTGCCGAGGCGGCGGCGGTGCGCGGCATCGTGGGACCCGACCGCCTGATCGTGACCCCCGGCATCCGTCCGGCGGGGTCCGACCCCGGCGACCAGAAGCGGGTGCTGACGCCCGGAGAGGCACGCCGGGCCGGCATCGACCACGTCGTGGTCGGCCGCCCGATCACGGGCGCGGCCGATCCGCGGGCCGTGGCGCGGGCGATCGTCGAGGAGATGGAGTCGGCGTGATGGCCAGAGGCTACTGGATCGTGCGGGTCGATGTGAGCGACCCGGAGGCCTACGGGCGCTACGCGCAGGCGAACGGGGCGGCGTTCGCCAAGTTCGGAGGGCGCTTCCTCGTGCGGGGCGGCGGCTTCGAGGCGGTGGCCGGCACGGCGCGAGCCCGCAACGTGGTGCTGGAATTCCCGACCTACGAGGCGGCGCTCGCCTGCTGGAACTCCGACCTCTACCAAGAGGCCCGCGCACTCCAAGGAAGCACGCAGGCCGAGATCCTCGTGATCCAGGGCTACGACGGCCCGCAGCCCGGCGCCACGGAGGCGCCGCCGACCGCGAGCACGCCGGCCTCGGAGTAGGGGACCAGCGCTCTATCCGCCTCAGGGCCCGCTCGGCACAGGCGCTTGCTCTGCAGGGGCGGAATTGCGGCGTGCGCCAGCCTCACACCGAGGCAGCACGCAGCATCCGTGGAGCGGACGCGCGTCTCATCCCGCCGCCGGGCGCGCCGGCCGCAGGGCGCGCAGCGCGAAGGCGACGATCTGCTCGAGGGTCGGTTCCGGCACCTGCGGCAGCTGGCTCACCATGAGCGGGTGGGTGTGGCGCAGGATCGCGGCCTGCACGCAGCGGGCCGCGACCGCCGGATCCTCCGCCTCGAACTCGCCGCTGCGGACGCCGTCGCGCACGATGCGCTCGAACACGGCGCCGATGCGGTCGACATGGTGGCGGCAGACCTCCCAGCTCTCCCCCATCGCCGCCTCGACCATCTCGTGGATGCGCGGATAGCCGGCCCAGCGCTCGACCGTATCGCGGTGAAGCATCGTGATCGCCTGCCGCAGCCGCGCCTCGGCGGAGAGGCCGGCCGCGTCCGCGATCCGGGCGATCAGCGCCTCGACCTCGCCGGTGACGCGCTCGACCACGGCCTCGTTGATCGCCTTCTTCGAGTCGAAGAAGCGGTAGACGTTGGCCGGGCTCATCTTCAGCGTCTTGGCGATGTCGGCCACCGTGGTCTTCTGGTAGCCGATCTCCCGGAACGAGCGCTCGGCCACCGCCAGGATGCGGCAGCGCGTGGTCGGCGCGCTCTCCTCGGGCGCGCCGTCCTGCGCGGGATCCGGATGGGCCAGGGTCGTCATTCTCGCTGCATGTGCCGTGGCGGGGGCTGCTGAGCCGGCTTGCGTCCTGATTAGGCAGGCCGGCCCGGCCCGTCAAAAGACGCCGGCCCCGGCGCGGCGGTTCCGGACGGGGACGATGCGCCGCCGCCGCGGGTCCGGAACCGCGCCCGCGGGCATCGATTGCCATGCCGACGGCGGCGCATCACCGCGATCCGGGCCGTCGCGCCGGGGAGCGGGCGACACGCATGAAGCTGCAGAACAAGCGGGCCCTGGTGACGGGCGCCGATTCCGGTATCGGCCGGGCCACGGCCGAACTCCTGGCCCGCGCGGGCGCGGACGTGGCGATCACCTACCACACGGACGCGGACGGCATCCGGGAGACGCAAGCGCGCGTCGAGGCCGCGGGCCGCCGGGCGCTCGCCCTTCAGCTCGACGTCGGCGACCCGGGCGCGGTGCGGGCCGCCTACGACACGATCGCGAGCCGGTTCGGCGTGCTCGACATCCTGGTGGCCAACGCGGGGCAGGCGATGAGCGGCATGGCCGTGGCCGACATGGAGGACGCGCGCCTCGAACAGATCCTCAGGGTGAACCTGATGGGGCCGCTCTTCACCGTGCGGCCCTTCATCCACCTGCGGCGGGCGGCCGGCGGGCGCGGCAAGGTGGTGTTCGTCTCCTCGGTCGCCCAGCACCTGCCGACGCCCGAGAGCGCGCCCTACGGCATGTCGAAGGCCGGGCTCGGCTCGCTGTGCCGCAGCCTGTCGCGGGAGCTCGCCGAGGACAGGATCAACGTGAACAACGTCGCGCCCGGCCTCATCGAGACGCCGATGACCGCCGACCGCTTCGAGAACCCCGACAAGCTGGAACAATCCCTCGAGCGGATCCCCTGGCACCGGGCCGGCCAGCCGGAGGACATCGCCCAGGCGATCCTCTACCTCGTCTCGGACGAGGCCGATTACGTCACGGGCCACACCCTCGTGGTCGATGGCGGGCTCACCATGCAGTGGGGCGGCGCCTGAGACGGCTCAGAAGAAGCGCTCCTTGATCACGATCGTGTCGCCGGGGCGCACCGGATAGCTCATCGGCACGATGCCGTTGACGAGGCCGCCCGGTCCGCCACGGGTCAGCACGGCGTAGTCGCGGGCGGCCCGCGGGCCGAAGCCCGCCGCGATCGCGACCGCGCTCTCCACCGTCATGCCGTTGACGTAGGGGTACTGGCCCGAGGTCGTGACCTCGCCCAGGATGTAGAAGGGCCGGTAGGCATCGACCTCGACGGTGACGTGGGGCTCACGCACGTAGCCCGAGGCGAGCTTCGCCTCGATGGTGCGGGCGGCCTGGGCCGTGCTCTGCCCGCCGATCCCGACCGCGCCGATCAGCGGCATGGCGATGCGGCCGGCGCCGTCGACCGCGTATATGTTCGAGAGGTTGTCCTGCCCGAACACGATCACCCGCAGCTTGTCGCCCGCGGCGAGCGTGTAGCGGGCGCCGATCGAGCCGGTGCCGGTGGCGTCGAGATCCGCGGTGCGGAATTCGGGCCGGAGGCAGCCGCCGAGGGCGAGGCTGCCGGAAAGTGCCAGGAGCAGAGCGCGCCGGTTCATCACACCATGACCGTCGGAGAATACCAGATGGGATGGTGTCTAGTCCGTTAGGGTTAATGAAGACTGACCCGGCCCGTCCCCGGCCCGTCCCCGGCACGGCGATGCGGCCAGCGCTTAACGGCTGCTCAACCTTAACGGCGTCATGATGCGGCCCGGCGGCACGTCCGCCCGTACCGTCGCGAAGGCCGTCCATGTCCCGCTCCAGCCCGCGCGCAACACCCGAAGGCCGCTCCCCGGGGGAGGGCGTCAGCGTGGCCGAGTTGCCGGGCCTGCTGCGCCGCTCCTGGGCCTGGATCCTTCTGCCGACGCTGGCCGCCGCCGCCGCCGCCCTCGGCTTCGTGCAGGTCGTGCCGCCGCGCTACACGGCGGAGGCCAAGCTGCTCCTGGAGAGCCGCGATCCCGCCTTCGCCCGCACCGCTCAGGAACGCGCCGATCAGGCCGCGCCGATCGACGAGCAGGCCGTGGCGAGCCAGGCGCAGGTGATGATGTCGCGCGACCTCGCCCGCGAGGCGGTCCGCCGGCTCAAGCTCGTCGGCAACCCGGAATTCGACGCCGAGGCCGGCACGCCCGGCCCCCTGCGTCAGGCCCTGATGCTGCTCGGTCTCGCCCGCAACCCCCTCGAACGCCCGGCCGAGGAGCGGGTGCTCGACGCCTTCCTCGAGCGCCTGCTGGTCTACCCGGCGGGCAAGTCGCGCATCCTGACGGTCGAGTTCCGCTCGCGCGACCCGGACCTCGCGGCCGAGGGCGCCAACACGGTGGCCGAACTCTATCTCGGCTCCCTGGAGGCGGCGAAGGTCGATACCGCCCGCTACGCCTCGACCTGGCTCGGCGGCAACATCGACACGCTCCGCCGCCGCGTCACCGAGGCCGAGGCGAAGGTCGAGGCCTTCCGGGCCAAGAACGGCCTCGTCTCCGGATCCGGCTCGACGGGGCAGCGCCTGACCAGCCAGCAGCTCTCCGAACTCTCGACCCAGCTCTCGCAGGCGCGCACCATCCAGGCCGACCTCGCGGGCCGGGTGAAGTCGATCAAGGAGATGGTCAAGGACGGGCGCGCCTTCGAGATCCCGGACGTCGCCAACAACGAGCTGATCCGCCGCACGATCGAGAACCGCATCACCGTGCGGGCGCAGCTCGCGCTCGAGTCGCGTACCCTGCTGCCGGCCCATCCCCGCATCAAGGAGCTGACCGCCCAGGTCGGCGAGCTCGACGCGCAGATCCGGGCCGCGGCCGAGCGCATCGGCAGGACCCTCGAGAACGACGCCCGCATCGCCGCCTCCCGGGTCGAGAGCCTGCAGGCCGCCGTCGACGGGCAGCGCGACGTGGTGGTGAAGGGCAATTCGAGCGAGGTCGAGCTGCGCGCGCTGGAGCGCGAGGCCAAGGCGCAGCGCGAGCAGCTCGAATCCTACCTCTCGCGCTACCGCGAGGCCGCCGCCCGCGACGCCGAGAGCGCGACGCCGGCCGACGCGCGCATCGTCTCGCGGGCGGTGCGGCCGGAGCAGCCCTCCTTCCCCAAGAAGCTGCCGACGCTCGGCTTCGCGACGCTGCTGGCCTTCCTGCTCTCGAGCGGCGCGGTGATCGGGCGCCGCCTGCTGGCCGAGCCCGGACCCCACGAACCGCGGGGCGGGGACGCCCCCTGGGACGGCGACGCGCCGCAGGGCGGCGGCGGGCCGGGCGGACCGGGTCCGTCCTGGCGGCGCACCGAGCCCTACAGCTTCCCCGAGGCGATGCCGCCGAGCCGCTGGGAGGGGGGCCTCGCCAACGCGGCGCCGGCCATGCCCGCCCGGCCCGCGGCCCGCGCCGCGGCGCAGGAGCCGGAGCCGATGCCCGCGCCGTCCAGCGCGCCGGAACCGGCCGGGTTCGCGCTCGCTCCGCTCGTCGCCCGGCTGGGCGACGGCCCGCGCCGGACTTCGGGCCGCACGGTGCTGGTGGTCGAGACCGAGCCGCGCCGGGACGGCGACCTGCCGGACGCGCTCGCCCGGCATCTCGCGGCGGGCGCCGCGACGCTCGCGATCGACCTGAACGGCCCGGAGGAGGAGGCGGACGAACCCGGCCTCACCGACCTCGTCGCCGGCGAGGCCGCCTTCCAGGATGTGATCCAGGCCGCGGGCGGCCTGCAGCGGATCGCGACCGGGTCCGTGGACACGCAGGTGCTGCTGGACGAGCCCGACGTCCTGGCCGCGACCGTGGATGCCACGGCGGAGGCCTACGACTGGGTGGTCTTCCGCCTGCGCCTCGTGCCGGAGGTCCTGGCGCTGCTGGCGCAGCTCGCCCCCCAGATGGACAGCGTGATCCTCGCCTCGAACGCCTCGGCGGACGATCCCGAACTCGGCGACCTGTTCGGCCTCGCCGAGGATGCGGGCGCCGGGCAGGTGCTGGTGGCCCAGGACCGTCCCGCGCGCCGCGCCGAGCCGGTAACGGAGCCGGTCGCGGAGCCGATGGAGCTGCGCCTCTCCGCCGCCTGAGGCCGGCCCGAGGTCGGCCCAAGGCCGGCCCGAGGTCGGCCAAAGGCCGGCGCACTCACGCCGGTGGGCGTTCCCGCGCCCGCAGACGCCGCACGCGACCGAGCAGGGCGAAGATGCGGGGATCGCGCTTGATCCGGCGCTTCAGCCGGGTGAGCCCGGCCGCGGCGAGCGCGAAGGCCCGGCCCCGCGGGGTGACCGGCAGGACCGGCTGAGCGATCGCGATGGTCTCGTCGCAGGTGTTCTGCTTGTAGCGCGCCTCGCCGAGCCCGAGATCGAGGCTGCGCCGGCCCCGAGCCGCCTGGTCGCGCACGAGATGCTGCAGCAGCAGGTCGCCGGGGCTGGAGCGGGCGACCTCCGCCTCGGCGTCGAAGGCGGTGAGCATGCCGCTGAACCGGTGCGCGTCCACCGCGCCCGCGAAGGTCGCGAGCACGCGGCCGCGGCCAGTCGCCACGAGCGCGTGGATCTCGATCGCCGGGTCGGGCCCCGCGGCGGCGCGCTCGAGGAAGGCGCGGGTGGCGGGGTCGGCGTAGGGGTTGCGCAGCCCGAGTGCGGCGAGCCGCGCCGCCTTCTGCTCGTGGAAGGCCGCCAGGAACGCGACGCGCTCCCCCGGCGTCTCGGCCCGGACGTAGGCGAGGGGGCCGAGGCTCTCGGTCAGGCGCCTCTCCTTCGCGCGCAGCTTCTTGCGGGCCTCCGCGCTGAAGGCGCGCCGCAGGCTGGCCTCCGGATCGGGCCCGAGCCGCATGCCGTAGGCATCGCTCGGGGCCGGTGGCGCCCCGGCCGCCAGGGGGTTCGGCGTCCCATCCCAGAGACGGGGCTGGGGCCCGAGCAGGAACACGTCGATCCCCGCCTTCCGGCCCGCCCGCGCGAGCGCGCGCCGCAGCGCCGCGGGCGCGAGCGCCGCGGCCTCGGGATCGGCGAAGAGCGGCAGGTGGAAGTTCGCCTGCCCGCCGCCGACGACCCGCGCGACCCGCACGCCGAAGGACCGGCCCACGCTCAAGGGCAGGAGCAGGCGCGGGCGCCCGGCCGCATCCCGCAGGACGAGCACCCGGATACCGGTGGGATCGGGCAGGGCGGCGACGTAGGCCGAGACCCAGGCGAAGCGCTGATAGGGCGTGGCGAGGATGCCGCCGCGCGCCTCAAGGCCGCGCCACAGATCCTCGGCGGCCGCGAGCCCGGGCAGGATCTCGGCCCGCAAGCCTTGACCGGCCGCGTCGGCGAGGCGTCCGTCGTGGTTCGGGACCGGAACCGTCATGCGCTCCCCGCGTGCCCGGACCGCCGCGTCCGGGACGGCCTGCACGGGTCCGCGGCCCATGGCGAGTGAGCCGGGCCAGGACGTCGAACAAGAACACCGAGCAAGTGCAAGCAAGACCCCGTAGCACGCGGCTTGATGAAAGTGGACGATGCAGCGCGAGCGATCTCAATCACGCCGCCACTTTCCCCTTCCTTTACCGGCGCGCTGCTAGAAGCCGGCCTCGCGCCCGCTCCCGGGCTCCGGGCTCGGCCGCCATGCTCTCCTCCCGCAGCCGCCACCGCCTGTTCGAGGCCGGGTTCCGGGCGGTCGCCGTGAGCGGCGCGGATCGCTGGCTCGCCCCGCTCGCCCGCGGGCGCGGCCTGATCCTCACCTTCCACCACGTCCGGCCCGAGCCGCCCGGAGCCTTCGCGCCGAACCGGCTGCTGGCGATCACGCCGGACTTCCTCGACCTGACGCTCGGGACGCTGCGGGCGCGCGGCTTCGAGCTCTGCCCGCTCGACGCGGTGCCCGAGCGCCTCGCGCGCGAGACCGGGCCGCCCTTCTGCGCCCTGACCTTCGACGACGGCTACCGCGACAACGCGGTCCACGCCGCGCCGGTGCTGGCCCGGCACGGCGCGCCCTGGACGCTGTTCGTGGCGAGCGACTTCGCCGCGGGCGAGGGCCGGCTCTGGTGGGTCGAGCTGGAGCGCGCGGTGGCGCGCCTCGACCGGGTGCGGCTGGAGGCGGGCGGCCGCCTGATCGACCTGCCGGCGCGCGATCCCGCCGAGAAGAGCCGCGCCTTCGAGGCGGTCTACGGCGCGCTGCGGGCCGGGCCGGAGGGGGAGCTGCTCGACCGGATCGGAGACCTCTGCGGCGCGGCCGGGTTCGTGCCCGGCACGGTCGCGGCCGAGCTGTGCCTGGACTGGGACGCGCTGCGGGCGCTCGGCCGCGACCCGGCGGTGAGCTTCGGCGCGCACACGCGCAGCCACCCGATGCTCGCCAAGCACCCGCGCGAGACGGCGCTGCGCGAGATCGCCGAGAGCCGGGCGCGGATCGAGGCGGAGCTCGGCCGGCCGGTGCGGCACCTGTCCTACCCGGTGGGGGACCCGCGCTCGGCGGGCCCCAGGGAGTTCGCGCTGGCGCGGGAACTCGGCTTCGCGACCGCCGTGACGACCCGGCCGGGGCACCTCTTCGCGGAGCACACCGGGCACTTGCACGCCCTGCCGCGGGTCTCGGTCAACGGCTGCCACCAGTCGGCGGCGGCGCTCGGCGGCCTGCTCTCGGGCGTGCCGCTGCTGGCCTGGAACCGGGGGCGGCGGCTGAACGTCGGCTGATCCTCCGGATCAGCGGCGCCGGCCCGAGGTGAAGACCGCGCGCTGGCGCCCGTGCCGGCCCCGGTAGCGCCGGCCGCGCGCCGGCTCGGCCTGGGGCTCCTCCGCCTGCGGGATGGCGGCCTGCGGGGCGGTGGAATCGGCCGCCGCGAAGCCGCCCGCCACGTTGCGGGCGGCGGGGCCGAACATCGCGAGGCACTGGTTGTAGGCGAGATCGTTCTTCAGCCGCTCGCACTCGCCGACGGAGCGCGGGGTCCCCTGAGCGAGGGCAGGGCCGGCGGCGAGGACGACGAGGCCGGCGAGGACGGGCCGGCACGGGAACGATCGGGGCATCGGATATCGCGGCTGGAGGAGGGCAAGCGCGGCGCTTGCCCCGCCTTCTCATCCCCGAGTGCGGCGAAATCTGGGGCCCCGGAGCCTCGGGCGGCCGCTCAGGCGTCGGGCCGTTCCATCCAGCGGATCAGCGGCATCAGGGGAAAGATCCAGGCGATGCCGAGGATGCAGTAGACCACCGTCTGCAGCGCCGGGTGCAACTGGGAGATGCGGCTGTCGGCGAGCGCCATGGCGAGCGGGGCGTAGAGCATCACGAAGGCGATGAGCCCCACCGTCCCGATCAGGGTGCGGGTCCGACGGCGCAGGGCGCTCCTCATGGCGATCCTCCTGGTACTAAAGACACGCGGCCCGGCATGCCGCCACAGCGATGCCGCAGCGGCACCGACGCGCGTTGCCCCGGGCGCCGGCATTGCCTAACCGGGGGCGGACGTAACCGAAAAGCAGACCTGACGCGATGCGGCTCTCCACCCTCGGCCGGCCCGAAGCCCCGTCCGGCCCGACGCGCGGCTCGAACGCGGTGCGCACCTGGCTCTACATCGTGGCGGCCCTCGTGGTCGCGATGGTGGCGGTGGGCGGCGCGACCCGGCTCACCGGCTCCGGCCTCTCGATCACCGAGTGGCGCCCCGTGACCGGCGCGGTGCCGCCGCTGTCGGCCGCGGACTGGGCCAACGAGTTCGACAAGTACCGCGACACGCCCCAGTACCGGATCCTCAACCAGGGCATGGGGCTCGCCGACTTCAAGGTGCTCTACTTCTGGGAATGGGGGCACCGGCTGCTCGGGCGCTTCCTCGGCCTCGCCTTCTTCCTGCCGCTCCTCTGGTTCTGGTGGCGGGGCCTCGTCGGGCGCCGGCTCGGGCTCGGCCTGCTGGCTCTCGGCCTCCTCGGCGGGCTCCAGGGCACGGTCGGCTGGATCATGGTGGCCTCGGGCCTCAAGCCCGGCATGACCGCGGTGGCGCCGCTCAAGCTCGCCATCCACCTCACCCTCGCGAGCCTGATCCTGGCCGGCCTCGTCTGGCTGGCGGCGGGCGAGCGGCGGGACGCACGCCCCGCGGCGCCCGGGCGGCTGCGCGCCGCCGCGCTCGCCCTGCCGGCCCTGGTGCTGGCGCAGATCTTCCTCGGCGGCCTCGTGGCGGGATCGCACGCGGGCCTGCTCTACAACACCTGGCCGACCATGGACGGCGCGCTGGTCCCGCCGCACGCGGAGCTGTTCGCGGTGACACCCTGGATCGAGAACTTCGTCGACAACGCCACCCTGGTCCAGCTCAACCACCGCCTCGTGGCCTACCTGATCGTGCTGGCCGCGCTCGCCCACGCGGTCGATGCTTGGCTTTCGAGAGCCGCGGGCGGGGTGCGGGAACGCGCCGCGGGCGTCGCCGCCCTCGCGGTGGCGCAGATGGGTCTCGGCATCGTCACCCTGCTGCTCGCCGTGCCGCTCTGGGCGGGCCTCGCCCATCAGGTCCTGGCCATGGGCGTGCTGGTGATGGCGACCGTGCACGCCCGCCTGAGCCTGGGTTCGGAGGCCGCCGCCCCCGCGCGCGGCGAGACCGCCTTCGGCTTCGAGGGGCTGGCGGGCGGCGGCATCTGAGCCGGGACCGCGTCACGAAACGGTCTCGGAACTCGCCTAGAGCCGTTCCCGAACACCTTGCGATCGGGAACGGCTCCAACCTCTCGTCTTGACGCGCTCTCCTGCGCCGAACCGGCGTCCAGTTCGGCGCAAGAGCGCTCCAAGCGTTCCGGGGAGCGCGGAGCCGCCGCGGAGGCCACCAAGCAACCGCAAGGCTCCATGCGACCTTTTGCTGCGCAGCGAACCTGCTGCACAGCACAATCCTTCACCACGTCCGCAGATCGGCGTGGATATCCAGTGTTTACGCAGTCCGCGCACGGAACGACTTCGCCTCGAAAATCTTACACTGCACGCGTTGCAGGAGGGACAGATGTTCCTGGCCGAGGACGGGAGACCGCTTTCACTCACGTGGCACTACACCAAGCGGGAGATGCTCGCCGACGGGGTGGTGCACGGGCTCGGGGTCGTGCTCGGGCTCACCGGCGCGGTCGCGATCGTGGCGACCTCGCTCACCGCCCATCTCGGGTGGGGCGAGCGCGTGGCGGTGGTGGTCTACGCCACCGCCCTGGTGGGGATGCTCGGCGTCTCGGCGACCTACAACCTCTATCCGGTCAGCCCGCGCAAGTGGCTGCTGCGCCGCGCCGACCACGCGCTGATCTACCTGATGATCGCGGGCACCTACACGCCGCTGGTCACCCTCGTCGGCACAGGTCCGACCGCCTGGGCGCTGCTCGCGGTGATCTGGGTGGTGGCCTCGATCGGCATCGCGGTGAAGCTCTTCTTCCCCGGCCGCTACGACAGGCTCTCGATCGGGCTCTACCTCGTGCTCGGCTGGAGCGGCCTGCTGGCCTACGAGTCGGTGATCGCCGTGCTTCAACCGACGGCGCTCTGGCTGCTCGCCATCGGGGGCGCGCTCTACACGGTCGGCGTCGTCTTCCACGTCTGGCGCAGCCTGCCCTTCCAGAACGCGATCTGGCACGCCTTCGTGCTCGCCGCGACGGCGTGCCACTACGGCACCGTCTGGGCCAGCATGTCGGGCGTGGCGGCGCTGAGCTGAGGGCGGGCAGGGCCCGCTCCGTCCTGCGATAGGATCCTCGTGGGAGCGCGCCCGCGAGGCGCCTCCCCGTCCGCGGGGAGGCGCCTCGCGTGGGCCGTCCGCGCGCGGACGACCCCGCGGATACGGGGCCGGAGCCGTCGGCGCCGCGTCCTACCGGGCGGGTGTCCAGGCGTTGATCACCCGCATGCCGCTGACCTGCGCGGTGGCCTGCTCCGGCACCGCGGCCGGGCTGCGGGGGGTGCGCTTCATCCGGGCGAGCACCCGGCGGGCCTCGTCGGCCGGGAGGGCGCCCACCGGCGTGACCATCGCGGCGAGCTGACGGCGGGTCTGCTTGCCGACGAGGGGCGAGCTCTGGGCCGGCTCGAAATCGCGCATCGTGTGGCGCTTCTCGACCGAACCGGTGAAGACCTGAGGCCCGCTCTTCAGGATGACGATGTCGCCCGGCCGCAGGGTCTCGTCCCGCATCAGGGCGGCGGCGGGGCCGGCCGACATGTCGAGCGGCGTCTGCCGGTCGGTGATCTTCACCTTCAGCGGCTCGGGCTTGTGCAGCGCCGTGTAGCGGGTGCGCGGGCGCGGGCGTTCCACCCGGCGGGCGCGGCGGCGGTAGCCGTCGTCGTAGCCGTGCCCGTAGGCGGGAACCTGAACCTGCGGTTGTGGGGCCTGCTGCTGCGGCGCCGCCTGCGGCCGCCCGAACAGGGCCTCGAACAGGCCGCCGTCCTGCGCGTGGGCGGCGGTGCCCGCCATCAATCCAAACGCGGTCAGCGCCAGGACGGCGCGGCGGGGGCTTGTCGCGGGCATCGGTTTCTCCGGAGCGCGGTGACGCGAGCGTCGTCCGTGCGCTCAACGAAAAGTTGACCGCGGCAGTTCCGGACGTTCAGCCTTCCTTAAGGGGTAGGCTCAGGCCGGGGCGGCCTGCTCGCCCTCGCCGATGCAGTCGAGGGCGCGCTCGACCGCGCCGACCGCGTCGAGCAGGTGCTGCACGGTGCGCTCGACCTCGAGCGGCGGGCGGCCCGTGCCGGCGGCGCGGGCGCAGACGTCCTCGAGCTGCTCCAGCAGGGTGAGGAGGTCGCCCGCGACCGCGACGACCTCGCAGCGGGCGAGTTTCGCGACGGGCTGGCGCTGGCGGAAGGGCAGGACGTTGCTCATCGGGATCGCTTGTCGCCGAGGCCCCGCGGATTCGCCAGGGGAGGGCGGCCATCCTCCACACGATTGCGGCCGGGCATGGCCGGGAAGCCGCGCGGGTGGTGAGTTTTTCGTGGCCGGATCGCCTCGCATCGTGTCGACCCGCACGCCGGGGCCGGGTCGGAGGCCGGCCCGAGGCTTGACGGCGGCTCCGGGCCGGCCCACGCCGACCGGGAGGGCCGCCCCCGGCCGTCCCCCGAAGCGAGACGACCCGATGCGCATCAGCCTGTCCCCGACCCGCCTGTCCCTCCTGCTCGCGGCCTGCCTCGCCCTCGGCGCCTGCACCAGCAGCGGCGACAGCGGCTTCTCACAGCAGTTCAGCGCCGACGCGTTCAGCCGCTCCAACGACACCAACGGCACCCAGACCCGCCGCGACGTGAACCGCAGCTACACCCAGCCCTCGCTGCCGACGATCGGCAACCGCGGGTACTGAGACCGGACCGGGGGCCCCGCTACGGCGGCGGCCCCCCGCGAGGATCGACCGGGACGCCGCCCTCAGCGCTTCCCCAGCGCGTCCGCGAAGGCCGCGATGCGGTTGCGGGCGTAGGTGGGCAGGCCCGCGCTGATCGAGTTGCCGGTGTTGAAGCTCGAATTGCCCATCAGCACCTGGGCCGGCAGCAGGTTCTTCAGCACCGGCACGCGGGCGTACTCCGCCTTGCGGTCGAGCACGTCGGCCTTGATCGCCAGCGCCATGTAGGTGGTGACCACGGTCCGCTGCGGGTCTCCCGGCACCGGCTGCAGCACCGCCAGGAACTTGCCGAAGCGCAGGATCTGGTTGACCCAGAAGATCGTCTGCTCGATCCCCCCGGTCACCGGCGTGTCGACCTTCGTCAGCGCCCCCAGCGTCGCGGCCTTCTCGGGCGGCAGCACCCGCAGCTCGCTCTGGAAGGAGACGAACTCGGCGATCTTCTTGGACGAGCCCTCCTCCAGCTTGTTGGCGAGCTTCACCCCGAGCGGCAGCTTGCCCTCCAGGTCGTAGCGCGACTCGATGCAGGTGGTGCCGGCCTCGCACCAGGGCCGGTCGGGCCGGCGCGCGAAGGCGGCGGCGGGGTCCTTGGTGGGCGTCACGTCGGCGGGATTGAGCGCCTTGTGGCGGATCGCCGGGTCCATCGTCTGGACGAAGGCGAGGTTGGCGAAGGCCTGCAGGTCGATCGCCTCGGGCGGCCGGGCCACCACGAAGCGCCCCTCCGCCACGTAGACCTTCAGGGTCTCGTGGCGCTGCTTCGTCACGCCGTTCACCGTCTGGGCGTAGTCCGGCTCCTTGTAGCCGGGGAAGGGCGCGAGCGCGGCGGCCTCGGCGGGCCTCTGCCGCTGCCAGTCGAGATAGGGGGTGAGCCCGCTCTCCGGGTTCTGCGGCTGGTCGCGCCGGTCGCTGAACAGGATCGTGCCGGGCTTGAGCATCGCCGGATCCTGCGCGGTGACGGCGGGGACCTCCCGGATCCGCTCGGAGGCGGGGGCGCCCGTGCCGGGGCCGGCCGCCGGCGTCTTCACCTGGGCCTGGGCTGGCGAGGGGGCGGGGAGGGCGGCGATCAGGGCGAGAGCCAGGGCTGCCGGAAGCTGTGTCCGCACGGGGCGTTGTCCTCGGAGGATGTCGGGGAGGATGTCGGGAAGGGGCGCGTCAGTAGCGCGGGTCGTCGCCGAACAGGTAGTCCGGGTCGCGGCGGCGCGGTCGCGCGTCGTAGTCGTCGTCGCCGAAGGGCGAGCGGCCGGTGCCCGGCCAGGGCCGGTAGCCGTCGAGGTCGCCCTGCGCGCGGCGGCTGCGGGCGGGACGGCGCTCGCCGAACGGGTCGAGCAGGTCGGGCTCGGGCCTCGGGCCGCGCTCGCCCGTCATGTTGCCGAAGAGGTCGCCGGCGACGTCCGCCCCGTCCTCGGCCCCGCCCGCGAGGTCGCCGTCCTCGGCGTCAGGGCGCCCGGCGTAGACGGTCTCGCGCGGCACGAGGCGGAACTGGGTGTCGGCGACCCGGCCGTCGCCGCTCCGGCGGAAGTGCTCGCCGCCGATGTCGGCGATCAGCGGCCGCGCCTCCGGCGAGGGGCCGGCGAGCGGGGTCTTGGGCACACCGTTCGTCCAGGCCGCCTCGAAGATCCGGCCCGCGATCGGCACCGCGAGATGGCCGCCGGTCTGGCCGCGCCCGAGCGTCCGGCGGGTGCCGTCGGCGTTGTCGTAGCCCACCCAGACCACCACGGAGATCTCGTTGGAGAGCCCCGCGAACCAGGCGTCGTTCTCGTTCTCCGAGGTGCCGGTCTTGCCCGCGATGGTGGCGCCGTTGCGGGCGAGCGCCGCGGCGGTGCCGTGCTGGACCACGCCCTGCAGCATGGTCTTGAGCTGGTAGAACGCCACCCGGTCGGCCGAGCCGATCCGCACCGGCTCGCGGGCCTGGTGGGTGTAGAGCGGCCGGCCGTCGCGCTCGACCGATTCGAGCGCGTAGGGGGCGGGCCGCGCGCCTTCGTTGGCCACCGCCGCGTAGAAGCCCGCCAGATCGAGCATCCGCACCGGCTGCGCGCCCAGCACGAAGGGGTAGTAGGGCTCGCACGCGGCGTAGATCTGCGCCTCCAGGGCGATGTCGCAGACCCGCTTGAGGCTGGCCGGCGCCTTCTCGGCGATCCCGCCCTGAAGGAGGCGCGCGGTCACGAGGTTCTTCGAGAATTCGAGCCCGCGCCGGAGCGTCGTCGGGCCGGAGCCGCCGCCGTCGTAGTTCTTCGGCGACCAGAAATCGCCGACGCCCCCGATCGGCGGCAGGGTCACGGCGCTGTCCATCACCAGGGTGTTGGGCTGCAGGCCGGCGTTCAGCGCCGCCAGATAGGTCAGCGGTTTCAGCGTCGAGCCCGGCTGGCGCACGGCCTGCGTCACCCGGTTGAGCTGGCTCAGCGGATAGGAGAAGCCGCCCGCCATCGCCAGGATGCGCCCGGTGCGGTTCTCCAGCACGAGCGCGGCGCCCTGCACGGTCGGGCGCACCCGGATCTCGGCCCGCGGCGCGCCCTTGCCCTCGCGCAGCTTCACGCGGACGGCGTCGTAGGTCTGGAGGCGGTTGCGGGCGATGCCCGGATCGAGGCTCGCCACCCGGCCGTCGGGCAGCCCGACCCGCACGCCGTTGCGGCCGGTCTCCAAGACCACCGCGAGCGGCCAGCGCACGTCGTAGAGGACGGGCCGGGCGCTCTCCAGAGCGCGCTGCCAGGCGGGCTTGGGGCCGGCCGGCTTCGGGGCAGACTTCGCCGCGGCCTTCGCGGCCTTGCCCTTGCGGGCGGGCGGCGGCTCGGCGCCCGTGACGGTGGGCGCGGCCTGCGGCGCCGCCTCGGGGGCCGGCGCGGCGGCTTCCAGCCGGCGCACGGCGTCCGCGAGGTTGAGTTCGGGCCCGCTCCAGGTCTGGCGGCCGGTGGCGCGCTCGTAGTTCGCCAGCCCGTCCTGCAGGATGCCCTCGACGGCGCGCTGGAGCCCGGCATTGATGGTCGAGCGCACCGTGAAGGAGCCGGCGGTGAGCGAATCGACGCCCGCGAAGGTGCGCGCCTCGCGGTTGAGGTAGTCCACCACGTAGAAGCCGCTGTCGCGCCGGGTCGTGTCGAGGGGCTTCAGGCCAAGATCGGCCTTCACCGCCTCGGCCATCTGGGCGTCCGTGATCGCGCCCTCCTCCTTGAGGCGCGAGAGCACGTAGGCGCGCCGCTCGCGGGCCCGGTCGGGGTACTTGTCGGGGCTGTAGAAGTTCGGGCCCTTCGGCATGCCGGCCAGCAGCGCCGCCTCCGGCAGGGTGAGCTGGCCGACGGACTTCCCGAAATAGGAGCGCGCCGCCATCTCGATGCCGTAGGCGCCCCGGCCCAGATAGATCCCGTTGAGGTAGAGCCCGAGGATCTGCGGCTTCGTGAGGATGCGCTCCAGGCGCGCGGCCACGATCATCTCGCGGATCTTGCGCTCGTAGGTGACGTCGTCGCCGACCGAGAGGTTCTTCACCACCTGCTGGGTGATGGTCGAGCCGCCCTGCGGGCGCCCCGGCGCCGCGAGGTTGCCGATGAAGGCCCGGATCACGCCGCGCTCGTCGATGCCGCGGTGGCTCTCGAAGCGCTTGTCCTCGGCGGCGACGAAGGCTTGTCGGACCAGGGTCGGCACGGTCTCGATCGGCACGGCCAGCCGCCGCCCGTTCGCCTCGAAGGTTTCGGCGAAGGGCTTTCCGGCGCCGTCGAGGATCTGGGTCATGCCGGGCAGCGCCTTGTCGCGCAGCGCCTCGGCGGTGGGCAGGTTCTCGGTCGCCTTGTTGTAGAACTCGATCACGGCCCGCGCGTCGAAGGGGGAGTTGGCCGGGTTCTCGCCCTTGCAGAACTGGCGGTAGCTCGTGTTGAGTTCGCCGATGTCGAGACCGTGCAGGATCTTCGGGGCCGAGGCGCCGGCCACCGCGCTCGGGTCCTCCATGGCGGTGGAGATCAATTCGTCGAGATTGATGTCCTCGATGTCGAAGGCCTTGCGCATGTGCGCGCAGCCGTCGCGCAGGAGCTGCACGACCTTGGGTCCGTCGGTCGCGGCGTCGAACTGGGTGCGCACGGCGTCGGGCCGGGTCGTGACCTGGCTGAGGGTCAGCGCGGTCGCGAACAGCTTGATCAGGATGGTGTTCATACGGTCCGGGGTGCCGCGGCTCTCGTCTCGTGCCCGGCCGGAAGTGGCCTCGCGCCGGGGCCCCGATAGGGGCGCCACAACGCGGCTGTTTTAAGGTGACGGGCGATACGGCAACGCTTTTCCATGAGGGCGCGTTAGGACGCCGGCCCCACGCCCGCGGAGGCGCCCGTGATCACCGACCTCTGGTACAAGAACGCCGTCATCTACTGCCTGTCGGTCGGCACCTTCATGGATGCCAACGGCGACGGAATCGGCGACTTCGCCGGGCTGGAGCGCCGGCTCGACTACCTGCAGGGCTTGGGCGTCACCGCCGTCTGGCTGATGCCCTTCCAGCCTTCCCCGAAGCGCGACGGCGGCTACGACATCAGCGACTATTACGGCGTCGATCCGGCCTACGGCTCGCTCGGCGATTTCGTGGCCTTCACGCACGCGGCCAAGCAGCGGGGCCTGCGGGTGCTGATCGACCTCGTGGTCAACCACACCTCGGACCGGCACCCCTGGTTCCAGGCGGCCCGCAAGGACCCGGACTCGCCCTACCGCGACTGGTACGTCTGGTCGAAGCAGAAGCCCGCGGACGCCGACGAGGGGATGGTCTTCCCGGGCGTGCAGAAGACCACCTGGACCTGGGACGCGGAGGCCAAGGCCTACTACTTCCACCGCTTCTTCGCGTTCCAGCCCGACCTCAACACCGCCAACCCCGCGGTGATGGCCGAGATCCTGAAGATCATGGGCTTCTGGATCCAGCTCGGCGTCTCGGGCTTCCGCATGGATGCCGTACCCTTCGTGATCGCCCAGAAGGGCGCCGACCTGAAGGGCGAGCCGCGCGAGCAGTTCGACATGCTGCGCGACTTCCGCGAGTTCCTGCAGTGGCGCAAGGGCGACGCGATCATCCTGGCCGAGGCCAACATCCTGCCCAAGCAGGACCTCGACTATTTCGGCGACGACGCCGACCGCATGCACATGATGTTCAACTTCCAGGTCAACCAGGCGACCTTCTACGCGCTGGCCGCCCACGACGCGCGCCCGCTCGCCAAGGCGATCGCCCGCACCAAGCCCCGTCCGCTCTCCTGCCAGTGGGGCACCTTCCTGCGGAACCACGATGAGCTCGACCTCGGGCGCCTCACCGACAAGCAGCGCGCGCTGGTCTTCGAGAAGTTCGGCCCCGAGAAGGGCATGCAGCTCTACGACCGCGGCATCAGGCGGCGCCTCGCGCCGATGCTCGACGGCGACCCGCGCCGGATTCGCCTCGCCTACTCGCTGATGTTCACGCTGCCGGGCACGCCGGTCCTGCGCTACGGCGACGAGATCGGCATGGGTGACGACCTCGCCTTGAAGGAGCGCGACTGCGCCCGCACGCCGATGCAGTGGACGAGCGAGGCGCAGGGCGGCTTCACGGTCTCGGACCGGCCGGTGATGCCGGTGATCGACCACGGGCCCTACGGCTACCGGCACGTCAACGTGGCCCAGCAGCGCCACGAGGCGGACTCGCTGCTGAGCTGGATGCAGAGCGTGATCCGCATGCGCAAAGAGGCGCCCGAGATCGGCTGGGGCGAGGTCACAGCCGTGGAGACCGGGCGCAACGCCGTGCTGGCGCTGCGCTACGACTGGCGCAACAACGCGGTGCTCTGCGTGCACAACCTCGATCCCGGCCCGATCGAGGTGGCGGTCGAGACCGGCGTGCCGGCACCCGAGGGCCACCTGCTGGTCGATCTCCTCACCGGCCAGCGCAGCGAGGCGGACGAGCGCGGCCGGCACTGCCTCTGCCTGGAGGGCTACGGCTACCACTGGTTCCGGGTCGGAGGCCTCGACGCGCCCTTGAGGCGGACACCGGCCTGAAGGGCGGGTGCCCTGGCGGCGGATCCGGGCTAGAGATGCGGCGACAGGTCGGACAGCCAACGGACGCCGCATGCCAACGCCCCGCGCCGGGATCATCCCGGTCACGCCCTTCCAGCAGAACTGCACCCTGATCTGGGACGACGCCACCAAGGTCGCCGCCGTGGTCGATCCCGGCGGCGACCTCGACCGGATCGAGGCGGCGATCGCCCAGCAGGGCGTGACCGTCGAGAAGATCCTGCTGACCCACGGCCATATCGACCATGCGGGTGGGGCGGCGGAGCTGAAGGAGCGCCTCGGCGTGCCGGTCGAGGGCCCGCACCGGGCCGACCAGTTCCTGCTCGACTCGCTCCCCGAGGCCGGCGCCAATTACGGCCTCGACGGGGCCCGGCCGATCACCCCCGACCGCTGGCTCGACGAGGGCGACGAAGTCACGGTCGGCGGCCTGACCTTCGACATCCTGCACGCGCCCGGCCACTCCCCCGGCAGCGTGGTCTTCGTCTCTCGCGACGCCCGCTTCGCGCTGGTCGGCGACGTGGTGTTCAAGGGCTCCGTCGGCCGCACCGACCTGCCGGGCGGCAACCACGGCCAACTCATCGACGCGATCAAGCGGAAGGTGCTGCCCTTGGGCGACGACGTCGCCTTCATCCCGGGCCACGGCCCCACGGGGACGCTCGGCGAGGAGCGCGCCTCGAACCCGTTCCTGCAGGATTGACAGGCCTAACGCGACGTTAAGGCGGACCGGCCAGAAATCGGTTTCCGGGCGCAGCGTGCCGCGCCCGGAAACCGATGCAATTTCAAGGCTGAACCCCTATATCAGGCCGGTTAGACGAATCGCAGGCGAAGCCGCCCGACAGGGCCGGGCGGCGCATGACGACGACCCGCCTGCCCGAGGACATTCATGGCCGACACTCCGCAGACTGAACACGACGCCTACGGCGCGGAATCGATCCGGGTTCTCAAGGGGCTGGACGCCGTCCGCAAGCGTCCGGGCATGTATATCGGCGACACCGACGACGGCTCGGGCCTGCACCACATGGTCTACGAGGTCGTCGACAACGCGATCGACGAGGCGCTCGCCGGCCACGCCGACCTCGTCACCGTGACGCTCAACGCGGACGGATCCTGCACGGTGTCCGACAACGGCCGCGGCATCCCGGTCGACATCCACCGGGAGGAGGGCGTCTCCGCGGCCGAGGTCATCATGACCCAGCTGCACGCGGGCGGTAAGTTCGACCAGAACTCCTACAAGGTCTCGGGCGGCCTGCACGGCGTCGGCGTGTCGGTCGTCAACGCGCTCTCGGTCTGGCTGAAGCTCCGGATCTGGCGCAACGACCAGGAGCACGCGATGGAGTTCGGCCACGGCGAGGCGAAGGCCCCGCTGAAGGTGGTCGGCCCCGGCAACGGCCGGCGCGGCACGGAGGTGACCTTCCTGCCCTCGACCGAGACCTTCACGATGGTCGAGTTCGACTACGCAACGCTGGAGAAGCGCCTGCGCGAGCTGGCCTTCCTGAACTCGGGCGTGCGCATCGTGCTCACCGACGCGCGCCACGCCGAGAAGAAGCGCGAGGAACTCTACTACGACGGCGGCATCGAGGCCTTCGTGCGCTACCTCGACCGATCGAGGAAACCCATCGAGGGGATGAGCAAGCCCGTCGTGGTGCGCTCCGAGCGCGACGGCATCCGGGTCGAGGTGGCGTTCTGGTGGAACGACTCCTTCAACGAGACCGTGCTGCCCTTCACCAACAACATCCCGCAGCGCGACGGCGGCACCCACATGGCGGGCTTCCGCGCGGCGCTGACCCGGCAGATCACCGGCTACGCGGAATCCTCGGGCGTCGCCAAGCGCGAGAAGGTCTCGCTCACCGGCGAGGATTGCCGCGAGGGGCTGACCGCGGTCATCTCGGTGCAGGTGCCGGACCCGAAATTCTCCTCCCAGACGAAGGACAAGCTCGTCTCCTCCGAGGTGCGCCCGGCCGTCGAGAACGTGCTGAACGAGGGTCTCTCGACCTGGCTCGAGGAGAACCCCTCCCAGGCCAAGGCCCTGATGGGCAAGGTGGTGCTGGCGGCCTCCGCCCGCGAGGCCGCCCGCAAGGCGCGCGAGACCGTGACCCGAAAAGGGGCACTCGACATCGCCTCGCTGCCGGGCAAGCTCGCCGACTGCCAGGAACGCGACCCCACCAAGTGCGAGATCCTGCTGGTCGAGGGTGATTCCGCCGGCGGCTCGGCCAAGCAGGGCCGGGATAGGGCGTTCCAAGCGGTTCTGCCGCTGCGCGGAAAGATCCTGAACGTCGAGCGGGTGCGCGCCGACCGGATGCTGTCGTCGGCCGAGATCGGCACGCTGATCACGGCGCTCGGGGCCGGCATCGGGCGGTCCTCGACCGACCGCGAGGGCTTCAACCCGGACAAGCTGCGCTATCACCGCATCATCATCATGACGGACGCGGACGTCGACGGCTCGCACATCCGCACGCTGCTGCTGACCTTCTTCTTCCGCCAGATGCCGGAGCTGATCGAGCGCGGGCACCTCTACATCGCCCAGCCGCCGCTCTACAAAGCCGAGCGCGGCCGCAAGGCGCTCTACCTCAAGGACGAGCGGGCGCTCGAAGACTACCTGATCGACCAGGGCACGGAAGGCGCGGTGCTGCGTCTCGCCTCGGGGGCCGAGTTCGCCGGGCCGCAGTTGAAGACCCTGGTCGAGGAGGCGCGCGGCTTCCGCGGAATCCTGCAGGGCCTGCACACCCGCTACGACCGCGCAGTGGTGGAGCAGGCGGTGCTGGCGGGCGCCTTCGCCGGGGACGTGGCCGAGAACCCCGGCGAGGCCGAGGTCTTGGCCGACATGACGGCCAAGCGCCTCGACGCCATCGCGGACGAGATCGAGCAGGGCTGGCAGGGCGAGGCGCACGAGGGCGGCTACCGGCTCAGCCGCACGCTGCGCGGCGTGCGGCAGGTCGCGACCTTGGATGCCGGGCTGATCACCAGCCAGGAGGCGCGCCGTCTCGCCGAGCGGGCCGACGCCTTCCGGGAGATCTACGGCGAGCCCGCGACGCTCGCCCGCAAGACCGACGAGACCGTGCTGCACGGGCCCGTCGGGCTGTTCGAGGCGGTGATGGCCTTCGGCCGCAAGGGCCTGTCGCTGCAGCGCTACAAGGGGCTTGGCGAGATGACCGCCCAGCAGCTCTGGGAGACGACGCTCGACCGCGACGTGCGCTCGCTGCTGCAGGTCAAGGTGAAGGACACGACCGACGCCGACGACCTCTTCGTGAAGCTGATGGGCGACGTGGTGGAGCCCAGGCGCGAGTTCATCCAGGAGAACGCGCTGAGCGTGGCCAACCTCGACGTGTGAAGTGGGCGCCCTCTGGGGGAAAGCGATTAGGCTGCCTTTCAAAGCGAATGGGCTGACCTATGAAAGCGATTAGGTGTTCTTCCGGACATCGTGGTGCGGTCAACAGGCAGCTGGCGTTCGAGACCGAGGCCGAGAAGAGCGCTCGCCATCCGTGGCGCTCGCTAGCAGGAAATTGGCGCAAGGTGCCTACTCGCTGCGTCAAGGCCGGCGTCCCCCTCAGACCTCGCCGGGCTCGGGAGGACACCGTGCAGTCGGCAGTCCTTGGGGAGAGATTATCCGGCCTTTACGAGAGTGGGGAAGCAGCAAGGCTTGGCGTATATCGGCGCGGCCGCGCCACCAGCCCCCGGGTGCGTGGCGCCCCGCCGACTACACCCAGCGGCAGGTACGCCGTCCGGGACCCAGGCCCTCGGCTTCAACCATCGCCGGGCATTTCGTAACGACCCGGGCTCGCTCTTGAACGGCAGGTCGCGCCCGTCCGCCATCTCGTTGATGATCCGAAGGCCTCGTCAGGTTCAAAGAACACACGACCGCAATCAAGGTCAGGCACAAACGTCCCGTCTTCGGTCAGAAGTCCGTGTCAGCGTCGTGCCTGACGTGGGCGTGGTGTCCATCCTTCCGCGCCGTCGTCATCGATATGCTCCGCGGTTTCCGCGGCCGTTTCAGGCGTAGAAGCTGCTCGTGTCCACCTTCAGTCGCAGGATGACCGGTCCCGCGGGGGAGAGGCTGCCCTCGAACCGGCCTGGAAAGGTCTCCGATACCGTAAGGCCGTCTGCGACGCTCCCGTAATTCAGGGTGCAATGGACGTTGATCGGTCCCTCGAAGCTGCCGCCACGCACCTTGATCTCGTCGGCGAAGACCTCGACGGAGTCGACGTGCGTGTTCGACGACAGGGCGTCCAGGTCGGCCCAGGCTTCGGTCCCGCTCAGGTCGATCTCCCGCACGGCCGTCGCGACGGCCTGGAGGACAGCCGCATCCGTGTTCGCTGCGTCAGGGCCCGGCATGCAACCTCCTCAGAATACGGCGGCGCCAATGCCGAGACGCTGCCGATACTGCCAGCTCAGCGAGAGGCACACGCCCTCAAGGCTAGCCCAGATATGGGCCGCATCGATGCCGAGGCTGAAGAGCTTGCGCTGGAAGCGCGACCGGACTGCTCGCGGTATGACGAAGCTGTTTTCAGCCAGTCCGCTCGGCATCCACGGTTCGCTGGGCCTGGGATGGACGGAGAACAACCCGCGCTGGCTCGCGATCCTCGGGGCCGTTGTGGTCGGAAGCAGGAAGCCCACGCGGTCGATCTCGAACGGGCCCGGCCCCTCCTCCGGATTGATGACGAGCGTGTCGTCGACCGGGTAGGCGTAGATCACGGCATCGGCGTCCAGGGGGTCGCTGGAGACAGCGAAGAAGCACGCGACGAGCGGGTTGGTCGTCCAGTCCAGGAGGCGCGTCGGCAGCCCGAAATGCTGCCCCAGGGCCAACCAGTCCCAATCCGTCGCCCCCGGCAGCGAGACGTGCAAGCGTGCCTCGCGCTTGAAGGCGCGGAACAGGTGCTCCTCGAACAGCGGGTCGTGGTTCGGCGCACGACCCGCACTCGGCACGCATAGGAACTCGCGGGACGCGCAGCCCCGAAAGACCCAGCGCGAGTGCATCCGGCGGTCCAGATAATCCTGGAACGCCTGCCAGGTCTCCTGCGCCGACTTGAGACGCTCCACGGTGTCCGCGGCCGAAGCCGGGCCATACGGCTGGACCGGCTCCGCCGAGACGCCCCGGATCGGCTTGGGAGGTGGTCGGGTCGGAGGTCTCATCAACGGTGTCCGGTCGGGTCAGCGCATTCCGGCCAGGTGCGCTCGGTACAGGGCCGAAGTGAAGTCGCGGGCGATCTCGCACGACATGCCCGCATGCATCGCGAGGTCCGTCGCAGCCACGGCCTCCGCCAGGACGACCACGGGAACCCCGACGGCCCGGGCGTGCCCGATGACGGCGCTCGTTCCCGGATCGCCGCCATCCGCGAGCGCGAGGACGGCCGTGCAGTCCCTAAGCCCGGCGAGCGCGGGACCGGCGCTCACGGCAAGCCGCTCGCCGTACTCATGGAACGGCGAGAACACCTCGCTCCCGAGTCCCGTCAACCACCAACGTGCCTGGTCGAGGAGCCAGCGTTGGGGCAGCGTCGCCGCCGGTCCCGAAAGAAAGACCCGTCCCCCCCGCGTCGCATCCGGCTGCGGCACGAGATCCCTCAGGGCATGCGGCGCCGGGAGAGGCAGGCGATGACCGTCGTTGAAATGGGCGACGCTGCGCGACGCCAGGTCGGCGGCCTCGACGGGGTCGAGCCGGCGCTCCCCCCAGTAGTGCGCGAAGGCGGCGCAGAACACGTCGCCGGAGCCGATCTTGAACCAGGTGTCCGAGATGTAGGCCGGAACCAGCCGCGGCTTCGTGTCACCGACATAGACGCTGGCGCCGCCGATGGCGTGGCGGGCGACGACGACCGCGGCGCCCTCGTCGGCCATGATGCGCGTCGCCGCGTCCATCGCCTCCTGCGACGGGTCCGCCGCGGAGAGCATATAATCCCTCACCACGTATGCCAGCTCGCCCGCCCGCGACCCCGACGCCGAGAAGGCCGCCTCGCGACTGTCCGACTGCGGGTCGTGGACCGCCCGGCCGGCCACGACCGTGGCCGGCCCCTCCAGCATCCCGAAGCTCAGCACGACGTCCCCGGAGACCGCGATGCGGGGCAGACCGGCCGAAGCCAGGGGCACCAACTCCTTGCTCAGGGGATGGTAGTACTCGAAGACGAGTTCCTCCGCGATCTCGACAACTTCGGCACGGACCCCGAACGAGGCCATGGTCGCGCGTACGTCCGCCGCCCAACCCGAGTAGGCGTAGGTGTGCAGCACGGAGCCGGGCGAGAGCCCGCTCACGGCCACGGCGGCCCGGCCACCGGAGCCATAGATCCGGTCCCATTCCGGGTAGGCGCAGACCTCCCGGTAACTGCCGCCCACGATGATCATGGGTCGATCCTCGATACCGTCACCACGCACCGCGTCGATGAGACCTCCTCGACGTGGGCGACGAAGGACACCTCCCGCGCGAGGCAGTCGAGAAGCCGCGTCAGCCCCGGGAAGGCGGCGAGCGCGCCGACCACGGTGCCCTCGTCGTTCCGGCAGACCGCACCGACCGCGCCCCCCTCGTGGACCAGGTCGACCCCCAGATCGTCGCCCGCGCGTACCCGGTCCGCCGCCTCACGACGCACCCCTACCAAGTCGACGGTGAGGTGGAGGTCGCAACCGTCGCCGGATCGTTGCAATCGCCGCGGTGCCCGCCCTCGCCGGCCCGGGGGTCCTCCCGACATGCCTCAACCTCCCGTCGCCGCGGACGCCTGGGCCGGGGTGTCGGCGCGGGCCCGGCCGCCATCGATGCGCGCCAGCGTTTCCTGGTGCTTCTCGCAGCCACGGCACCGACCGCAGGCGTATTCCATGACATGGCAGGAGAAGGTGGCGCCCAGGAGTGAACGGGGGATCCCCGACTGCCTGACAAGCTCCAGGGCCGAGAGGTGGCGCGCCGGGGCCGTGACCCGGACGCCTCCCTCCTGAAGGTGCATCAGCCGGTCGACGGTCCGCAGGAAGGGGGCCCGACCGTCGGCATGGACGTCCGTCAGGATCGCCCCGAGCAGGATCTCGGTCAGTCCCTCGGCCACGAACCGCATGCCGGCGAGCGTCACCAGCATCTGGTTGCGGTAAGGCCACCACTCGGGCGCGCGCGCCAGATCCGACGCCGCGCGCCCCGCGAGCGGGCCAAGGCCAAGGGCCGACAGGTCGACCCGCGCGACCTCGTGGCGAAGTCCGAGCTCGCGCGCGACCGAGGCCGCCGCGGCGATCTCGCCCTTGGCCGGCCTCTGTCCGTAATCGACCGTGAGGCAGACGTCCGGCCTCTGCCAGGCGGCGATGGCCGCCGAGTCGAGGCCGCCCGAGAGCAGGAGCGCCCTCATTCCATGGCGGCCCAGGCCGCCTGGTAGAGCGCGGATGTCAAGTCGCGAGCGACCCGGCAGCCGGTGCCGACGAGCATCGTCAGGTTCGGGTCGTCGAGGCGCTCGGCAAGGACGACGACGGGCTTGCCCCGGGCGCGCGCGTACCCGACCTCGAACAGGGTGCCCGGATCGGCGCCGTCGAGCAGCGCGAGCAGCGCGGCGCAGCGGTCCAGGCCTTCGAGATCGGCGGCCGCGGTTTCCTGGGCCGGACGGCCCGTACCGACCTCGTGCAGGGGAGAGAACACCGGCGCGCCCAGTGCCTGGAGCCGTTCGAGCGCCTCCTCGACGAGCCAACGTTGCGCGAGGTCGAAGAAGGGTCCTGCCAGGTAGATCAGGCCGGGACGTCGGCCAGCGGGGAGGGCGGGCTGGGACGCGAGTTCGGCGGCGGGGGGCAGGGGCAGCGCGTGGTAGTCGACGAAGTGTGCGACGCTGCGCGAGGCCAGGTCCGCGGCGTCGACGGCGCCCAGCCCGCGCTCGCCCCAATGGTGCGCGAAGGCCGCGCTGAACACGTCGCCGGACCCGATCTTGAACACGCGCTCGGAGCGGTAGGCCGGGATGTCGGCCGGCACGCCTCCGGCCCGGAACACTCGCGCGCCCTCGCACCCGCGCTTGACCACGACGACCTCGGCGTCGTGCGCGGCGAGCAGCGCGGCGCCCACGTCGTCGCCCGCCGCGCCGGTCGCGGCCTCCGCCTCGCCCTGGTTCAGCACGACGGCGAGGCGCTCGGCCCGGGATCCGTTGGCGCGGAAGGGGCTCGCCGCATGGCCGGTCTGCGGATCGTGGACGGCGCGCCGCGCCGAAACGACGGCGTCGCCTTCCACGAAGCCGAACCGCAGCACCACGTCGCCGGACACGGTGAGGGCAGGTTGCGCAGCGGGCACGGCCGGTTCGAGCAGCGCGGGCGAGAGGGGATGGAAGTAGGAGAACGAGATCCTCTCGTCGATCGGTTGGACGGTCGCGCCCACGCCGAACGCGTGCATCGAGCTTCGGACGTCCGAGACCCACCCCCGGTGGGCATAGGTATGGAGTTCGGTCCCGGGCGACAGCCGGCCGACCGATGCGGCGGCCCGCCCTCCGGAGCCGAAGAGGCGCCTCCAGCGCGGGACGGCACAGACTTCCAGGTAGCAGCCGCCGGCGACGATCAACGCGCCACCCGCTCGACCAGGACGCGACAGCGGGTGCGGTCGACCTCGATGACCCGGGCCTCGTACCGATGCCCGGCCCGCAGGCAGCCGAGGAGTTGGTCCAAGCCCTCCATGCCCGCGAGCGAGCCGACGATGTCGGCCGCGGGCCGCGTGCGGCACACGGCCGTCTCGAAGGGATCCTCCCGGTGCAGGGTCACGTCCAGGACGTCCCGCTCGCGGACCGTCGCCACCGCAGGGTCCGCACGCCCGTCAGGTCGGTGTCGTAGCGCAGGTTGCAAGGGTCCGCGCCCCCGCCGAGCCCTTCGCCGCCGCCCTGGCCCTCCTGCCCCCGGGGCGACACCGGTGACGGCGTACCTGGCCCCAGACGCGGGCCCCTGCGTGTGCTGGACTTGCTACCGCCTGACATCGCGATCCCTGGACGCAAACCTAGACGATAGTGGCCTCTTTCGCCGGCCGCCGTCAAACGGGACCCCGGCCGATATTCCTCATCGCCCGCCACATCACCGCGTCGAGCAGGGACGGCCTGGCGCCGAGCGCCCCGCAGAACTCCAGGAAGCGCCGCTCCAGCGCCTCGTAGTCGCGCGGTACCCGCATCGAGCGGTCGAAGAGGCCGATCAGGAGACCGGCCCGGATGATGTGAATATCCAGGATCGCGACTTCGTCGCTGCCCAGCCAGTTGCGGGTGATCCAGGATGCGGTCTTCGGCCCGATGCCCGGGATCCGCATGAGGTGGCGGCGGAACGCCAGGGCGTCGTCGGTCGGGGGCGGCTCATCCTCGATCATCCCCAACGCGACCGCGAGCCGTCGGGCCCGCTGGTGCGGGAAGCGGTAGCGGACCGGGCGGCCGCCGAGCAGGACCGGCTGCAGCAGGAGAGCTTCGATATCCGCCTCGGCCGGGCGGCGTCCGGGCACGAACACGCCGGCCTCCACCAACCGGTCGTGAACGGCATGGTTGACCTCAGCCGTGATGCCGTAGCCGCCGAGCAGACAGAACCCGACCTCCTCCTGCAGGGAGCCGTCGCGGTTGACGAACCCGTCGGACTGCTCGCTGGCGCGGCTGACCATGTCCGCCCAGAACGCGGCACTCGGCACCCACTCGGGCCGACCCCAGCGGACCCCGGGCACGACCTCGGCATCCGGATCGGGCAGCGTACGCCGTGCAGCCTTCGGGCGGCCGTCCGCTTCGAGCAGCATAGTCGCGATTCCCCTTGACGCCGTCCCCGGATATTCATTTTCATTCAAACCATGAGAGGACGCAAGGCAGGATCCGGCGACGGAGAGCGCGCCGCCATCGCGGCGGCGCTGGAACGAGCCCGCCGCGAGGACGGCCTGAGCCAGGACGCGCTCGCCCGCACGCTGGGCTCCAGCCAAGCCAACATTTCAAAACTCTTGCGCGGTCGACATACCCCCCGCCCGGAGCTGGAGGCAGCGATACGATCCTACCTCGGCGGCCGGCATAAGGGCGCCGCCCTCCCGTCGGAGGCATGGACGCGGCGCCTTCTCGCCGCCTGCGAACGCTCGCAGGCCTTCCGCGACGTCGTCGACGCGGCGCTGTCGCTTGTGAATGAAAATGAATATCCTGACCGAACATGACGGTGACCCGGGGGCCTCCGGCGTTCACGACCGACGACGCTCCCGGGTCGTCCGTCGCGGTCGACGGCCGGGTGCGGGCCGCAGCGCCTGGTCCGCATTCCGGCGGTGAGCACCGACGTGTCAGCCGCCGGAGCGGCTCCGACCACGCGGCAGGATGCACCTGAGCCGCCTCGGGAAAGCGGCACCGGCCCGGCTGCTGAACCGGCTCGGGGGCAGGGGAGGGACGCCGCCCTGCCGCCGGCGCAGGCCCCGTTTCGGCGTCGGTCCCTGGCCCGCACCGGCCGACCACCTCCGCACGGACGGCCGCCTGCCGGGCGCGGCCGCCGTCCTGCCGGCGACGGAAGAGCCCCGGCCACGAAGATGTGCGGGCATGTTCATCCCCGTCTCGTTTCCGCCAGGTCCCCGCGTTCGACGTCCGCCGCCAGCGCCCTCCGGCTCCGGCCGTGGCGTGCGGGCCGGCCACGCGCGCTGCCTACGCGACGTGCCTCACGCGGCAGCCGCACGCCATCTCCGCGACGGAAGGCGGCAAAGGGACCGGATCTCTTTCGAGGCATGGAGGACGACGCATCCGCGCGCCGCCGGAAGGGCGAAACCCGCCTTCGCGAGATCCCGCCCTTGACCTTCCAACGATGGGAAGCCCCATTTCCGGCGGCGTCCGGTTCATGACACCTGAGGAGTTGGCCGATGGAGGCTCAGTCCAGGCCGAGGAAGGCCGCGGGAACGACAATCAGCCTGCCTGTCGAGGGGATGAGCTGCGCGTCCTGCGTCGGCCGTGTCGAGCGGGCCCTAGGCAAGGTCGAGGGCGTCGAGGCCGTCAGCGTCAACCTGGCTACGGAACGCGCAGATATCCGGGCCAGTGGTTCGCTCGATCCCGAGCGATTGGCGCAGGCCGTCGAGGCCGCCGGCTATTCCGTGCCTGCACAAGCCGTCGAGCTCTCCATCGAGGGCATGACCTGCGCATCGTGCGTCGGACGCGTCGAGCGCGCGCTCAAGGCGGTGCCGGGTGTCGCCGAGGCGACGGTGAACCTCGCGACCGAGCGGGCGAGCGTGCACGGCACGGCCAACCTGCACGCACTCGCCGCCGCCATCTCCGCCGCCGGCTACACCGCGCGTCCGGTCGGCGGGCCCCCCTCCGCCGACGATGAGGCCGCGCGGCGCAGGGAGACCGAGCGTTCGGACCTCGGGCGCGATCTCTCCATCGCCGCCGTGCTGACGCTGCCCATCTTCGTCCTGGAGATGGGTTCGCACCTCATCCCCGGCATGCACGCGATGATCGCGCGGACCATCGGCATGCAGCAAAGCTGGTACGTCCAGTTCGCGCTGACGACCTTGGTCCTCGCCGTGCCGGGCATCCGCTTCTACGTGAAGGGCATCCCCGCGCTGGGTCGCCTCGCGCCGGACATGAACTCACTCGTGGCGGTGGGCACGCTCGCGGCCTACGCCTACTCAGCCGTCGCGACCTTCGCGCCATCCTTGCTGCCCGCGGGGACGGTCAACGTCTACTACGAGGCGGCGGCCGTCATCGTCACCTTGATCCTGCTCGGCCGCTTCCTAGAGGCCCGGGCCAAGGGACGCACCTCCGAGGCGATCACGAGACTGGCCGGCTTGCAGGCGAAGGTCGCCCGGGTCCGGCGCGGCGTCACCTCGGTCGAGATCCCGGTGTCAGACGTCGTGGCCGGCGACATCGTCGAGGTGCGCCCCGGCGAGCGCATCCCCGTGGACGCCGCCGTGACCGACGGGGAGAGCTACGTCGACGAATCGATGATCACCGGCGAGCCGGTCCCGGTGGCGAAGACCCGAGGCAGCACGCTGGTGGGCGGGACCGTCAACAGGCAGGGTGCGCTCACCTGTCGCGCGACGGCGGTCGGCGAGGCGACCGTGCTGTCGCAGATCATCCGCATGGTCGAGGAGGCTCAAGGCTCGAAGCTGCCGATCCAGGCCCTGGTCGACAAGGTGACCATGTGGTTCGTGCCAGCCGTGATGGCGGCGGCGGCGCTGACTTTCGCCGCTTGGATCGTGCTCGGGCCGTCGCCGGCGCTGACCTTCGCGCTCGTCAATGCGGTGGCCGTTCTCATCGTCGCCTGCCCCTGCGCCATGGGCCTCGCCACACCCACCTCGATCATGGTCGGCACCGGCCGGGCCGCCGAGCTGGGCATCCTCTTCCGCAAGGGCGAGGCGCTCCAACTCCTGAGGGATGCCAAGGTCGTCGCGGTCGACAAGACCGGCACGCTGACCGAGGGTCGTCCCGCCCTGACGGATCTGCAGGTGACCGCAGGCTTCGACCGTGCGTACGTACTGGGGCGGATCGCGGCCGTCGAGGACAGGTCCGAGCACCCGATCGCACGGGCCATCGTAGCGGCGGCGCAGGCCGAGGCCATTCCGCTACCCGAGGTCCAGGCATTCGAAGCCGTCGCCGGACTCGGCGCCAGGGCCGAGGTCGACGGCGAGCGGGTGGAGATCGGCGCCGACCGCTACATGCGTGAGCTCGGGCTGGACGTCGGGGCCTTCGCCGCGGCCGCGGCGCGGATGGGCGACGAGGGCAAATCCCCGCTCTACGCCGCCATCGGCGGGCGCTTGGCCGCGGTCATCGCGGTCGCCGACCCCATGAAGGACACGACCCCAGCCGCGGTCGCCGCGCTGCGCGCCCTCGGGCTCAAGGTCGCGATGATCACGGGCGACAACCGCCGCACGGCGGAGGCCGTCGCGCGGCGGCTCGGCATCGACGAGGTGGTCGCCGAGGTGCCGCCCGCCGGCAAGGTCGAGGCGGTGCGCAGGCTGAAGGCGGAGCACGGCAAGCTGGCCTTCATCGGCGATGGCATCAACGACGCGCCCGCACTCGCGGAAGCGGATGTCGGCTTGGCAGTCGGCACCGGCACCGACGTCGCCATCGAGGCGGCCGACGTGGTGCTGATGTCGGGCAGCCTGGGCGGGGTCGCGACCGGCATCGCGCTGTCGCGCGCGACCATCGCCAACATCCGGCAGAACCTGTTCTGGGCATTCGCCTACAATACGGCCCTGGTCCCGGTGGCAGCGGGGGCACTATACCCCGCCTGGGGCGTCCTGATGTCGCCGGTCCTCGCCGCGGGCGCGATGGCCCTGTCGAGCGTCTTCGTCCTCGGCAACGCGCTGCGGCTGCGCGGCTTCCGTCCGGAGGAGGCGATACCGCGCGCCGGCCTCCGCCAGGTCGGCGCGCCGGCGATGGGAGGAACTCCATGAACATCGGTCAGGCAGCCAGGGCCTCCGGCGTCTCGGCCAAGATGATCCGCTACTACGAGCAGACCGGCCTGATCCCGCCGGCCGGCCGCAGGGATTCCGGCTACCGGGACTACTCGTCCGAGGACGTGCACATGCTGCGCTTCGTCCGGCGGGCCCGGGACCTTGGCTTCTCCATGGCCGCGATCAACGAGCTCCTCGACCTGTGGCGCGACCGGTCAAGGCGGAGCGCCGACGTCAAGCGGGTCGCGATCGCGCACATCACGGCGCTGCGCGAGCGGATCGCCAACCTCAATCAGATGGTCACCACGCTCCAGACCTTGGTCGACTGCTGTTCGGGCGACCACCGTCCGGACTGCCCGATCCTGGCCGACCTGGAGGAGCCCGCCGAGGAACACCCCCGGAAGCGTCCGTCAGGCGCCCTGCAGCGTCCCAACCCACGGACTTGATCGAGCTGGACCCGGGATCGTGCCGCCGGGCCCGCGCCCCTTCCCCTCGTCGCGGCGCCGCACCCCGTCGACCGGCCATCTCCAAGGGCATTCCAGTCCGGGAAACGCGCCCGCGCCCCGATGGGTCGTGGTCGGCGCGCGCCCTGGCCACACGGCCATGCTCGCACGCGGTCACCATGCGTTGCCGCCCGCCGCGCGCTGCCGTGGGTTGATTGACGCCCGACCTCGGCCCGGTGGCCAGGGGTGGTGGCGTCCGCCTCGGCGCAAGGTCGGTTCCGTGGACAGGGCCCGGCAACTCGCGAGGCGCCCCGGCCTCGAAGCCGGGATCGCGCGGGCCGGACCAGGACGATCCGGGGCACCTCGACCGCCTCGGCGCCGGCGGCGCACGATGGGCACGGTCGGGGCTCCTAAACCGGTTCGTCCGGTCCCGCCCGTCCCGGCCGGGTTCCTCTTCACCCGCGACGGTGGCGAGGGCCGCAGGGCCCCATTATCACGGTCGTGCTTGCTCGCTCCGGGCAAGGCCGGTCGGCGCGCCCGCGTGCCGCGCCGGCGGCCGTGGCTCCGTGCCGGAGGATAGCGGGCGCAGGTCTGCCAGGATGCTGGACAGGCGTGATGCGAGGTTCCCGTCAAGGCAACCCGCATGCCCCTTGGCCATCCTGCGGAGATACCTCTCCAGGCCAGGCCCGACGGCCTGGTGATGTTCGAGGAGGATCCGTAACGCGCGGACCACGACCCCGTGCGGGTTCGGGTTCTCTTCCAGGTTGGTGTCGACGACCGCGTCGCGCAGCCAGGCCGTGAAACGCGGCCCGTGGTGAACCCGGCGGGAGCCGCACAGGTAAAGCACGGCGTCGCAGTCGAAGAAGGTGGTGTGCACCAGGTCGGCCAGATGGGCGGCCTGCACGTGGCCGGACCGGACCGCCCAAGTGGAGGGTAGGGCCCACACGTCGTACGTGTGGCGGCGCCCGGCGATGCGGTAGCCGCCGAAGCGGTTCCGAACGGCCGCGCCGTCCCGCATCAGCTCCGCCAAGCGCGCCGGCGGCGCGTGCACGACCAGGTCCACGTCCGACGCGAAGGCCGCAGCCCCGCCCCGGGCGAGGTCCCGGGCCATGCCGCCGAAGATCGCAACCTCGCCCACCTGCCCGAGATGGCCGATCAGATCCGCGATCTCGGGGCCCCCGCGAGCCTCGTCCGCGAGGAAGGCCTGCATCCGCCGGCACAGCTCCGCGCCGTCGCGGACGGGGGAGCCAAGGTCAGCCATGGTGCCGCCTCAGGTCGTCGCGCAGGGACACCGCGAACGTGTCGGTCATACCAGAGATCATGTCGGTGACGAGCTGCAGTTCGCGGTAGCGCAACGGCATCGCGTTCCCGGGCGCCTCGGCGACGCGCCGGTAGTTCTCCGAGATCCGGGAATACACGTAGGCCGGCAATGCCTCGCGGTCGGAGCGCAGGTCGTCCGGATCCTTGCGCCCGACGATGGCCTTCCAGAACATGTCCATGAGCTCGTGGACGGTCCGGTGCCCGTCGAGCTCGACTTCGAGGACGCTGCGGTGGCGGTAGACGTGAAACTTGGCGAAGCGCTTCAACGAGGTCCACAGCACGACCGCCTCGGAGGCCGCCATCAGCTCCCTGTCGAACGCGCCGGCCATGATGGCATCCCGGTTCGCCACGAACGCCCCGACCGCGGCCCGCACCATCTTCCCGATGGCGTCGACGCGGAACATCTGCATCGAGATGTCGTCGAGTTCACCGGGCGACAATCCCGCGTCCCGGAACTCGGCGTGGCTCCGCTCGGCCCGCTCGCAGACGTCGAGCGTCAACTCGTCGTCGCAAGCGTCGTGACGCAGCCAAGCCATCAGCACGTTGAAGTTGATCAGCTTCTTCTTGGCCGCGTCCTCGACGTCCACCACCGAGTACGCGATGTCGTCGCAAGCCTCCATCACAAAGGTCAGGGGATGGCGGACGCCCTGCCGCAAGCCGGTCTCGGCCCAGACCTCGGCGGCGATCTCGGCCTCCGATTGGAAGAAGTTGAACTTCTTTCTTGCCTGGGAGGTCTTGTCGACCGCGTCCGACGGCACGGGGTACTTCATCAGGGCCGCCAGGAAGGCATAGGTCATGTTCAGGCCGAAGTCGTCGTTCAGGATCTGCAATCGCGTCAGCAGCCTGAACGCCTGCGCGTTGCCCTCGAATTTCAGGAAATCACGGCGCATCGGCTCGCTCAGGTCCGGCGCGTCGAAGATGTCGAACGAGGTCGGGTCATCCTTTCGCCGGGCGGAGTGGCGCTTCACCCAGGTCTGGATCGCGGTCTCACCCTGATGTCCGAATGGCGGATTGCCGAGGTCGTGGGCGAGCCCGATGGCCTCAAGGAGGGCGGGCACGTTGCGCAGGGGCTCGACCTCCGCGGGGAACCCCAGCGCCCCGCCGTGCACGAAGGCGAGGGTGGTCCCCATGCTCCGCGCCATGTTCGCCACCTCGTGGCTGTGGGTCAGCCGGGTGCGGACGCTGTCGTTGCGTTCCAACGGGAAGACCTGCGTCTTGTCCTGGAGGCGCCGCACCGGCGTCGAGAACAGGATACGGTCGTGGTCACGCTCGTGCTCGGTCCGGTCCTCGCCCAGCCGCGCCGTGTAGGCTCTGCCTGCGGCCTTACCCTTGCGCCGCTGGGAGTTGAGGAGGCGTCCCCAGTCGAGTTGATCTGCCATCCCTCGATCCCGTTGCGGCGAGGACGCCCGGTCCACCGCCCACCCACAACACCGTGCACCCCGGTCTACGTTCCGGCCCGCCGACGCGTCACGCCGGGACTCCGCTGTTGTCCACGGATTCCGTTCGGAACGGTGCCGCTCGCGCCGGCAAGACACTAGGGCAGGCGCACCAGGATTGGAACATAGGGCGAACGAGATCGGCGGGGGCCGGCCACTCCGGAGGGCCCGGCCTAGGCCCGCCTACACCGAACTCGGAGGGGCGGCGCATGCCAGCGCCCTGCGCGAGCGGCGTGTCCTGCTCGGAGCCCGCACCCGGAGCGGAAGCGGCGCGGCGACGCGTCGTCTGCATCGCCAGCCGTGCCCGCCGGCAGTCACACCCGGCGCGCGGACACAGCTGGCCCGCCCCGACGGCACTGGCGGGCCGGGTGAGGGGGCACGAGCGGGCTCGGCGCGCCGCCGCGGCCCTCACGCCGGTTCCGGGCGCTCCTGTGGCTCGCCATCCGGGCCTCCCGCGCCCGGCGCCGTCACGGCTACGGCGACAGCAGCACCGACGATGGCGCCTCCCAGGGCCGCCGCGGCCAATGCCGCAGGTGCCGGCGACCGACCCTTGAGCGCCTCGGCCAGGACGGCCTCCGCTTCGGCCTCGCTCTCACGCACAGCGAGCATCAGCTTGGGACCGAACTTGAGGACCGATCCGGCGCCCTCGTGGTGGATGGCGGGGCTCGGCGGCTCCACCTCGCGGACCCGTTCCGCGCTGACCATCATCTCGATGGCGCCCTCGGGAGGGGTCAGCCGAGCCATGGCAGCCCCGGCTGCGGCGAACTTCGCGGCCAGGGAAGCCACCGTCTCCACGGAGTAGATCCGGTCACCCGTGATGCGGAGCATCACCGCATCCTTGAACTCGTGGTCAAAAGCCTGACGCATCCACAGGAGCTCGTCCGGAGCGATATACTCGACGTCGCCACCCGGCATCCTGACGATCACCATGTCGGCTCCCCCTGTCATCTAAGCTCGACAACAACATGAGTTCGAGCTTGGTGTCCATAAGTCGCTGCGTGCTTTCACCGGCTGCTGGACCGTCGGTCGCGGGAACCTTGGCCGTTTCCAATGCCCGCGCGGCCGGGCGACATCCCGAGGCCTCGCCACCGGCAACGCGAGCGGCCGTGGAGCATGCCCGCGGCCGTTCCATCCGCGTCCGATCCCGGCACGCGCCCGGCCATGGTAGGTGCGGCCCGAGGAACATGGCGCCGCCGTGCCGCCTCGCGTCGCTTCAAGAGGACAGGGGGAACCGGAGAGGGCCCGCTCGATCCCTCCTACGATACTGTGCGGCCCGAGGCTTCCGTCGCCACGTGCCGAGCCGGCAGGGCGGCTGCCGACCGGTGCCGGCGCGCCCCGAAGGCGCCCCGGCTCATCATCGAACCCGGACCGGCGACGTCGGCCCGGGGCTTGCGCCGCTCGCGCTATGTGGGGCCGGCGCCCGCGACATCGGCCGGCCCTCCCTTCAACCCGCGCCCGGCAGAACGCCACTCAGGGCAAGGGGCCGGCTGCTGGGTCGGGCGCGGCCGACCGCGTCATGAAGAACCGCTCCTTTCCCTCCGCCCACGCGAAGCCGACGCGCGCCAGTTCGGCGACCGGTGGTCCACCGTCGTCGGCGGCGAACCGCAGGGTCACGCTCTCGGCGTCGGCGGCCCGGACGAGCCAGTCCGCGAAATCCGCCGGAAGCTGGCCACCGGCGCGGCAAGCGATCACGAGCTGGTCCTCCGCGTAGGCATCGAGCACGAAGCCGTCGCCGCCGTCCCGTTCCAGGATGCGGCGCATCAGGCGGAAGGAGGAGGTGTCGAGTTCCGGCGGCACATGGGCGTCGAGACACGCGTCCACCTCGGCCCAGGCGGGCCGGTCGGCCCGGTGGCCGGGCCCGACGAGATCCTCTGCCCTGTGCTGCATCGAGCCGAGCTGAAGGTCGAAGCAGGTGGCGACCGCAAACCGGATCCCGTGTCGCGCCAGGATCGCCCGAGCCTGCCCGCAGAGGTCGCCGCTGCGTTCGACGGCGACCTCCATGACCTCCAGCCCGGGATGGCGCCGCAGCACGGTTTCCAGCGCCTCCCCCAAGCCGCCCCAGATATCGCCCTGCAGCCCTTCGAGCAGGCGACGGCGCCAGGGCGGCCCCTCCAAGCCCCGCTTCCTCGGTCCCCCGACCGGGGGCGAGCGCAGAACCGGCGTGGCCCGGGCGAACGACGCGCTCCGGACCGCTCCTAGCTCCGCCTCGAAGACTGCGTCCGCGAGGCGCAGCGCGAGGGGCGCGAGCGCCTTCCGCGCCGCCTTGCGGAACTCATGCGCGGCCGACCGCACCTGACGGGCACGCGCGTCGTCGCGTGCGCCCGAATCGTACCCGACCGCTCGCGAGCGGCCCGCCCCCTGGGCGAAGGTCCGGGCTTCGAGGGCCTCGACCGCGCGCATCAGGATCGGGAGCGCCTCCAGGAAGCGGACGGCACCGTCGAGGTGCTCCCGCGCCGTGGTGTGCTCCGGGACCTCGCCCGCGATCTGTCCGACCGCCGCGAGGAGGACGGAGACGTCCCTCGGGTCCCGCAGTTGCGGCAGGGCGTAGAAGGCGGCGCGATGGAGTGGGTTGCGCGACCTGGCGAGCGGCACGAGGACCCCGTCGAGCCACGTCTGCCTGAGGTGCTTGCGCAAGCCGACGTCCAGGCCGTGCAGCTTGGACCGCAGGATGCCTCCCGCTTGGCTGGCCGTGAGAAGGTTGTCCAGCAACACGTTCAGGATCATGCCCGATTCGGGCGCGCAAACCGCGAAGACGGCCCGCATCGCCCGACGGATTTCCTCCTCCGAGACGGACGGGATGCCGGCGGCAGAAGCGTCGGACGCGTCGAAGGCACACGGAACTTGGCCGGAAGTGGGCATGCGGGCACCGGAGAGTTGGGACGGAGCCGCCCTGCCGCGGATCAGGCACCCTCGCGGGGCCCGCCGGGACCGCCGCTCGCGAGTGGCGCGGGCCCGAATCGGCAGAGTGCTGCTCCGCCCGGGAGCACGCGTTGATCGTCCGGGCGGTCGTGAAAGGGACAAGCTGCGACCCGCCCCCGATCCTCGGCCGCTAGCCGCACGCGGGGACAGCCGTGTGCCAGGCAAGGCCTGGCCCGCGCGGCCACAGGATTGCGCGGCTCTCAGGCCCAGCCCTGGTCTCGCCCAACTCCGGGGAGGGCGGTGACGCGGACGGGGAGTTGGGCGGGGTCTGGACCTTCCGCGCGTTTCACAACCGCTCGGAGCCCCTGACCGGGATCGGGGATCTGCTCGCGGGGAAGGGCGCGCTCATGGTCGAGCATGCCGCGGCGCCTGGCGCGTTGCCACCTTGTCACTCGGAACCTGCGGGACCTGATCGAGCCCACCGTCCTTAACGTCATGCGCATGCGGTGGAGCTCGGTACGGCGCGATCCCGCGAGCGGAGAGCCCGCCTTCCTCGGGTGTCCCGACCACGAGACCGACGGCGAGTGGCTGCTTCCCCCTTCGACTTCCCGGGCGAGTTCTGCTCCTCCCATCTCAATTCGGTGCCTTGGTGAGTTCCCGACCGGGTCGACCAGCGCATCGGCGACTGGCTCGACGCCCACGAGGCCCTTCAGCCTGAGGAGGTGGCGGCCGCGGAGGTCGGGGGCATGGTTCGCCGAGGGCGCCGGGTCAGGAGCCGTAGCCCGGGTCGCCGGCCGCCCGAGGCGGGCACGTGCGTCTCGACGAGGAGGGGGTGCGCCGGGCGCTCCGCACCATCCGACCGGCCGGAGGGCGAGGGCGAGGGCGAGCCCGGCGGGGCCGCGGTCGTGCCGGGCTCCGTCGGTGCATCGCTGCCGCGGCGCGGGGACGGCGACGCTCGTGCCCACCATCGCGCGACCCTGCCCCCCGCCTTGACGCCTTCTCAAGGCGCTTGCCGATTGAGCCCGGCGAGCGGCTTGGCTTCCGACGGCCCCCGCCACTCGGCGAGGGAATGCCGCGGCCCGATGTACGCTGGGGCCGCGAAGCGGGGACATCGGCTCCTGGATTGGGCGCGCCTCGCCCTCCGGGTCGGACGTCAGGGCCCGACGGGCGACGCGGGCCCATGGCCCTGCCGGGCCTAGCGGCGGCTTGCCGCCATCCGGCCGACCATGTTCCGGCCAGCCTTGCCCCGCAACGACCAGGCATGAGCCCGCGACGCTGCCGGCGGGCCGGCGGGCGGGACGGTCCGCATCGGATCCACGTCACGGCTGCGCGGGGACGCGTAGCACGCGGCGATCCAGGCATGCACCGCGCCGACGAGCGCCGCCATGGTCACGGCGCTTCGCCCTTGACCGTCCCGACAGGCCCCGGACCGGCCCAACAGGGCGTTGAGGTGCGCCTGTCCCGGAAGTGCACGTGCGGGCCGGTGCAGGACCTGGATCCCCATCCGCCACGCGGCCTCGTGGAAGCCCGTGTCATGGTACCCGACGGCGTGGTCCACCACGATGACTTCCGGCACGCCCAGGCACGGCCAGGCCGCACCGAGCCCGCCCGCCGTGCCCGAGCCGTCACCGAACAGCCTGAGGACATCGACCGGTCTGCGCCGCTCCGCGTCGAGGGCGGCGGCGACGATTAGGCCCGTGCCCTCGTCGCGGCCCAGCGTCATGTGGACGACGTCGAGGCCGAGGTCCGCGACGCGAACGGCGAGGGCTGCCTGGCTGATGCCTACGCACGCCAGCGCACGCGGGGAGGGGACGTTGACGGGCCTGTACCGGTCGTGCGCGTCCGGCGGCACCTGGCGGCACGATGCTGCCCGGGCGGGATCATCGAGGGCGGGAGGGGAGGCGTTCGTTTCCTGGTCACGGGTCTTCATCACGGAACTCCGGCATGACGGCCGCGGGGCGGCCCGTCGCTGGACAGGGGGACTCCCCCGGCCTGGGCCGGGGGAGGGGAGCGAACCGCGGTGCGGACGCTCAGCGGTCGGCGTCGTCCACGTCGGAGGGGCCCCGCCCGTCGATGTCGGCGGCACGGCGGCCCAGGGCGCGCGCGATGTCGCCGTCCCACCGGTCGAAGTCGGGGTCGAGGAAGGCAGCGGAGACGGGGTCGTCGTCGGTGAGGCCACCGAAATCCAGGTCGTCCATGGGTCTTGTCCTCTCGCAGGCGAAGGGACCGGGCCCGCGCCCCTCGGGGGCGGGTCCTCGGCGATGGTCGCCAACGGGATCCAGGACGAACGCAACGAGACGCTTGCGCAGGCGCGCATGTGCGGCTAGTGTACGCCCGTCGATCCGAGCGGCCTGGCAGCCTCTCGGAGAAACCCGTCGGCCTTGGCTGGCCAATCCCGAGCCTTTGGGCGCGGGATGCCTGACACTCGCGGCAGCTGCGACACTGAGAGGCGAGTTCAGGGTAAAGCGCGCGGCCCATGGGCCGCGCGTTTCTTTTTGCTCGTCCGAGACTTGAGGTCCCGGGTCAGCCCGACCCAAGGGCGGGCCACGAGCCCGTGCCCGCCCGACCGGCCGGTCAGCCGCCGGAGCATGCGGGCGAGAGGTCAACGCCCGCTTGAGGTGACTGGCCGCCATGCACGCCTCCATCATCCAAGTCGAATAGTACCATGTTCCGGCAAGTTTTTACACCTGCGGTGTAGCTTGCCTGGACTGACTTTTCCCGGTTGGTTAAGGTTCAGGCACCCGCCCGCCCCGACTTCTCCGGCCGCCGTCATCTGGTGCCTACTTACGCCGGAGGCAGCGCGTACCACCGGCGAGCAAGCTCATCGTGGCGGACCAGGCCCAGGCGCTTCAAACGCGTCTTCGCCTTCTCGGAAGCGTCCTTGCTCATCTTGGCGTCTCGGACGGCATCGTTCAGCTCGGTCCCGGACAGGCCGGCCTCTCCAGCCCGCTCCAGCGCCTCCACGATCACCGTGGCCGCACGACCTAGGACCACGGAAGGCGCCCCCGTCCGCACGGGCTTCGCCGGAGTAGGGGGCGAGGTCGGCGTCACGGGCGAGGGCATCGGGACAGGCTCCGTCCCCGCCTTTGCCAACAGCTCCTCCATGCGCTCCTTCTGAAGGTAGAGGACCGCCAGACGCGACGCGGTCGAGCGCAGGAACCTGTTCTGCTCCTCGACGACCTTATCGATCTCCTCCTCGATGCGCCTGACGGCGGAGCGAAGGTCGTTGAACATGGTGTGCTCCCCTGGCCTGAAGCCGCGCAGCCCTGGGCGAAGCTGCAGGCCAGGGCATCCATGGCCATGGCCATAGCTACGGCACCCGGCGTCGGACGGCAAGCATTTCGGACCATGGCCCGCTAGCGAATGGCGGTAAGGTTAAACAAGCCTTTCACCGGATGCGTATCGCCCTCTAGAGCCATCTCGGCCGCGCCTCGGCGCGCCACCCGGATGGACACCGGGCCGGACGCGGTCGCCCGTTCCGACGCGACGCCGCTGGAGCCCAGGGCCAGGTGCCGGTGCGGAGCCTCCCCCGCGGCAGCGCTCGCTCGCGGTCATTGCGCCGAACACGGCCATGGCGCCGTCGGGAACCGGCGCCGATGCAGCTCGGCCCTGGTGTAAACCGGCCATGGCCAGGCCCCCGCTGGACCATGCGTGGGTCAGCCGGCCGAGGCCGCGCGGCTCAGACAGCGGCCCCCGCAAGTCGCGTGTCGCGACCGTTTCAAGGGAAGGCCGGCCAGGGGGCGCGGCATGCCGCGCGAGCCCACCGCCCCGGCCCACAAGACGCCGGCGCCCTGTCCATGGCCAGTCTAGCGAGGCGGCCGGGCCAGAATGCCTGCCCAGAACCCCCCGTAGGTATGCCTTAACGGTTGACGCCGATACGTTCGCTTGAACGGCGGCGCAGCGAGCCGCCCGCCCCTCCCGATGAAGGCCGGTCGAACGGCCGGGCACTGGACGAGCGCATGATCCCGCCTGCCGATCACGAGGCCGAACGCCTGACGGCCCTGCGCAGCCTCGGCATCCTCGGTTCGCCGCCCGATCCCGATCTCGACGCCATCTGCCGCCTCGCCGCCGAGATGCTCGGCACGCCGACCGTGGCCGTCTCCCTCGTCGACGCGGAACGGCAGTGGTTCGTGGCGGGCGTCGGGACCTTCGCGGTCAGCACAGCCCGGAATGCCGCCTTCTGCAACCACGCCATCCGGTCAGACGACATCCTCGTGGTCGAGGATGCCGGCCTGGACCCGCGCTTCGCGGGCAACCCGCTCGTCACCGGCGCGCCCGGCATCCGGTTCTACGCCGGCGCGCCCCTCAGCCTGAAGCACGGCCTGCGGCTCGGCACCCTCTGCCTCATCGACACGCAGCCGCGGGCGCTGGATGATGCGCGGAGGCGCCGGCTCCGCGACTTCGCCGCCCTCGCCGTCTCGCACCTTCGCCTGCAGGAGACGAAGGTCGCCCTGCAGGCGCGCGAGAACGAACTGCACCGGGCAAACCGCGACCTCGGCCTGGCGGAGCGTTGGGCCAAGATCGGCCACTGGCGCATCGCGTTCCCCAGCGAGCGCATCACGTGGTCGGACGGGATGTACCCCATCTTCGGCCGTCCACCCGGGGCCGGGGCGCCGACGAAGCAAGCGGTGCTCGACACGTTCCATCCGGAGGACCGAGAAGATGTGCGCGTCCGCCTTGAGCGGACCGCCATGGGAGGTGAGGCCTACGAGCATCGTCCGCGCTTCGTTCGTACGGACGGCGAGATCCGCGTCGTGCTGGCCCACGCGGTCGCCGAGCGGGACGCCGCGGGCGAGGTCGTCGGGCTGTTCGGCGCCTGCATGGACGTGACCGACCTCGTCCGGGTCGAGGACGACCTGCGCGCGACCTCGGCGCTGCTCCGCGCAACCTTGGAGCACATGGACCAGGGCCTCCTTATGGTGGACGCCGCACGGCGTGTCCGCGTGCACAACCGGCGCGCGCTTGAGCTTCTCGACCTGCCGGGGGAGCTCCTGCGCGGCGAGCCGAGTTTCGAGGCGGTGCGGCGCCATCAGGTCGCCCGCGGCGAGACGGCGGACCCGGCCGAGGCGCTGCCTCCTTCGGGACGGGAGCAGGCGAGGGAGGCCGACAGCCGGATCCACGAGCGGGAGCGCCCGGAGGGGACCGTCCTTGAGGTCCGTACGGTGCCGCTCGAAGGCGGCGGGATGGTGCGCACCTACACGGACATCACCGCGCGTAAGCGGGCCGAGGCCCAGATCGCCCACATGGCGCACCACGACGCGCTGACCGGCCTCGCGAACCGGACCCGCTTCCGCGAGTGCCTCGACCGACGGCTCGCAGAGGTCGGCCACCACGACGCGACGTGCGCCGTGCTCTGCCTGGATCTCGACCGCTTCAAGGCGGTGAACGACACGCTCGGCCACCCGGCCGGCGACGCGCTGCTACGGTCCGTCGCTGCCCGGATGCGCGACCGCCTACGGGAGGGGGACGTCCTGGCGCGGCTCGGCGGGGACGAGTTCGCCGTGCTGACCGCTCCCGTCGCCAACCCGGGGCAGGGCGCCGCCGTGGCCGCGCGCCTGGTCGAGGCCCTTCAGGCGCCGTTCCGCATCGAGGGACACGAGATCACGGTCGGGGCCAGCATCGGGATCGCGCTCGCGCCAGAGCACGGCCGGGACGGCGACACGCTGTTCAAGAACGCCGACCTCGCGCTTTACGCGGCCAAGGACTCGGGCCGCGACGGGTACCGGTTCTATCACCCTGCGATGGGTCAGGCCGCGAGCGGCCGGCAGCGGCTGGAGCTCGACCTGCGCGGGGCGCTCGCGCGGGACCAGTTCGAGCTGCACTACCAGCCCGTGGTCGACGCGCGCTCGCTGGCGATCACCGGGTTCGAGGCGCTGATCCGCTGGACGCACCCGACCCGAGGCCGCGTCCCGCCGGACGCCTTCATACCGGTGGCCGAGGAAACGGGGCTCATCGTGCCGGTCGGCGAGTGGGTGCTCCGCAACGCCTGCGAGGAGGCGGCGCGATGGCCGGGAGACATGCGCCTGGCCGTCAACGTCTCGGCCGTCCAGCTGATGCGGCCCGGCCTGGTCGAGGGCGTCGTCGCGACGCTGGCCGCCACCGGCCTGCACGCCGGTCGCCTGGAGTTGGAGATCACCGAGACCGCGCTCCTGCGGGACAACCCCGCGGTCCTGGCCTGCCTGCACGAGTTGCGAGGCCTCGGCGTGCGCTTCGCGCTCGACGACTTCGGCACAGGATACTCTTCGCTGAGTTACCTGCGGAGGTTCCCGCTCGACCGGATCAAGATCGACCGCTCCTTCGTCGAGGCGGTGGACGATCCGGGCACGGCAGCCATCGTCGGGGCCATCGCCGGCCTAGGGGCCTCCCTCGGCGCTGCGGTCACGGCCGAGGGCGTCGAGACGGAGCGGCAGCTCCACGCGGTGCGGCTGTCCGGCTGCGGCGAGGCGCAGGGCTACCTGTTCGGCAAACCCCTGCCCGCGGCCGAGGCCGCCGCCTTCCTGCGCCGGAAGGCCGGGACGAAGGCCGCATTGCCCGGGCAGCCCTGGGACCGCTGCGGGCGGGGCAGGTCACGATGCGGACCGCCCTGGCCTGCGCGCCGCGGATGATCCGGCGGACGCCGCGCAGCTAGCTTGGCGGTAGGCGACACGGCCGCTTAAGATTCGTTGCGGTACGCTCGATTCGGCGAACGTCCGTCACGTTCGTCGCCGCCGTCGCAGGGTCGGATACCCGGCCGGCGCTTCGCGGTTACCAAGACAGCGGAGGCGGTCGGAGGCGCCCATGGAGGCTCGGCCGACCACGGCGCTCGACGAGACCTCGCCGGCGGACCTGTTCGCGGCCTCACCGGTCGCGGCCGGCCGCCCCCCCAGCACGTTCCGGCCAGGCTGAGCCGGCGGGCGTTCTCGGGAGCGGGTTCGTCGGACCCTGGATGCCTCTCGAAGTTTTAACGGCAGCCGGTCCACCCCTCGGCCCAGCCGCGACGCCTCCCGGCCAGCTACGACGCACTGCAGAGGTGCATGCGTAGATCCCTCACCGTGGTGACGGCGAACGCAAGACGCCGACCCGCTCGTCCGGTCGCGCGCGCCCGCACTCGTCCCGGACCCGCTTCTCGACCGCTCGGGCGCCGGGGCCACGTGTTCGACCTCTTGCCGCGCACGCGCGCCTCGCCGGCCTCCTGTGCCGCACGCGCGGACAAGGAGCCCCTCGAAGAACGCCGCGCATCCGTGGCACCCGGCGGCACCAGCACATGGACGCACCGCGACCGTGCAGCCGCCGCCCCGTCGCGCGTCGGCGCGGATTGCCCCAAATCCGACGACCGCCTTCGCCGGCGTAAGCCGGTCAACGCAGCGTTCCCAGGGTTTCGCGCGGGCCTTGGCCGCTCGCGTAGGGCTCCGTCGAGGCCGCGGAGGTTAGGATCTGCCTGCCGACGACGCCGCACGCCCCCGCGACGGCGATGGCCAACAGGATGCGCAGGAACGTCCTCCGCGCGGCCGCCAGGACGCCCGGCCGCACACGGCGCCTTCGCCCGGCGTTCCTGGATGTCCAGGCATGGCGTTCCGGGCCCATTCGAACTCTCCGATCTCGCGGTAAACCAGCCGAGGGCCGCGGGAGGCTGCGCGTCCGGCCTTTCAGCGGGGCGGGTCGAACGAGTACGGGAAGCTTAGCGAATGCTGCAGGCCGGCCGTGACGCGGAAGTCCTGCCGGCGGTCGCCGCCGAAGCCGACCCCGACACCCCCGGTCAAGACTGTCTGGGGCGTGACGATGTAGCGGGCGCCGATCTCAGCCAGGTTCACCGCGCGCCCCCTTTCGCGGTCGGTCTCGCGGAAGATGTCGGCGACCAGCACTACGTTGTTCGACACCGGCTGGCTGTAGCCCACCCCGACACGGTAGCGGTCGCGCCGCTCCGCCTCGCGCCCTGTGGTTGGGTCGTAGTTGTGGAACCATGACGCGTTGAAGTGAATCCGGCGCGGCACGTAGGAGTAGGGCGAAAGCCCCTCCGGGTCCGGCGTGCCGATGCTCTTGGTCGCCAGGAACTTGAGCTCGGTCTCGGTCCCGCCCGCCATGCGGCCGTAGGGGGTGTTGACGCCGAGCGCGACCGCCAGGGCCGGCAGGACGAGGTCTTCCTGGTTGAAGTTGTAGAAGCCTTGGGCCCGGAACGCTCCCTGGTCGGTGTCGCTCGCCGTGCCAACCCTGTAAGGCGCCTCGACAGATAACTGGAAGTTCTTGAAGGCCCCCCACTCCACGCGGGGCACGGCCATCAGGCTGCTGAGGCCACGCGGGTCGTTCCGGGTGCGGTTGTACTGGAAGTAGGACTGTACTTCGAGGCCGTTCTCCTTGATCGGGTAGGCGTCCTCGACGGTGATGGGCAGCCCCTCCTCCAGGTTGGTGTGATCCGCGGCGAGCGCCGGGCCGGCGGAGGCGACGAGGGCGGCCGCGAGGGCGGCGCGAACGATCTTCGGCATGGCGCGGGGCTCCTCAGCGCACGGCGACGCGGGCCGGGCCGAAGCTCGGCTCGACGCCCATGTCGATGGGGGCCACGTCCGGGATGCGGGCGGCCTTGGCCTTCCAGGCGGAGACCATGTGCTCGACCATCATGGCCGGGGTCTCCCCGGGCTCGGTCGAGCCCGGCATCATCCGCATGCCGGGGGCGACCTGCATCAAGGCGTCGTGGAGCGAGCCGGGAACCTCGCCGGGCTCGATTCCGAGCCGGCCGTTCATCATCATCTGCCGCATGACGGCGGCCTTCCGGTCCTTGGAGAGGCCGCCCGGATACATCATCGGCAGCATCTCCATGAGCATGTCCATCATGATCATGCCCATCGCGCCCTGGGGCGAGCGCACCCAAGCCGGGTAGGTGCGCGGATCGTAGCCCGGATGCGGCTCGCGGAACTTGCGCGCGTAAACCTCGTCGCCGGGCTGGTAGCCCATGGCCTCGATGACGCGGTACATCTCCGCCCGCTTCTCCTCGACCGACCAGCCCTTGTAGGCCAGGATCGAGTAGGCGATGCCGTGCAGCATGTGCAGGTTGTCGAAGATGTTTGCGCTCTCCGGGCTCATTCGAGAGTAGCGCGGCATGATCTCGCGCGAGAGCACCATTCGCTGCGGGCGGTCGTTAAGGATCTCGCGGTACATGGTCTCCTCGACGGCCTTGATCGCGACCTCCTGATCATGGTTACCCGAGATCATCTGGGCTTCGTAGACGGCCGGATGCCACCAGTGGGCGACGTAGAACAGGCTCTGGTCGAGCGGGTAGAAGTTCCGGAAGTGGTTCAGGTAGGGCTTCATCATGATGCCCGCGCGCCGCATCGTGAGTTCGAGCGGCGCCACGCTGCGGGGCACGCCCGGCGTCTGCATCTCAAGGTAGTAGCGGACCGTGCGGTCCGTCCAAACCTTCTTCTCGGCCCAAGGGATCTCACGGAACGACATCACGTCGTAGGTCTGCTCGTGATGCATGTGCGTCCAGTCGATCGTCCGGAACAGCGTGTGCATCGCCCGGTCGACGTAGCTTGAGTAGTACGGCATCTCCGGCTCGGTCGCCGGCGGATCGCGCAGCCACTCCTGGGCCTCCTTGTCGAAGCGGGCGTCGACGGCGGCGTGGTCCTCGAAGCGCGTCAACTGCAGCAAGTCGTGCTGCTTCGAGTGGAAGAAGTGCATCCCGGCGCCGATGCGGTACGCGCGGTTGTGCCGGTAGAAGAAGGCGAGGTTGTAAGGCCCCTTGAGGAAGCTCACCCCGTTGCGCTGTTCGAGCGCGAGGGCCCGGCCGACGCCCCGCGGCAGGGATGCCGCCGCGCCGAAGACCCCGGCGGCGCCGGTGAGAAGGGCTCGTCGCGACATACCGGCCATCGGCACCTCCGTTATACCCCTCATGGGTAAACGCGCCGACAATCGTTCGTCAAAGCCAGTCGCGAGTTAATCCGCGGCTCCCGGCCGGATCCGGCTGGATGTTGCCAAAGTGCGACAATCCGGGCGGCGGGGCAGGCTGCCCCGCCGCCATCGTCACGCCCCATGCCGGGCAACCTCCGCGATGGCCAGCCGGCAGAATGCAGCGCCGGACGGCAGCTACGGCGGCGCCATGGCGCGCCTCTTGCCCGGACTTCCAGGCGCGGGACCTTGAGCGGGCCTGGCGGGAATGCCGGAGGTGTCAGACGATGCGAGCGATGAGACCGCCGACCTCGTCGGCCAGGCGCTGCCGCTCGGTATCCGAGAGGTTCCCGGCCAGCGAGGATTGCACCAGCGCGTGCATGTGGTCGCGCACCATGTCCGACTGCACGCGCCTGAGCGCAGCGACCACCGCGTCGATCTGGTGCGCGACGTCGATGCAGTAGCGCCCGTTCTCGATCATTTGCTGCACGCCGCGCACCTGCCCCTCGATTCGACGGAGCCGCGGGATCTGCTGCCTATGGTCGACCGGGACGCCTCCATGGTCCTCTTCGGAACCTGCCATGCTGCCGTGTACCTCTGATGGTCGGGCGACCGCTGGCCCCGGGACCCGGAACAATACCCCGGTTGGGTATGTTGACATTCGCGACGCCCCGGCCTCGTCGGCCTCGGGGCTTCCCCTGATAGTAAGGCTTAGCATCCTCCCGAACAATGCGAGCGACGACATGCATCAGATGAGCCACGATATGCAGGCCTGCATCGACGAGTGCCTGCGCTGCTACCAGACCTGCCTCGGCATGGCCTCGAACCACTGCCTGCCCGCCGGCGGCAAGCACGTCGAGCCCGGGCACCTGCGCCTGATGCTTGCCTGCGCCGAGATCTGCCGGACTTCGGCGCACTTCATGCTGCTCGGCACGGAGCACCACAAGCATACCTGCGCCGAGTGCGCCGACGTCTGCGAGGACTGCGCCCGCAGCTGCGAGCAGGTCGGCGACATGCAGGCTTGCGTCGAGCAGTGCCGCCGCTGTGCCGAGAGCTGCCGCAAGATGGCCGCCTGAGCCCGAGGGGCTCTCCCACCACAGCATCGTCGCGAGACGGAGAACATCGATGCGTCAGCTGTCCCTCGCGCTCGCCGGCCTGCTCGCCGCGGCGCTTCCCGGCGCCGCCTCCGCGCAGGTGCCCGCCAGGCCCGGCGTGCCGGGATCCGCCGAGCCCGTGGTCACGCGCACGCCGGGCACGACCGGCAACGACCGGAACGTGGTGGTCGCCCCCGGTCCGACCGGGGCATCCACCCTCCAGACCGACTCGGCAGCGGCTGGCAACGCCGGCCAGCCGGCGCGCGCCGTCCCGCAGGGCAGCGGCGGCGGCAGTCGCTGAACGGGGCATTCCGCCCCCTGCCGGGCCTGCCTCGTCAGGATCGCCGCCGCGCAACGGGGTTCCCGAAGCGGGGCAGGCCCGCGGGGAGCGGTCGTCCGGGGCGACGCGCGACCGGGGCGGGCACGCCAATCCGGCCAGTGCGGTGCGCCTCGGTACCCGCGCCGGATCCGTGCTCGATGGTGGCGCAACCCGAGGAAGGGTCGACGCCTCGCACCGCCCGCTTGAGCGGCCGCCGCGCTCGCCGGCTGACTGAGGTCGGCGCATCGGCTGCGAACGCTCCGGGCGGCCCTTGACCTTCCAACGATGGGAAGCCCCATTTGGGCGGGGTCCTCAAGAAGGAGACCCTGAATGTGTTGCTGCACGAACAACTCCGTCGCCACGCCGTTCCCGGCACGCCGGCCCCAACCCGACACGGTGGTTCTTCGGGTCGAGGACATGACGTGCGGCCACTGCGTGCGAGCGGTGACGGCCGCCATCGTGCGAGACCTGCCCGGCACGCGAGTGACCGTCGACCTAGGAAGCAAGACACTCACCGTCGGCGGGACGGAAGACGCGGCCGCCGTGGCACGGGCGGTTGCGTCCGCCGGCTATACCCCTTCACCGGCGGCATGACGCCGCGGTCCCGGTGCGAAGGCCGGACAGTGGGATGCGATGTCGTTCCGCACCGGGACCGTTACCCTGCGACGGCCCATCAGCCTTCCAGCCAGGCGGTCGCCAAGCCCGGCTCGCCACGGGTGGTGGGTCATCTTAAATTCGTTCCCCCTCGTCGCCGGAAGCCAGCGTCCTGCCGCGATCAGGTTTGACCGTGAAGACGCCCGCGCCCATCCGGGAAGAATGGGGAACACTCAGCCGCTGCGGAAGGCGAAGGGGACGCACCGTGTCCGGCACCGTCTTCGCCGACCAGTTCTGGTCGGCGGGCTCGGCCACGCCGCCCAACTCTGCCGTCTGCCCTGCAATGCCGCCATCGAGGCGCGCGTCCCCTTCGCCCACGCCTTTGCCCACTGCCTCTCCGTGAGGTTAGGCGGATGGAAAGGGCCCTACCCCGGCGCCTGAGACGTCGCCCAGGTTCCTGCACGTACCAACTGCCGTCGGCCCGAGCCGGAGCTGACCCGGCCGTGCGAGCGCCTCCCGGTCCTGCGCTCCTTCCCGTACTCCATGCTCAACAATGCCGTCGCCGAGGGCTGCCGCGCCAGGGTCCAGTGCGTGCGGGACCGCGTCATGACCAGGGAGGCGGGCAGGCCGCTGCCGAAGCTGCGCTTCCGCGGCACCGACGACTGGTCGGTCACGACAGACAACTTCTGGCTGCTCCGCGTCGGCACCGATCATGCCCATCGGCCAGCCAAGGCCGAACACGCGTGCACGGTGACCACGGAGCGCAACCGGGCGCGCAGGGCCCGCAGGATGGCTGCCCGCGAGACCTCGTGGGCTGACGAACGCGAGCGGGCGACGGTGCTCAGGCTGGCGGAGCGCGGTGCCAACCGCTTGCTCACCCGCGCCCGGCAAAACGCGGCCCTGCTCATGCGCGACGTGCCTGTGCTGGTCGCCACCGACCCCACGCGCATGGTGCCGCCGCTGCTGCGGCTGGACGGCCCGGCCGAGCGCCGCGCCCGCCGCGAGGCGGGACTGCCGGTGCCCGCCCTGCGCGGGATGCGCCGCGAGGAGCGCCGAGCGAGGGCCATTCGGCGCAACACCTGCGCGCCACCCGTTTAGCCCTGCTCATCGACCTGCTAGCGGCGGCAGCGGATAGGATTGGCGCGATCCTCGTCATGCCCGGCCGCCGGGACACGACGGCGGGCTGCTCGGCCTGCACGAGGGTGGAGCGAAAGCCGCGGGGCGAGCGTTGGCACTGCTGCACGTGTGGTCCTGTCCTGCGGCGAGACCAGGCCTCCTCCGTCGAGACGCCCGGGTCAATTCAAACCGACTCGCCACTTCGCCACGCGCGAGTTGGCTGCGGGCGGTGCCGGGCTCCCCGGGCGAGCCGCGCGCCTGCGCACGTGCCTCGCCGGGACCTCCCGGGACCTCACAACGATGGCGATACCGCGGGACCGGAGATCGTCGCCCTGATGACGATCAAGGCTTCCTGGCAGCGCCTGCGCACGGCGACCCGGCACCGGGGCCGTGGCCGGTGCACGCGCAAGGCCCGCAGCCCGGTCCGGCTGACCGGCCGCCGTGGTCCGAACGACGGCCAGGCCGTTGCGCCGTTGCGACACCGCCGCCGCGATCTCGGCGGCGCCGGAACGACTCGGAGTTGACCTAGTGGCGTCGGATACCGGGCCGGGGCATGCTCCGCGGCGGAAGCCTGGCTCGGGTCTAGGAGGGGGGACGGACGTGGACGAAGCCTGGGTCGGCAAGCTCCTCCGGCACTGGCGCGAGGATGCCGGCGCTTCCTACAGGACGTGGTTCCTGTGGGAGGAGCGTATCAAGAACTTCCGCTCGATCCGGCGCGGCATCCAGGCCGTCGTCGAGGAGATCCGGACCGGCGCCTTCGGCAATGCGTACCGAGGCTCCTCGCTGGAGACGGTTGTCCACTCCATCGCGGAGCAACGCCAGGTCTTCAAGGGCGCCGACCACGCCTTCCTCTGGAAGCCGAAGCTGCGCATCCCGGATATCTACGAGAACCGCGACAACCAGCTCGCCTTCGGCCGGTTCCTCGACACGTGCCTGTGTTGCAACGCCGAGGCGCATGTCCTGTCGGCGGTCCAGGCACTCGACCGGGCGCGCATCAAGGGCCTGGGCCCCGCGGCCGCGAACCTGCTCTACTTCCTGCACCCGACCTGGATGCCACCGTTCAACACCGCCATCGTGAAGGGGTACAACGCCCTCGCCGGCGCCAACGTGAAGCTCGGCAGGTGGGACGAATACCTCGCCATGCGCCGGGGCATCCTCGCCCTCAACGACGCCCACCGGTCGCTTCTCTCGAACGACCTCGGCGCGGCCGCCGGCTTCCTGTTCGACGTCGGCTCCGGCCGTTACCCGCTGCCGGAACGCGACACGGCGGGGGCGCTGGAGCGCTGGCGCGAGGACCTCGGCCGCGTCCGGGCGGAGGCCGCCGGCGCCTCGAAGGCCGTCGAGGCCGCCCGGGACGCCGACCACACACACCGAGATCCAGGGCTGGCTGCGGGATCTCGGCCTCGCGCTCGGCTTCGGCGTCTGGATAGCCGCGAACGACGCGAGCCGGTCCTACGCCGGCGGCCGGCTATCGGACGGATGCCTGGAGCGCCTGCCTGCACGGCTGACCGCGAACGGCTCGGCCGAAACGGTCCGCCTGATCGACGTGATCTGGCTCGACGGGGCGAGCGGCGACGTCGCGGCGGCCTTCGAGGTCGAGCACACGACGAGCATCTACTCCGGCATCGTGCGCATGCTCGACCTCGCGCTGGGCATCGAGGGTGGAACCGGCCGCAACTTCTTCCTCGTGGCCCCGGACAGTCGCGAGGGCGACGTCAGGGCGCAATTCGCCCGTCCGGCCTTCTCCCGGGTGGGCGAGCTGGACTTGCGCTACCTTCCCTACAGCGAGCTCCGCGACCACCGCGCGAGCATCGCGCGCTTCGGCAGCGGCCTGAAGGGCGTGCTGGCCATCGCGCGTCCCGTGACCGCGCGCCTCCGGCCGTAGGCGGGGTCCCGAGGCCGCGCCGCTCCTCTCGCTGAGCGAGGCCTGCGAACGTCGCCGGCCGAGCGCCGACGACAAGTTCGCCCGCCGTCGCGGACCCGCAGGACGCGGCACGATCCACATCGGAAGCGTCCCGGACCGGCGCAACAAACCCTCCCACGGTATCCGATGCGACGCAGTCGTCCCGGCCCGAGCCTCGAAGGTTCCGTCGCCGACCCTGCGCACCCGGTCGCGTCAAACGGCCCCAGATGGAGGAAAAGCGGGAAACAATGCGGCAAATGCCGGAGTTCTAGCGAGGTGTACCCTGCAGGGGTATGTCCGGTTAGTACCACACGCCGGCGGGTTGCACGCAAGCTCCCTCGAACAGCGCAAGGACCCGGCAGATGACGCACAATCGGCAGCATCAGAGCTCCCACGACGAACCTGCCAGCCAGCTGAGCTTCGGCGACCACAGGCTGTACATCGGCGGGTCCGGCCTCGACGCCTATCCCGGGACGGGCGCGATGGACACCGCCTTCGGCCGGGGCGCCGCCGACTACCTGGCGGGCCGCGGCGAGAACGACGACCTGCTCGGGGGCAACGGTCGCGACGTCCTGGTCGGCGATGGTGGCATGGACCACCTCGATGGCGGCAGGGGCGCCGACGTGCTCGTCGGCGGCGACGCGGCCGACGGACTCCGCGGTGAGGACGGGCGCGACTACCTCGACGAAGGGGTCGGCCACGGCGACCTTGAGGGCGGCGCCGGCGATGACATCCTGATAGGCGGGCCCGGCGGCGACGCCTTCGTCATCAGCCCCGACAGCGGCGACGACGTGATCCAGGACTTCCAGGGCGGCCCCGGCATGTTCGACCACCTGGCCGTCCGCGGCCTGAACGCCGAGGACCTTCGCTTCGAGGACACCGACGCCGGCGTGCGGATCAGCTGGGATGTGGGCGAGGGGGGATCGGTCCTCCTGGCCGGGTTCGAGAAGTCGCAGCTCGCCCAGGACGACTTCATGTTCACCGACGACCGCCAGGTCATCCGCCCGACCGGCGCCGACGCCGAGACCGTCACGGCCGACAAGTTCATCAAGGACGAGGGCGGCAACCTCTCCGCCCCCGACGCGGGCAGCGCGACGACCGCCGAGGATGCCTTCCGCTTCGACGAGTTCAACGTGAAGGTCGGCACGGCGGGCCGGGACGCCTTCGAGGGTACGGCCGGCCGCGACTTCTACTATGGCCAGGATGGCGCCGACCATCTTTCCGGCGGCGCGGGGGACGATGACCTGTCCGGCGACGCCGGACGCGACGTCCTCGACGGCGGCGAGGGGCAGGACCACCTCATGGGGGGCCGCGGCGCCGATCAGCTCTACGGCGGGGACCAGGCCGACAACCTGATGGGCGAGAACGGCAACGACGTGCTCTACGCCGGGGCCGGCCACGACATGCTCGACGGCGGCCGGGGCGACGACGTGCTGAACGGGGGCGACGGCGCCGACGCCTTCATCGTCGGTCCGGACACCGGCAACGACATCGTTTCCGGCGGCTTCGACGCCGGTCCGGGCGCGTTCGACCATATCGCCTTCCGCGACATCACGCCGGACGAGGTCACGGTCGCCGACGTCTCGGGCGGGGTGCGCGTCAGCTGGACGACGACGGAGGGCGACGGCTCGATCCTGCTCCAGGGGCTGAAGACGAGCGATCTCGCGCAGGACGACTTCATGTGGAATGCCGACGACGGGACGAGAGGCTCCTTCATCGACGACCCGGCCATCACGGGCGAGGGCTCCAGGCTGATCTTCCAGGAGACCGCGACGGCGTCCGCCAGCCCGGAGCACGACTACATGCTCGCCTGAGCGGGTGCGGCCCCGCGCTCATGCGTGGGGCCGCGCGGCCGGGTGCTTCGCGCTGCCCGGCCCGCACCTGGAAGGCCGCCCGGCCATCCCGCGCCAGCCCCCTCGCATGAGGCAGAACGACATGCAGCCAACCGCGCTCGCGAACAACGCCGTGGCGGCCAACGATGACGAACCGTCTTCCACGACGGCCGAGGTGCGTCCCGGCATCGGGGGCGCGCTCCTCGGCGTCGGCTTGCTGAGCGCCCTGGTGAACCTGCTCTATCTCACCGGCTCGCTGTTCATGCTGGAGGTGTACGACCGGGTGCTGCCGAGCCGCAGCGTGCCCACGCTGCTCGGGCTCGCCGCCATCGTTCTCGTCCTCTACGGCTTCCAGGGCCTATTCGACGTGCTGCGCAACCGCCTCCTCGTCCGGATCGGCGCGTCCGTGGACCGGGCGTTCGGGCGCCGCACCTACGACGCCGTGGTGCAGGCCCCGCTCGTCGCCTCGCGTCACGGCGACGGACTGCAGCCGCTGCGCGACCTCGACCAGGTTCGCACCTTCCTGTCGAGCCCGGGGCCGGCCGCCCTGTTCGACCTGCCCTGGATCCCCCTCTACCTGCTGCTCTGCTTCGCCTTCCACCCCTGGATCGGCGCGGCGGTGCTGGGGGGTGCGCTGCTTCTCGTCTCCATCACCCTCGTCACGGACCTCCTGACCCGCCGTCCGTCGCGGGCAGCGGCCGCAGCGGCCGGACAGCGCTACACCCTGGCAGAGGCCGGCCGGCGCAATGCCGAGGTTCTGCGGGCAATGGGTATGGCCCCGCGCACGGGCGACATCTGGGCCGAGGCGAGCGAGCGCAACCTCGTGGCCCAGCGGCGCATATCGGACGTCGCCGGCGGGTTCGGGGCCCTGGCCAAGGTGCTGCGCCTTACCCTGCAATCCCTGGTGCTCGGCGTCGGCGCCTACCTCGTGATCGCGGGCGAGGCGACGGGCGGCATCATGATCGCGAGCTCGATCCTGGTCGCCCGGGCCCTGGCCCCGGTGGAGCTGGCGGTGGCGCACTGGAAATCGCTCGTGGCGGCCCGACAGGGCTGGGGGCGCCTCAAGGCCTTCCTCGCCTCGTTCCCGAGCGAGCGGTTGAGCGTCGCCCTGCCGCCCCCCTGCGAGAGCGTCCGGGTCGAGGCCGTGACGGTCACGGCCCCCGGGCTCGAACATGCCCTCGTCGAAGACGCCACCTTCTCGCTGCGGGCCGGCGAGGGGCTCGGCGTCATCGGTGCCAGCGGCTCCGGCAAGTCCTCGCTCATCCGTGCCCTGGTCGGGATCTGGGCGCCGCTCCGCGGCTGCGTCCGGCTCGACGGCGCCACCCTCGACCAGTGGCCGCCGGAGGTGCTGGGCCGGCACATCGGCTACCTGCCGCAGGACGTCGAACTCTTCGCCGGCACGGTGGCGCAGAACATCGCGCGCTTCGACCCGGACGCGCCCTCCGAGGCCATCGTCGCCGCCGCACGCGCCGCCGGCGTCCACGACCTCGTGTGCTCCTTGCCGAGGGGCTACGACACGCCCATCGGCGAAGGCGGGGCCGCCCTGTCGGGAGGGCAGCGCCAGCGCATCGCGCTGGCGCGCGCCCTCTACGGCGAGCCGTTCGTCGTCGTCCTCGACGAGCCGAACTCCAACCTCGACGCGGAGGGCGAGGACGCCCTGAACCGCGCGATTCGGGACGTGCGCGCCCGCGGCGGCACCGTGATCATCGTAGCCCACCGCCCGAGCGCCCTCGCGGCGGTCAATCGCGTGCTGTTCATGGCGGACGGCCGGGTCCGCGCCTTCGGGCCCAAGGATGAGGTCCTGTCCGCCCTGAAGCGCCCGGCCGCGGCCGCGAGCGCCCGGCTGCCTCGGGTCGAGGGCAAGGAGCGCCCGCCATCCGAGAGACCGGTGCCGCTGCGCGTGGTCGCCGACGCCGAAGGGGCCCTGTCAGAAGGAGCGCGGGCATGAGCGCGCAGCGCCCTTGGGACATCCGCCGCTCCGTCCGGCGCCACCTCGTCCTGAGCCTGGCGGCCGCCGCCCTGCTCACCGTCGGCCTCGGGGGGTGGGCGGCCACCACCGAGCTCGCCGGCGCTGTCGTGGCACCGGGGACGCTCGTCGTCGATTCCTTCGTCAAGAAGGTGCAGCACCCCACCGGAGGCGTGGTGGGCGAGTTGCGGGTCCGGGACGGCGACCTCGTGCGCGCCGGCCAGGTCGTCATGCGGCTGGACGAGACCGTGACCCGCGCCAACCTCGCCGTCGTCGACAAGAGCCTGGCCGAGCTGACCGCGCGCCAGGGCCGCCTGGAGGCGGAACGCGACGGCGCCCCCCGGGTCTCGTTCGCGGCCGTCCTCCGGGGCCGCGCCCAAGGCGACCCGGAGGCGGGGAGGGTGATGGCAGGCGAGACCCGGCTGTTCGAGCTGCGCCGGGACGCCCGCGCGGGCCAGAAGGCGCAGCTGAAGGAGAGGACCGGCCAGCTCCGGGAGGAGATCCAGGGCCTGACGGGCCAGATCGCCGGCAAGCGGCGCGAGACCGAGTTGATCAACCGCGAGCTCGAAGGCGTGCGCGACCTCTGGCGCAAGAACCTGGTCCCCATCCAGCGCGTGACCGCCCTGGAGCGCGACGCCGCCCGCCTGGAGGGCGAGCACGGGCAGCTCGTCGCCTCCGTCGCGCAGGCGAAGGGAAAGATCTCCGAAACCGAGCTCCAGGTGATCCAGGTCGACCAGGACCTGCGCAGCGAGGTGGCGAAGGAGTTGAGCGAGGTGCAGGGCAAGATCGCCGAGCTCGTCGAGAAGCGGGTCGCGGCCGAGGACCAGCTCAAGCGCATCGACATCCGGGCCCCGCAGGACGGCATGGTCCATCAACTCGCCGTCCACACCATCGGCGGGGTGGTCAGCCCGGGCGAACCCATCATGCTGATCGTCCCGAGGGCGGACACGCTCGTGATCGAGGCGAAGGTCGCCCCGAAGGACATCGACCAGGTCCGGCTCGGACAAAAGGCCGTGCTGCGCCTGACCGCGTTCAACCAGCGGACCACCCCGGAGATCGAGGGCACGGTCAGCCTCGTCGCCGCCGACCAGATCACGGACGAGAAGACGGGCACGAGCTTCTTCAAGGTCCACGTCAAGCCGGAACCGGACCACGTCGCGCGGCTCAAGGGGATCAAGCTCGTGCCGGGCATGCCGGCCGAGGTTTTCATCCAGACGGGCGAGCGGACGGTGCTCTCCTACCTGACGAAGCCCCTCAACGATCAGGTCCGGCGGGCGTTCAAGGAAGATTGAGGAAGGCCGGGGCGTATCCCGCCGTCGCGACATCGGTTCCAGGCGCAGGGGCGGTGCGGTCCCGTGGCCCGGGCCTGGCGAGCGAAGCCCGTCGAGGGAGGGGAGGAGCAAGGATGGAACCGCTGCCGGGGTCGACCGTGAGCGACTACGCGTTCGTGGCGCTGGTGCTGCTGATGACCGCCGGCCTCGCGCTGCTGGCCGCGGCGGCATTCGCGCGGGTCCCGAGGCGGACGAGCCGTGCACCCCAGGCCTGGGCGCAGTTCCGCTTCGGTTACGCCGTATACGCGCTGATCTTCCTCGCCTTCGATATGGAGATGATCTTCATGTATCCCTGGGCGGTCGTCTTCGCCGATATCGGCGTGACCGCGTTCCTGGACATGCTGGTGTTCATCGCGCTCCTCTCGGCGGGCATCGCCTACGCCTGGGGCATGGGCGGCCTGCGATGGGAGTAGTGGCGAGCGCCGCGGCGGTGCTGGCTGCGCTCCTCGGAGGCGCCGCCCTGACCCTTGCGGTCGAGCGCCTCTTCTCGCGGCGGGGCCTGGAGGCCGGGCCGGCGCGCGACGTCGACCTCAGGCGCGGCCTGGACCTGCCCAACGCCGACCGCTGGCTGCTGCCGGCCGGGCCGGCGGTGGCGCTTGGCGGGGTCGCGCTTGCCATGGTGGTCATCCCGTTCGGGCCGGGTCTGATCGGCCGGGATCTCGGCGTCGGCCTCTTCTACGTCATCGTCGTCGTCGACTTCGTCGTACTTGGCCTGGCGCTCGCCGGCTGGGGCGCGAACACGCCCGACGCCGTGGAGGCCTGCTACCGCATCGTGGCCCAACTCGTCGCCTACGTGGTGCCGCTCGGCCTGGCCTATGTCGGCGTGGTCATGATGGCACGCTCCTTGTCGACGGTCGCCGTCGTCGAGGCGCAGCGAGACCTGTGGTTCGTCGTCCTGCAGCCCACGGGCTTCCTCCTCTACCTCGTCACGGGGCTGATGCAGTCCTACCGCGCCCCGTTCCTGGAGCCGTTCGCCGGATCCATCGGCGGCGGCGTGCTCGGCGCGGCCGGGGGCTGGTCCGGCCTCCTGTGGCGGGTCGCCCTCGCCGGCGTGCTCCTCGTCGTCGCGGCGGTCGGGGCGGTGCTCTACCTCGGGGGGCCGTCCGGGCCGTGGCTGCCGGGCTGGGCCTGGATGCTGGCCAAGACCTACGCCCTGATGGCGCTGATGCTGGGGCTCGGACGCTGCGTCCGGCCGTTCTCGACGGCCGGGATGCTGGCGCTGTCCTGGAAGGTCCTGATCCCGGCGGGTCTCGTCAACGTGCTCCTCGTCGGCGGCCTGATCCTTCTCGGCGTGGGACCACGGGCATGACCGCCGCCTTCGAGCTCACCGCCTTTTTGGTCTGCGCCTTCGTCGCGGTCGCGGGCGCGCTCGGCATGACCACGACCATGAGCATGTTCCGCTCGGGCATCTTCCTGATGGCCTCCTTCATCGGGGTCGCCGGCCTGTTCATCCTGCTGTCCGCCGACCTGATCGGGCTGCTCCAGGTCATGATGTACATCGGCGGCTTCCTCGTCATGATCCTGTTCATGGTGCTGGTCATGCACGACCCGGGCGGGGCGATGATGGCTGGCATGGACATGGCCCCGCTGGAGCGCTGGTTCAGCAAGGGGCTCGTCCCGCGCCAGCCCGCGGAGGTCGGGCAGGACGGCCACCGGCAGGGCGAAGCCGGCGACCAAGCCGCCGCCACCGGACACCACGAGGGCCACTCCGGCGGCCACCGGCCCCGGCACGGCGGCGCGGCGAGCGGCGACCACGCCCACGCGCACGACGGGGCGGCGAAAGCCATGCCGCACGAGGCCCAGGGCGGGCACGGCGAGCGCGCGGCCCACCAACACGGACAGGCTTCCCACGGGCACGACCACGCGCACGGGGGCGGTCATGGCGGCATGGACATGGGTGGCATGGACATGTCGATGGTGACGCCCGTGCGCCCCGTCGCGGCCTGGCTCGCCCTCTGCGTCGGGGCCGTGCTCGTCGGGATGCTGGTCTTGCGGCCGGCCTGGCCGGCGATGCCCGAGGCGGTGCCGGACGCGGACTCGGCACGCCGGGTCGGGCATCTCCTCATGGAGAAGTACATGGTCGCCTTCGAGGGCGCCGGCTTCCTGATCCTGATCGGCATCTTCGGCGCCGTGCTGCTCGCCCGGCCCTCGGCCTACCCGGACGACGCCTCGCGCGCCGCCAAGGTCGCTGTCGACGCCAAGCCCGAGCCGATCCGGAACGACCGCCTCGCGCCGCTCGCGACCCCGGATCGGGTGGCGGAGCGCCCGGACGAGCAAGAGGCCCACCACCGGAACGGGGGACATATCGGATGACGGTACCGCTGACCGCCTACCTCGTCGTCGGCGCGCTTCTGTTCGCCATCGGCCTCTACACCGTGGTCGCCCAGCGCTCGGCGGTCATGATCCTGATGGGCGTCGAAGTGCTCCTCAACGCCATCGGCCTGAACGTCGTCGCGTTCTGGCGGTTCACCGCGCCGGGCGACTATTCCGCGCAGATCCTCGCCATCCTGGTCGTCACGGTGGGCGCCGTCGAGATGGCCATCGGGCTCGCCCTCGTCCTGCTGCTGTACCGGCAGCGCCGGACGTCCGAGGTCGACGCCTACGCCGACCTGAAGCGATGACCGTCCTGCTCGCCATCCCGCTCCTGCCGCTCCTCGCGGCCACGGCCGCCCTCGGCATCGGTCGCCGCCTGCCCTGGGGCGGCGGGGGGCTCGTCGTGGGCGCCGTCGCCCTGTCGCTCGCCAGCCTCGCGTCGTTGCCGTCCGATGCCGCCCTGTCGGCGACCTGGTTCGAGAGCGGCGGCTATCGGCTGACCGTCGGGCTCGCGGCGACGCCGCTCACGTGGTTCGTCGCGGCGGTGGTCGCGGGCGTCGCGTTCTGCGTCGGCCTCTACAGCCTCGGGTACATGGCCGGAAGGGACGACCGGCCCCGCTTCTTCGCCGAGCTCGGCCTGTTCGTCGGCGCCATGCTGGCGCTCGTGCTGTCGAACTCCCTCGCGCTCCTGTTCGCGGCCTGGGAACTGGTCGGGCTCGCCTCGTTCCTCCTGATCGGCTTCGACCATGCGGAGCCTGGCGCCGCCGAGGCCGCCGCCAAGGCGTTCCTGATGACCCGGATCGGCGACGTGGGCCTCCTGCTGGGCTGGCTCCTGGCGCTCGCCGCCGTAGGGACCACGGACGTCGACGTCCTCGTCGGTGCCGTCGAGGGGGGCCGGATCGCCCCCGGCACGGTCACCGCCACGGCGCTCCTCATGCTGGCCGGCGCGGTCGGCAAGAGCGCCCAGCTACCGCTTTCCGGCTGGCTCCCCGACGCGATGGTCGGGCCAACCCCGGTCTCGGCCCTGCTGCACTCCGCCACGATGGTGGCCGCCGGCGTGTTCCTCGTGCTGCGCCTGTACCCGGTTTTCGCGGCGTCGCCCGTCGCGCTCGACACCCTCTTCTGGATCGGGGCCGCGACGGCGCTCGCCGCCGGCCTCATCGCGACCGCCGAGGCGGACCTGAAGCGGGTGCTCGCCTGGTCCACCTGCTCGCAGCTCGGCGAAATGATGGTGGCCCTCGGCCTGGGCGGCCCGCGCGCGGCCGCCTTCCACCTCGCGGCGCACGCCGCCTTCAAATCGACCCTGTTCCTCGCCGCGGGCATCGTGCAGGAACGGGCGGGCACGCGCGCCCTCGGTCGACTCGGCGGCCTCGCTCGCGCGCTGCCGTTCGCCGGCGCCGCCTTTCTGGTCGCGGCCCTGTCGTTGGCCGGCGTGCCGCCCCTGTCCGGGTTCCTGAGCGAGGAGGCAATCCTCGCGGTCGCGTCGCGGCACGGCCCGGGGACTGGGTCCCTGGTCGTCCTGCTCGTCCTGCTCGGCGGGATTTACATCGGGCGTGCGGGGGCCGCGACCTTCCTCGGGAGGCGCCGCGGCACGGTCGGCCCGCGCAAGCCCCGCTGGGCGATGCGGACCGGCATGGGTTTGCTCGCGCTCGCCGCCGCCGGGCTCGGCTGGCTGTTGGCCGGACGGTTCGGCGCCGCTCTGCCCTTCGCCGCGCCCGAGACCGAGGCGGGGTGGCGCAGGCTCGGCGTCGCCGCCGGACTGCTCGGGCTCGGTCTCGGCGCGGCGCGGGGGTGGAGTGGCGCGCCCGCGCTCGGCGCGCTCCCCGCGCGGCTCGCCGCCGGGCTGGAAGCCGTCACCGAGGCCCCGGCGCGCCGGACGCTGTGGCTCGCCCGGACGGTCCCGGCCGTCGAGGGGGCGCTCGATGCCGGGGCCCGCGCCGTGGCCGGGTGGGCCTGGCGGTCCGCCGGGTGGGCGGGGCGGGTGGAGGAAGGGGGCTTCGGGCGCGGCGGCGACCGCCTCGCCGCCGGGCTCGCCGCCGGGGGCGAGCGGCTCCGCGCCCTGCAGGCCGGGCGCCTCTACCTCTACACGCTCGGCCTGTTCGCCTGGACCGCGGCGGCGCTCGCCGCCGGCGCCCTGATGCTGTGGCCCTGAGGGGACTGGACCCGATGCTCACCGCGACCATCCTCCTGCCGCTCCTCACGGGCCTCGCCGTGCTGGCGCTGCCACGTCACCGTCCGGACCTCGTCCGCCGCGTCGCCCTCGGCGGTTCCGTGCTGACGCTGGGCGCGGCGCTCATCCTCTGGGCCGGCTTCGATCCGGACGACGGCGGCCTGCAATGGCGGATGTCGCTCCCATGGATCCCGTCGCTCGGGGCGCGCTACGACGTCGGCGTCGGCGGCCTCTCCCTGGCGCTGATCCTGCTCACGGCCCTCCTGCTCACGGTGGTGATGGTCTACGTGCTGGGCGAGCACGACCGGGCGCACGCCCACGCCTTCCTCTTCCTCCTGCTCGCGACCGGGCTGATCGGGCTGTTCGCGGCGCAGGACCTGCTGCTGTTCTACCTGTTCTTCGAGGTCGGCCTGGTGCCGATGTACTTCATCGTCGGCATCTGGGGCGGGGAGCGGCGGCGGTACGCGGCGCTCAAGTTCTTCCTCTACACCCGCGCCGGCAGCCTCGCCATGCTGCTCGGCTTCCTCGCCCTCTACCTCGCCATGGAGCCCCACACCTTCTCGCTGCCGGCCATCGTCCAGGCGCGGCCGCTGGACCGGACCCCGCTCGCGGGCGGCCTCGTCTTCCTGGCCCTCCTCCTCGGGTTCGGGGTGAAGCTCCCGGTGGTGCCGCTGCACAACTGGTTGCCCGACGCGCATGTCGAGGCGCCGACCGAGGGCAGCGTCGTGCTGGCCGGTCTCCAGCTCAAGATGGGCGGCTACGGCATGCTCGCCGTGCTGCTGCCGACCCTGCCGGACACGGTCGCACGGTTCGGCTGGCTCCTGGTTGCCCTGGCCCTGGCATCGCTCCTCTACGGGGCCCTGGCGGCGCTGGCGCAGTCCGACATGAAGCGGCTCGTCGCCTACACCTCCGTCAACCACATGGGCTTCGTCACGCTCGGCGTCGCGGTGGCGGCGCTGGCCGGCAACGAGGGCGTGCGCCGGCTGGCGCTGAACGGCGCCGCCGTGCAGATGGTCAGCCACGGCTTCCTGACCGGCGGCATGTTCCTGCTGGTGGGCATGCTCCAGCACCGCGCCGGCACGCGGGAACTCGCCCGCTTCGGCGGCCTGATCGGCGCGATGCCGGCCTTCAGCGGGCTGTTCGGCCTGCTCGCCTTCGGCTCGCTCGGACTCCCGGGCCTGTCCGGCTTCATCGCGGAGTTCCAGGCCATCGGCGCCGCCCTGCAGCTCTCCGCCTGGGTCGCCGCGCTCGCGGTCCTCGCGCTCGTCGTGACGACCGCGGTCTACCTCCGGCTGTTGACGGGCCTGCTGATGGGTCGGGCGCCGCCCGACATGCCGGCGCTGCCGCCCCTCACGGCGGCCGAGGCGGGCGCGGCGGGGGCGCTCGCGGCACTGGCGGTCGGCATCGGCGTCCTGCCGGCCGTCCTCGTCGCGCTGCTCGACGGCACGACCGCAGCCCTGGCGCACCTTCCATGACCGGCGGGCAGGCGATGGGCGGCTGCATGGATCTCGGCGCCGTCGCGCCCGAGATGGTCCTGGCGGGGAGCGCCCTCGCGCTGGTCCCGGTTGCCGGCTGGGTCCGGGGCCGGTGGCGCCGCCTGCCCGCCGCCGTCGCGCTCCTCGCCCTGCTCGTCGCGATGGGCCTGACCGCGCCGATGCTGACGGCCCCGCCGCGCGAGGCCTTCTGCGGCACCTACGCCGTCGACCCGTTCCGGGGCTTCTACCAGTTGGTCATCGAGGCCGGCGCCCTGGTGAGCCTGCTCGCGCTCGGGTCCCACTTCCGCGGGAGCGAGCAGGAACCGCACCACCCGGTCGCGCTGCTCATGGCGACCGTGGGCGGCATGGGGCTCACGGCGGCCACGGATCTCGGCCTCATCATCCTGTTCCTGCAGATGGTGAGCTTCCCGTCCTACCTGCTCGTCCTGCTCGTGCGGAGCGACGGACCGGCCCAGGAGGCGACGCTCAAGTACTTCCTCTACGGCGCCGCCGCGCTGGCGGTGATGGCCTACGGCCTCACCTTCCTGTTCGGCCTCACCGGCAGCCTGAACCTGCGGGCCATCGGGGCGGGGCTGGCCGGCGCCGACCGGGCCTGGGTGGCGCTGGCCTTCGGCCTGGTCCTCGTCGGCTACGGCTTCGAGATGACGCTGGTGCCGTTCCACGTCTGGGCCCCGGACGTGTTCCAGGGCGGGACGGCCCCCGCCTCGGGCTTCGTCTCCGTCGTGCCGAAGGTGGCCGCCTTCGCCGGCCTCCTCCGCTTCCTGCTGGCGGCGATGCCGGACGGCCTCGCCGCCTGGCCGACCGTGCTCGCGCTCCTGGCCGCCGCGACGATGACCTTCGGCAACTTGGTGGCCCTCCGCCAGGCGAGCCTGAAGCGCCTGCTGGCCTATTCGAGCATCGCCCAGGCCGGCTACGTGCTGATGGGGGTTGCGGCGGCCGGGCAGGCCCCCGAGGCCCTGCCGGCCATAGGCTATTACCTCGCGGCCTATCTCCTGATGAACCTCTCGGCGTTCGCGGTGGTCGCGCAGGTCGAGCGCATGACCGGGAGCGACGCCCTCGCCGCGATCCGCGGCCTCGGACGGCGGGCGCCGGGGCCGGCGGCGGCGCTGGCGCTTGCCCTCCTGTCGCTCGCGGGCGTCCCGCCGTTGGCGGGCTTCGCCGGCAAGGTCTTCCTGCTCGTGGCCGCCATCGAGGGCGGCTTCGCGTGGCTGGCCGTGGTGGCCGCCGCCAACATGGCGGTGGCGCTGTTCTACTACGCGGCCATCATCGCGGAGACGTACTTCAGGGATCCGGACCGTGCCGAGGGGCCGGCATCCGGCGCCGGCTACGCATGGGCACTCGGCTTGTGCACGGCAGGGACGCTGGGCCTCGGCATCGCGCCGGGCCTCGGGCGCGGGCTGGCACAGCTCGGCGCGACGCTGCTGCGGTAGGAGCGGCCGCGCCGGGTGCGTGCCGGAAGGTGAGGGTGGTGCCCGGCCATGCGGGATGGCGTCGTCGCGCGGGGCCGGACGCCTGCTCGCGAGGCTCCGGCGCTCGCCGGCTTCGCTCAGGCCGCCCGAACGGTCCGGTCGCGCGCCGACCTCTCCGTCGCGCGATCCCCAGGCCCGGCCGGCCCGAGGGCCTTGGTGACCTCCTCGAAGCGCGCGCTCGCGTCGGACCAGTCCTGGGCGAAGTCGAACAGCTCGCGCATGGCCGGGGCGATCTCCTTGTAGGCGGCCAGGGCTGCGACGAGCGCGCCGAGCGAGAGCTGACCCTGCACGACGAGGTAGCCGCCGATCGAGAAGAAGAAGAACGGGGTGAGGTTCGAGGTGTAGTTGTAGAGGCCCTTGAGGCGGCCCTTCAGGTCGTTGATCTCGATGCGCACCCCCTCAAGCTTCCGGGCCTGAAGCATCTGCCGGCTCAGGTCGGAGGGCTCGCACGCCGCGCGGCCGGCTTGTCGCGCGTCCGCGGGAGCGGTGAGGAGCGCCCCCAGCTCCCGCGTGGCATGGACCCTTTGGCGGACCTTCGCGTTCAACCGCCCCTGCAACCGCGGCAGGATAGACAGCTGGACCGGCAGCATGATCAGGGCCGCCAGCGCCAGGGCGGCGTTCTGCAGGAGGAGGAAGACGATGCTGGTCACGAGCGTGCCGCCTTGGACGAGTGGCACGACCACCAGGCTGCCGCCGAAATAGCCGATGGGCTCGACCTCCTGGACCGCGACGGCGGCCAGCGTGGCCCGCCGTTCGGGGGAGCGCTCGCCGCGCGCGCGGCGGACGATGGCGAGGCGGAGGCGGCGCACGAGGCGCTCGTTCACGCGCCCCCGGACCCGATTGACCGCGTACTTGGCGAGGCCGCTGAGCGTGAGCACGGCCAGGTAGCTGGCACACAGCGCGAACAGCAGCTCGACGCGACCCAGCTGGACGCCGAGGAAGGCCATCTTCGGGTGACCGTCGCCCGTATCGTCGGCGAGGGCGTGGTTGATGATGTGCTTGGGGATCTCAAGGAGCAGCCAGGCCGCCGGCAGCGTCAGGACGGAGAGGAGCACGAGACGGAACTGCAGCCGCGAGGTCGCACGCACGACGTAGGATTCCAGCCGCGCCGCCACTGCCGGGCGGGCGCCTGGCCGTCCCGCCGCGTCCAGGGACGCGGCGGGCGGCGGAAGCGCCGCCGTCCCGCGGGTGCGATGCCGCCGGGCGGCGGCCCAGCGCAGGCCCGACCGGATGGCGAGCCAAGCGGTCCAGGCAGGTGCCACGACGAGGACCAGGACCGTGACGAGGTCGATCCACCAGTGGGTGTGGGGGTGGTCGAGGCCCAACGTCCGATGGATCAGGTCGTGGATGATCGGCGGGGTCAGCAACGGGTACTCCTGGCGACAAGGCTCCGGCGTTTGTCCGGGCGGAAGGGCGCGGCGCGGCTTGCCGTGAGCCCGACGACCTCCGAATGGGCTTCGGAGGTCCGGCCCTGCCGGGAGCGCCCGCGGGCGCTCCCGGCAGAACGAAGGCCGATCTCGTCGGCGCCCCTCTCGCGGCCCGTCCGCAGGCCTGGCGTAACGGCCAAGCTCGGGACGGCACAGGCGGCCGCGCACCGCAGCGCGGCCGTTCCCGGCCGGGCGATGTGGGAGACCGAGCGCCCTCAGCCCGGTCCGGAACCGCCAGGACCGACGACGAGCGTTCGTGCGTCGTCCGCGACGAGGCGGACGAAAGCCAACGCGTCGCGGCCGCGCTCGCCGGGCGTCGCGTAGAGGCATTCCGCCCCCGGTTCCCTGCGGATGCGCAGGGCCTCGTCGATGATGCGATGCCACTCCGGCTGGAAGGTGATCAACCCGTACAGGCCGGCGTCGCTCTTCGAAGGCACGACCCCGGTCGCGAGGACGTAATGGAGCCGGCACATGCCGAGGACGAACCGTTCGACCCCGTTCGCCGCGAGGAGCGTCGCGTCCGCCGTATCGGGTCCGAGTCCAGCGCGCCGGCGTTCGTCGACGCTGGCCAGGGCCCACCGTTCCAGGTGGGTCGTTCCACGCCAGAGCCCGGTGCCCGCGCAGAGCGGACCGCGGATGGTGACCGCGCTGGCCCTCAGGACGCTCCAGGTGAGCGGATGCCGGTCGTGGCATCCCGACGCGAAGAATCGCCCTTGCCGGACGCAGGGGCCGTTCGGGACGGCAAGCGGGCCGGCCCGCAGGTCGTCCCAGGTCAGGTAGACGCCGTCGAGCGCCGGGGCCGGCCAGCCGCGGGCGAGGCCGGCATGAGCCTCGGCGAGGGCGGCCACCTCGCCCCGGCCCGGGCGAGCCTGGGACACCGCCACGAAATTCACGTCGCTGAGCGGGGGCCGAAAGTCGCCCATGGCGACGGAACCGACGAGGTACAAAGCCTCGACGAAGTCAGGGACGACGGTATCGACCATGGCGAGGTAGGCGCCCGTGACGCCGAGTGCGAGCGGGTGCGTGGTCATGGTCTCCACGGGCTCATGCGATTGCTCGAAGGAGGGAGGGGGGCACGGCCCAGAATTCGCCCGCGCCGGGTTTCCGCCCTACGGGTCGGGCCGGGCCCGTCGGCGGAGGGCGGCGCGCAGGCCATGGCCCTGCCTCAGCCGATCCGCGTCGTGCGGAGGCGCAGGGCGTTCCCGATCACGCTCACCGACGAGAGCGCCATGGCGGCCGCCGCGATGACTGGCGAGAGCAGGATGCCGAGGAACGGGTAGAGCAGCCCGGCGGCGACCGGCACGCCCAGCGCGTTGTAGATGAAGGCGAAGAACAGGTTCTGGCGGATGTTGCGCATCGTCGCCCGGGACAGGCGCCGGGCCCTGACGATGCCGACCAGGTCCCCGCGGAGCAGCGTCACGCCCGCGCTCTCGATGGCCACGTCGGTGCCGCCGCCCATCGCGATGCCGACATCCGCTGCGGCGAGGGCCGGCGCGTCGTTGATCCCGTCGCCGGCCATCGCCACGACCGCGCCCTGGCCCTGGAGCGTCCTGACCACCTCCGCCTTCCGGTCGGGAAGGATCTCGGCCTCGACCTCGTCGATGCCCAGCGACTTGGCGACGAACTCGGCCGTCGTCCGGCTGTCGCCGGTCAACATGACGATGCGCAAGCCTTCCCCCCGCAGCCTTCGCAGGGCCTCGAACGTGCTCGTCTTGACGGGGTCTTGGATGGCGATGACGCCGGCCGGCTTCCCGCCCACGGCGACGAGGACCGCCGTCGCGCCCCGGCTCCGCACCTCCTCGGCCCGCGCCTGGAGGAGCGTCACGTCCGTCCCCTGCTCCTCCAGGAAACGCCCGTTGCCGATGGCCACGCGCCGTCCTTCGACCGTGCCGAGCGCCCCCTTGCCGGTCGGTGCCTCGAAGTCGGACGCCACGGCGCCCGGGATGACCCGCGCTTCCGCGGCCCGGACGATGGCGAGGGCCAGGGGATGCTCGCTCGCGCGTTCGACCGCCGCGGCGAGGCGCAGCACGTCGGCGTCCGTGAAACCGGGGGCCGGGAGCACGGCGGTGACCTTGGGCTTGCCCTCGGTCAGGGTCCCCGTCTTGTCGATGACGAGCGTGTCGACCTTCTCCAACCGCTCCAGGGCCTCGGCGCTCTTGACCAGGACCCCGTCCTGGGCGCCGCGGCCGACCCCGACCATGATCGACATCGGCGTCGCCAGGCCGAGGGCGCAGGGGCAGGCGATGATGAGGACCGCCACGGCCGCGAGCAGGGCGTAGGTGAAGCGTGGCTCCGGCCCGAAGGCCATCCAGGCAACGAAGGCGAGGGCGGCGACGGAGATGACCACGGGGACGAACCAGGCCGCCGCATCGTCCACCAGTCGCTGGACCGGCGCGCGCGAGCGCTGGGCCTCGGCGACCATCGCGACGATGCGGGCCAGGGTGGTCTCGGCCCCGACACGCGTCGCGCGCATCACGAAGCCCCCGGTCGTGTTCAGGCTCCCGCCAACCACGAGGGAGCCGGGTTCCTTCGCGACGGGGATGGGCTCGCCGCTGATCATCGCCTCGTCCACGGCCGAGCGCCCCTCGACGACCTCGCCGTCGACCGGCACCTTCTCGCCGGGCCGGACGCGCAAGCGGTCCCCGACGGCCACCGCCGAGACGAGCACCTCCTCGTCGGTCCCTTCCGTCCCGAGACGCAGGGCCTTCTGTGGGGCGAGGTCGAGCAGCGCCCGGATCGCGCCCGAGGTGCGCTCGCGGGCCCCGAGTTCCAGCACCTGCCCGAGCAGCACCAGGACGGTGATGACCGCCGCGGCCTCGAAGTAGGCCGGCACCGCCCCGCCGTGGCCGCGCAGGCCTTCGGGGAAGAGCCCCGGCGCCACGGTCGCGGCGACGCTGTAGAGGTAGGCCGCGCCGGTCCCGAGGGCGATGAGGGTGAACATGTTGAGGCGGCGGTTCACCAGCGACTGCCAGCCCCGCTCGAAGAACGGCCAACCCGCCCAGAGGACGACGGGCGAGGCGAGCAGCAACTGGACCCAGTTCGAGGTTTGCAGGCCGAGGCGGTCGACGAGGCCCGTCAGATGTCCCCCCATCTCCAGGGCGAAGACGGGGAGGGTCAGGACGAGGCCGATCCAGAAGCGGCGGCTCATGTCCTTGAGCTCGGCGTTCTCGACCGGGCCGCTCGTCGGCGTGAGCGGCTCCAGCGCCATCCCGCAGATCGGGCAGCTGCCCGGTCGGTCGCGGCGGATCTCCGGGTGCATGGGGCAGGTGTAGACCGTGCCGGCAGGGGTTTCCGGCGGCCCTTTGTCAGCCGTCAGGTAGCGTGCCGGCTCGGCCACGAACTTCGCGCGGCATCCCGCCGAGCAGAAGTGGTAGGTCGCGTGGTCGTGCTCGGCGTGGTGGGGCGTAGCCGCAGGATCGACCCGCATTCCGCAGACGGGGTCCGTCGCGGCTTCCCCGGCCGCGTAGGCCGCGCCGTGGCCGCGACGGTGCCCGTGGGCATGATGCACGTGGTGACCGTGGTCCATGGGTTCAGACCTCCATGCGGCCGCCGCCGGCGGGGCGGACACGCGACTTGACGGCGGGCGGGACGGGGCTGGGACGGACGTTCAAGTGGCTTGCTCCGACAGGTTCTCAGCCGCCGCCCATGATGCGGTCGATGCGCGCCCCGATGCCGCGGACACGGGCCGCATGCTCGGCCCACAAGCGCCGCGCGATTGCCGAACGGGGATCCCGCTCCGTGAGGCGTGCCGCGGGAATCCCGCGGACGCCTTCCTGGAAGGAGGGTAAGGCGGTCCCGGCGAGCGAAGCGTCGGCCGCGGCGAGGCGGACCCGCACCCGCTGGCAGTAGGTGGCGGAGCGCGGGCTCATCCGCTCCTCGCCATGGCCGGCCCTGTACTTCATCAGCGTGCGGCAGAGATCGCCCTGCGCGAGCTTCCAAGCTTGTGCGAGGTAGGCCACGCCGAAGCGGATGTTGGTCGCGGGATCGAGGAGGGCCCCGGCGGTACCCGTGTGACCGAGCATGGCCGCGGTTGTCGGCCGGACCTGCATCAGTCCGAGCTCGCCGACCCCACCGACCGCGCCGGCATCGTACCCGCTCTCCACATACGCGACGGCATCGGCGATGGCCGGGGGCAATCCGCGCGTTTCGGCCTCGCGTGCGAGCATCCGCCGGTAGCCGGCCTGACCCGACGCCGCGTGAGCCGCATCGCCGGAGGACGACGGCGCGGCAGGGGCGGACGCGCCCGCGGGTCCATCCCCGGCAGCGACGGCCGGGGATGAAAGGAGGAGCGCCGCGCAGAGCACGAGGAGCAGCCGGGGTCGAGGACGTACGAGCGCGCCCGGCAGCCTTTGCCGCGCGCCGGCGGACGCTCCCCCGGGCGGGGACGCCGCCCTCATCATGTACGGGTGCCTCATCGCGCCTTCCGGAAGCGCGCGACCCCGAAAAGCGGCATCTCCGTCTCGGCCATCGAGCGCATGCCGGTCGAGGTCATCCGTGAGTTCCCTTTGTGGGTTAGTCCGGGGGCGGGCGGGGTTTGGTTACAGGCGGGCCCCATCACCGCCCTCCCGTGTCGCGCTTGCCGCCCATGCCGGGCATCCGGGAGTGGTCCATGCCCTCCATGCCGCCCGAGCCGGACTTCGGCGTCACGGCGCGGTTGAGCTCGCGCCAGTCCTTGGGATCGACCACGTCGTAGCGCG
>JAESGJ010000129.1_pt1 | contig 117799 bp, 119 predicted proteins | sample 9266241 | NCBI WGS metagenome assembly JAESGJ01 (sample SAMN14514841, study PRJNA621669) | algae metagenome | isolation source: Brasilonema octagenarum HA4186-MV1 and co-occurring heterotrophs from wet... | place: USA: Manoa Valley, Hawaii | collected 2009-07-20 | reverse complement strand
CTCGACCTCGGCGGCCGCCGGGGCGGCCCCGCTCAGGCGCAGCAGGGCCGCGTGCACGCCCGCGATCAACCCGCCCAGCTCGGCCGCCGGCACGGAGTTGTTCGACACGTAGGCCGATACGATGTCGCCCGTCAGCACGACGATGTCCGGGGTCCGGCCCGGCAATTCTTCTGTCATTTCTTGATGTCCTAGGAGAAGCCCCTCAGGGTCTAAGAACACGGATTACATGGAGAGATCAAGGCGTATCGCGCACAGTACCCAAGCAGACCACGCGCCTCTGGCGGAAGCAGACGCAAGATTCCGGGCCTGTTCTTCATGCCGCCGACGCAAATGCCAGCCGCCCTTTGCCCGTCCGGGAGCTGGCACGAACCGCGAGGCGCCCTGTTGGGTGCGTCGCAGCACGGCGCGGCGCCCACCGGCCCGCCATCCTGTCGGCATGCCGGGGCGGCGGTCTTCCGCGGCCCCGTCCCCGCGCCCAATCCCCCGATCCCCGCCCGATCCCCCCGATCCCCTTGTCCGAAAGGATCTCCCGCGACGTGACGAAGACCAGGACCCTCGCGCTCGCCCTCGCTCTCGCCCTTCCAGCCACCTCCGCCACCGCGTTCAGCCTCAGATACGAGCGGCCGCAGCGGCGCGCGGCTCCGGCCGCGCCCTTCACCGTCGCGCCGACGGCCGGCCCCGGCGTGCACGACCGGAGCGGCCACGAGCACTGCGCCGCGCGCTCGGCCGCGGAGGGCAACGCCAGCCAGCAGGCACGGACCGTGAAGCAGTACGGCCAGACCGCCGGCGGCCACAGCTGCTGAACCCGGCCCCTGCGGCCGATTGTGCGGCGCGGCAACCGTCTCGCAACGCGGCACGTTCGCTTAACGGCGGCCCGGCCGGGGCCGACCGGACGACACCCCCGGACACCAGAACGGAGAACCCCGAGATGCTCAGCAAGGCGTTCACCTACGCGATGATCGGCGTCTTCTCCTGCGGGCTGATCGCGACCATCGTCGGATCGGCCGACGTTCTGATGAGCGTCAACTGACCCGCGGCCCCCGTCGCCTCGCACGCCGCCCCGGGGTTCGCCCCGGGGGTCGCGGCGGATGTCGGGGCCCCCGCGCGTCCGCGCGGCGTCGGGGGCCGGCCGTTAACCGGCCCTTTACCATCGTTAACCAAACCTGATCCCTCCGGATCGAACCGCACGTTGCGGCGCCCCGGGCGAGGACGGGGCACTGCGATGGAACCGACGAGAAAGCTGCACTGGGAGCGTCCGGCCGGCCTCGCCGCCGAGCCGCATCGATCCGATCCGCTCATCAGCCTCGTGCGCCTCGTCAGGCCGCCGGCCGGCGCGGCCGAGATGCCGCCGCCGGTCTCCCCGGAGGATTGGAGCGGCCTCATCGACCGGGTGCGCGGGGCCGCGTCGCGGGCGCGCGAGGCCGAGGCGCAGGCGCTCGAGCGCGAGCAGCAGATGCAGGACCTGATGCGGCACGCCCGCGCGGAGGCCGAGGCCGCCGAGGCGCGGGTGCGCGCGGCCGAGATCCGGGCCGCGGCCGCCGAGGCGCGGGCCGAGATCCGCGTGAAGGAGTCCGAGATGCGGGCGGAGCAGGCCGAGGCGCGCGCCCGCGCGGCCGAGGACTGGCTGTTGCGGATCCACGAGACCATCGCCAGCGAGTTCGCCCAGTTCGGCGGGGAGGAGACCCGATGAGAGAGGCCGCGGAACGCCGTGTCGCGCCCGTCGGCGGGCTGACGCCGCTCCAGCGCCTCGTCGCGCCGGGAGACCACGAGCGGATCGTCCGGATCTTCGGCGCCGAGGCGGCGGCGGGGATGCGGGCGGACCTCCCCGAATCGGTCGATGCGGCCGACGCGGAGGCCGAGCCCGACTGGCCGGCCGCGATCCAGCTCATCCGCGACGCGGGCGGGCGGATCCGGCAGGCGCGGGTGGGCGCCGAGGAGGCGACGCGCCGCGCCCACGCCCTCGTCGGCCGCAGCGCCCGGGACGCGGAGGCCGCCGAGCAGCGCGCCCGCGCGGCCGAGGAAGCGACCGAGGCCGCGCTGCGCCGCGCCGAGCAGGCCGAGGCGGCCCGCACCGCCGCAGAGGCCGCTGCCGCCGCCGCGGAGGCTACGGCCGTCGCCGCGGAGGCCGCTGCGGCCGCCGCCGAGGCGCGCGCGTGCCGGGCCGATGAGGATGCGGCCGCCGCCCGCGCGGCGGAGGCCGAGGCGCGGCTCTGGCTCCGCCGCCTCCTCGCCTGCCTGAAGACCGAGTTCGCCGAGACGTCCGACGCGCCGGACGCGCGGGACTGACACCGTTTCCGGCTGACTGCTTCGACCGCGTGCGGTGAACCGCGCCATGCCCCCTCTCCCATAGGGAGAGGGTTGGGGTGAGGGGTATGACCTCACAGGACAGCGCTCGACATCGACGCGCGTTCAGCGCCGCGCCGCGTTTTGCAGCCTCATACCCCTCACCCGGCTCTCTGCGAAAGCAGACCTCTCCCTACGGGAGAGGGGACCCGCGCTTCGTTCCGAGACGATGCGTTAGACCGAACCCAGGATGCGTCGTGCAGCGAGCACCGGAGCGACCGACCGGGGGCGGCTCCAACCTCTCGTATCGAGGCGCTCCCCTGCACCGAACCGGTGCCCGCTTCGGCGCAAGAGAGCGCTCTAGGGCCGCACCGGTGCCTCGGGCTCAGGGGGGATCGGGCGCGGCCGGCCCGCCTCGTCGATGGCCACGAAGGTGAAGGTCGCCGCCGTCACCCGCTCGCGGATCTGGGTGCAGAAGCGGCGGGCCCAGGCCTCGACGGCGATCTTCATCGAGGTGCGGCCGACCTGAACGACGCGCGTGTAGACGCAGAGCACGTCGCCGACCCGCACCGGGCGGATGAAGGTCATCGCGTCGAGCGCGACCGTGACGACGCGCCCCTGGGCCCGGTCGACCCCCGCGATGCCGCCGGCCTGATCCATCTGCGAGAGAACCCAGCCGCCGAAGATGTCGCCGTTGGCGTTGGTGTCGGCCGGCATCGCGATGGTGCGGACCGTGAGGTCGCCGCGCGGCTGCTCCGCGGCCTCGCCGCCCTCCGGCATCCGCGGCCCGCTCAGGGCATCAGGCCGCCGAGCTTCAGCCCGGCAGCCAGGAAGATCGCGAGGGCGCAGACGTAGCATTCGAGCGGCACGTGCCGCCACAGGTCCGGCAGACGTGACGCCTCGCGGGTCGCGGCTCTGTTCACGGGGCTGTCCTCCGAAGCGGCCGATCTGTCGCCGGCCGGCTTGAGCGCCGAGACTAGCCCAACCCGGACGACGCCGGAAGGGCGCGATCCGGGTCCCGTTCGAGGGATCGCGGCCGACCTCGCGGTCCGGGACGAACCGCGGCACCGCGGTAGGAATTCCTAAATAGACCCCGTGCCACCTTGCCGGGCGGGAGGCCACTGGGATGTCCGTGAAGCGCGTCACCGTCGATATCCTGCCGCGCAGCCGGGCGATCCGCTGGCTGGCCGGCTCCGGGGCGGCCGTGCAGCCGGACATCCAGGCCCGGCTCCTGGGCGCGTTCATCGTGCCGCTCTCGTCCGCGGCGATGGGCCTGTGCACGGGGGTCGGCCTCAAGGTCGTGGCCGTCGCGCGCCATCCCGAGGCGGTCTTCCTCTGGCTCATCGGCGCCGAGTGCCTGATCTTCCTCCTGCGGGCCGGCCTCGATTACGCCACCGCGCGGGCCGAGGCGCGCGGGCGTGCCATCCCCCTCGACGCCTACTGCGCGCTGGGGCTCGCGTGGTCCACGAACATCGGCCTCTCCGCCGCGCTCTGCTTCGCGACCGACGACCCCGTTCTCCAGGTGCTCGCCCCCGCCATCGTGATGGGCATCGTCAGCGGCGTCGTGATGCGCGACAACGGGGCGCCGCGCTACCTCGTCGCGCTGATCCTGCTGTGCAGCATGCCCCTGATGGTCGCGGCCCTGGTCGACAACGAGCCGTGGTTCCGGATCCTGCTGGTGCTGGTGCCGGTCTTCGTCCTCTCGACCATCCTGAAGGTCTTCGAGCTGCACCAGCTCTATCTCGCGGCGCTCCTGGCCGAGCGCGCCAGCGAGCGGCGCGCGACCCACGACGCGCTCACGGGGCTGTACAACCGCGCCGGGCTGATGACCGCACTCGGCCGCATCCTGCAGCGCTGCGGCAGCGAGCGCTTCGCGCTGCTGTACCTCGACCTCGACGGCTTCAAGGCGATCAACGACCGCTACGGACACGCCGCGGGCGACCAGCTCCTCCAGGCCGCGGCGACGCGGATCGGCGCGGCGGTGCCGTCGGCCTGCGTCGCGGCGCGCCTCGGCGGCGACGAGTTCGTCGTCCTCGCGCCCGATTGCGGTGCGGCGGAGGCCGAGAGCCTCGGCGCGGCGGTGATCGCGGCGGTGGCCCAGCCCTACGACCTCGCGGGCGGCGCGGCGCGGGTCGGCGTGAGCATCGGCATCGCCTGCGCGGAGGCCGGCTTCAGCGCCGAGGACGTCCTCGCCCGCGCGGACGCCGCGCTCTACCGGGCCAAGGCGGGCGGCAAGGGCCGCTGGGCGCACGCGCCCGCGCGGTCCGAGGCCGCCTGAACGGTCCGCCGCGCCGCCCGAGGGACGCGGCGGCCGGCGTTCTCAGTAATAGAAGCGGCGCGGGCCGTAGAAGCGCGGGCCGCCGTAGAACCGGCGCGGGCCGTAGAACCGGCGCGGACCGTAGAAGCGGCGCGGGCCGTAGAACCGGCGGCCGTAATAGGGCCGCCGGTAATAGCCGCGCGGGCCGTAATAGTACTGCGCCTTCTCGGCGACCGGGGCAGCCCCGGCGGCGACCAGGGCGGCGTCGGGCCCGACCGGGGCGGCCGAAGCCCCCTGCGGCGCGGCCGCCGCGAAGCCCAGGACCAGCAGGGCGGCCAAAAGCAGTTTCCTCAACACGTTCACAGCTCCTCGGTGACGGAGGTTCGAGCGGGAGATACGGCCCGACGCCGCGAAACGCCCGGACCGGCCGGAACGTTGCACGGTTCGCCCGCCGGACGGGCGTCAGGCGATCCGGGTGGTCATGTCGACGGTCGGTGCGGCGCCGCTCTGCTTCACCAGGGCGATGCCGTGCTCGCAATCCTCCCGGCGGGCATAGCCCTCCGCGGAATCGGCCACGACGTTGCCGTTCTGCACACGCAGACGCCACCGCCACTGGCCACCCGCATCCCGATACAGCTCGAACCGCATGGTCTGGCCGGGGCTCCCTTCACGTTCGACAGGGGGAGAGATGGCGCGGGGCGCGGCCGGGGCCAGCCCCCCCGGGAAACGCGAAACGCCGCCCCGACAGGCGGGGCGGCGCTGCGCTACGTAGTCCGACGCGGCAGGATCAGGAGCGCGGGGCGCGCTCCAGCCAGCCGATGGCGCGGCCCTCGCCCCCGCCCTGCGGACGGTTGCCCCGCCGCGCCTGGCCGGCGGCCGGACGGCCGTCCTGGCGCGGGGCCGCGGCCTGCGGGCGGGCGCCGTGGGGACGCTCGGCATGCGGGCGCGCCGCACGGTCCTGGCGCGGATCCTCGCGGCGACCCTGCTGGGGACGCCCCTGCGGCGGCCGGCCCTGGCGGCCCGGCTCGCCCGCCGGACGCCCGCCCCCCGGGCGGCCCTGGGCGCCGGGCTGCTGGCCCTGGCGCTGCTGGCCCTGGCGCTGCTGGCCCGGACGTCCGCCGCCGCGCTGCTGGGGCCGCTCGGGGCGGCGCTCCTCGGAGGCCGCGATCTCGGCGGCCTCCTGGCGGGTCGGCGGGGTGAAGCCCTCGGGGAAGCCCGCGACCGGCACCTTCTGGCGGGTCAGGCGCTCGATGTCGCGCAGGTAGGCCTTCTCCTCGTCGTTGCAGAACGAGATGGCGAGCCCGTCGGCGCCGGCGCGCGCGGTGCGGCCGATGCGGTGGACGTAGCTCTCCGGCACGTTCGGCAGGTCGAAGTTGACGACGTGGGAGACGCCCTCGACGTCGATGCCGCGGGCGGCGATGTCGGTGGCCACCAGCACCCGGCAGGAGCCGTCGCGGAAGGCGGCGAGCGCCCGCTCGCGCTGGGGCTGCGACTTGTTGCCGTGGATCGCCGCGCCGACGATCCCGACCTTGTCGAGGCCGCGCACCACGCGGTCGGCGCCGTGCTTGGTGCGGGTGAAGACCAGCACGCGGTCGATCTTCGGGTCGCGCAGGATGTGGCCGAGCAGCGCCTGCTTGGCACCCGTGTGGACGAACATCACCTGCTGCTCGACGCGCTCGGCGGTGGTGGCGACCGGCGTCACCGCGACCTGGACCGGATCGGAGAGGTACTGCTCGGCGAGTCCCGCGATGTTCTTCGGCATGGTGGCCGAGAAGAACAGGCTCTGGCGCTTGGCCGGCAGCATCCGCACGATGCGCTTGAGGGCGTGGATGAAGCCGAGGTCGAGCATCTGGTCGGCCTCGTCGAGGACGAGGATCTCGACGCCCTCCAGCGTCAGCGCGCGCCGGTCGACGAGGTCGATCAGGCGGCCCGGGGTGGCGACGAGGATGTCGACGCCCGGCGCCAGCGCCCGCTCCTGGCGGCCGATGGTGACGCCGCCGAACACCACGGTGCTGGTGAAGGGCAGGTGGCGGCCGTAATCGGCGAAGGAATCGGCGATCTGGTTGGCGAGCTCGCGGGTCGGCGAGAGCACCAGCACCCGGCATCCGCGGCGCGGGGCGCGGCGGTCCGAGAGGGCGAGCCGGTGCAGGATCGGCAGCGCGAAGGCCGCGGTCTTGCCGGTGCCGGTCTGGGCGATGCCGCAGAGGTCGCGGCCCGCCATGGCCGGCGGCAGGGCCTGCGTCTGGATCGGCGTGGGGGTCTGGTAGCCGGCCTCCTCGAGCGCCCGCAGCACGGGCTGGGCGAGGCCGAAATCGGTGAACTGGGTCAAGTCGGATGTCTCGTTGCAGCAGGACCGTCCGGCGCGGCTCGTGGAGCGGCGCGAATCGGCTTGGCGGTCCCTGGAGCAGGAGGCTGCCCGCGTGATGGGGCGGCCCGGGTGCATGCACGAATGAAGAGGGGGGCCGGAGCCTCCAGGCCGCCTCGGGCGGTCCCGCGATTCCGTCACGCAGCCCCCTCAAGCGGACCCTTGTCGGCCGCTGACGCTGCAGTGCCGATATGCGGTCCCGCAGGTGCGAAGTCAATGGCCGCGCCGACGGACGACGTCGACGGGCCGTAGCGACGGGCCGTGCCGTCCCGTTCCGGCAAGTCGGCGCACGCATCACCCGAACGTGATCGTAATCCTCGCCCCGTATCACAATCGGGCCGCACGCCCGGACCAGTGTCCGCGCCGTGTAACCGCGCGATCCGGGACATCGACCTCATGACGACCTTCTCGGTGTCTTGGACGGACGCGACCGGGGCGGGCGCCAACGCGAACGCCGTGCTGCGGACGCTGCAGGCCGCGGCCGATTCCTGGGCGCGCACCCTCCAGGGCTACGGCACCATCGAGATCGGGGTTCGGGTCAGCGAGGCCTCCGGCAACACCATCGCGACAGGCGGGTCGAGCTACTACTGGACCGGCCGCGCCTACGAATCCGTGCCGATGATCGAGATCCGCACGGGCAGCGACCCGAACGGCCAGAGCCCCGACATCAACGTCACGGTCAGCTCCGCCTACATCGACTCGCTGTTCTACGACCCGTCCGGCCAGCAGGCCGTGCCGTCGAGCCAGCTCGACGCGCTCTCGGTCTTCACGCACGAGGTCGGGCACGGGCTCGGCATCCTCTACCTCGGCGACAGCACCTACGCGGCCAACGTCCGGGCGGGCAGCACCCCGACCTTCGTCGGCGGCAACGCCGTGCGGGCGAACGGCGGCCCGGTGCCGCTCGATGCCGGCGAGGGCCACGTCACGGTGGCGGGCGACCTGATGACCCCCACCATCTCGGCCGGCACGCGCCGCCCGATCAGCGACCTCGACCTCGCGATCCTGCAGGATATCGGCGCGCCGATCGCGACCGCGCGGGCCGACGCCGTCACGCTGGGGGCGCGCAACGACACCTTCACGGCGCTCGCCGGCGACGACACGGTGACGGGCGGCGACGGCGCGGACGTGATCTACGGCAACCAGGGCGGCGACGTGCTCTACGGCAACCTCGGCGCCGACCGTCTCTTCGGCGGGCAGGACGACGACAGCGTGTTCGGCGGCCAGGACGCGGACGTGGTCTACGGCAACCAGGGCGCGGACGCCGTCTACGGCAATCTCGGCGACGACACCCTGTTCGGGGGCCAGGGCGACGACACGCTCTACGGCGGCCAGGGCGACGACGTGCTCAACGGCAATCTCGGCAACGACGTCCTCATCGGCAACCTGGGTGCCGACCGCTTCGTGTTCGGCGCGAATTCCGGTGCCGACCTGATCCTCGGCTTCAGCCAGGCGCAGGGCGACCGGCTGGTGCTCTCGGGCCAGAGCTACACGCTCGGCTCAGCCGCCGACGGCGACGCCCTGCTCGCGCTCTCGGGCGGCGGCACGGTGCAGCTCGACGGCATCACCGCGGCGCAGTTCGGCGCGGCGTATCTGGTCTGATACGCGCCCCGGTCGCGGGGTTCGACCGTGTCAGGGGAACCGCGACCGGCCCCCTCACGGCCCGCGCTTCGGCCCGAGACGATGCGCCCGCCCGAACCCGTCGACCGGAGGCCGTCCGAGGCGCGACGTCACGCCCCCTCGTCGAAGCGGCTGCGGAAGAACACCTCGCGGCCGGCCCCGTCGATCACCCGCACGGCCTCGGCGGGCTCGCCCGCGCGCTGGGGTACCCGGGCGCGGGCGAAGAGCCGCAGCGCCCGCTCCTCGGCCCCGGCCTGGTCCTCGACCCGCACCGAGACGCGGGAGAGAACGGGGTCGGCCTCGGTGCGGGCCGGGGCGCCCAGGATCTCGATGTGGAAGGTCTCGCGCGCGCTCAATCGGTCCGCCGGGTCAGGGGAAGGGTCGGGGGGAGGCACCGGACGGGTTTCCGGGCCGTGCCGCATGAGATAGGCGCTCCCCATGAACCCGCTCAAGGCCGGACTGATCGTCCTCATCTGCCTGATCCTGCTCTGGCTCGGCGTGCGGCTCGCCCGCCGCGCCATCGATCTCGGCATCGCGGCGGGCTACGAGGCCGAGCGGCGGCGCCGGGAGGAGGACGACCCCCGGCCCTGAGGCCAGTCCCGGTCCGCCCGATGGCGGCCCGGCCCCCGCGGCGGCCCGCTCCGGCGGCCTCCCCCGTGCCCGAAGCCGCGGCGGAGGGCTCGCTAGAGTTCGGCAAAACGTATCCTAGAATGGATTAAAGAGAATCGGAAACCGGCATAGGATCCGCGCCCTATCGAACCGCGCGCATCCGTATCCATGACGTCCTCCCCCGCCGCCCTACTTGGCGGATCGCTGCACCTGATCGAGGATCTCGGCCTGCGCGGGAGCTGGCGCTGGACCTTCGGCGACGATGCCCAGACCTGGTCTCCCGGATTGTACCGGATGCTCGGTCTCACGCCGGACGACCCGGCGCCGCGCTACGACCGCCTGCGCGCGATGGCGCACCCGGAGGACCGTGACCGGCTCGCGACCCCCGCCCAGGTACGGGACGGCGACCTCCGGGCGGAGCACAGCTTCCGCATCGTCCGCCCGGACGGGACCGTCCGCCTGCTCGCGGCCCGCCACGAGGTCGAGCGCGCGCCCGATGGACGGCCGCGCGCTGTCGCGGGCGACCTCGTCAACGCGCTGGAGCGGCACCGCCTGGCCGGCATCATCGAGGCCGAGAGCCGGCTCCACGCCGCCCTGCACGCCCGGACCGGCGTGCTCTTCTTCAGGGTCGGGCAGGACCTGAGCTTCGCGTTCCAGCCGGAGGCGGAACTGGTGAGCGGCGTACCCCTGGCGGAGTTCAACGCGGACCCCTTCGTCCACGCCCTGCCGGGGGAGCGCGCGCGGCTCCTCGGCAAGGCCGCGGAGTATCGGGTGAGCGGCCGGATCTTCCGGGACACGAACCTCTGGCGCAGGCCCGACGGGCAGGCCGGCCGGGTGGGCATCCTCGTCGTCCCGTTCCGCAACGCCGCGGGTGCCGTCGATGGCGGCCAGGGCCTGCAATACCCGATCCCGGATACGCATTTCCAACTCCCGGCCGGCATCCGCGAGGCCCTCGAGGAGGCGGTGGTCGGCTCTCACCTGCGCGCGGCCCGGGCCCTGCTCGACTGGTCCATGACGGTGCTGGCCGAGGCGAGCGGCGTGTCCCTGTCCACGGTCCGGCGCCTGGAGGAGGACGGGGGGCTCCACGGCGAGCGCTCGCGCCGCCGGGTCGTCGCGGCGCTGCGCCGGGCCGGCATCCGCTTCACGCTGTTGGAGGACGGGGTCATCGCCGTCTCCCGGCACTGAGAGCGGGCGGCGCGGCGGGGGCCGGTCAGCCCGGGAAGCCGCCCGTCTGCCGCAGCGCCTCGCCGGCCAGCATCGCGGCGGCGACCGCGACGTTGAGCGAGCGCATCCCGGCCCGGATCGGCACCACCACCCGGGCGTCGGCGGCCGCGTGCACCGCCTCGGGGACGCCGGCCGATTCGCGGCCCATCAGCAGGCAGTCGCCGTCCCGGAAGGCGAGATCCGTGTAGGGCAGGGCGCCCGCCGTGGTGGCGAGGACGAGGCGGATCTTTTCCGCGCGCCGCCAGTCGTCGAAGGCGTCCCACGAGCGGTGCCGGGTCAGCGCGACGTGGTCGAGATAGTCGAGGCCCGAGCGGCGCAGGTGCCGGTCCGAGACGTCGAAGCCCGCCGGCTCGATGATCTCGACGGCGAGCCCGAGGCAGGCCGCCATGCGCAGCAGCGTGCCGGTGTTCTGCGGGATGTCGGGCTGGTAGAGGGCGAGGCGGAGCATGATCGTGCGCGGGGCGGGCGCGCAGGGCAGGGCTGCGCGCCCGCGGCATCGCCCCGCGCTTGGCCCGCGGTCAAGCGCGCTTACCTAAGGAGGCCCCGCCCCAGCTCCCGTGACCCTGATGTTCCTCGACTGGCTCGAGCGCCGCATCGACCCGTTCGCGCCCTTCGAAGAGGGGCGCATGCCGCCCCGGACGGTGCTCGGCTTCGCGCGCTTCTACCTCCACCCGATCCGCTGGGCGCTCTTCGCCCTGTTCGTGATCGCCGTGATCGCCGGCACGGTGGAGGCCTCGCTCTACCTCGTGATGCGCTGGTTCGTGGATCTGCTGGCCGGCGCCGACCGCGCCACCGTGCTCGCCGACCACGCCCTCGGCATCGGCCTTGCGCTCGTGCTCGTCGCGGTGGTGCGCCCCGTGACGATCTGGCTGCACGAGGTGCTGTCGAACCAGCTCGTGGTGCCGCAATCGACCAACCAGATCCGCTGGCGGGCGCACCTCTACACGCTCGGGCACGCGCTCTCCTACTTCCAGGGCGACTTCGCGGGGCGGCTCGCCAACCGGGTCGTGCAGGTCGGGCCGGCGGTGCGCGAACTCGCGGTCGTGTTCATCGACACGCTGCTCTACGTGGCGATCTACGCGGTGACCGCGGTCGGGCTGTTCGGCTCGATCTCGCTCTGGCTGGCGCTGCCGGTGGTGATCTGGGTCGCGGCCTATGCGGGGCTCACCGCCTGGTTCGTGCCGCGCGCCCGGGCCCGCTCGCACCGCACCGCCGACACCCGCTCGACCCTGATCGGGCGCGTGGTGGACAGCTACACCAACATCCTCACGGTCAAGCTCTTCGCCCGCGACCGCGAGGAGCGCGCCGCCGTGCGCGAGGCGGTGGACGTGCACACCAGGGCCTACCTGCACCAGTTCCGGCTGGTGACGTGGACGACGACGCTGCTGGGCCTCCTCAACAGCGCGCTCCTGATCGCGACGGGCACCGCCTCGCTGCTCCTCTGGCAGCGCGGCGCGATGAGCACCGGCGAGGCTTCCGCCGGGCTGGCGCTGGTGCTGCGCCTCATCGCCATGTCGGGCTGGGTGATGCAGACGGTGCGCGGCGTGTTCGAGAACGTCGGCGTGATCCAGGAGAGCATGCAGACGATCAGCCGGCCGCACGCGCTCACCGACGCGCCCGGCGCGGGCACGCTCGCGGTCGCGGGCGGCGGCGTCCGCTTCGAGGGGGTCGGCTTCCATTACGGGCGCGGCGACGCCAACGTGATCGAGGATCTCTCGCTCGCTATCCGCCCGGGCGAGAAGGTCGGGCTGGTCGGCGTCTCGGGGGCGGGCAAGAGCACCATCGCGTCGCTGCTGCTGCGGCTCCACGACGTCGAGAGCGGGCGCATCCTCGTCGATGGGCAGGACATCGCCGGGGTGACGCAGGATTCCCTGCGCGGCGCCATCGCGATGGTGAGCCAGGACACCTCGCTGCTGCACCGCTCGATCCGCGACAACATCGCGTACGGGCGCCCCGACGCCACCGACGCCGAGGTCGCGCGCGCCGCCCGCCTGGCGCATGCCGACGGCTTCATCGCCGACCTCGTCGATCACAAGGGACGGCGCGGCTACGACGCGCAGGTGGGCGAGCGCGGTGTGAAGCTCTCGGGCGGCCAGCGCCAGCGCATCGCCATCGCCCGCGTCATCCTGAAGGACGCGCCGATCCTGATCCTCGACGAGGCGACCTCGGCCCTCGACAGCGAGGTCGAGGCCGCGATCCAGGAGGCGCTCGACACGCTGATGCAGGGCAAGACGGTGCTGGCCATCGCCCACCGCCTCTCCACCATCGCGGCGCTCGACCGGCTGATCGTGATCGACCGCGGCCGCATCGTGGAGGAGGGGACCCACGCCGAGCTGGTGGCCCGCGGCGGGCTCTACGCCCGGCTCTGGGCGCGCCAGTCCGGCGGCTTCCTGCCCGACCGCGACGGCGAGGCGCCCCGGCGACACGTTTCCGACGCCTTGGGCGGCTAGGGACACCCCATATCATCGGGTGCGGCAGGGCCGCGCCCGCCTCCTGTCTGAAGAGATCGTTCCATGCCGGCACTCGACCTCGCGGGGTTCCCCGCGCGGGAAGGGGCCCCGTTGCACCGCCCCTGGCTCCGGGAACTGCGCGCGACGCTCGCGCTCTCGGGGCCCCTCGTGCTCATCAACCTCGCCCAGCACGGCCTGATCATGGCCGACGTGGTGATGCTCGGGCGCCTGGGCGCGGAGCAGCTCGCCGCGGCGACGCTGGCGCACGGGCTCTACTTCATCCTGTTCATCGGCGGGATCGGGCTCACCAGCACGGTGGCGCCGCTGATCGCCGAGGCGCTCGGGCGCGAGGCCGGCGCGACCGATCCGGTGCGCCGGACCCTGCGGGCGGGCTTCTGGGCGGCGACGCTCATCGCCGCGCCCATGATGGTGCTGCTCTGGTACACCGGGCCGCTGCTCGCCGCGATCGGCGAGCCGCCCGCGCTCGCCGAGGCCGCGGGCGCCTACATGCGCGTGCTGCAATGGGCGATGTGGCCGGCCCTGCTCTTCATGGCCTTGCGCGGCGCGCTCGCCGCCCTGGAGCGGCCGGGCTGGGCGCTCGCCGCCAGCCTCGCGGCGCTGCCGCTCAACGTCGCGCTCGGGGTCTGGCTCGCCTTTCCGGCGAGCGGCGGGTTGCCCGCCGGGCGCGATCTCGGCATGGCGGGCGTCGGCCTCGCCACCGTGGCGGCGGCGAGCTTCAGCCTCGTGCTGCTCGTCGCGGTGGTGCTCTGCGACGCCAGACTGCACCGCTACCGGCTGTTCCACCGGCTCTGGCGGTTCGACGCGGCGCTGCTGGCCCGCGTCTTCCGCCTCGGCCTGCCGATCGTGGCGACCGGGCTCGCCGAGGCCGGCCTGTTCGAGGCGGCGGCGCTCGGCATGGGCCTGTTCGGCGCGACCCAGCTCGCCGCGCACGCGGTGGCGATCCAGATCGCGGCCTTCTGCTTCATGGTGCCGAACGGCGTCGCGCAGGCCGCGACCGTGCGGGTGGGGCTCGCCTACGGGCGGCGCGACGGCGCGGGCGTGCGCCGGGCCGGCCTGGTGGCGGTCGGGCTCGCCTTCGTCTTCATGGTGCTCTGCGCCACGACCCAGCTCGCGGTGCCCGGGTTCCTGACCGGCCTGTTCCTCGATCCCGCCGCGCCCGCCAACGCGGGCGTGCTGCCGGTGGCCGCCGCCTTCATCGGCTTCGCGGCGCTCTTCGCGGTGGCCGACGGCGTGCAGTCGGTCTGCCTCGGCATGCTGCGCGGCCTGCAGGACACGAAGGTGCCGATGTGGGTCGCGCTCGGCGGCTACTGGGGCCTCGGCGTGCCGCTCGGCGCCTGGCTCGCCTGGGGGGCGGGGATGGAGGGCTACGGCATCTGGACGGGGTTCTGCGCCGGGCTGTTCGCGGTGGCGGCGCTCCTCGTCCTGCGCTGGCGCCGGCTGACCACGGGCCTCCTGCCGCGGCCGGCGGCGGCCGTTCGTTGAAGCGGAGGCCGTAAGGGCTTCCCGCTCCCCGCGTGCTCTCCCTCCCCCCTCTGCGGGGGAGGGAGATGTCGCGCGACCGAAGCCCGCGGGCTACATCTCGCCGCGCTTGCCCACCGCGATGCGGGAGGAGCCCGGCCCCTGCCTTGACTTCGGGCGACGGGCGGTCGCATTGCACAGTTTAGAACGATCGTGCTGTGGTCCCCCCCGCGGATCACCGGCCCCGCACGCGCGCGGGCTGCACGCTCGGCCGGCACGGTGAAAACACCCGCACTTCTTGGGAGGCACGAGACCTTGGCGAACACGACTGCCGCCGCGCCCGCCGGCGCCGCCCCGCAGGAGGGCACCCGCCGGGACTTCCTCTTCCTGGCCACCGGGGCCGGCCTCGCGGTCGGCGCAGGCGCCGTGGCCTGGCCCTTCGTCGCCTCGATGGCGCCGGACGCCGCCACCATCGCGGCCGGCGCGCCGCTCGAGGTCGATCTCTCGCCGATCACCGACGGCCAGATCGTCAACGTGTTCTGGCGCGGCAAGCTGATCTTCGTGCGCAAGCTCACGGAGAAGGAGATCACCGACATGAAGGCCGTGCCGGTCGGGCAGTTGATCGACCCGGCCGCCGCCGACACCCGCGTCAAGAAGGGCCACGAGCAGTGGCTCGTCGTCTACGGCAACTGCACGCATCTGGGCTGCGTGCCGATCGGGCATTCCGGCAATTTCGAGGGCTGGTCCTGCCCCTGCCACGGCTCGCAGTTCGACGCGCTCGGGCGCGTGCGCCGCGGCCCCGCCCCGATCAACCTGCCGATCCCGCCCTACGCCTTCCAGTCGGATACCAAGATCCGCATCGGCGAGGAGGGCGGCAAGGCCGCCGCGTGACGAGAAGAGGCTGAGAGCCCCCGGAGGATCCCCACCATGAGCGCACACGGCAACACCTACGTGCCGCGGAGCCGGCTCGCCAAGTGGTTCGAGTCGCGGCTGCCGATCGTCGGCCTCGTCCACTCGTCGTTCGTCGCCTTCCCGGTGCCGCGCAACCTGACCTATTTCTGGACCTTCGGCGCGATCCTGATCGCGTTCCTGGGCATCCAGATCATCACCGGCGTCTGGCTGGCGATGCACTACGAGCCCTCGGCCAAGGGCGCCTTCGATTCCGTCGAGCACATCATGCGCGACGTGAACTACGGCTGGCTCCTGCGCTACGCGCACGCCAACGGCGCCTCGATGTTCTTCGTGGCCGTCTACGTGCACATCTTCCGCAACCTCTACTACGGGTCCTACAAGGCCCCGCGCGAGGTGCTCTACATCCTCGGCGTCGTCATCTACCTCCTGATGATGGCCACGGCCTTCCTCGGCTACACCCTGCCGTGGGGCCAGATGAGCTACTGGGGCGCCACCGTCATCACCAACATCCTGGCGGCGATCCCGGTGGTCGGCGACACGATCCAGAGCCTGCTCTGGGGCGGCTACTCGGTCGGCAACCCGACGGTGAACCGCTTCTTCTCGCTGCACTTCCTGCTGCCCTGGATGATCGCGGGCGTCGTGGTGCTGCACGTCTGGGCGCTGCACGTGACGGGCCAGAACAACCCGACCGGCATCCCGATCAAGTCCTCGAAGGACGCGGTGCCCTTCACCCCCTACGCCACGATCAAGGACGTGTTCGCCGTCGTGGTGTTCATGATCCTGTTCGCGTGGTTCATCTTCTACCAGCCGAACTACCTCGGCCACGCCGACAACTACGTCCCGGCCAACCCCGCCGTGACCCCCGCCCACATCGTGCCGGAATGGTACTTCCTGCCCTTCTACGCGATCCTGCGCGCGGTGCCCTCGAAGCTCGGCGGCGTGATCCTGATGTTCTCGGCGGTGCTGATCCTGGCGCTCGCGCCCTGGCTCGACACCTCGCGGGTGCGCTCGTGCAACTACCGGCCGATCTACCGGCAGTTCTTCTGGGTGTTCGTGGCGGTCTGCGTCATCCTGGGCTGGCTCGGCGCCAAGCCCCCGGAGGGCGGCTACGTCATCGCCTCGCAGATCTGCACGGCCTACTACTTCGCCCACTTCCTCGTCGTGATGCCGCTGGTCGGCCTCTTCGAGACGCCGACCCCGCTGCCGGGCTCGATCCTCGAGAGCGTGACCGGGCCGGGCAAGCAGGTGGGCGGGTCGGGCATGCCCGCGGGCGCCGCCGCCGCGCCGACCACCAAGGGCTGAGACGAGGGCAACAGACGCGATGACGATCCGCACGCTCCTCGCCGCGACCCTGGTCGCGGCCTCCCTCGGCGGCGCCCTGATGGGCGCCCCGGCCTCGGCCGAGGACGCCCACGCCACGCCCCAGCCCCCGCGCCAGAAATGGAGCTATGCCGGCGTGTTCGGCAGCTTCGACCAGGGCCAGCTGCAGCGCGGCTTCCAGGTCTACAAGGAGGTCTGCTCGGCCTGCCACAGCATGAAGCTCGTGGCCTTCCGCAACCTCGCGGAGGCGGGCGGCCCGGGCTACTCGGCCGCCCAGGTCAAGGCGCTCGCAGCGACCTATCAGGTCAAGGACGGCCCGAACGATTCGGGCGAGATGTTCGAGCGGCCCGGCCGCCCGGCCGACCGCTTCCCGCCGCCCTTCCCGAACGACCAGGCGGCGGCCGCCGCCAACGGCGGCAAGGCGCCGCCGGACTTCTCGGTGCTGGCCAAGGCCCGCACCTACGAGCGCGGCTTCCCGTGGTTCGTGCTCGATGCGCTGCCCTTCACCGGCTACTCGGAGCAGGGCGTCGACTACATCCACGCGCTGCTCACCGGCTACGAGGAGCCCCCGCAGGGCACCGAGGTGCCGGACGGCGGCCACTACAACAAGTACTATCCCGGCCACATCATCGCGATGCCGAACCCGATCAGCGACGGTCAGGTGAGCTATCCGAAGGGCGACGACGGCCAGCCGGTGGTGCCCGAGACGGTGGACCAGTACAGCAAGGACGTCGCGGCCTTCATGGCCTGGGCGGCCGAGCCCCACATGATGGCCCGCAAGGCGCTCGGGCTGCGGGTGATCCTGTTCCTGATCGTGCTGGCCGGCCTGCTCTACTACGTGAAGAAGCGGGTCTGGGCGGATGTCGGCGGCGAGACCCACGGCCTCCAGCCGGAGCTGCACAAGACGTTCTGAGGGGCTCGCGCCCTCCCTCCACCCTCTGCGGGGGAGGGAGGGCGGCGCTGGTGGCGGGAGCTGTCCAGGACACGCGGCTGCGCTTCGACGGACAAGTGTGTTACGGGCCCCGCACGGGGCCCGTTTCCATTTGGGCCTCCCGCGACACGCGCGAGAAGGACGGTGAGATGACGGCAGCGGTGCTCGGCGTGATCGGCGGCTCCGGGGTCTACGACCTGCCGGGGCTGGAGGACGTGCGCGAGGAGGCCGTGTCCTCCCCCTGGGGCCAGCCCTCGGACGCCCTGCGCATCGGCCGGATCGGCGAGACCAGGATCGTCTTCCTGGCCCGGCACGGGCGCGGGCACCGGCTCTCGCCCACCGGCATCGACTACCGCGCCAACATCGACGCGCTGAAGCGGGCCGGCGTCACCGACATCGTCTCGCTCTCGGCCTGCGGCTCGTTCCGCGAGGAGCTGCCGCCCGGCCTGTTCGTGCTCGTCGACCAGTTCGTCGACCGCACGCACGGGCGCGCCTCGTCGTTCTTCGGCAACGGCTGCGTCGCCCACGTCTCGATGGCGCACCCGGTCGGGCCGCGCCTGCAGGATCGGATCGCGGCGGCTGCTAAGGCGGAGGACATCGCGGTGGTCCGCGGCGGCACCTACGTCTGCATGGAGGGGCCGCAATTCTCCTCGCTGGCTGAATCCAGGGCCTACAAGGCGCAGGGGTTCGACGTGATCGGCATGACCAACATGCCGGAGGCCAAGCTCGCCCGCGAGGCCGAGATCACCTACGCGACGATCGCGATGGTCACCGACTTCGACTGCTGGCACCCGGGCCACGACGCGGTGGACGTGGCCGCGGTCGTGGCGGTCGCCCGCGCCAACGCCGACAAGGCCGCCCGCCTGGTGGCGCGCCTTGCCCGGGACTTCCCGCAGACGCGCGAGCCCTGCCCGGCGGGCTCGCACCGGGCGCTCGACGGCGCGATCATGACGGCGCCGGCCGCGCGCGACCCCGCGCTGATGGCCAAGCTCGACGCGGTGGCGGGCCGGGTGCTGGCGGGCTGAACGATTCCGCGGAAGGCGCGGGTCCCCTCTCCCTTGGGGAGAGGTCTGCTTTCGCAGAAAGCCGGGTGAGGGGTATGACGTGGCAGGCGAGGGCTCGGCCTGAACGCGCGTCGATGGCGGGCTCAGTCTGGAAACCTCATACCCCTCACCCCAACCCTCTCCCTATGGGAGAGGGAGCGCGTCGCGCATGCGCCGAACGCTGCGCTTCCCTCCGCCCCCGAAACCGCACTAGAAGACCCCGAGCATCCGGGCCGGCCCCGAACCTTTCGCGAAACGTACCAAACCATGCGCAGCGCCAGCATCAGCCGGAAGACGGCGGAGACCGACGTCAGCGTCTCGATCGGCCTCGACGGGACCGGTCAGGCGCGGGTCGCCACCGGCATCGGCTTCCTCGACCACATGCTGGAGCTGTTCGCCCGCCACGGCCTGTTCGACCTCGAGGTCAAGGTGGACGGCGACCTGCACGTCGACCAGCACCACTCGGCTGAGGATTGCGGCATCGCGCTCGGCCAAGCCTTCGCGAAGGCGCTCGGCGACAAGCGCGGCATCGCGCGCTACGCCGACGTGCACCTGCCGATGGACGAGACGCTCTCGCGCGTCTGCATCGACATCTCGGGCCGGCCGTTCCTGGTCTTCCGCACGGCCTTCCGCGTCGAGAAGATCGGGCAGTTCGACACGGAACTCGTGCGCGAGTGGTTCCAGGCCTTCGCGATGAATGCCGGGATCACGCTGCACGTCGAGACGTTCTACGGCGACAACGCCCACCACATCGCCGAGAGCTGCTTCAAGGGTCTGGCCCGCGCCCTGCGCAAGGCCGTGGCGCTCGACCCGCGCGAGGAGGGCCGCGTGCCCTCGACCAAGGGTTCGCTCTGAGGGGACGCCCATGCGGATGCGCAGCTACACCCTGCACCTGCCCCCCGAGGCGCGGCCCGGCGAGGCCTACGGGCTCGACCGGGCGGTGATCGTGCCGGACGGGTTCTCCTGGGCCGCCTTCGCCTTCTCGGTGGTGTGGTTCCTGTTCCACCGCCTCTGGATCGCCGCCCTCCTGGTGGCGGCCGGCCTCGCCCTGGTGGCGGCCGGCGGCTACGCGCTCGGCCTGTCGCGGCCCGCCGCCACCCTGGTCAGCCTGCTCGTCGGCGTGCTGATCGGGCTCGAGGCCTCCTCGCTCCGTCGCTGGACGCTCGCCCGGCGCGGCTGGCCGGTGCGCGACGCGGTGCTGGCAGGCAGCCCCGCCGAGGCCGAGGCCAAGGCGATGGCGCGCTGGCTCGACCCCGCGACCCGGCCCCCGGCGCCCCAGCGCCCGGCCTTCGCGGGGGAGCGCGATCCCGTCATCGGCCTGTTCCCGGCGAGCGAGGGCACCCGGTGAGCGAGACCGTCGCGATCATCGATTACGGCTCGGGCAACCTGCACTCGGCCGCCAAGGCCTTCGAGCGCGCCGCCCGCGAGGCCGAGGTCGACCGCCGCATCGTGGTGACGGGCGATCCCGCCATCGTCGCCGCCGCCGACCGGGTGGTGCTGCCGGGGGTCGGCGCCTACGCCGATTGCCGCCGCGGCCTCGACGCCGTGCCCGGCATGGTGGCGGCGATGGAGGAGGTTGCCCACGCGCGGGCCCGGCCCTTCCTCGGCATCTGCGTCGGCATGCAGCTCCTGGCCACCCGCGGCCTCGAATACACGGTCACCCCCGGCCTCGGCTGGATCCCGGGCGACGTCGGGCCGATCCGCCCGGCCGACCCGACGCTCAAGATCCCGCACATGGGCTGGAACACGCTGGTCGCTGGCAGCCATCCCCTGCTCGCCGGAATCCCGACGGGAAACGAGGGGCTCCACGCCTATTTCGTGCACAGCTACGCCCTGAAGGCCGACCGCCCGGCGGACGTGGTGGCGGAGGTCGATTACGGCGGCCCCGTCACCGCGATGGTCGCCCGCGACACCGTCGCCGGGACGCAGTTCCACCCCGAGAAGAGCCAGCGCCTCGGGCTCGCGCTTCTCGCCAACTTCCTCAAGTGGCGCCCCTGAGAACCGACCTATCCCTCGGAGGCAAAAGGGCTTTTCGCGTGATCCTGTACCCGGCCATCGATCTGAAGGAGGGGCGCTGCGTCCGCCTCGTGCAGGGCGACATGGCCCAGGCCAAGGTCTTCAACGACGACCCCGCCGCCCAGGCCGAGGCCTTCCAGCAGCAGGGCTTCTCCTGGCTGCACGTGGTCGATCTCGACGGCGCCTTCGCGGGCGAGCCCCGCAACGCCGCGGCGGTCGACGCGATCCTCGCCCGCGTCGGAATCCCGGTGCAGCTCGGCGGCGGCATCCGCGACATGAAGACCCTGGACGCCTGGATCGCCAAGGGGATTGCCCGCGTCATCATCGGCACGGCCGCGGTGCGCGACCCCGCCTTCGTGCGCGAGGCGGCCCGTCTCCATCCCGGCAAGATCGCGGTCGGCATCGACGCGAAGGACGGGCGCGTGGCCGTCGAGGGCTGGGCCCAGACCTCCAGCATGACCGCCGAGGAATTGGGGCAGCGCTTCGAGGACGCGGGCGTCGCGGCGATCATCTACACGGACATCGCCCGCGACGGCATCCTCAAGGGCCTCAACGTCGAGATGACGCTGGCGCTGGCGCAGGCCGTGCGCATTCCGGTGATCGCCTCAGGGGGGCTCGCCTCGATCGAGGACGTGCACCGGCTGCTCCAGCCCGACTGCGCGCTGATCGCGGGCGCCATCACGGGCCGCGCCCTCTACGACGGCCGCATCGACCCGCGCGCGGCGCTCAAGGCCATCGCGGAAGCCGGCCGGGCCGGCCTGTGATAGGCTGACGGCTCGACAGGATCGCGCCAGGAGGCTGCGATGAGCGCCGTAAAGGCGGCGGCCCGGCCGCAGGAGGCCGGGACCGCCTACGAGGACGATTTCTACACCTGGACGCAGGAGCAGGGCGCGCGCCTGCGCTCCGGCGACCTCGCGAGCCTCGACCTCGAGAATCTCGCCGAGGAGATCGAGAGCTTGGGGCGCAGCGAATTCAACAGCCTGGTCAGCGCCTGGCGCGTGATCCTGCTGCACATGCTGAAGTGGGACCATCAGCCCGAGCGCCGGACCCGTGGCTGGGCACTATCGATCCGGACCCACAGGAACGACGCGGCGGATGTTCTGAAGGACAATCCCGGCCTCAAGAGCCGCTTGGCCGAGGGGTTGGAGCGTGCCTATCGCGGCGCACGACTGGAGGCCTCCCGCGAGACCGGCCTGCCGCTCAAGACCTTTCCGACGACCTGCCCCTACACCCGGGAGGAGATGCTCGCGCGCCCCTTCCCGGCCGACCCCGACGACACGACCGACTGAGATCCCGTCTTGCTCAAGACCCGCATCATCCCCTGCCTGGACGTCAAGGACGGCCGCGTCGTCAAGGGCGTGCAGTTCCTCGAACTCCGCGACGCGGGCGACCCCGTCGAGGCCGCCAAGGCCTACGACGCGGCCGGCGCCGACGAGCTCTGCTTCCTCGACATCACCGCGAGCCACGAGGCCCGCGGCACGCTGCTCGACGTGGTGAGCCGCACGGCGGAGGCCTGCTTCATGCCGCTGACCGTGGGCGGCGGCGTGCGGGCCGTCGAGGACGTGCGGGCGCTGCTGCTCGCGGGGGCCGACAAGGTCGCGATCAACACGGCGGCCGTGAAGGACCCGGACCTCGTCGCCCGCGCGGCGGAGAAGTTCGGCGCCCAGTGCATCGTCGTGGCGATCGACGCCAAGCGTGTCTCCGGGCCCGGAGAGCCGGCGCGCTGGGAGATCTTCACCCATGGCGGGCGCAACCCCACGGGGCTCGACGCGATCGCCTTCGCGCGGACCGTGGCGGCCAAGGGCGCGGGCGAGCTGCTCGTCACCTCGATGGACCGGGACGGCACCCGCTCGGGCTACGACCTCGCGCTGACCCGGGCCATCGCGGACGCGGTCGCGGTGCCGGTGATCGCCTCGGGCGGCGTCGGCGGCCTCGACGACCTCGTGGCGGGCGTGGCCGAGGGTGGGGCGAGCGCGGTGCTGGCCGCCTCGATCTTCCACTTCGGGCAGCACAGCGTGGCCGAGGCCAAGGCCCACATGGCGGCGGCCGGCCTCGCCATGCGGCTCGACGCGTGAGGCGCCCTAGGACGAATGTCGTGGGGAGGGCACGCCATCTGTCAGCCGGGCGACTTGCCCGCGGGCCGCGCGTAAAGCAATTTCCCGCCATACGCGGCGCCGTTGCGGGCTCCCGGATGCACGGTGTTGCATGAGCGATTACACGTTGAACGACCTCGCGCGGCTGGTGGCGAGCCGCGCCGGGACCTCTCCGGACTCCTCCTATACGGCGAAGCTCCTCGCCGGCGGCCCCGCCAAGGCGGCCAAGAAGCTCGGCGAGGAGGCGGTGGAGGCCGCCATCGCCGCGGTCCAGGGGGACAAGGCGGGGCTGACGGCGGAGGCCGCGGACGTGCTCTACCACCTCATGGTGGTGCTGCAGGCCGGCGGCGTCAGCCTCGACGCGGTGATGGCCGAACTCGAGCGCCGCACGGCGCAGAGCGGGCTCGCCGAGAAGGCCGCGAGGCGCCACACATGAGCTTCGCCCCGGCCCCGATCGGCGAGACCGGCCAGGATCCGGTGACCGGCGCGGGCTCGGACCGGCTCTCGCCCTACCGCCGCTTCAGCCGGGACGAGTGGGCGAGCCTGCGCGCCGACACGCCGCTGACCCTGTCGAGCGAGGACCTCACGCGGCTGCAATCGATCAACGACCCCATCTCGATCGAGGAGGTGGTGGCGATCTACCTGCCGCTCTCGCGCCTGCTCTCGCTCTACGTCGCGGCGACGCAGGGGCTGTTCAAGGCGACGCAGCGCTTCCTCATCGCCGAGCGCGAGCGCAAGGCCCCCTACATCATCGGGCTCGCGGGCTCCGTCGCGGTCGGCAAGTCGACCACCGCCCGCATCCTGGCCGCGCTGCTCGCCCGCTGGCCCAACACTCCGAAGGTCGATCTCGTCACCACGGACGGCTTCCTGCTGCCGAACGCCGAGCTCGCGGCCGCCGGCCTGATGGAGCGCAAGGGCTTCCCCGAGAGCTACGACACGGCGGCCCTCCTGCGCTTCCTCCACGACGTGAAGGCCGGCCACGGCCGCGTGACGGCGCCGCTCTACTCCCACCTCGTCTACGACCGGGTGCCCGGCGAGGAGCGGGTGGTGGAGAGCCCCGACATCCTGATCGTCGAGGGGCTGAACGTGCTCCAGCCCGCCCGCCTGCCGCGGGACGGCACGGCGATCCCCTTCGTGTCGGACTTCTTCGACTTCTCGATCTACCTCGACGGGCACGAGGACGACCTGCACCGCTGGTACGTCACCCGCTTCATGAAGCTGCGCCAGACGGCGTTTCGCGATCCGCGCTCCTACTTCCGCAAATACGCCGAGGTGCCGGAGGCGGAGGCGCTGGCCATCGCCGACCGGCTCTGGACCACGATCAACCTGCCCAACCTCGTCGAGAACATCCTGCCCACGCGCCAGCGCGCCAGCCTGATCCTGTCGAAGGGCGCGAGCCACCGCATCGAGAGCGTGGCGCTGCGCCGGCTCTGAGCCGGGCTCAGGCGAAGGGGAATTCGGCCTCCGCGATGTAGGGCCCGCCGCCCGTCGATTCGCGGGCGGAGAACACGGTGACGGCGCGCGCCTCGAAGCGCAGCGGCTCGAACAGGCCGCTCTGGGCGACGTACATCGCCACCGCCTCGGGGCTCGCCTCGCGCTTGAGACGGGCGAGGGTGACGTGGGGCGTGAAGCGGCGCGTCTCGGGCGCGACGCCGGCCCGGCGTACCAGCCGCTCCTGCTCGGCCTGCAGGTCCATCAGGGCCGGATCCTGCGCCACCGCGGCGAAGAGCGCCCGCGGCCGGTCGCCCCCGAAGGCGCCGAGCCCCTCGAGCACGACCGGGACCGGATCCCGCGCCCGCAGGCCGGCGAGCGCCTCCAGCACGTCCTCGGCCACGTCCGCGTCGATGTCGCCGAGGAAGCGCAGCGTCACGTGGTAGTCCGCAGCCTCGACCCAGCGGGCGCCGGGCAGGCCGCCGCGGAAGCGGGCGAGGCGCGCGCCGATCTCCGAGGGCACGGCCAGCCCGGTGAACAGGCGCGGCATCGGGCGGCTCCCCTCAGCGCTCGGACTTGCCCAGCCGGCCGAGGAAGCTCTCGACCGCGGGCAGGATGCCCGTGACGATCGCCCCCACGCCCCGCGGGTTCGGGTGCAGGCCGTCGTCGAGGTTGAGCCCGCGCTCGCCCGCCACGCCCGCCAGGAAGAACGGGTAGAGCACCAGCCCGTGCGCCTGAGCGAGATCGGGATAGATCGCGTCGAAGCGGGCCACGTAGTCCGGCCCGAGATTGGCCGAGGCGCGCATCCCCGCGAGCAGGACCGGGATGCCGCGGTCCTTCAGCCGGGTGATGATGCTGTCCAGCGCCTTCCGCGTCACGGCCGGGTCGGTGCCGCGCAGCATGTCGTTGGCGCCGAGTTCGAGGATGACGCCGTCGGTCCCGTCCGGAACCGACCAGTCGACCCGGTCGAGCCCGCCCGTCGCGGTGTCGCCCGAGACGCCCGCGTTGGCGACCGCGACCGCCCGGCCGCGCTTCGTCAGCTCCCGCTCCAGCACCGCCGGGAAGGCGGCGTCCGCGGGCAGGCGGTAGCCGGCGGTCAGGCTGTCGCCCAGGGCCACGAGCTTGAGGGTGCGGGCGGGCTCCGCGCCCGCCGGGAGGGCCGCCGGCATCAGCAAGGCCAGCGCGGCGAGGAGGAGGGCGATGAGGCGGTGCAGCGGGCCATCATGGCGCACCCGCCGTCCGGACACTTGCCGACCGGACACTTGCCGACCGGGCACTTGGCGTCCGCCCCCGGATGATCCCATATCGCCCCCGCAACCGCCGGGTGTCGTCGCGCACCGATTTCGCTGCCGCCACACCCGAGCCTCATCCGCCATGCGTCCCGTCATCGCGCACAGATCGGCCTCCCGGTGAGCACAGACAAGACCCGCGACACGAGCGGCACACAGTCGGTCGGCCCCGCGGTCGGCCCCGCGGTCGGCCCCTCGGTCGGCCTCCACGACATCGATCTCAGCCTCGGGCGCGGCGCCGCCCGCGTCCACGTGCTCAGGGGGATCTCGCTCGACGTCGCCCGCGGCGAGGCGGTCGGCCTCGTCGGCCCCTCGGGCTCGGGCAAGTCGACGCTGCTCATGGTGATGGCCGGGCTGGAGCGGCCGGATGCCGGCACGATCCGGATCGACGGCACCGATCTCGGCCATCTCGACGAGGACGCGCTGGCGCGCTTCCGCGGCCGGCGCATCGGCATCGTGTTCCAGGCCTTCCACCTCGTGCCGACGATGACGGCGCTGGAGAACGTGGCGCTGCCCCTCGAACTCGCCGACCGGCCGGAGGCCCATGCCCGCGCCCGGGCGGAGCTGGAGGCGGTCGGGCTCGGGCACCGGCTGCACCATTATCCGGCCCAGCTCTCGGGCGGCGAGCAGCAGCGCGTCGCCATCGCCCGCGCGATCGCGCCGGATCCGGCGATCCTGGTGGCCGACGAGCCGACCGGCAACCTCGACGAGGCGACGGGCCGGCAGATCGTGGAGCTGCTGTTCCGGTTGAAGCGCGACCGCGGCGCCACCCTCGTCCTCGTCACCCACGATGCCGGCCTCGCGCGGCTCTGCGACCGCACCATCCGCCTGCGCTCCGGCCGGATCGAGGCCGAGGACGCCCCATCCCCCGCCGCGGCGAGCGCCTGATGCACGGCACCTTCACGCCCCCCGAGCGGGCGCGCCGCCTGCCGCTGACGCTCCGCCTCGCGCTCCGGGAGTTCCGCGGCGGCCTCTCGGGCTTCGGCGTCTTCCTCGCCTGCATCGCGCTCGGCGTGATGGCGATCGCGGGCGTCGCCTCGATCTCGCGCTCGCTCTCGGACGGGCTCGGCCGCGAGGGGAGGCGCATCCTCGGCGGCGATCTCAGCTACAGCCTGATCAACCGCGAGGCGACGCCGGAGGAGCGCGCCGTGCTGGCGCGCGAGGGCCGGGTCGGCACCGTCGCGACGCTGCGCGCCATGGCGGTGGCGGGCGAGGGTGCGGCGCTCGTCGAGCTGAAGGCGATCGACGCGGCCTATCCGCTGGCGGGCGTCCTCGTCACCGAGCCGCACGCGGACCTCGCCGAACTGCTCGGCCCCCGGGACGGCGTGCCCGGCGCCGTCGCCGACCCGGCCCTGCTGACCCGGCTCGACCTGAAGGTCGGCGACCGGATCACGCTGGCCGGCCACCCCTTCGCGATCCGCGCGACGGTGGCGAGCGAGCCCGACAAGATCGCGGGCGGCCTCGGCTTCGGCCCGCGCCTGATCATCGCGCAGGAGGCGCTGCGCGCCACCGGCCTCGTCCAGCCCGGCAGCCTCAACCGCTGGAGCTACCGCATCGCGGTGCCGGGCGCCGCGGACGCCGACCTCGACGCGGCGGCCGCCCGCATCGCCAAGGCCGCGCCGGAGGCCGGCTGGGAGATGCGCGCGCGCTCCAACGCCGACCCGCGCTTCGCCAAGAGCATCGAGCGCTTCACCCAGTTCCTCACGCTCGTCGGCCTCACCGCGCTCATCGTCGGGGGCGTCGGCGTCGCGAACGCCGTGCACGCCTTCGTGGAGCGCAAGCGCGGCTCCATCGCCACCCTGAAGAGCGTCGGCATGCCGGGCTCGCAGGTGGTCGGTCTCTACCTCGTGCAGGTGATGCTGATCGCCGGCCTCGGCACCGCGGCCGGGCTGGTGCTCGGCGCGAGCCTGCCCTTCGTGATCGACGCCCTGTTCGGCGCGGCGCTTCCCCTGCCGCTCAACCCGACGCTGGCGCCCGGCGAACTGCTGCTCGCGGCCGCCTACGGGCTGCTCACCGCCTTCGCCTTCGCGATCACCCCGCTCGGGCGCGCCCACGACGTGCCGGTCTCGGGGCTGTTCCGCGACACGGTCGATCCGTCCGCGGCCAGGCCGCGCCCGCGCTACCGGCTGATGCTCGCCGCGGCGATCCTCGCCCTGGTGGCGCTCGGGGTGGCCACCGCCTTCGACCGGCGCGTGGCGCTGGTCTTCATCGCGGCGGCGGGCCTCGCCTTCGGATTGCTGCGCCTCGTGGCGACGGGGCTGATGGCGCTCGCCCGCCGCCTGCCGCGCCCGCGGCGCGCGGCGCCCCGCATGGCGCTGGCCAACCTGCACCGGCCGGGCGCCTTGACGCCGACCATCGTGCTCTCGCTGGGCCTCGGCGTGACGCTCCTCGTGACGCTCAGCCTGATCGACGCCAACGTGCGCCGGACGATATCCGCCAGCCTGCCCGCCAAGGCCCCCAATCTGTTCTTCCTCGACATCCCGTCCGCGGATGCCGACCGCTTCCACGACTTCCTGGCCAAGGCCGCGCCGAACGGAAAGATCGAGCGCGTGCCGATGATGCGCGGGCGCATCGTCGCCCTCGACGGCGTGCCCGCCGCCAAGATCCGGCCGCCGGAGGACGCCGCCTGGGTGCTCGACGGCGACCGCGGCATCACCTACGCGAACGACCTGCCCGAGGGCTCGGTGCTGACCGCGGGCCGGTGGTGGAGCGCGGAGGAGGCGCGGACGCCCCTCGTCTCGTTCGAGGCGGAACTGGCGCGGCAGCTCGGCCTGAAGATCGGCAGCGAGGTCACGGTCAACGTGCTCGGCCGCCCGATCACGGCGCGGATCGCGAACCTGCGCAAGGTCGAGTGGCGCAACCTCGGCATCAACTTCGTGATGGTGTTCTCGCCCGGCACCTTCCGGGGCGCGCCGCACGCCGACCTCGCGACGCTGAGCCTGCCCGGCGGCACCGACGGGGCGGCCGAGAACCGCATCCTGCGCGACGCCGCCCACACCTTCCCGTCCGTCACCAGCGTGCGGGTGAAGGACGCCCTCGACGCGGTCGGCGACCTCGTGGGCAAGCTGGTCCTCGCCATTCGCGGCGCCAGCGCGGTCGCGGTGCTGGCGAGCCTCCTCGTGCTGGCGGGCGCGGTCGCGGCCGGGCACCGGGCCCGGCTCTACGACGCGGTGGTGCTGAAGGTGCTGGGGGCCGGGCGGGCCCGCCTGCTCGCCGCCTACGGCCTCGAATACGGGGCGCTCGGGCTCGCCACCGCCCTGTTCGGGATGGTCGCGGGCGGGCTCGCGGGCTGGGTCATCGTCACGCGTGTGATGCGGCTCGACTTCGTGCTCGACCTCTCGGGGGCGCTCGTCGCCGCGGGCCTCGCGGTGGTCCTGGCGGTCGGCCTCGGGCTTGCCGGCACGTGGCGCATCCTGGGGCAGAAGCCCGCGCCCTACCTGCGGGGATTGTGAGCGGGGTGCCGCGTGCGAGAAGGAGCTGACGTTACGGCGTCCGCTCCTTCTCCGCCTCCATGTAGCGGCGCAGAACAGCGTTCATCCGGGCTTGGTAACCGCGGCCGCCCCGCTTGAAGAACTCCACCACGTCCCGATCGAAGCTGGCCTGGATCGTGGCCTTTGTCGGCGCCTCGTCGTGCGCGGGAAGGCCGACCGCGGCGCGGGCCCAATGGCCCTCGTCCGTCGTCGGATTGTCCTCGTCCTGCGCCGCGGCGCGCTCGATCTCGTCCTCAGGCATCGATCGCAGGGCCGCCCAATCCGTGCGGCCGGTCCGCGCAGCCGCTGGTTTGCCGCTTGGCATGGTAGATCCCTCGCTCCTTCCGATTCGCGATGCGGGCGGAGATGATGCGATATTTCGGTCCTCGCGGCGTGAATGTCACGTTCAGGACGACGCCGTGGTGCTCCGCCAGCATGTTGAAGCGCGGCTCACCGTAATTCCGGCGCGCGTCCACTGCCACCACGACGAAGCGGCCATCGAAGATCTCGTCGAGATCGGCGAAATCGATCGCGCGCCGATCCAGGTTCAGCGCACTCTTCGCATCGTCCCAGACCGTGCGCTCGTTCTCACCCATGGCCGGTGCATCGGTCCCCGTCGGCTCCTCCGTGCGGCGGAGCGCCCGCCAGCGCTGCGGACGGCCTGGATGAGCACGCTTCCAGACCGGCCGGAAGCCCGGAATCGAATGCCGGAGAACGACCGCCGGGCGCGGTTTAATCCCGAATTTCATGAACAAAATTAAAGGATTCCGGGCTCGAAAACAGGCCCTGCAAGCTCGGCGGAGGCCTTGTGTGCCGCCTCGCGACGCAACATATTCGGTGGCGAGGCGCTCTCCGGCGCCAGAGGTCCCCGCGTGGGCCTCGTCCGAACACCACGCTGAGAGAGCATCCTCAAGGGAACTCCCATGGCATTCGACAACAGCCCCTTCCGGTACGGCGCCCAGGCGCCGGGATACGCCGGCACGCAGGTCGACGTCGACCAGGGCCTGCGCAGCTTCATGCTCGGCGTCTACAACAACATGGTCGTCGGCCTCGGGATCTCGGGCCTCGTGGCGCTCGGCCTCAACATGGCCGCGACCGCGACGACCGAGACGGGCCGGCTCGCGCTGACGCCCTTCGGCCAGACCCTCTACAACACCCCCCTCAAGTGGGTGCTGATGTTCGCCCCCCTCGTGTTCATCTTCGTCTTCTCGATGCGGATGGACCGGATGTCGGCCTCGTCCGCCCGGACGATGTTCTTCGCCTTCGCGGCCGTGATGGGCGCGTCGATGTCGACGCTGCTCCTCGTCTTCACGGGCGCGAGCGTGGTGCGGGTGTTCTTCATCACCGCGGCGACCTTCGGCGGCCTGAGCCTCTACGGCTACACCACGAAGCGCAGCCTCTCGGGGATGGGCTCGTTCCTGATCATGGGCCTGATCGGTCTGATCATCGCCTCGCTGGTCAACATCTTCCTGGCGTCCAGCGCACTGCAGTTCGCGATCTCGGTGCTCGGCGTGCTGATCTTCGCGGGCCTCACCGCCTACGACACGCAGAAGCTGAAGGAGATGTTCCTCTACAGCGGCGTCGATGCCGAGGGCGCGGCCAAGATGTCGGTGAACGGCGCCCTGACGCTGTACCTCGACTTCATCAACATGTTCCAGTTCCTGCTCTCGCTCCTCGGCGACCGCCGTTGAGCCCGACGGATCCGGAACGGATCGGAAGAGCCCCGGCGCGAGCCGGGGCTTTTTTTTGGGCCGACCATCGGGCTCTCCGGCGCGCCAGCGATGAACCGACGCAGGGCCGGCTCCGTGCGGAAACCGATCCTGGCGCGGTGGTTGGCCCGTCATGTGGTTCCTCTATGCTCTCACGGCCCTCGCCGGCCTCGCCAACGCGATCCAGCCGGGGCAGAACGCGACGCTCGCGAAATCCCTCGGCGTGCCGGTCACGGCCGCCCTGGTGACGCTCCTGGTCAGCACGGCGGTCCTGCTGGCCGGCGGCCTCGCGACGGGCAAGCTCGTCTGGCCCAGCGCCGAGCAGGCGGCCGCCGTGCCCTGGTGGGCCTGGGCCGGCGGCGTGCTGAGCGTCCTGCTGATCCTGGCCCAGCTCTACGCCTCGCCGGCGATCGGCGCGGCGAGCTTCCTCGGCATCATCGTGACGGTCGGCGTCTGCGCCTCGATCGCGCTCGACCATTACGGCCTGATCGGCTTCCCGCAGCACTCGGCGAGCCTGTGGCGCGTCCTGGGCGCCGTGCTGATGATCGCGGGCGTGGGGCTCGTCGCGATATTCTGAGACGCGCCAGGGTCTTGGTTTCGAAAGGTCGAGACCTTTCGCGGGTGCAGGGCAGAGCCCTGCATTTGGAACCGTCACCCCGGCTTCGCCGGGGCGACGGTTCCAACCCGGGGTTCCACCCCGGGACCCCGCCCAAGGGTGTGACACCCTTGGGGATCCCCGAACCGTTCAGACGGCCCGGAGCGGCTTCTCCAGCACGGCGATGACCCGGGCGAGGTCGTGGCCGCGCTTCAGCACGAGGCCGCTCGCCGCGATCACCGCGTAGGCGCCCTGGCGGCGGGCGAGCTTCGGGTCCTTCTCGATGCGGTAGAGCGGCATCTCGGAGGCGCGGCGGTAGATCGAGAACACCGCCTTGTCGCGCCGGAAATCGAGGGCGTAGTCGCGCCACTCGCCCTCGGCGACGCGGCGGCCGTAGAGGTTGAAGATCGTGCGCAGCTCGTCGCGGTGGAAGGCGATCTGCGGGGGGCTCGGCGCGTTCGGGAAAGGGATCACCCGCATCGTCACGTCGTCGACCGTCCGCTCGCTCATTCCCCCTCCGTCCCGCGCCCGTTCCCTGAATCGGCTCGTGAGCGGGAATGATGGGCGGCGCCCGTGCCGGCCGCAAGGGGGCCATCCGGGACCGCGGGCCGATCGCCTGTGTCGATCGGGCAACGCGGAAGACGCGAAGCACCACGATTTCGCCCAGATCGCGCCTTTTCCGGGCCTTGTTGCGGCAGCACAACAGGCCCTGAAATCTCGTCGGGCCCGTGCCCGGCCGGCGTCCGAAACCCGAGCTCCCCAGCCCTCGGCCGCCGTCCGGCTCCCACGATCCCGGCACTCCAGAGGTTTCGAGACCCAAGGACTCCAGGCCGCCCCACCCCGGGCGGCCTTTTTTCTGGCTGCGCCCCGGGCGCGGATGCGGCTATGAGCGGCCGGACGATGAGCGCGCCGCCCACCTTCGACGAGGCCTTCCGCCGATCCCTGCGCGACCTGTTCGCGTGGCGGCGCGACGTGCGCCGCTTCCGCACCGACCCGGTGCCGGAGGCGACCCTGCGCGCCTGCCTGGACGAGGCGCATCTGAGCCCCTCCGTCGGCAACAGCCAGCCCTGGCGCTTCGTGCGCGTCGCCGACCCGGGGCGCCGGGCGGGGGTCGCGGCGAGCTTCGCGCGCTGCAACAGCGACGCGGCGCTGGGCTACGCTCCCGAGCGGGCCGCGCGGTACCGGGCCCTGAAGCTCGCGGGCCTGCGCGAGGCGCCCGTGCATCTGGCGGTGTTCTGCGACGCGGACACGGAAGCCGGCCACGGGCTCGGCCGGGCGACCATGCCGGAGATGCTGCGCTACTCGGTCGTCGGCGCGGTGCAGACGCTCTGGCTCGCGGCCCGCGCCCGGGGGCTCGGCGTCGGCTGGGTCTCGATCCTGGAGCCGGAGGCGGTCACCGCGCTCCTCGACGTGCCGGCATCCTGGCACCTCGTGGCCTATCTCTGCCTCGGCTGGCCGGTGGAGGAGCACGCCGACCCGGAACTCGCCCGCCACGGCTGGCAGGCGCGCGGGCCGCTCGACCTTACCGAGCGCTGAAGGCGACGCCGCGCCCTTGAGCGAACGGATCGCCGCGCCTTTTACCCATCCGCGCGATGGACCCCCACAAACCCCTCGTCAACCAAGCTTTTTCCGGAACGCGAAAGCGAACCCGCGACTTACTCGGCGGGCATCACGGTCACGCTTGGCGGAGAAGGACGATGGCGGGTCGATCGAGGGTTTGGGCGGGGCTCGCCGGCATCGGGCTGGCGGCTCTTGGGGCAGCTCTGGGAACGGGGCGCGCGGAGGCCCGCGAGATGGTGGCCTTCCCGTACGCGGCGGCGCCCGGCTCGGTGGTGGTGAGCGCGTCCGAGCGCCGGCTCTATCTCGTCAACGGCGACGGCACGGCGATCCGCTACCCCGTGGCGGTGGGCCGGCCCGGCAAGCAGTGGTTCGGCACGACCGCCATCGACGGGAAGTACGTGCGGCCGGCCTGGTCGCCGCCCGCGGAGGTGAAGCGCGACAACCCGCGCCTGCCGAACCTGATCGCGGGGGGCTCGCCCGGCAACCCGATGGGCGCGGCGGCGCTGACGCTGTCGGGCGGGCAGTACGCGATCCACGGCACCAACCGGCCGAGCTCGATCGGCACCTTCGCGTCCTACGGCTGCATCCGCATGTACAACCAGGACGTGGTCGATCTCTACCAGCGGGTCGAGGTCGGCGCGACCGTGACGATGATGCGATGAGCGCGCCGTCGCCGCAGGCCTTCAGACCTGCGGCGAGCGCGGGCCTCTACGCGGCCGGCGGGGCGGTGGCCTCGATGGCCGTGAAGGTCTCGAGGATGCGGTAGGTGTGCTCGATGCCGGCCGGCACCAGCCAGGAATCGCCGGGCTCGAGCCGCACGGTCTCGCCCGCGAGCACCAGCTCGGCCCGGCCCTTCAGCACGTAGCCGACGGTCTCGTGGGCCGAGACCGAGGTCGGCTTGTCGGCGTTCGGCGGCTCGTCGCGCCACATCCGCATGGCGAGGCGCTCGCCCCGGGCGAGGCCGATCTCGCCGTTCTCGCCCGCGGGCGCCTGGGCGCTCGCGATCTTGCCTGTCGTCATGTTGCTCTCCTTCGCGTCTCCCAGAACGGGGCGAAGGGCCGGCCGTTCCCGTCGGCCGGCCAACGGTTCGGCCGCGGCCTACCAGCGCTCGCCGTAGGGACCGTCCCAACGGCGCCGGACCGGGGCGTAGCCGACGGGCACGCGCTCGTAGGCGATGACCCGGCGGGTCTCGTAGACCGGCTCCTCGTAGACCACGCGCGGGCGGGCATCATAGGCCGGGGCGTAGCCGTAGGCGCGCGGCGGCGGGGGCGGCGCGTAGCCGTACCCGTAGGCCGGCTCGGCGTGGGCGGAGGCGGCGGCCCCGATGAGGGCGCCGGCCGCGAGGCCGCCGATCAGGCCGGCGGCGAGCGCGCCGCCGCGGCCCCTGGCCTCGGCCGCCGTGGAGGTGAGGGCGCCGACGCCGATGAGGGCGGCGGCCGCGAGCGCGGGGAGTCTCGTCATGGCCTGGTCCGGGTCCGTGCGGGGCGCGGCCGGATCGGCCGCCCACATCCGCAGACTGCACCGGCCCGGATGCAGGAGGCCTGAAGGCGGCGGACAGGAACGGTTCAGCTTGCCGCACGAGGCCCGTGCGCGTCTTGCGCAACGCCGGGGCCGCCCCGACCGTTATCCCGGCATGGCGCGCATCGCGATCCTGGTCGGAACGCCGGCCGGCACCCGGCTCCTGGCGGCCTCGCGCGAGCGGGAGGCCGCCCTCATGGCCGAGCGGCTGCTGGTCGGGCTCGACCGGGCGGCCCTGCCGGCGCCGCTCTGGGTGCAGTGCGCCGACGCCGCGCTCGCCGCCCGGCTGACCGCCTATCTGGCGGGCTTCCAGGCCGAGCTCACGGCCGTGCCCGCCGACGGGGCTCAGTAGCCGTCGGAGAGGTAGACCGCCCCGCCATAGGCCGGCGCGTAGCCGTACGACCGGCCGTAGCCGTACCCGTCTCCCTGCCCGTACCCGTAGGGGCCGGGCGCCGCGTAGCCCCGCGGGGCGCGGCGCAGGGGGGCGGGCGCGTCGGCGCCGCGGCCCATCTGCATCCCGGCCGACATCACCCCGTCCGATTCGTAGGGGTTGCGGCCCCGGGCGGTGCGGACCCCGCCGCGGCTCGCGACGCGCGGGGCGGCCTCGCCCTGGACCACGATGCGGGTGTTGCCCGGCCCCTCCTGCTTCACCAGCCGGAACAGGGCGGCGGCCTTGCCCGGCGCGAGGCGGACGCAGCCGTGCGAGGCCGGGCGCCCGAGCGCGGAGAGGTGGGAGGAGCCGTGGATGGCGTGGCCGGAGCCGGTGAAGAAGATGGAGTGGGGCATCGGCGCGTCGTCCCATTCCCGCGAGAAATGGGTGCGGGCCATGCGCTGCGGCCGGTAGCTGCCGTTCGGCGTGTCGTGCCCGGCCTTGCCCGTCGAGACCGGCCAGGAGAAGCGCGGCTGCCCGTTCACGCTGACCGCCATGCTCTGCGTGTCCTTGTCGATCCGGATCAGCACGTCCGCCCGCGCCGGTGCGAGGGCGAGGCAGAGGGGGAGGGCGCAGAGGAGGGCGGAGGGGCGCATGGGGGCCTCGGACGGACGAGCGGAACGGTTGCGACCTAACCTACACGATCACTCGGCGCAGGTTCCCGGCCGAGAGGAGGCAGACCACTTAGCCGAGCGAATAAAGCTGCCTACCTTCCGAAGTGAGTTTGGACGTTGAGTAGGTAGCAGCATCGGTGGCTAACCGCGGGAGACATCAAAAATGGCGACACTTCTAGAATCCTAGATTGCCCCCATCGCCCAACCAGCTAGGATCATGAAAAATGCGGTAGGATCGCTGTGATGAAGTTCGAAGCACCCCAGGCAGAGGATCTTAAAAATGAGAGCGATGTCGAACAGAAATTTCTTTATCCCTTTCTGACCACAGAACAGCCTCTCGGCCTTGGGATACCGTCCAGTTCTGTTCAGACAAAGTCTAACATTCGTCGTTTTGTAATTGGAAAGGGATCAGACCAGAAGAGCTATTTTCCAGATTATATTGTTACTATTTCTGGAACTCCGCTATTAGTTTGCGAGGGAAAGACTCCTGGGTCGGATTTAAATGAGGCATTTCGAGAAGCAAGGCTTTATGCGGCAGAACTAAATGGCTTGTTACAAGAAGGTTTTAACCCGGTAAGGAAGGTCATAGCGACCGACGGAGTGCGAATGCTCGCGGGGGCATACGACCACAGCCAACCAACGCACACCCTCGAAGCAGATGATTTTAGTGTATATTCTGAAAGAATAGCGGCCTTCATCGAAGAATACGGATTCAAAGCATTACATAGATTTTACGATTCCATATTACCTCAAATTCGACCGACGCGCTTTTGGAAGCCAGGTCGGCTTGTCGGTGGTATTTCCGTACGAAACGAAGAAGTGGCAATCAATTCGTTCGGAGCTACAATAACGACTGATTTCTCACATATATTCAATCCTCTTAACCTTCAAGATAGAGAAAATATAGCTAAAAATGCATATGTTTCTTCGAAAAGGAGAGAACGTTATATTGAGCCGATAGATCGCATCATCCGGGGTGCGGTTCCACCGTCGGAGGCACGCTCAAGAACCGTGGAAGACACCGGCTCACCGAGGGAATCATTCCGCGCTTTGCGAAGAACAAGAAAGCTAGAACACCAGATCGTCCTAATCGTCGGCAGTGCAGGCTCTGGAAAGACCACATTTGTAGATCATATCCAAGGCGCAGCGCTTCCCCGCGATCTGAAGGAAAAGACTTTTTGGATTCGAATAAATATGAACCCCGCACCGATTTCTCGCTCGGAAATCTATGATTGGCTTAGGAAAGAAATAATATCCGGATGCAAAACATCCATGCCAGATATCGACTTTGACGAGCTTGATACACTACTTGAGGTGAATAAAGAACAAGTTGAGATATTCAGAAAAGGCATCGGTCGCCTATATGCATCAAATAAGGCCCTATACGACGAAAAATTAGCACAACATCTTGAGGGAACCCTCTCAGACAATCACACCCAAGCTGTAAATTACATGAATTTTGTTTCCGGAGTAAAAAAGTTACTGCCGATAGTTGTACTTGATAATTGCGATAAGCGTTTACGCGATGAACAATTACTCATGTTCGAAGCAGCGCAATGGCTGCAGAGAGAATTTGCGAGTCTGATCATACTGCCGATTCGCGAGGAAACCTACGACAACCATCACAATGAACCGCCATTAGATACCGCATTGAAGGATCTTGTATTCCGAATTGAACCCCCACTTTTCCAAAAAGTTCTACAGAACCGAGTAAATCTTGCGTTGCGAGATCTTCAGCAGCGGGGACGAAAGACATATCGCTACAAGCTTCCTAATGGTATCTCGGTCGAGTACGCTGCATCTGACCAAGCTTCATATCTGAACTCTATTATGAGATCTATATTCGAACACGATCGATACGTCAGAAGATTCATTGTAGGTCTCTCTGGTCGAAATATTCGCCGTGCTCTTGAGATATTTCTACAATTCTGCACGAGCGGACACATATCAGAGGACGAAATTTACAAAATCCGCCATAGCGAGGGGCGCCACGTCCTACCTCTTGAGCTAGTAACTACAGTTTTGCTTAGACTAAATCAAAGATTTTATGCTAGCAAAGGTGCGTATCTCAAAAATTTGTATGCAATCGACGAGCACGATGCACGGCCGTCATTTTTTGCTCGCCTAATAATACTCAAATTACTCAGAAATAAGCAGGATGACATTGGACCCAAGCGGCTACGTGGGTACGTGCATGTGCGCGATCTCAGAAAAAGTCTTGAAACTTATGGAGTTTCAAAAGACATATTTTTTAGAGAAATTGAAGTGCTGGCTAAGGCATATTGCATATTCTCTGAAGATTTTCGTATTGAAGATATTTCTGATGAAATGCTTATCTCTCTCGCACCTGCAGGGGTTGTTCATCTCCAAATGGAAGATAATGTCCACTACCTGTCCACGATAGCCGAAGATACTTGGTTCGCCAACCAAGAGGTCGCAAAATCAATTGCCGAACGCATAAGGGATAACAAAAATCAATATAGCAAGCTGACGACCTTTTATAATGCTGTAGACCTCTTCAATCATCTTGATTATTTCAGAAACACAGAATCAAAATCATACAAAGCTGTTTTCAACAATACTGACTTCGACGCCCTGACAGACCTCACAAACGCTCACAGCGCTCTACAAAGATACGAGAGGTCAATTGCGAACGGACCTTGGATAGGAGTACGCGAACGCTTCCCAGTCAACTCAGTAGTGAAAGGATTTATTGCATCAATTGGGAAAGCTGGTATTACTGTAGACGTAGAGAAGGGATTATCAGGCTTTTTACCTTCGTCAAATCTTCCGCCAAATTTTAAAACCGCAAGAAATTTTGCAAAAGGTAGGAACATCTTTGTGAAGGTTGCAATTCTTGACCCAACTCGTGAAAAATTGATCTTCGAGCTATCTGCAGAGAATAATGCAAATACCCAACCCATTAAGCATGCAAAGAACGATCAAAAAAATTAAATACTAGAATTATCGTAGACAATCCCTCGATCAAAAACAGAGCATTTGACTCGTTCATAATGAGCAATGTCAACATTGGTATCCGAGGATATTTTCGTAGCAACGAGATGAATGACATAATGTATCTTATAGAGGTTATTTTACATACAAGTTGAACACCAAAGTGCGCGGCGGTCATGGCACGTTCCATGCCCGTCGCGCACCACTCCGACCGGTGAAGGGCCCCGATGACCGCTCCGCTGAACCGCTTCTCCGTCGAACCGCTCGCCCGGATGACGCGGCGCCTCGCCGACGTCGCCGCGGGCCGCGCCGCGCCCGATCTCGTGATCACCAACGCGCGGGCGCTCTCGACCTACTCGGAGCGCATCCTGCCCGACCGCGAGATCTGGATCGCGGGCGGGCGCATCGCCGCCCTGAAGCCCGCCGGAACGTACAAAGGCCCGAACACCTACGACGCCCGGGGCCTGATCCTGGCGCCGGGGCTGGTCGATCCGCACCTGCACATCGAGAGCAGCATGGTCACGGCCTGCGCCTACGCGGAGGCCGCGCTCGTCAACGGCACCACCACGATCGTCTGCGACAGCCACGAGATCGGCAACGTGCTGGACAGCGACGGCGTCGCCTGGATGCTGGAGGATGCGCGGCAGGCGCCCCTCAGCATCTACCTCTCGGTGCCCAGCACCGTGCCGGCGACGAGCCCGGAGATCGAGACCGCGGGCGGCGACCTGACGCCGGAGAAGATCGCGGCCCTGTTCGACGCGTGGCCGGAGGCGATCGGGCTCGGCGAGAAGATGGATTTCGTCGCCGTGGCGGAGGGCGATCCGCGCGCCCACGCCATCCTGGCGGCGGCGCTGGAGCGCGGGCGCCCGGTCTCGGGCCACATCTACGGGCGGGACTTCGTGGCGCCGTATGCGGCCAGCGGCGTCACCGACACGCACGAGGCGGTCGATGCCGAGATCGCCGACGACCTGCTGGAAGCCGGCCTCTGGATTTTTTTGCGGGGCGGTCCGCCCACCACCCCCTGGCACTCGCTGCCGAAGGCGATCGGCACGGTGACCGAGTACGGCGCCGCGTGGAAGCGGGTCTGCGCCTGCACCGACGACCGCGACGCCGACGACCTCCTGGCCTACGGGCTCGACTGGGTGGTGCGCGAGGCCGTGCGGCTCGGCATCCCGAAGCCCGCCGCCTGGGCGATGGGCTCGCTCCACCCGGCGACCCGCTTCGGCCTCGACGGCGAGATCGGGGGCCTAGGGGGCGGGCGCCGGGCCGACCTCGTGCTCCTCGACGACGACCTCGTGCCCCAGGCCACGTGGTACGGCGGCGAATTGGTGGTCGAGGGCCGCGCGCCGACGCCCCGGCTGGAGGCGGCCCTGGCGCGGCCCTACCGCTACCCGGAGCCCGCCTACCGCACCGTGCGCCTGCCCGAGCCGCTGCCCGCTTTGGTGCCGCCGCTGCCCGCCGGGCCCTGCACCGTCAACGCCATCCGCACGGTGCTGCCGGGCATCGAACTCGCCCATGCCCGCCTGCCGCTGGTGCCGGGCGCCGACTGGGCCGAGACGCTCGGCGCGCACGACCTCTGCCACGTCGCGGTGATCGAGCGGCACGGTCGCAACGGCAACGTGGCGCACGGGCTCCTCAGCGCCTTCGGGTTGAAGCGCGGCGCGGTGGCCTCCAGCGTGGGGCACGACGCGCACAACATCGTGGTGGCGGGGCTCTCGGAGGCCGACATGCGGGCCGCCGTGGAGGCGGTCGCCGCCGTGCAGGGGGGCGTCTGCGTGGTGGCGGACGGCGCCGTCGTGGCGCGCGTGGCGCTGCCGGTGGCCGGGCTGATCTCGGACCGGCGCGTCGGCGCGGTGGCCGAATCCGTGCGGGCGCTGAAGGCGGCCTGGACGCAGGCCGGCTGCGCCATCCCCTATATGGGCTTCAACCTGATCCCGCTCGCGGTGATCCCGCAGATCCGCATCACCGACCGCGGCCTCGTGCGGGTGCCGGAGATGCGGCCGCTGCCGCTGTTCGAGCCGGCGTGAGGCCGCCTCACGGCCCGCGCCCGAGCCCGGCGAGCAGCACCGCGAGCTGGGCCTGGCGGCCCGTACCGGTCTTGGCGAAGACGGCCTTGAGCTGCGTGCGCGCCGTGCTCACCGCCACGCCGAGCGCGTCGGCGGCCTCGCCGAGGTCGCGCCCGTCGGCGAGCATCCGGGCGAGGCGCGCCTCCGCGGCGGTCAGCCCGTAGAGCTCGCGCAGCAGCCCCTCGCCGGGCGGGTGCGCCTCGGCCGGATCGACGATCAGCAGCACCGCCCGCGCCTGCTGGAACAGGTCGCCCGCCGCCCCCGGCAGGGGCGCGGCGTGCACGATGAGCGGGGCCGCGGGCTGCCCGCCCGGCGCGCCCGGCCGGGGCACCGCCACCGGGCGGCAGACCGGCCCCAGGCTCCCCCGGCGGGTGCCGACCACGCTGCCGATCAGCCGCCCGAGCGCGGCGTTGCTCGGCCCGTGCTGGGCGATCAGCGCCCCCTGCAGCACGTTGAGGCCCGCGCCCATCAGGGCGGCGGCGCGCCCGTTCATCCGCACCACCGCGCCCGCCCCGTCGAGGAGCAGGCCCGCGCAGCGCATGAGGTCGAAGGCCTCCAAGGCCGAGCTCGCCCGCGCCTGCGCGATCCGCAGCGCGAGCCGCCCCGCCCGCTGCAGGTGCGGCACCACCCGCTCCAGCGCCTCGCACTCGGCCTGCGTGAAGGCCCCGCTGCGCGGCGCGCGCTCCAGCGACAGGATCAGGCTGCGCCCGCCCGCCGGCACGAGGTAGAGCCCCGCGAAGTGGCGCAGGCCGTGCGCGCTCACGTACTCGGCGTTGAAGGGCAGCCGGTCGAGCTCGCGCGGCGAGAAGATGTGCTGCTCGGTGAGCACCCGGCCGGGGTCGCGCATCGCCGGGATGCCGCGCAGCACCCGCGGGTTGTGGGCGAGCCAGCCCTGGGCGAGCCCGTCGGCGATCGCCGCGTCGAGGAAGGGGTTGCAGGCCAGTTCGAGCGGCGCGTCGGGCCCCGGCAGCATGAGGGCGCCCTCGGAGCCGAAGACCCGCGCGCAGGTCTCAAGTGTCTGGCGCCACAGCTCGGGGCGCAGGGCGGCCTCGTAGAAACTGTCGACCAACGCCGAGACCGCGTCGTGGCTCTCCATCGGGTCGCACCTTCCCCGTCCGCCCGGGGCCCCCTCGCGCGTGCGGACGTGCCGGACCATTCACTCACGATGCGGGCGCGGCGGCATACCCCAAACGGGTCATGAAAGAGCGGTCTTTTGTGGACGTCATCGCGGGCCGGATCCATGCGGTCCCGCCCGGCGGGACCGGGAGGGAGATCGCGCGATGGGCCCGAGCCTCGCCGCGTCGCTCGCGCAGGTCTGCGCCTTCGCCCTCGGCTTTGCCCTGATCCACGCCGCGCGCCGCCACGCCGCCGTCGTCACGGCGGTGCTGGCGGCCGTCGCGGTCGCGGCGGCGCTGCTCCTGCTGCTGGCCGTCGCCGTCGCCCCGGCGCCGGACGCCGACCTCCCGGACGCGGTCTCAATCGCCGCGGCGGCGTGAGGCGGCGTGAGGCGGCGCGGGGCGCGCCGCCCTATCTTGAGGGGCCGCGGGGCCGCCGGCTCCTGACGCGAGCGCGCCCTTGATCCGTCTCCTGAGCTACAACATCCGGCACGCGCTGGGCCTCGACGGCCGGGTCGCGCCCGAGCGCATCGCCGCGGTGATCGCCGACCTCGCGCCCGACGTGGTGGCGCTGCAGGAGGTCGATGTCGGGCGCGCGCGCACCGGCGGCCACGACCAGGCGGCGGTGATCGCCCGCGCACTGCGCATGGATTACCATTTCCACCCCGCCCTCCACGCGGAGGGGGAGCGCTACGGCGACGCGATCCTCACCCCCCATCCCGCGCGGCTCGTGCGGGCGGGGGCGCTCCCGGGCCATCCGCGCCGGCTCGGGCTGGAGCCGCGGGGGGCGCTCTGGGTCGAGGTCGCGCTGGGCGGGCGGCGGCTGCAGGTGCTCAACACGCATCTGGGGCTGACGGGCGGCGAGCGGCTGGCGCAGGTGGAGGCCCTGCTCGGGCCCGACTGGCTCGGCAACCCGGCCTGTCGCGAGCCCGCGGTGCTGCTCGGCGACCTCAACGCCACGCCCTGGTCGCGCAGCTACCGGCGGCTGGCCGGCCGCCTCGCCGACGCGCGCCGGCTCAGCCCGACCGGGCGCGCCCGCTCCGGCGCGACCTTCCCGACGCGTCTGCCGCTCCTGCGCATCGACCACGCCTTTGTCTCGTCCGGCATCCGCGTGGGGCGGATGGGCCCCGTGGGCGGCGGCCTCGCCCGGGTCGCCTCCGACCACCGGCCGCTGCTCGTCGAGATCGCGCTGGACCCGGCCGTCGGGGAGCCGGCCCGTCGGGCGGAGGCGGCGGGCTGAGGCCGCCTCACCCGCCGAGCTTCGTCCGGACCGCCGCCCGCAGCAGCCCCGGCCGGCGCCAGGGCCGCCACGCATCGCCCGGGCCGTAGGGGTCGCCGAGGTTCAGCGCCTCGACGAGGCGGGCGACGAGGCCCCGGTGTGAGGGGACGACCGGGCAGAGCCGGCGCGGCGGCACCAGGGCGGGGTCGTCGAGCGCCGCCCGCAGGCTGCCCCGCTCGGCCACCCGCGCCGCGAAGGCGCGCGCCTCGCAGCCCGCGTGGTGGGCGAGCAGCCGCTCGCGCACCCGGGCGATGGCGGCGCGCAGGCCCGCGTCCTCCGGCCCGTCGCCCGCGGCCAGCGCGAGGTCGCACTCGGTGTCGTAGCCGAAGGAGCGGTTGTTGAGGTTGGTCGAGCCGACCCGCAGCAGGGTATCGTCGAAAACCGAGACCTTGGAGTGGATCAGGATCGGCTGCCCGGACGCGGTGTGGGGCGCCAGGATGCGGAAGCGGTCGAAGCGGTCCCGCGCCTTCAACCGCTTGATCAGCCCGCGCCGGGCGCTGTCCATGGTGAGCCGGTCGAAGCCGTTCGGGCTGCGCTCGGCCACCACCACGACGATCTCGGGCCCGTCCGGCTCCTCGAGCCGCCGGCCGAGCGCCTCGGCCACCAGCGGCGCGGTGAAGTACTGGTTCTCCAGGTAGATGCTGCGCCGCGCCCCCGCGATCGCGCTGAGGAACAGGGCCTCGTTCTCCCGGATCGCGGGCGCCCGGCCGAGCGCCGGCACCGTGCGGGCGAGCGCCACCGGCACGTCGGCGAAGTCGGCGGCGAGGGTCTCGGGCCAAGGGTCCTCGAAGGGACCCTCGAAGCGATCCTCGAACGGACCCTCGGGCGCGCCCGCCCCGGGTCCCGGCTCGGCGGCCAGCACCTCGCCGCTCGCCGCTCGCCAGCGCTCGCGGGCGAGCGCGGCGAGCGCGCGGGCGGCCTCGCCGTCCACCGCCAGCATCACGTCGTGGCGCGGCGGGTAGGCCTCCCCCGAGGGCAGGCGGCGGCGGGCGTCGCGGTCGCGGTGGGCGGGCGTGTCCCAGCGGTTGGCCTCGAAGTCGCTGCCGCCGCAGAAGGCGATCCGGTCGTCCACCACCAGGATCTTCTGGTGCTGGCAGGCGCCGAAAGGCAGCGTGCCGTCGATGCGGTAGTCGATGCCGGGGCCGAGGCGCTCGCGGATCGCCGGGGGCTTCATGTCGCTGTTGGCCGAGATCGGCCAGGGCATGTTCCAGATCAGCAGGCGGATCGCGAGTTCCGGCCGCTGCAGCTTCAGCCGGCGCAGCAGGTCGCCCAGCGCCTCGTCGCCGGAGGGGTCGGCGCTCTCCGGCCGCAGGCAGGTGCGCGGGTCGAAGCTCCAGCCGATCAGCAGGATCGAGCGCCGGGCCGCGACGAGCGCGTGGCGCGCCGCCGCGAAGTAGGCCGCGCCGTCGTGCAGCAGGGCGGCGCGGGGCGCGCGCTCCCGCCGCCAACAAGTCTCGCCGGGCCGCAGCACGCCGGAGGGTGCGGCGAGCGGGACCGGCAGGTCCCCGGGTTTCACCGCGATGGTCATGATCCCGCGCCCTGCTCCCGTTCCCGTCCCGGCCCGATGCCCGGCCCGATGCCGCCCCGCGCCCGGGCCGCCGGCCGGGCCGGGCCGGCGCCGCGGGCGCGCAGCCTCGCCCGCACCCGCCGCCGCGTCAGCCAGACGAGCCCGAGCGTGGCGACGAGGCCGAGGCCCAGCGAGATCCAGTGGACCGGATCCTCGCTGCCCGCCGCGCGCCCGATCACCCCGAGATAGATGCACAGGATCGTGCCCGGCAGCATGCCGAGCACCGTCGAGAACAGGAAGGCGCCGACGCCGACGTCGGTGATGCCGAGCGCGTAGTTCTGCACGTTGAAGGGCACGAAGGGGCTCAGCCGCATCAGCAGGAGCAGGCGCCAATCCCCGTCGCCGACCGCCTCGGCGGTGGCCCGCCAGGCCGGGCGCCGGTCGATGATGCGCCCCACCGGCCCCTGCAGCACGGAGCGGGCGGCCAGGAAGGCCAGCAGCGAGCCCGCGGTGGCGGCCCCGAGCACGATCGGCATCGCCCACCAGCCGAAGGCCACCGCGCCCGCGATGGTCAGCGGCGTGCAGGGGATCACCAAGAGCGTGGCCGCGAGGAAGATGCCGGCGAACGCCACCGGCCCCCAGACGCCGAGACCGGCGCTCCAGGCACCGAAATCGCGCAGCCACGCATCGACCGGCAGCAGCCGCCAGAGCGCGACCGTCGCCGCCACGGCGCCGACCACCACCAACCCGTCGCGCAGAGCCCCCGAGCGCACCGTCGAACCGCCTCTCTCGTATTCCGGCAGCCCGCCGGACGCCGCCCTCACAGAACGGTGATCGGGCGGCATGTTTCCATGCCTGCGGCAACGCTTGAGCCGGCGTCACGTCTCCGTCATCCGAGCGGGGCATTTCTGCCACGCTTCGGCGCGGGCTGGATGGGTGCGCCGGCCACGGCTTGCGGACGATATAGCACAGGCTATGAATCGCCGGATCGGGGCGCTCGGCAGAGGGGCGAGAGGCGGCTGTGACGCGGATGCGGGGGCCATCGAGGGCGAAAATCTCGGGCGACAGCCCGCGCGCTCTCCCTCTCCCCTCGGTGGGGGAGGGTGGGCCGGCCGTCAGGCCGGGTCGGTCGGGACGAAGCCCCGCGGAGAGGGGAGCGACGGTGCAGGATGGTGTTCTGTCCTGTCCGAAGGCCACATCTTCCGCTGAAGCCGGGTTCCCCTCTTGCGGGACTCCGTCCCGGCCCCCCCTGCTGCGCAGGGTACCCTCTCCCGCAGAGGGGGGAGGGAGAGCGTGGGGGCCACCTACGCTCTATGGATCCCTCATACGGAGGAGAGGTGGGCGGCCCGTGCGCGGGCTCCGGCTCTCCGCCGCGCTTCTCGCCGCCCTGGCTCCCGCGGCGGCTCGGGCCGCCGATCCTCCGGCCACCCCGCCCGGCGGCCCGCCCGCCTTCATCGACTGGTCGGGCCCCTATCTCGGCCTGCAGGGCAGCGCGGGCGGCTCGTTCGGCGCGCTGAACTTCGGTTCGACCACGGTCGGCGGGCGCGCCATCCCCGACTTCCGCACCGGCGACGCCACCGGCCGCTCCGACCGCGGGCGCGAGGCGACGACCGCCGTCGGCGGCGTGTTCGGCGGCTGGAACCGACAGAGCGGCCCCTGGCTCTACGGCATCGAGGCCGACGTCTCGGCCGCGAACCTGAAGCGGCCGGTCGGCTCGAACGCGCTGCGCCTCGGCTACGAGGACGCGGACGCGGCCTTCGACCCGATCCGCGCCAAGACCGATTTCTACGGCCTGCTGCGGGGCCGCGTCGGCTACAGCTTCGACCGGGCGCTGGTCTACGCGACCTTCGGTCTGGCGGGAGCGACGACGCGCATCCTGGCGATCTACCCGGACCGCGCGGGCGGACCCGCCGCGACCGCGCGGCGCGACGAGGCCTCGCTCGGCTTCACCCTGGGCGCCGGCCTGCAATACGCCATCACCGACCGGATCGCGCTGGGGCTCGACTACCGCTACATCGACTACGGCGAGAGCCGGCGCTTCGATCTCGGCGCGGTGCCGGGCCCAGCCGGGGGCCCGGTCTCGACGCGGGCGGCCTTCATCTCGAACCAGATGCTGGCGCGGCTCTCGTGGTACCCGGAGGGCTTCCGCCTGCCGCCGGAGGCCGACGCCACCGCGCCGAACGTGCCGGACACCGACGTCTCGGACCGCTTCACCCTCCACGGCCAGACCACCTTCGTGAACCAGGGCGTGACCGGCTTCCGCGCGCCCTACCGGGGCGAGCAGAGCCTCGTGCCGCGCCAGGCGCAGGCGACCACGACCGCGACCGCCTTCATCGGCTTCAAGCTGGTGGAGGGCACCGAGCTCTACTACAACCCGGAATTCAGCCAGGGCTTCGGCCTCTCGCGCACGCTGGGCGTCGCCGGCTTCGTCAACGGCGAGGCCCAGAAGGCGGGCGCACCCTTCCCGAAGCTGCGCTCCAACCGCTACTTCATCCGCCAGACCTTCGGCCTCGGCGGCGAGACCGAGGACGTGCCGGACGGCATCAACCAGGTGGCGACCCGGCGCGACGTCGAGCGCATCACCGTGGTCGCCGGCAAGTTCGCGCTCGGCGACTTCTTCGACGGCAACGTCTACGCCCACGATCCCCGCCTCGACTTCATGAACTGGTCGCTCTGGGCGGCCTCGGCCTGGGACTTCCCGGCCAACCTGCCGGGTTTCACGCAAGGGGTGTACGTCGAGTACAACCGGCGGGAGTTCGCCATCCGGGCGGCCTACACGCAGGTGCCGAAGGAGCCCTCCAGCGACGTGCTCGACCCGCGCGTCTTCGAGCGGGCGGGCGCCGTGGTGGAGTTGGAGACGCGCCACACCCTGCCGGTGCTGGACCAGCCCGGCCGCGTCCGGCTCGGCGCCTTCACCAACGTGACCAACACGGCCAACTACCGCCAGGTGGTGGGCCTCACGCTCGGCGGGGCCTTCGCGGATATCAACGACGCCGTGCAGGCGACCCGGCGCCCGCGCCGCAAGAGCGGGTTCTACGTCAACCTGGAGCAGGCGGTGACCGACGATGTCGGCGTCTTCGCCCGCGCCAGCGCCAATGACGGCCGCAACGAGAGCGCCAGCTTCACCGACATCGACGCCAGCCTCTCGGGCGGCGTCTCGATCAAGGGCGCCGCGTGGGACCGGCCGCTCGACACGATCGGGCTCGGCGCCACCATGAACGCGATCTCGCGCGCGCACCGGGCCTTCTTCGCCAACGGGGGGCTCGGCCTCCTCATCGGCGACGGGCGCCTGACCTACGCGCCCGAGCGCGCGGTGGAAGCCTACTACGCGCTGAGCCTGGCGAAGTTCGTCACCGTGACCTTCGACTACCAGCTCGTCTCGAACCCGGCCTACAACCAAGATCGCGGCCCAGCCCACTTCTTCGGCACGCGGCTGCACGCGGACTTCTGAGCCGCCGAGTCATGGGATCCCCAAGGGCCCGAGGCCCTTGGGCGGGGTCCCGGGGCTGAGCCTCGGGTTGGACTCTCCGCCCCGGCGGAGCCGGGGCGAAGAGTCCAATTGCAGGGCTCTGCCCTGCACCCGCGAAAGGTCTCGACCTTTCGAAACCAGGACCGGGCGCCTCAGCCGGCCTCGTCCGGCGCGGTCGCGCCGAAGATCGGCTCGAAGGCGGCGCGCAACTGCATGTCCACCTCGGGCAGGCTCACGATCTGGCCGAGATCGACGAGGCTCGTCACCCCGTGCTCGCGCACCCCGCAGGGCACGATGCCGGCAAAGTGCGAGAGATCCGGCTCGACGTTGAGGCTGATGCCGTGGAAGCTCACCCAGCGGCGCACCCGGATGCCGATCGCCGCGATCTTGTCCTCGACGCCCGGCCCCTTCTCGGGCCGCCGCACCCAGACGCCGACCCGGTCCTCGCGCCGCTCAGCGCGTACGTTGAAGGCGTCCAGCGTCGCGATCAGCCACGCCTCAAGGCAGGTCACGTAGGCGCGCAGGTCCGTGCGGCGGCGGTTGAGATCGAGCATCACGTAGGCCACCCGCTGGCCCGGCCCGTGATAGGTGTACTGCCCACCCCGGCCCGACGGGTAGACCGGGAAGCGGTCCGGCGCGACGAGGTCGGCGGGCTTGGCCGAAGTACCGGCCGTGTAGAGGGGTGGGTGCTCAAGCAGCCAGACGCACTCGTCCGCTTCTCCCCTGGCGATCGCGGCGGCGCGCGCCTCCATCCAGGCGACCGCCGCCTCGTAGTCGACGAGCCCGTCGCTCACCCGCCACGCCACCGGCGGGGTCCCTGAGCGGGGCAGGAAGGTCTCCGGTGCGGTCTCGAGACGCGAGGCGTTTACCAAGGCTTCACCATGTTGCGCGGAAGCTTCCCCGAGCACCGCTTCCGCGCGCGAGAGCGAGCGCCGGCCGGTGCCCCGGGTGACGAGAGCGCGGCGCGTGGCGGTTCTGGACAATCTGAAGGTCGATGTCACGGTGGTGCTCGGGCGCTGCCGCATGCCGCTGCACATGCTGCTGCGCATGGGCCGCGGCGCGGTGATCGAGCTGGAGGCCAGCGAGACCGACATGGTCGAGATCCTGGCCAACGACCACCCGATCGCCCGCGGCCAGATCGTGGTCACGGGCAGCCGCATCTCCGTCGAGGTGACCGAGCTGATCCGCAAGCCCGAGACCCTGCGCGCGCCCGGCACCTCGATCGGGGAGGGGGCCGCGCCCCTGTTCGAGCCGGGCGCCCAGAGCGCGTGATTTTCGGGCCGTTTCGCGCGAGCCCGCTTGTCGGGCCGGAATCGATCTGTTATTGCGCCGCTCACCGAGACGGACCGGCCAGCGAGGCCGCCGGATCGGACCAGCGGTCTCCCCTCGGGGTGCCGATGCGGCCATGGCGGAATTGGTAGACGCGCTAGCTTGAGGTGCTAGTCCCGCGAGGGGTGGAGGTTCGAGTCCTCTTGGCCGCACCAACCTTTACCGGTTGATGCTTCCCTCACTCAATATGATTCAAATCTCGTGAGCGGCGTCCGATGGCCCGCGCGCAGGTTCCCGCTCCGCCGACGCGCGTCGAGCAGATTCCCGGCATCGCTGATCCGCAGCCTCGCGCGCGGTGGCCGCACGCCTCCCATGGCCCGGCTCGGTAGAAACGCCGCGCACATCGAAAGAAGCGCTTAACCTTACACAAGGGTTCGATTCGGAATCTGGTATCTATAGTTGCAGCCAGAAGTTCTGCTCTTCGACAATCGAATTGTGTCGCGGTTGTTTCCCTGTACGGTCTCGATCGCGCCGGATGACAGGACGAGTCCCGCGCGGCCGCCGACGGAGACTGGCGGCCGGACCCGATACGTCCGGGCGATCTGAGGGGATCGAATGGAAATCCCGCGGCTTTTCTACACCTTCGGCGGCCCCGCGATGGCCCTCCTCGGCAGCCTGCCGGTCCTTCTGCGCCCGCGGGGCGCCGCCCCGCCGCTGCTCGACGGACCGCTGAAGCAGAACCACGATTTCCCGGCCGCCCAGCCGCGCGCGAAGTCCTACCTGCCGCTGCCCTCGCACATCGTCTCGGGCAACCCGCGCCAGACCAACACCGTGGTCTTCACCAGCCCGGACAGGCGCTACGCGGCCGGCATCTGGACCTGCGGCGTCGGCGCCTTCCGCATCGATTTCGAGCACGACGAGTTCATCCACCTCATCGCGGGCGCCGTCACCACGACCGACGCGGCGGGCGTGGCGACGAGCTACCGGGCGGGCGACGCCTTCGTGGCGCCGCGCGGCTGGTCGGGCACCTGGACCGTCACCGAGGCGGTGAAGAAGCACTACACGTGGTACAGGGCCGAGACGCCGGAGGCGTGAGCACGGAAACGGCGAAAGCCGCCCGAGGGCGGCTTGTCGTCGGCATCGGTGGTTGGGAAAATTGGAGCGGGCGAAGGGATTCGAACCCTCGACCCCAACCTTGGCAAGGTTGTGCTCTACCCCTGAGCTACACCCGCTCGCATGTCCTGCTGGCGCTCGCCGGACGAACCGGCCGGCGCCCCGCCGACGCCGGTCTCTAAACACCATTCCGCCGGCCGGCGCAAGGGCGGCGAAGCGCGGCGGGGCCGAAAATCGTCGCCGCCGCCCTACCAGTGCGCGGCGGGATCGAGCCCCTCGCGGATCTCGCGCAGGCGCGCGGCGGTGCCCCGGGTCGTGCCCTCCGGCAGGGCGTCGAGGGGGAAGAAGGCGCAGGCCGCGATCTCGCGGTCCGGCCGCTTCTCGCGCAGCCGCGTCGCCGCGCTCGCCACGTAGAGCGCGACGTGGTCGCGGCGGGAGCCCGCGAGGTTGCGGTAGAAGCCGCGCAGGCGCAGCGCCTCCGGGGCGACGGCGAGTTCCGCCTCCTCGCGGAACTCGCGCAGCATCGCGTCCGCCGCGCTCTCGCCGACCTCGACGCCGCCGCCCGGCAGGTGCCAGCCCGCCACGTAGGTGTGGCGCACGAGGCAGACCCGGCCCGCCGCGTCGAAGGCCGCGCCGCGCACGCCGAGCGTCATGCCCCGGAGCGCGAGCGCCCCGAGGTGGAAGAGCCGCCGGGCGAGGGGGTTGTCGAGGAGCACCGGGTCAGACCACGTCGAGCACGATCGCGCCGAGCCCGGCGACCGACCCCGTCATGCGCTCGCCGCGCCGGACCGGGCCGACGCCCGAGGGCGTGCCGGTGAAGATCAGGTCGCCCGGCGCCAGCTCGAAATAGCCCGACAGGTAGGCGACCTGCTCGGCCACCGACCAGATCATCTCGGCGAGGTCGCCGCTCTGGCGCACCTGCCCGTCGACGGCCAGCGTGATCGCGCCGGACTCCGGGTGGCCGACCGCGGCGACCGGGTGGAGCGGGCCGATCGGCCCGGAGGCGTCGGCGGCCTTGCCGAGGTCCCAGGGGCGACGCAGCGCCTTGGCATCGTCCTGCAGGTCGCGCCGGGTCATGTCGAGGCCGACCGCGTAGCCGTATACGTGGTCGAGCGCCTGCTCCACGGGGATGTCGCGCCCGCCCCGGCCCAGCGCCACCACCATCTCGATCTCGAAGTGGTAGTTTTCCGTATGGGGCGGATAGGGGTGCTGCGCCGGCTCCGCGCCGACGATCTGGAGCGCGTCGGCGGGCTTCATGAAGAAGAAGGGCGGCTCGCGGTCGGGGTTGGCGCCCATCTCGCGGGCATGGGCAGCGTAGTTGCGCCCCACGCAGTAGACCCGCCGCACGGGGAAGAGGTCCGGGCTGCCGACGATCGGCAGGGCCGTGCGCGGCGGGTTCGGGATGACGGAGAGCATGCGTCGCCTCTGGCAGGACGGTCGTTGGGTGAGCGGGCGGGGACGATCCCCGGGCTTCCGCGGCCGGCGCGGACGGGCTACGCCCACAGCGCCGCGGATCCACATTAGGCCAGTGCGGCGCCCGCGCCAGCCCGGGCGGCGGGGTCGAGAGGCCGCCCGCGGGCGGGCACGATGCGAGGGGTTCCCGGATGGACGGCTTGCTCGACGCGCTGCGCGCCCGGCTCGGGGCGGCCCACATCCTCACCGCGCCGGGGGACGTCGCGCCCTACCTCGCCGAGCAGCGCCGCCTCTACCGGGGCGAGGCTCCGGCGGTCGCCCGGCCGGGCAGCACCGCGGAGGTCGCCTTCGCGGTGCGGGCCTGCGCCGAGGCCGGGGTGCCGGTGGTGGCGCAGGGCGGCAATACCGGGCTGGTCGGCGGCGGCGTCCCGCGGGGCGGCCTCGTTCTCGCGCTCGGCCGGATGGACCGGGTGCGGGCGATCGACCCGGTCGGCGCCACCGCGACGGTCGAGGCCGGGGTGATCCTCCAGCACCTGCAGGAGGCGGCCGAGGCGGCGGGGCTGCTGTTCCCGCTCTCCTACGCCTCGCGCGGCTCCGCCCGGATCGGCGGCGGCATCAGCACCAACGCGGGCGGCGTGCAGGTCCTGTCCTACGGCAACGCCCGCGACCTCGTGCTGGGGCTCGAGGTGGTGCTCGCCGACGGCCGAGTCTGGAACGGCCTGCGCAGCTTGCGCAAGGACAATGCCGGCTACGACCTGAAGCAGCTCTTCATCGGCTCGGAGGGCACACTCGGCATCGTCACGGCCGCGGTGCTCAGGCTGTTCCCGCGGCCGCGCTCGACCACGGTGGCCTTCGCGGGGCTGGCCTCGCCCGAGCGGGCACTCGCCCTGTTCGCGCATCTGCGCGCCGCCTGCGACCGGGACCTGACCGCCTTCGAGGTGATGCCGCCCTTCGGGCTAGATCTCGTCCTGGCGCACGCGCCGGGCGCGGTGCGCCCGCTGGCGGGCGCGCACGGGGCCTACGCGCTGGTGGAGTTGGCCTCGGCGCGGCCCGAGGCCGACACGCGGGCGGAGATGGAGGCGGCGCTCGCCGCCGCGCTGGAGGCCGGCATCGTCGAGGACGCGGCGGTCGGCGCGAGCGCCGCGCAGAACCGCGCGCTCTGGGCCTTGCGCGAGTCGCTGCCCGAGGCGCAGAAGCGGGCGGGCGCCTCGATCAAGCACGACGTCTCGGTGCCGCTCCCGAGCCTGCCCGCCTTCCTCGCGGAGGCCACCGCCGCCTGCGAGGCCGCGATGCCGGGCATCCGGGTCTGCGCCTTCGGGCATTTCGGCGACGGCAACGTCCACTTCAACCTGAGCCAGCCGCCCGGCATGGACCGCGAGGCCTTCCTCGCCGAGTGGGGCCGCTTCAACCGCATCGTGCACGACATCGTGCACGCGATGGACGGCTCGATCGCCGCCGAGCACGGGGTCGGGCTCCTGAAGCGCGCGGAGCTGGAGCGCTACGGCGACCCGGTCGGGCTCGACCTGATGCGGCGCCTCAAGGCGGCGCTCGACCCGCATGGGATCCTCAACCCGGGCAAGGTGGTGGGGGAGGGGCCAGCCGATCCGGGCCGGTGAGGCGCTGCTCTTTTCGCGCGCATGGGGCGTGCGACGGAGGACGCTTCGACCGCGCCGCTCGCCCTTCCCCCTCTGCGGGGGAGGGAGAGCACGGCACCCGCTCGCCCCATCGTGGTGCGCTGCAGCACACGGCCCCGAAATCCACCGCACCGCGCCACAAAGTCGCTCGATCCGGCACCCCATATGACACCCGTCGCGGGCTGTCGCAGACCCTGTGGAACCGGGGCGCTCCGTTCAGGAGAGCTTCAGCGTTATCCAGGCTTTAACGGCTCTCGCGGAGTTTGTTTCTCAAAGGGCCGGCAGCCTTCCGGCGATCGGGCCCGCCACTTGCTTCTCCGGTCCGGCGCCTTCGCATCTGCGAAGACGACGACGGCTCCCGCGAGAACACACGTTCAGGAGACCACCCGATGCCCACCTCCCAGGCCCGCGTCCACACCGCCGAGGCGAGCCGCTACCTGCAGCAGCTCTGCCGGCACTGGAGCCACAAGTTCCCGGTCGAGAGCACCCCGCAGCACGGCAAGGTGCCGTTCGGCGAGGACCGGGTCTGCACCTTCGAGGCGGAGCCTGACGCGCTGGTGATGCGCATCGCCACCCCCGACCCGGTCGGCCTGACGCGCCTGGAGAACGTGGTCGCCGACCACCTCGCCCGCTTCGCCTTCCGGGAGAGCCTCGGCGACATCACGTGGTCGCGCGCCGCTTGATTTTCGCCAGCCCCTGTACCGATCTTGCACCTGGGCCCGCCTGAGGGCCGGACCGCGAGGGACAGGGACGATGACGGGACATGCCGGGCCGCAGACGGATCCGCGGCTCGATCGGCTGGCCACGGTGGCCGTGCGGGTCGGGCTCAACCTGCAGCCCGGCCAGGAACTCGTGCTGACGGCGCCGATCGAGGCGCTGCCGCTCGCCCGCGCCATCACCCGCGAGGCCTACGCGGCGGGCGCCTCGCTGGTCACCACGCTGCTCGGCGACGACCAAGCCACGCTCGCCCGCTTCGCCCACGCGCCGGACGCCGCCTTCGACACGGCCGCCGGCTGGCTCTACGCCGGCATGGCCGAGGCCTACCGCAACGGCGCGGCGCGGCTCGCGATCAGCGGCGACGACCCCACGCTGCTCACCGGCCAGGATCCCGAGAAGGTGGCGCGCGCCAACCGCGCCCGCTCCAAGGCCTACGTGCCGGCCCTCGAACTCATCGCCAACTTCGCCACCAACTGGACCATCGTCTCGGCCGCGACCCCGGCCTGGGCCCGCACGGTCTTCCCCGACCTGCCGGAGGACCGGGCGGTGGCCCGGCTCTGGGACGCCGTCTTCGCGGCCTCGCGGGTCGACGGCCCGGACCCGCTCGGCGCCTGGGCGCGGCACAACGCCGACCTGCACGCCCGCAAGGACCGGCTCAACGCCGAGCGTTTCGCCGCGCTCCGCTTCCAGGGCCCCGGCACCGACCTCACGGTGGGGCTCGCCGACGACCACGAATGGTGCGGGGGCGCGGCGACCTCGCGCAGCGGCATCACCTGCAACGCCAACATCCCGACCGAGGAGGTCTTCACCACGCCGCACCGGCTGCGGGTGGACGGGCACGTCACCAGCACCAAGCCGCTCTCCTACCAGGGCACGCTGATCGACGGGATCGCGGTGCGCTTCGCGGAGGGGCGGATCGTGGAATCGCGCGCCCGCACCGGCGCCGACGTGCTCGCCCGGGTGCTCGACACCGACGAGGGCGCGCGCCGCCTCGGCGAGGTCGCGCTGGTGCCGGCCTCCTCGGCGATCTCGGCCTCGGGGCTCTTGTTCTACAACACGCTCTACGACGAGAACGCGGCGAGCCACATCGCGCTGGGCCAGGCCTACAGCAAATGCTTCCGCAACGGCGGCGCCGATTTCGGCGAGGACGACCTCGCGGCCCGCGGCGCCAACCGCAGCCTGATCCACATCGACTGGATGATCGGCTCGGCCGAGATCGACGTGGACGGCATCCGCGAGGACGGACAGGCCGTGCCGGTGATGCGCCGGGGCGAGTGGGCCTGAGCGCCAGCGCAACCCTCCCCCCTCTGCGGGGGAGGGTGCCGAGCGGAGCGAGGCGGGAGAGGGGACGGCGCTTCAGGCACGAGCGCAACGTCGATGCCGAGGCTGTCTTGAACCCGGGCCCTCCTCTCTGCGGGACTTCGTCCCGACCGACCCCTGCTGACGCAGGGGCCACCCTCCCCCGCGGAGGGGGGAGGGAGCCTCACGCGCTCCCGGTCGCCACCGGCCGGCACTGGTCCGCCCCCCATTCCGACCACGACCCGTCGTAGAGGCTGCGGGCCGGGTGCCCGAGCGTCTCCAGCGCCAGCGCGATGATCGCCGCGGTCACGCCCGAGCCGCAGGTCGTGAGTACCGGCCGCTCTGGATCGACTCCTGCCTCGGCGAAGATGGCGCGCAGCTCGTCGGGCCGCTTCATGTGCCCGTCGCGCAGCAGGCTCGCATAGTGGAGGTTGCGTGCCCCCGGCATGTGGCCCGGCCGCACGCCGGGGCGGGGCTCGGCCTCCTCCCCGCGGAAGCGCGGCGCCGAGCGGGCATCGACCACTTGGGTGGTGCCCCCCGCGAGCGCCCGGGCCACGTCCCCCGCATCCGCCACCGCGCCGTGGTCGAGCCGAGCGCTGAAATGTCGCCGCTCGCGCGGGCCCGGGGCGCCGTCCTCGGTCGGATAGCCGGCGGCGATCCAGGCGGGAAGCCCGCCGTCGAGCACCAGCGCGTCGCCCACCCCGAAGGTGCGCAGCATCCACCAGACCCGCGGGGCCGAGAACAGGCCCATCCCGTCGTAGACCACGATCTGCTGCCCGTCGCCGACGCCGAGCGCGCGCATCCGCGAGGCGAAGACCTCCGGGCGCGGCAGCATGTGCGGGAGCGCCGAGGTCTCGTCGCTCATCCGGTCGATGTCGAAGCGTACGGCCCGCGGGATGTGGGCCGCCAGATACTCGGCCTCGGGGTCGCGCCCGGCGGCCGGCAGGTACCAAGAGCCGTCGAGCACCACGAGGTCGGGCGCGTCGAGGCGCTGGTGTAGCCAGTCGGCGGAGACGAGGGGCGAGGCCATGCGGGTCCGTGTCCTGTGATCGGACCGCCACTCAAACACATCCGGCCGCCCGGCGCGACGGGGGCCTCAGCGGGCGCCGTAATAGTCCCGGTACCATGTGACGAAGGCCGGGATGCCGACCGCGATCGGCGTCTCCGGCACCGCGCCGACGAGGCGGGCCAGCAACTCGGTCGAGGCCTGCGTGCGCGGCACGTCGCCGGGCGGCAGCGGCTTGAGGACGCGCTCGGCCCGCCGCCCGAGCGCCCGCTCCAGCGCGTCGATCATCGCATCGACGCGCACCGGCCGGCCGCCGCCGATATTGACGAGCCGGTAGGCCGCGCTGGGGCTCAGCGTGTCCTCGGGCCCGACGGGTGCGCCCTGGCCGGGGCGCGGCGGGGGGGCGTCCACGAGGCGGCGCACGGCCTCCACGAGGTCGTCGATATAGGTGAAGTCCCGCTCCGCCGCGCCGCCCGCGAAGACCTCGATCGGCTCGCCCGCCAGGATCTTGCCGGTGAACAGGAACAGCGCCATGTCGGGCCGGCCCCAGGGCCCGTAGACGGTGAAGAAGCGGAAGGCCGTCGTCGGGATGGCGAAGAGGTGGCTGTAGGAATGCGCCATCGCCTCCATGGCGAGCTTGGTCGCGGCGTAGAAGGTCAGCGGGCTCACCGCCCGGTCGGTCTCGCGGAAGGGCAGGGCCGCGTTGCCGCCGTAGGCCGAGCTCGTCGAGGCCAGCAGCAGGTGGCGCACCGGGTTGGCGCGCACCGCCTCCAGCAGGTTGAAGCTGCCCACGAGGTTGGAATCGGCGTAGGCCTGCGGGTTCTCCAGGCTGTAGCGCACGCCGGCCTGGGCGGCGAGGTGGACCACGACCTCCGGGCTCGCCCGACCCAGGAGGTCGCCGAGCAGGCCCGGCGTCTCCAGCCGGCCCTCGACGGGGGTGAAGCCGGGCAGGCGCGCCAGATCCGCGTGCCGGGCCCGCTTCAGGCCGACATCGTAGTAGTCCGAGAAGGCGTCGAGGCCGGTGACGGCGTGGCCCTCGGCGAGCAGGCGCCGGCAGAGATGGTAGCCGATGAACCCGGCCGAGCCGGTCACGAGGACGCGCATCGCCTCTCTCCCGCGGCCCGGAGCGCCGCGCGGGGCCGTCGGCCGGACGCCTACACCGCCCGACGATGCGGCTCAAGCGCCGGGTCGGGCGCCCGGACCGGGCCTGATTCGGCGCCGGCTCGCCGCCGCAGGGTCGGCGTGGCTCGCAAAAACCACGGGCGAGGGTTGCGATGGCCACATGACCGGGCGCCCGGCGGGCGGCGCCCGGACCGGGACCGACACCTGATTTCGGCGCGCCGATTTCCGGCGCAACCCGCGACGGCGCGCAACGAACACACTATAGGAACCCGCCAGGACTGTCCGGAACCGCCGGACCCCGGCGGCACGGCGGGCGGTCTCTGACGGCAACGCTTGTGCGCGGCCGGGCCGACGCGCGGCCGGTCTTGTTTTCCCGCGCCGGAATCCCAGCTACAACAATACGATGACGCCTGCGTGCCGTCCCGGACGGGATCGGGCCGGTGCCCGACCCGGCACCGGCCGCGCAGATTCCACGGCCATGTCCCTGCCGGGCCGGCGCCCCGAGACGGCAGGATCCCCGAACCCTCTCAAGTCGCCCGATGAACCAACTCGTCCGCATGTCCCAGATCGGCGAAGCCGAGACCATCAAGGAGCCCTCCGCCGACCTGCGCGTGCCCTTCGCGCAGTCGGGGGCCTTCGTCTGCAAGTTCATCATCGGCGAGCCGACCGAGCGCGCCGTCTGCTGCGGCGCGCCCGTGCAGGATGGCAAGAGCTGGTGCGCCTACCACCGCCGCATCGTCTTCGAGCCGACCCGGCCCGGCCGCATCCGCTGACCGCGCCGGCCGCGCGCCTCAGTCGAGATCCTCGTCGTCCCCGCGCGGGCGGTAGATCCTGAGGACGCGCCCGTCCGGATAGGCCACGTGGCGCCCGCGCACCGCGAGGTAGCCGGCCTCCTCGGCGCTCCAGAGGCGCTCCAGCCGCGGGTCCCGCGCATCGTAGGCCCGCGGCATCGGATAGTCGGGCTGCGCCGCCGGCTCGGCGGGCGGCCAGTCCCGGTCGTACGGCCGCGCGACCCGGACCGGCCGCACGACGGCGCGCCGCGCGCTCCGCTCGGGTCGCACCACCGGCCGGGCCGCGACCGCGCGGCGGGACGGGGCGGCACGCGCCGTCCGCGCGGGTTTCCTCGCGGCTATCTCGGCCCGTGCGGGCGCACCGGCAAGCTTGGCATCGAGCTTGGCATCGGGCTTGGCGGACACCTTGGCAGAAGACTTGGCGGATGCCTTCGCGGCAACCGCCTCGGTGGCGGGCCCGCCCGCCCGTGCCGGCTCGGCGCGGGGCGGCGAGACGGCGGCCGGGGCGCCGGGCTTCGGGGGCGGATCCGTCCAGGTTCCGGCCGACGGTTCGGCGCGCGCGCCGGACTGCGCGAGGACGAGGGCGGCCAGGGCGAAGCCCAGCCCGAGAGGGGATCGGAACGGCATCGGCATCCCTCCGTATGGCGGCGCGGGCCGGGAGCCCGATCACCATACGGTGAAGACTACCGAAAACACGGCCGGGCGTCCACGCGCCGCACGACGAAGATCAGTCCGCAATCTGTCGGCTCCGGACCAAGTCCAGGCTCGCGCCTGGACTTGGTTTGTCCGGTGACTTGCCTCGCGGCGTGACTTGGCTCGTCTTGCGACGGGCGCGGCTCCGCTGCCGCGATCCGGCCGGCCCCTACTCGGCCGGCACGCCGTGCTGCGGCGGGCGCACGGTCCCGGGCTCCGCGCTCTCCCGCATCCCGGCCTCGACGTCGCGGCGGCGGAAGAGCCGCATCACCACCACGAAGAAGACCGGCACGAAGAACACCGCCAAGACGGTCGCCGAGATCATGCCGCCCATCACGCCGGTGCCGATCGCCTGCTGGCTCTTCGAGGCCGCGCCCGTGGCGATGGCCAGCGGCACCACGCCGAAGATGAAGGCGAGCGAGGTCATCACGATCGGCCGGAAGCGCAAGGTCGAGGCCTGGATCGTCGCCTCGACGATGTTGGTTCCCGGCTTCCAGAGGTCCTTGGCAAACTCCACGATCAGGATCGCGTTCTTGGCCGAGAGGCCGATGATCGTGATCAGCCCGATCTTGAAGTAGACGTCGTTCGGCAGGCCGCGCAGATACACCGCCGCGACCGAGCCGATCACGCCGAGCGGGATGACGAGCAGCACCGAGAACGGGATCGCCCAGCTCTCGTAGAGCGCCGCCAGGCACAGGAACACGATCAGCACCGAGAGGGCGAGCAGCAGCGAGGCCTGGGAGCCCGCCTGCTTCTCCTGCAGCGACTGGCCGGTCCAGGTGTAGCCGAAGCCCTTGGGCAGTTGGCCCATCAGCCGTTCCATCTCGGCAATCGCCTCGCCGGACGTGTAGCCCTTGGCCGGCTCGCCGGTGAAGCGCACCGACTGGTAGCCGTTGAAGCCCACGATCTGGCTCGGGCCCATGCTCCACTTGAGGTCGGCGAAGGAGGACATCGGCACCATGGTGCCCTGGCTGTTCTTCACCGCGTAGTTGAGGATGTCCGCGGCCTGCATGCGCTGCAGCTGCTCGGCCTGCACGTAGACGCGCTGCATCTTGCCCCGGTTCGGGAAGTCGTTGGTGTAGACCGAGCCGAGGTTCACCTGGATCGTGGCGTTGATGTCCTCGAACTTCACGCCCAGAGCCGCCGCCTTCTCGCGGTCGATGATCAGCTCGGCCTGGGGGGTCGCCGGCAGGCCCTCGATCTTGACCTTCTGCAGGATCGGGCTCTGTTGCGCGATCTTGAGGAGCTGCGCCTCGGCCGCCGCCAGCGCCGAGTAGCCCCGCTGCGCCCGGTCCTGCAGGCGGAACGAGAAGCCCGCCGCGTTGCCGAGGTTGTCCACCGGCGGCGGCTCCTGCGCGTCGATGATCGCGTCGCGGTAGCCGGCGAGCGCCGCGTTGGTACCGGCCACCAGGGCGGCGGCGGAGTTGTCGGCGTCGCGCTCGGACCAGGGCTTGAGGGTGACGAAGGCCTGGCTCAGGTTCGGGCCCTGGCCCGAGAACGAGAAGCCGTTGAGCATCGTCACGGTGGCGACGCCGGGTTGGGCGAGCAGGTGCTCCTCGACCTTGCGCACCGCCGCCTGCGTGCGGTTGTAGGAAGCGCCCGGCGGAGTCTGGATGTCGACCGTGAAGAAGCCCTGGTCCTCGATCGGCAGGAAGCCCTCGGGCAGGCGCAGGAAGGCGTAGCCGACGCCCGCCACCAGCGCGAGGTAGACCAGCATCACCCGGCCGGACTTCCGGATGAACCAGCGGGTGCCGCGGCCGTAGCGCGCGGTCTCGCGGTCCACCACCCGGTTGAACCAGCCGAAGAAGCCGCCCTTGGCGTGGCCGTGGCCCTTCTCGATGGGCTTCAGGAGCGTGGCGCAGAGCGCGGGCGTCAGGGTCAGGGCGAGCAGCGCCGAGAAGGCGATGGAGGTGACCATCGCGATCGAGAACTGCCGGTAGATGATGCCGACCGAGCCGGGGAAGAAGGCCATCGGGATGAACACCGCGACCAGCACCAGCGTGATGCCGATGATGGCGCCGGTGATCTGGTCCATGGCCTTGCGGGTGGCCTCCTTCGGATGGAGACCCTCCTCGTTCATGATGCGCTCGACGTTCTCGACGACGACGATGGCGTCGTCGACCAGGATGCCGATCGCCAGCACCATGCCGAACATGGTGAGCACGTTGATCGAGAACCCTGCGAGCAGCATCACCGTGACGGTGCCCATGAGCGCGATCGGCACGACGATGGTGGGGATCAGCGTGTAGCGGATGTTCTGCAGGAACAGGAACATCACGATGAAGACCAGCACCACCGCCTCGACGAGGGTGTGCAGCACCTTCTCGATCGAGGCCTCGACGGCGGGCGTGATGTCGTAGGGGATGTCCCATTTCAGGCCCGGCGGGAAGAACTGGGCCAGCTCCTCCATCTTGGCGCGGATGCCCCGGGCGGTCTCCAGCGCGTTGCCGTCGGGCGCCAGCGTCACCGAGATGCCGGCCGCCTCGCCACCGTTCAGCCGCGTCGAGAACTGGTAGGCGTCGCCGCCGAGCTCGATCCGCGAGACGTCGCGCAGGCGCACGTTCGAGCCGTCGGGGTTGGCCCGGAGCACGATCGCGCCGAAATCATCCACCGTGCTGAGCTGGCCCTTCACGATGATCGGCGCGAAGACCGCGTGATCGACCGGGCTCGGCTGGGCGCCGACCGCGCCGGAGGCGATCTGGATGTTCTGGTTGCGGATCGCGTCGGTGACGTCCTCGGGCGTCAGCGAGAGGCCGCGCAGCTTGTCCGGATCGACCCAGACCCGGAGCGAGCGCTCGGTCGAGTAGAGGGTCGCGCGGCCGACCCCGGGGATGCGCCGGATCTCGTTGATCACGTTGCGGATCAGGAAGTCGCCGAGCCCGATCTCGTCCATCTTCCCGTCGGTCGAGACCAGCGTGATGATGTTGAGCGTGGCCGCCGAGGCCTCCTCGACCAGGATGCCGTTCTGGCGCACCTCCGCGGGCAGGCGGGCCTCGACGCGCTTGAGGCGGTTCTGCACCTCGACGGAGGCCAGCGCCGGGTCGGTGCCGGGCTGGAAGGTCGCCGTGATGTTGATCGAGCCGAACGAGTCGGTGGTCGACTCGAAGCTCATGATGTTGGCCGCCCCGTTCAGCTCGTCCTCGATGAGCCGGGTGGTGCCCGTGTAGAGGCTCTCGACCGAGGCGCCCGGGAAGGCGGTGGAGAGCGCGATCGAGGGCGGGGCGATCACCGGGTACTGCGCGATCGGCAGCATCGGGATCGAGAGGGCGCCGCCCAGGATGATGAACAGCGCGACGACCCAGGCGAAGACCGGGCGGTCGATGAAGAAGCGTGCCATGGCTCAGACTCCCCGGGGCGCGCTCAGCGGACCTGGCTCGCGGCCTGGCGCCGGGCCTCGCTCTCGGCCTCGTCCGGGTCGTGCGGCTTGCCGGCCTCGCTCTCGTGCGGCGCGGTCTGATCGACCGGCTTCACCTCGATGCCGGCCGAGATCTTCTGGAAGCCCTCGACCACGATGCGCTCGCCGGCCTTCAGCCCCTCGCGGATCAGCCAGTTCTGGCCGACCACCGGCCCGACCTCGACCGGCTGCAGGGCGACCTTGTTGCCCTCCTTCACCACCCAGACCTCGGGCTTGCCGTCGGCGGTGCGCTGGATCGCCTGCTGGGGTACCGCGATCGCGTCGGAATCGATGCCCTGCTTGATCCGGGCGCGGACGTACATGCCGGGGAAGAGCTCGTCGTTCGGGTTCGGGATCAGCACGCGCAGGGTCACCTGGCCGGTGCTCGGGTCGGCGGTGACGTCCGAGAAGAGCAGGCGGCCGGCGAGCGGGTAGAGCTCGCCGTCGTCCATGATCAGGTGGACGTTGGCGGTGTCGTTCTCGAGCTTCGAGAGCTCGCCGCTGGCGAGGTCGCGCCGCAGCTTGTTCAGCTCGCCGACCGACTGCGTGATGTCGACGTAGATCGGGTCGAGCTGCTGGATCGTGGCGAGCACGCCCGTCGCGCCCTGCTCGATCAGGGTGCCCTCGGTCAGCAGCGCCCGGCCGATGCGACCGGAGATCGGCGCGCGCACCTCGGTCCAGCCGAGGTTGAGCTTGGCCCGGTCGCGCGCGGCCTTCGCGCCCGCCACCTCGGCCTCCGCCTGCTTCTTGCCCGCGAACGCCGTGTCGTACTGGGCCTGGCTCGCGGTGTTGCGGGCGAGCAGGGTCTCCAGGCGCTCGGCCTGCTGGTTGGCGAGCACCAGGGCCGCCTCCCGGTTGGCCAGCGTCGCCTCGGCGCTCATCAGCTCGACCTCGTAGGGAGCCGGGTCGATCTTGTAGAGAACGTCGCCCTCCTTGACCGCCGAGCCCTGCTCGAACAGCCGCTTCACCACGAGGCCGGAGACGCGCGAGCGCACCTCCGCGATCCGCATCGGCGCGACGCGGCCGGGCAGGTCGCGCACGTAGGGGATCGGCTGCGGCGCCACCGTGACCACGCCGACCTCCGGCGCGACCGCGGGGACGGGCGCGGCGGCCTGGCGCTGGTTGCAGGCGGAGACGGAGACGAGCACCGCGCCCAGGAGCGCCGCGACGGGCCACGCGATGGGTCGGGTCGGCGGACGGTGGGCGGGGAGGGGGTTGGCGGTCACGATACCTTCGCTCCTGCGACGGACGTCTGGGGAGGAGGGCCGCTCAGGGTCGGCCGTCCGGAACTTCGGGCGCGGCGCCCGGCCCTGGATGCGCTCCGGCCGGGCAAAGGGGCCGGCGGCGCATGGGCTGCGGCGCGTGCGCGCGGCGCTGCTCTCTGGCGAGCAGCGCACCATGGATCGGAGCAGGGATTATGGGCCCGGATCTTGGCATTCGCACGGCGCATCGCCGTGCAGGTTAGGATCCCGGTCCTTTCGAGACCGTTTCGCGGGGTCGAGGCCTCGAGACGTCGTCTCGTCTCGAGGTCCCGGACGGCTACCGCGCGGCTCCCCGGCGGTCAGGCCCGCCTGGGCGGGCGCTCGGGCAGGCGCGCGGCGGCCGAGGGCGGGACCGGGTCGGTGCGCGGCGCGAAGACGGGCGACCGGTGGGGCGCCGCGCGCGTCGAGGACCGGGGCGCGAGCGTGCGGGACTCGCCCGCCGGGTCGTCGGCATCGACCGAGACCTGGACGGCGAAGCGCTGCGCGGGGCAGGCGGGATCGCGCACCTTGGTGGCGGCGCAGGGCCGGGCGGGCCGGATCTCCGCATCCGCCGTGGCCGGCAGGCCGGCGAGGAGGAGGAGCGACATCACGGCGAGCAGGGAGAGCAGCGCGGCGGAGAGCGCGGATCTGGGGGCGCGTCGGCGACGCCGGGTCTCTGTCTCGCATCCGTGGGGCACGGGCGGAAACTAAGGGATCGGGGCGGTCCGGCGCAATCGCCTGCGACATCCTGGCATGATTCCAGTGAGGGGGACGACGGAACCGGGCCGCGCGCGGACCGCGGCTGCGATTTCCCCGCCGGCTCAGGCGCTTCCCGCCGTCCGCGCGCGGCGGCCCGGTCCCGGGCGGTCGCGTCGGGCAGGTGTTGCGCGGATCACACAGGCATCGACGCCCGCCCCCGGTCCGGACCGACGGGCCAGAAGCTGCCGCAAACAGCTGGGCTTCTCCGCGCACCCTTTTGCACAGCTTGTACACAGGAGACCCTGCATGAAGATGCGCATCGCCGTGCTGGCCCTCGGGGCCGGGCTCGCGCTGGCCCCGGGGCCGGCCTCGGCCGGCCCGTTCGACAGCGGCCCGCTGGCCGACTTCATGAACATCTTCAGGACGCAGGCGATCCCGCGCGAGACCGTGGCGTATGCGGGCAAGGAGAAGCCGGGCACGATCGTGGTCTCGACCCGCCAGCGCCGGCTCTACTACGTGCTCGGCAACGGCGCGGCGGTCCGCTACGGCGTCGGCGTCGGCCGCCAGGGCTTCTCGTGGTCGGGCGTGAAGACCGTCACGATGAAGAAGGAGTGGCCGGCCTGGCGCCCGCCGGCCCAGATGCTGGCCCGCCGGCCGGACCTGCCGCGCTACATGGCCGGCGGCCAGGACAACCCGCTTGGCGCGCGCGCGCTCTATCTCGGCTCCTCGCTCTACCGCATCCACGGCTCGAACGAGCCCGAGACCATGGGGGCGGCCGTCTCCTCGGGCTGCATCCGCATGACCAACAAGGACGTGGTCGATCTCTACGACCGGGTCCGCGTCGGCACGAAGGTGGTGGTGCGCGACTGAGGCGCCAGGCCATCCGGGGCTCTGCCCCGCCTCCCAAGGGCCTGAGGCCCTTGGGGATCCCTCGGATCGCTACTTCGGCATGAAGGCCCAGTAATCGAGGTCGAGGATGACGGCCGGGTCATAGGCGTCCCCTTGGCCCTCGCCCTGGCGGTCCGGGTAGGCGCCGCAGGGCTGGTTCTTCGTCGCCACCGTGCGCAGGCGCAGCAGGCCGACGTCATCGCGGCCGACGTCGGCGGTGTCGAGGACCTCGCTCCAGGCGTAGACGGTGTCGCCCGAGAACAGCGGCGCCACGTGCCGGCCCGCGTTGATGCCGGCGAGCGCGAAGGCGTTGGCGAGCCCGTTGAAGCTGAGCGCGCGGGCGAGCGAGATGACGTGGCCGCCGTAGATCAGCCGCTTCCCGAAGCGGGTGTCCTTCGCCGCGTGGTTGTCGAAATGCACCTTGGCGGTGTTCTGGAACAGGCGCGTGGCGATCTGGTGCTCGGCCTCCTCGACGGTCATGCCGTCGACATGGTCGATGCGCTCGCCCCGGGCATAGTCGCCGAAGCGGTGCGGGCTGCCCGCGAGGTCGAGGTCGTAGGCGGCCACGTCCAGGCGGGGCAGGGCGCCCGCGAGATCCTGCGGATCGACCACCTTGGCGAGGCTCGGCACGTGCTCCTCGGCGATCCGCGCCTCCGGGTCGCGCTTGCGCACGAGCACCCAGCGGCAATAGCTCAGCACCGTCTCGCCGGCGGCATCCGAACCGACCGAGCGCACGTAGACCACGCCCGTCTGGCGGTTCGAGCTCTCCTTGAGGCCGATCACCTCGGAGACGGTGGAGAGCGTCTCGCCCGGATAGACCGGCCGGCGGAAACCGCCCTCGGCGTAGCCGAGGTTGGCCACCGCGTTCAGCGAGATGTCCGGCACGGTCTTGCCGAAGACCACGTGGAAGGTGAGCAGGTCGTCGAGCGGGCTCCGCGGATAGCCGAGGCCTTGCGCGAAGGCGTCCGAGGACTGCACGGCGAAGCGCGGCCCGTAAAGGGCGGTGTAGAGCGCCACGTCGCCCGCGGTCACGGTCCGCGGCGTGGCGTGCCGGATGGTCTCGCCGAGGCGGTAATCCTCGAAGAAGCGGCCGGGATTGGTCTTCATGGGCGTTTCCTTGGCCATTGTTGTTCGTTGGACGGCGGGCGCCGCCGGCTCAGACCAGGAAGCGCACGAGATCGACGGTGATCAGGCGCTGCACGAAGAGCAGCAGCAGGATCAGGATGACGGGCGAGATGTCCACGCCGCCGAGGTTCGGCAGCAGGTTGCGGATCGGGCGCAGCACCGGCTCGGTGAGGCGATAGAGCACCTCGCCGATCTGGGCGACGATGGGGTTGCGCACGTTCACCACGTTGAAGGCCACGAGCCAGCTCAGCACGGCACTCGCGATGAGGACGTAGATGAAGAGGTTGATGACCGTGTTGATGAGCCAGAGCAGGGCATACATGCGCGGCGTCGTATCCTCGGATCTGGGCGCCGCCGGTGGCCCGCACAGGCGGCGCGTCGAAAGGTTCAAAATCGGGAATTGACAGGCTGAGCCGCCCAAGCCTACAAGGCCGGCGTCCCGGACGGGGCTGTAGCTCAGATGGGAGAGCGCCGCAATCGCACTGCGGAGGTCAGGGGTTCGAATCCCCTCAGCTCCACCACCCTCTTTCCTCGGAAAATTGGTGGTCGGAATCAACGGCTTACGATACCGCCCCATTCCGATAAGTCCCGATAAATCCCATATCCCGCGCCTTACCCGCCGAGCTGGTGAAGGCGGTTGTCCACAGCATCTCCACACCTTGTGCACACCGGGATCGGCTCGACGAATTTTAGGTCGCGAGCATGGCCTACAAGCCCGCGGTTGGGTGATCGAGTGCCGTTCGTTTCACGACGATCGGCAGCTGCCAGAGGAGCGCTCGACAAGCGGAGTGCTGACCCGAATTTATGGTTCCGCTTCGCTGTCCCCCGAAGGCTGGAGCATCTGCGGGTGGAGGCTCCGGCGCCATGAGCGACCGGGATCCGCATCATCAGGCTGCCGCCAGAGCCAGCCGAAAGCCATCGAGACATCCCGGAGCGATGCCCCCTCGCCAAGCTTCCTGGGCCTCGATGCACTTGCTGGTGCCGCTGACCCGGTGGCCTGGCAGGTCGTCCATGACGATCCTATCGCCGGGCTGAAGGGCGTGAGCGAGGACGTGGCCCCGTAGGTGCGGGAGACCTTCCCCTACATCGCCCCGACGATGAGCCAGGGCCCGGAGCTGCCGCGGGTGTGCGTGCCTCGACGATCGTAGCATCCGGCGCCCCTCGGGCACGCTCGCCCGGCAGCGCTTGGCACGCGAAGCGGCCCGTAGCGCCGGGCCTTGTCGGTGCCGGCTCCATCCGGATCGATGGACGCCAAGCTGTCTGGATAGAAGTGTAGGCGGCTCGCGAACCCAGCCTCAAGCGTCGCCCTGACGGCGTGCGCATCCCGTCCGATCGCGTAGCCCGTCCTCTCTTTGCGGGATACCGTAGCGCTTGATGAAGTGCGAGAGGCTGCACCGGGCCGCGCGGATGCTACACCTGGCCAGGCAGCACAGGTTTCGGACAGCTAGATCCCGCGCCGTACCTTGTAGAGGGCCAGGATCGAGTCGATCCACGCCGCGACTCTATGCAAGCACGATTCCTGCCCATGGACTTTGAAGCGACGCGGCCCTCACGGGCGGACTGCTCGCACTAGCAGCCGGCGCTCCATCCGTTCTTACCGTAAAGCCTCATGCACGCCAGGGCGCCATTTGTGCATGAAAGGCATCATTTTGCTTGTCCCCTAACTACCGCCAGGTTAAAGCACGATGCGCATAGAATAGAAAAAAGGTCGCACCCGAAGTTGCGGCCCTAAGTCTCGGGAGGAAACGTCCGTGAAGGGCGAACGGGTTGCGACGCCATCGCGGCCCGTCCCCGGGGGAGATGCAACGCTCCACTGGTGCATTCAAGCACGTTTGCAGCGCAACGACTCGAAATGGTTCACCTATGAACCATCATGTGCGCCGCCGCACATGCGAAATTCCTCCCGGCCGCACCGGGTTGGAAATTCTCCATGAACGGACGGGATCGCTGGGCCGCCTGGGGCCTAGCCGAAAGGCGGCCCTCAGGGGCCAACCGCGGCGAGTTCGGCCTGGGCTGCCTTGCTGAGATCGCGCAATCTCTCCAATGTCGTAGCGGCATACGCCCGGACGGGTTGCACCTCCGACCGTGCAGCATCCTCGTAAGCGGAGATTTCCCGGCCAAGGGCTTGCGTCTCGACCTCCGCGTAGCGCCGGGACAGCGCCAGGTAATCGAGCGGCTCGATGTTCTCGACGATGCTTCGCAGTTCCAGGTCGAGCGTGTCCCGCACCCCGATCCCCGCCGTTCCGGCTAAGCGGGCCAGTTCCGGCAACTGCGCGGTCCGGAAGTCGCGGACGCGCTCGGCAAGCGCCTTGATGCCGGGTCTCGGGTCCTTGGAAGCGGCAATGCGCGAGATCTGGGCCTGGAACAGGGCGGAGGAGTAGGCAGCCTCGACGAACCGTCCCGCGGCGTCGTCCGCGTGCGGCTCTGCCACGCTCGCGGCCCAGAATGCGGCCGCGGCGAGAGCCATCCATCGTCCGGTTACTGCCATCCCGGAACCCCCTGCATGTTGGGAAGCTTGTGAGCGATGCCCTTGTGGCAGTCGATGCACGTCTTCTCGCCCGTGAACAGGTCCTTCTCGTGCGCCGCCGCCGCCCGCGGGTTCTGCTTCGATACGTCCATTGACTGGGCGCTGTGGCAGTTGCGGCATTCCAAGGAGTCGTTGGCCTTCATCCGCGCCCATTCGTGCTCCGCCAAGTGACGGCGCAGGTCCAGGAATTTTTCGCGCGTATCGATGGAGCCGAAGATGTGGCCCCAGACCTCCTTGGAGGCCTGCATCTTGCGAGCGATCTTGTCGGTCCATTGATGGGGCACGTGGCAGTCGGGGCAGGTCGCCCGCACGCCGGAGCGGTTGGCGTAGTGGATCGTGCCCTTGAGCTCCTCGAAGACGTTCGACTTCATCTCATGGCACGACGTGCAGAACTTCTCGGTGTTGGTGTGCTCCAGGACCGTGTTGAAGCCTCCCCAGAATAGGACGCCCGCAACAAAGCCTCCGAGGGTCAGGAAGGCCAGAGAGAGGGTGGCGGGGGGCCGCGTGGCCGTACGCACCCAAGGGTTCAGCCAGAACCAGGACCACGCCCTAGCGATCGCCGCCATCTCAGCGCCCCCGGGGCTCGCGCTCGACGAGCGCGTCCATGTCGACGAACGTGTTGGGGACGAGCGGCGTCGCCCCTGTTTGCGGTACGTGGCAGGCGAGGCACGAGTAGCGACGCGGGGAGACCCCGCCGAGCGTGTTCCCTTCGCGATCCTGGTAATGCGTGACGCTGATCATCGGCGCCTGCGACTGCTCGGTGAACTTGCGTGCATGACAAGCCAGGCACTTGTTCGCGTTCAGGTCGAGCGCATAGCCCTCGATGGCATGCGGGATCAGGGGCGGCTGGTCCGGGTAGTTGCGCTTGCGCCGGACGTCATCGGTGACCTGCCGCTGCATCGGCGGGGCCGGCGTTTCCTTGGTAAAGGGCTCCGGGCCGGTCAGCCGCGGTGCGTCCTGCGCGAACAGCGCCCCGGCGACGAGGCACGCCGCGCCGGCGCAGGCGGAGAGCAGGAGACGACGCATCATTCCGCCCCGCGCTCAGGCATGGCGACGCCGATCACCTTGACGGCACACTTCTTGAAGTCTGTCTGTTTCGAGATCGGATCCGTCGCGTCGAGGGTCGCCTTGTTGATCAGCTGGCTGGCGTCGAAGAACGGGACGAAGACGCGGCCGACCGGCATCTTGTTGCGTCCCCGCGTCTCGACACGGGAGCGGATCTCGCCACGGCGCGACACGATCCGCACCTCCTGCCCGCGGCGCAGGCCGCGCTTCTGCGCGTCGTCGGGATGCATGAACATCACGGCCCCGGTGAAGGCCCGATAAAGCTCGGGCACGCGCATCGTCATCGAGCCCGAGTGCCAGTGCTCCAGGACCCGGCCCGTCACCAGCCAGAGGTCGTATTCCTGGTCGGGCGCCTCGGCCGGCGGCTCATAGGGGGCGGCCATAATCACCGCCCTGCGGTCGGGATTCCCGTAGAACTGCCAGCCGGCCCCCTTCTCGACGTAAGGATCATGTCCCTCGCGATAGCGCCAGCGCGTCTCCTTGCCGTCGACGACTGGCCAGCGCAGGCCGCGCACCTCGTGGTAGCGGTCGAAGGGCGCGAGGTCGTGGCCGTGGCCGCGCCCGAACGAGGCGTACTCCTCGAACAGGCCCTTCTGCACGTAGAAGCCGAACCGCTTGGATTCGACGTTCTCGTGGTCCGCCGCTATCTCGTCCAGGCCGAAGCGGTCGACGCTGCCGTTGCGCCAGAGCACGTCGAAGAGGGACTTGCCCTTGTACTCCGGATGGGCAGCCAGGATCTCCGGCGCCCAGGCCTCGTCGGTGGTGAACCGCTTGGAGAACTCCATGAGCTGCCAGAGGTCCGAGCGAGCGTCGCCCGGAGCGTTGACGAGTTGGCGCCACATGTGGGTCCGGCGCTCGGCGTTGCCGTAGGCGCCCTCCTTCTCCACCCACATGGCGGTGGGCAGCACGACGTCCGCGGCCATCGCGGTCACGGTCGGGTAGGGGTCCGAGCAGACGACGAAGTTGGCCGGGTTGCGGTAGCCCGGATAGGTCTCGGTGTTCGTGTTGGGAGCCGTCTGCAGGTTGTTGTTGCACATGATCCAGTAAGCGTTGAGCTTACCGTCCTTGAGCATGCGGTCCTGCTGTACGGCATGATAACCGATCTCGCCGTTCAGCAGGCCGGGGGGCAGCTTCCAGATCTCCTCGGCATGCCTGCGGTGCTCGGGGTTGTTGACCTGCATGTCCGCGGGCAGGCGGTGCGAGAAGGTACCCACCTCGCGCGCGGTCCCGCAGGCCGAAGGCTGTCCCGTCAGCGAGAAGGGGCTATTACCGGGCTCCGAGATCTTACCGGTCAGAAGATGGATGTTGTAGACGAGGTGGTTCGCCCACACGCCTCGGACGTGCTGGTTGAAGCCCATCGTCCAGAGCGACATCACCTTGGTCTTCGGGTCGGCGTAGATCCTCGCCAGCGTCAGGAGCCGCTCCTTCGACACCCCGGTCAGTTCGCTGGTCTTTTCGAGGGTGTACTCGCTCACCATCCGGGCATAGGCCTCGAAATTCGACGGTTGCGAGACGGCGGCCTCGTTGGCGTGGGTAGCGCGCTGCTCCAGCACGTGCTCGGGCCGGAGGCCGTAGCCGATATTCGTGTTGGCGACGCGAAAGTTCACGTGACGCTCGACGAAGTCGCGGTTCACCGCGCCGTTCTGGATGATGTGGTTCGCCACGAAGTTCAGGATGGCGAGATCGGTCCCCGGCTGGAAAATCAGGGATTGATCAGACAGCTCGGTCGTGCGGTGCTCGTAGGTGGAGAGGGTCGCGATGCGGACGTGCGGCGCGCTCAGCCGGCGGTCGATGACCCGCGTCCACAAGATCGGGTGCATCTCCGCCATGTTCGAGCCCCAAAGCACGAAGGCGTCGGCGTGCTCGAAGTCGTCGTAGCATCCCATCGGCTCGTCCATGCCGAAGGTGCGGATGAACCCGACGGCGGCCGAGGCCATGCAGTGGCGGGCGTTCGGATCGAGGTTGTTCGAGCGGAAGCCGGCCCGCATGAGCTTGGTCGCGGCGTAGCCCTCGAAGATGGTCCACTGGCCCGAGCCGAACATGCCGACGGCCTTCGGCCCCTTCTCGCGCATGACGCGCTTCCACTGTCGGGCCATCTCGTCGAAGGCCTGGTCCCAGGTGACCGGCTGCAGCTCGGCGTTCTTGTCGAACTTGCCGTTGCGGACCCGCATCAGCGGCTGCGTCAGCCGGTCCGCGCCGTACATGATCTTCGAGAGGAAGTAGCCTTTCACGCAGTTCAGGCCTCGGTTGACCTCGGCCTGCATGTCGCCGTGGGTCGCCACGACGCGCCCCTCCTTCACCCCGACCATCACGCCGCATCCCGTGCCGCAGAAGCGGCACGGCGCCTTCGACCACTTAAGGGCGATGTCCTCGCCGGCCGCAAGGTTCTGCGCCTCGGCCGGCAGGTCGATGCCGGCGACGGCCGCCGCCGCGGCCGCGGCCTGGGCCTTGAGCAGGGTTCGACGAGACACGTCCATGATCGACTCCTGGATACGGGGCGTCGCCGTCCGGCGCGCCTAGTCGAAGCGGTGGTAGACGAGCGCGGTGGAGAGCACGCCGGGAAGTTCCCCGATCTCGCCCAGCCGCCGCACGACGTCGTCCTCGGTCGGCGTTTCCAGCGTGGCGACGATCTTCCCGGCGGGATTGTCGCCGTGCACGTCGAGTCCAGGCATCGCCCTGAGCGACGCCAGCACCGCGGCCAGGCGCTCGGGCCGGGCGTGGACCACCAGCCCGCTGACGTGGTGTTCGCCGACCGCCGCGCGGCCCGCGGCCGGGCGGCCGCCCAGCAGGTCCCGTCGGGACCAAGACGCTTGTTCACGCGCCATCGCTCTCTCCTAGACGGGCCCCGGCGGGCCGGTGAACGCGTAGTACATCCAGACGATGAACCCCCAGCCGGCGACCACCCCGATGGCGATGAAGGGCCAGATCAACACGGCGAGGACCAGGAAGGTCAGCAACTCCCGCATCCGGCCCCGCCGGGTCGGCACTAGCCCGTGAATCTGCGGATTCTGCACTGACAATCCCTCAGCTGGTCCCGGCGTCGGCGGTGACAGGTGGAAACGAGCGTTGCGGGTCCAGATCCGGGGCAAACCGGAACGACGCCGAACCGGGGCGGCCGGGTGGGAAGGAAAGGAAGTCGAGTACCTCCACGTTGCGTGCACCCGCTGACCGATCCTCGGAGGGAGCGGGCGTCAAGCGGCCCAGGTCGCCTGCAGCCGACGTGGAACGACCGGTTCGGCTTCCGGTCTCGTGCAACTCGATGAACGGGAAGGTAGGTGCAGCCGCTGCCGATACGCCACGTGCCGGGTACGAGGTCTCGTCGCGGGCTCCAAGGCCCCACGAACCGGCACTCCCCCATCGGACATTCAATCCGGCCTCCGTTGCGACGGCACCTGTTCGCCCTTCGTAGCGGCAATGCGGAACCGGCTCTTTGCGCCAGCGCAAACAAGGGATCGTACCGCGTGACTTCCATGCCTCGCGCCAGGGTACGACGCGCAGGACTGGGAGACCGTGCCGGTCACGGTCGGCGGCCTTCCCTTGCCGCAGGTCCGCCGCAACGGGTTTTTCCAGCCTCCTTTGCTCAAGAAGCCCGGGCTACCTTCCCCCCCTTAGAAAGGAGAAAGACATGGTGCCCTAGCAGATCGTCGAGCGGCTGGCCGCAATGCGAGTTCCCCTCAAGGGGGCAACGCGTAAGGTTGCTATCGTCCCTATCAGGTGTGCGGCGAGCATGGAGGGCGATGAGCGACAGCCACGGTCTGGCATCTGACTCAGCTTTCTCGGTCCACCCGGATCACGCCCCTATGCCGAACCGGCGCGAGCATCGGTTCTTCTACCCCATTGATGGGCCGCAGATTTCGGCCGTCGCGCGACTCCGGCGCGGATGCGGGCGGTGTTTAGCGCGCCCGCATCCGCATGGACCGACCCCGTCTGGCATCTCGGCGTTGACCGCTGGTGGGATGCTGAGGAGGATTCCTGGCGCGATGGGAAAGGGCAGATCGTGTGCACCGCGGTCGCGGCCGATGACGTGCTCGGGACCGTGAGGACCACGCGGGTGGCTCTGCCCGCCGCGCACCGCAACCACGACACCTCCAACGACAGGAACGCCAACCTCTCAGCTATCCGCCAGCGTTGACGCATGCTGCACGACGCCCCTGAGCATCGATGCAGGCGGTAGCGGACCTTATTCCGGCAGCAGGCGATGGGTGACTTCTTTCGCGAGCTCCACGCCTGCGCCTACGAACTCGACAACCCGCTAAGAGGATCCGCCAAGCCCGCGGTGCCGGCGGCTTCCAAGCTCATGTCGGGTCCACTCAGGAGGAATAAGGGCCTCTATGTGGATGTGATTGCAGGCCGGCAGCCGAGATGGGCTTGCTGCGGCGCCCCCTGCTTACCTTGTTTGCAAACCTGACAGGAATGTATTCGCGCAGAGTGCTGACGATGCACAATCGAATGGCCCGCAAAACAACTAGAAAAGCGATGTTTGTAACAGCCACGATGAAACCAGATCCATCTGGCATCGTTCGAAACCTCACGGACTCACATGGATTAATGGTGCCCCAGGCGCGTACCACCGCCTGGTTAGGGAGGTTTCATGCGCCGTGCGGATACCGTGCTTCAACTCTCCGGCTATGAAGCGATCAACCCCACCGTGCATGGCATCGCGAACGGCCTGGCCAAAAGCTACGAAGCTCTGGTCGAGGTCGATCTGCCTGCCCAGCTCGACGAACTCGTGCTGCTCCTTAGGGAACGGGACGCGAAAGGGCGGAGGCAACGCGACGATCACGGTCCACCGTTCCAGGCGACGAAACTCGTCGTGGTGGTCGAGGATGACCCCGTCGTCTGCGAACTTGCCGTCGCGATGCTGGAGGAGACCGTTCTGGATGTCGTCGTCTGTGCGAGTGCCGAAGAGGCTCTTCGTGTATTGAGCGAGCATGCTGACCACGTCGCCATGCTGTTCTCAGACGTCCAGCTGGCGGGAGCCATGGACGGGGTTCAGCTAGCCTGCCTTGCAAGCCGCAACTGGCCGAACATCCGCCTTGTCGTCACCTCCGGTGGAGCGAGCCACCGCCTCGCAGACCTTCCGGGCAAGGCGATCTTACTGGACAAGCCTTGGCGCGCGCTCGACGTACTGGTTCAGGTCGACCAAGCGGTACGACTGCCCGGACCGTCACTTCCTGGCTCCTCAGGACGCATTGACGTCTCTCAATCTCGCGCCTCGCTCTAGGCGCCCGCAGCTATCCTGGCGGCCGGATCGCGATGGCTGCCGGTGGGCTCACGATCCACCCCGGCGTAGCTGTCGGGCGCGACGCGTGCGGCTGAGCGGCCATGGCACTGGCCACGTACGGTACGTCGGGCATGAAGCGAGCGAGCAGGAACAGGTTCGAGATCAGCAAGCCGGTGCGCATGGGTGATAAACGGCCGGGATTGGGGATGGTGTCATCCCAGCGCTTCCGCGGCAGGCTGCTGTGGGTGGCCGCGTCGAGCTCCTACCTTGGCCTGGGGTTCCGCAGCATGATCGCGATAGGCAGAGGGCAGGGCGGTCACCATGCAGCCGAAGTGGGCCGGTAAGAGAACGGGCGATACGCAGAAGCTGCTCAACAACGCCGTCGCGTTCTGGGAGGCCGCGGATCGCTGCTATCACACCGCCTACAGCAAGGTCGGCTCGTCGGGGAGGCGCGTTCAGGTCTCCGGCCCCGCGGTCGTCTGTTACGCCTTCTCCATCGAGCTCTTCCTGAAGCTCCTGGGCCAGCTGGCGAACGACACCTACCTCGGCAACGAACATCGGCTAGACGAGCTTCATCGCCAGCTACCGGAAGGCCTACAGGCAACGATCCAGGACCATTACGCGAACGCCGGTCAGCCGACCGGATCGGACGTGACGCACCACCTGCGAGAGGCTGCGAGGACTTTCGTGGACTGGCGCTACGTGCACGAGCACGACCCGCATGAGCATGGCGGCGAACCGCTCGACGCCGATCCTGAAGCGCTTGCGAGGATCGTGTTCGCACTGCGTGAGACGGTGCGCGAGGTTGCGCCGGAGCTTGTCAGCTTCCTTGATGCCTAGGTCCGTGCTTGCTGGCCGTCCGTGCGTGAGTTCCAGCGCCACGTCCGCCACGTAGGAGGCCGGCGTGGAGGATCAGGCTATGTCCTGGCATCCTGTTCGGCTCAGGGGCGGAGGCGCCCCGGCCAACTCGGCGACGGCGATGTGCCGCGCTCGGCGGCGAGTGGCCGAACGAATGACTCCAACGAAAGTCCGGTGGAGCGTTGACCCGGATCATGGAGGGGACCGGGGAGATGCTGCCCATAACCGGTCTGGGCGACGCCAGACGTGGCGGATTTCCCCTGACCGCGGGAACATGTCCATCATCCGGCGACACGCCGTTCAGACCGCCGCCGACCTTCCGTCCGCGCCGAGCCCGGGCTTCGCCTTGGGCATAGCCATAGCGGGCCCGGAGGATGGGGGCGACAGGCGTCGGGCCCAACGCGAGGCGACCGGATGCCGTCACGTGGCGACGAGTTCCCCTGGCTCACAGAGGCGAGCGGCGATCCGGCTGGGCCTGCGCGACCGTACTAGGGCAGGGGGCCGATGAGGCGCTTGGCGTCGGTGAGGATGTTCTCGCAGGCGCGCTGGTTGCCTTCGGCGTCCTCGGCCAGGGCCTCACGGATCAGCAGGCGAGCGGCCGCGACGTTCTCCCGGGTGGGCCTGATCTGCATGTCGCCGGGCGGCTCGGCCAGGGCGCGGGGCAGGGCCTTGAGCGAGCCGGTGGTCAGGGTGTGGCCGGGCTCCAATCCGGCCACGCGCACGGCACCCACGCTGTCGAGGCGGCGCTGCAGGGCACTGACCTGCTGGGCGCAAGGGGTGGCGAGCGTGGGCAAGCCGGAGCAGGCGAGCAGGGCGGCTGCGAGTAGGGCAGTGGAGGTACGCATATCTTCGTTTTTCTTGGCAGTCGGGCAAGTAATGACCGTGCCGGACGCCCCGTTGTGCGGCGCAGCGCAATAATCAGCATTGCGCTGGATCAATGACGGTGCGCGAGATCCGGGTCCGATACGCCTGAGGCCTACTCGCGCGAAACATAAGGGCGCGACTCGGGCACAGCTGCCGGGGTGGGAAGCCGGAAACGGGAACGGAATGACGGGAATGTCGGACCCAGCGCAGGAAATCGTCAGGTTCGAGGAGGCGTTCGGCGGCGGCTCACGCACGATCCTCGGTCTCGCGGGGCTTCCCCCGCTCCTTGCTTCCTGGGGGCTCCTCGACCAACCTGGCATCGCCACCTTCGAGGTCGCGGCACTTCTCCCATGGCTCGTGTCGGCTGGAGCTCTTGCGGTGAGTCTACCCCTTCTGGGTGTCGCGTTGCTGGATTTCCGCAGAATAGTCACGGTTGACCCTGGGGAAGGTACGCTCTCGGAGCGGACACAGGGTCCGTTCCGGCTGGCGTGGACGCGCACCCGAGCGCTGTCGCTTGTGTCCGAGATCGGCGTGGAACCCGAGGTTTGGAGCGACGGCCTGCCCACTTGGTGCGTCGTCGCCCGGTTCAGGGATGGGATGCCGCCCTGCCGCCTCACGCAACGCGCCGCACGCGACGACGCCTTGATCGTGGCCAGGGATTTTGCGACGCGCTCGCGCTTGCCCGTAGCGTCCTAAGCCGAGCGGCACGGAGGATGGCCTTCGCCTTACCTGATCGGTCGGGTGCCAGCTTGCATCGAATCGGCCCTGCGCTCGATTGATCGACATCAAGGCCGCTCGCCGAGGCTTCGGCTTAGGAAGGGGCGCCACAGCACCTCTCGGACCGTCCGTGGCCGACCGCCCTGCTCCGTCGCGGACGAGCGCCCGCGAGCCCCATAAGGACACTTGCGCATGCACCTTCGGCTGGCTTCGGACGCCCACCACTCGATACCGGTCCCTCAAGGCAAAGCCGGTCACGATTATGAGGGCTTCTTCAGGGAAGCCGTGTCTCACCTGCATGGTGAGAGGCGTTATCGCGTCTTCGCCGATATCGAGCGCGTGGCCGGCCGCTTCCCGCTGGCCAACTGGCGCCGCCCGGACGGCTCGACCCGCGAGATCACCGTGTGGTGCTCGAACGACTACCTCGGCATGGGCCAGCACCCGGAGGTGGTGGGCGCCATGACGGACACGGCCAAGCGCTGCGGCGTCGGCGCGGGCGGCACCCGAAACATCGCGGGCAACACCTCGCCGCTGGTGGATCTGGAGCGCGAGCTCGCCGGCCTGCACGGCAAGGAGGCGGGCCTCGTCTTCACCTCGGGCTACGTCTCGAACCAGGCCGGCATCTCGACGATCGCGAAGCTGATCCCGAACTGCCTGATCCTGTCAGACGCCTTCAACCACAATTCGATGATCGAGGGCGTGCGCCACTCGGGGCGCGAGAAGCGCATCTTCCGCCACAACGATCTCGCGCATCTGGAAGAGCTGCTAATTGAGGCTGGCGACCGGCCCAAGCTCATCGTGTTCGAGTCCGTGTACTCGATGGACGGCGACGTCGCGCCGATCGGCAAGATCTGCGACCTCGCCGACCGCTACGGCGCCATGACCTACCTCGACGAGGTCCACGCGGTCGGCCTCTACGGCGAGCGCGGCGCTGGCATCGCCGAGCGGGACGGCGTGATGCACCGGGTCGACGTGATCGAGGGCACGCTCGCCAAAGGCTTCGGCTGCGTCGGCGGCTACATCACGGGCACCAGTGCCGTGCTCGATGCGGTGCGCTCCTTCGCGGCCGGCTTCATCTTCACCACGGCGCTGCCGCCCGCGGTGGCGGCGGCCGCCTGCGCCTCCGTGCGCTACCTCAAGCGCTCGCAGGTCGAGCGCGAGGCGCACCAGCGCCAGGCGGCGCAGACCAAGGCGGCGCTGGAGGCGGCGGGCCTGCCGGTGCTGCACACCGAGACCCACATCGTGCCGGTGATGGTGGGCGACGCGGAGCTGTGCAAGGCGGCCGCAGACCACCTGCTGGAGTGCCACGGCATCTACATCCAGCCGATCAACTACCCGACCGTGCCGCGCGGCACCGAGCGCCTGCGCATCACCCCCTCGCCCTTCCACGACGCGGCGCAGATCGACAAGCTCGCCGCGGCGCTGGCCGAGACCTGGGACGCGCTCGGCATCACGCGCGCCGGACCCGCGTTCGGCGTCGCAGCCGAGTAGCCATCCTTCGTGGCACTCGGGGGTCCTGACGGAAGCGCCCGAACGCTTGATCCAGGAAGTCGATGGATGGCTCTCCACCGGCGGCCATAGGGCTAGGGGCGTACGTAGCCTCCTGGGCCGGAGAGGGGAGCGCATGCTTGATCTCCCGGGAGCCGAGCCGCGCGGCACGGACAGCGGCCATGAAGCTGCCGGGATCCTCGATGCCTGCCGAGGCTCCCGGCCCCATCGAAGTGCCATAAGGGCCGGTGGAGGAAAGGGCGCGTGATTCGGCTCGTACGCCCCGGGGGAAAGCTCGACCAAGCTTCGGGCGGAGCCTGCTTCGACCAGGGGCAGACGCGGTCCGGTGGGGAGGGTAGCGCTTAGGTGAGAGGATATCCGGCGGACGCGTGTCGGCAGACGCAACGGACGACACGGGTGCCGAGCGGGTCAAGGGATCAGGTGGAGCGTGCCGGCCCCCGGTGGCGGACCGCGTCGGGACGCCGGTCCCGGCAACGAGGCACGTGGCGTGCCTCAGGCTTGCGCCGAACGGCCGAAACCGAGCAACGCGCCCGTCAAGATGACGATGGCCATGACCACCGGACCCAAGATCTTGATGCTGGCGATGAGCACTTGGAAGATCAGGCCGCCGGCATTGAAGACCAGCACCGCGATGAAGAGGACCGACCCCGCGATCAAGGCGGCAGCCCCGAGTGCGATGGCCGAGATGAAGAGGGCGGCGAAAGCCCGGATCGGGCTCCATACCAAAGATGAGGGGCGCTCGCTCATGGGTTCGGTCTCCTGTTCCAGCACCGACTCCTTCCCACGGGCGGAGCCTGATCGGCTTTGAGTTGGATCAAGGATCTCTCCCCGCCGGCCGATGACGATGGCCGGCCCGCGAGGACGGTTGTCACGTCCGCCTTTGCCCAGGGCCGTCCGCCCGATGTCAGGACCTCGCCCCCCTCGCCAGTCCAAGAAGTGGCCGTGGTGAGGCGAGACCCGCAAGGCAGCGCACCACCGCGCCCCCCGGCGCGCCCTCGCTTGAACCTGGCCGACTACACGTCTCCTTCTTTGCGCGAGCGCAAACAGGCTGACCGGCCGGACGGCTAAGGACGACGACGCGCAAGCATGGGCTCGTGCGCCGCGCCGCCCCTCGTTGAGCGAGATCAAGGCAGCCGAGGCGTTCGCTGCCTACACACATGCACTCGGCCAGCGCGTCCTGGCTGCCAGGTTGTCCGCCGCCGTTTGGCTTTCCATGCCTTCGGACAGCCTTTCGCAGCCTATGGGGCCGTGGCCCCTGAGAGAGGATGAAGGGGGGAACCGGCGATGGATCGAGCGCCGCGACGGTCATGCATGGCTCAGGGCGCCCTATTCACGGATCTGGACGAGGGAACCGCCGAGATCCTGCTGAACGCGGCCACGCACCGTCAATTCGCGGCGGGAGCCACCCTGTTCCATCAGGGCGACGCGCCAAGCCAACTCTTCCAGGTCAGCACCGGCTCGGTGAGGCTGACGCGCGTGAACCCGGAAGGCGAACAGACGACGTTGCGGTTCATGAGGGCCGGGGACCTCGTCGGCTGCGTTGCGGTGTTCCGACGATTCCCCTTCCCGGCGACTGCGACGGCGACTGAACCTACGGCCGTCCTGTGCTGGAGTGCGGCACAGATCCTGGACCTTACCCGCCGCCATCCCGCGATCTCGGCCAACGCGCTCGACACCGTGGGAGACCGGGCACGCGAAATGGTCGACCGACTCGCGGAGATGACCGACAAGGGCGCCGAGGCGCGTGTAGCAAGCGTTCTACTGCGGTTAGCCGGGCAGATCGGACGCACCGGCCCGAAAGGAGTTGAAATCGCGTCGCCGGCGACCCGGAAGGACGTGTCGGAGATGACGGGCGTCAGCTACTTCACGGTCAGCCGAATCCTCGGCGGCTGGCAGAGGCAGGGCCTCGTGCGGCTCGGCCGGGCCCGGATCGTCGTACTTCATCCCGAACGGTTGGCCCAGATCGCCGCTTGAGGCATCGCAGGCCGAAAGGGCAGCGGACCAGGGCACGATCCTTGGCGGGCGGTGGCGGAGGGATGCCAGTCCCGGGAAACCCAGAAGGCGGCCAACCTGGCTCGCACGCATCCTCACAGCCTCAGCGACGGCGCTTCGAACGCTCGGGTCCACCCTAACCGCAGCCGCACATCCGGCCCTACGGCACGCCACCGGTCCCATCCCCCGCGGCACCGTTTGACTCAAATCAAGGCTTGGCCTCGCCCGGCTCCCTAATCGCAGCACGACCCGTCCTGCGAGAGGCAATCGAGCGAGCCATGGCCGCGACACCATCAACGAAGTACATGACGGAAGGGGAGGTGGGCTTAGGCCTCTCCTTGCTCGTCGGCGCGTTCCTCTGTGGCGTCGCATCCTCGCGGGCGGTCGATGCCCCGTTCGGCGTCCATATGGCCCTCTTCGCGCTCGCCGCGATGGCGGGCATCGTCGCCATCCTCAAGCGCTACGAGGGCCGGCCCGACGAGGCTCCGCCGCAGGTGATCGGCGGAAAGCCGAACTACAACCTCGGACCCGTGAAGTTCACGGCCATCGCCGCGATGGTCTGGGGCATCGCCGGCTTCCTCGTGGGCTGCATCATCGCCTTCCAGCTCTGGGCGCCCGCGCTCAACCTCGGCCTGGAATACGCGAGCTTCGGCCGCCTGCGCCCGCTCCATACCTCGGCGGTGATCTTCGCCTTCGGCGGCAACGTCCTGATCGGGACCTCGCTCTACGTCGTCCAGCGCACCTGCCGGGCCAGGCTCGCGGGCGAGCTCGCGCCCTGGTTCGTTGTGCTCGGCTACAACCTGTTCATCGTCATCGCCGGCACCGGCTACCTCTTGGGCGTGACCCAATCCAAGGAGTACGCCGAACCCGAGTGGTACGCCGACCTCTGGCTCACCATCGTCTGGGTCGCCTACCTGCTGGTGTTCCTCGCAACCCTTTGGAAGCGCAAGGAACCGCACATCTTCGTCGCGAACTGGTTCTACCTCGCCTTCATCGTGACCATCGCCATGCTGCACGTCGTCAACAACCTGGCGATGCCGGTCACGATCTTCGGCTCCAAGTCCTATCCCATCTTCGCGGGCGTACAGGACGCGCTGATCCAGTGGTGGTACGGCCACAACGCGGTCGGCTTCTTCCTCACCGCCGGCTTCCTGGCGATCATGTACTACTTCGTCCCGAAGCGCGCCGAGCGGCCGATCTACTCCTACCGCCTGTCGATCATCCACTTCTGGGCGCTGATCTTCATGTACATCTGGGCGGGCCCGCACCACCTGCACTACACGGCGCTGCCCGACTGGGCGCAGACGCTCGGGATGACCTTCTCGATCATGCTGTGGATGCCCTCCTGGGGCGGGATGATCAACGGCCTGATGACCCTCTCGGGGGCCTGGGACAAGCTGCGCACCGACCCGGTCCTGCGCTTCATGGTCGTGTCGCTGGCCTTCTACGGCATGGCGACCTTCGAGGGGCCGATGATGTCGATCAAGGCCGTGAACTCGCTCTCGCACTACACGGACTGGACCATCGGCCACGTGCATTCGGGCGCGCTCGGCTGGGTCGCCTACATCTCCTTCGGCGCGCTCTACTGCCTCGTGCCCTGGCTGTGGAACCGACGTGAGGTCTACTCACTCAAGCTCGTCGAGTGGCACTTCTGGGTCTCGACGCTCGGCATCGTGCTGTACATCACCTCGATGTGGGTTGCCGGGATCATGCAGGGCCTGATGTGGCGTGCCTACAATGCCCTGGGCTTCCTCGAATACTCTTTCGTCGAGACCGTCGAGGCGATGCAGCCCTACTATCTCGTCCGTGCGCTGGGCGGGGTGCTGTTCCTGATCGGCGGCCTGATCATGGCCTACAACCTCGCCATGACCATCGCGGGCAAGACCGCCACCGAGAGCGAACCCCTGCCGACAGGCGAGGCGCTCCCCGCTGCCACCGGCCTCGTCCCGGCCGAGTGAGCCGATGCCGGGGCCGCCCGTCGCGGTGGCCCCGCACCCCTCACGCATCATGCCAACAACGATACGGAAGTAGTCCGATGGCAACCGCCCAGCCCGGCCTCTGGAAGAGGCACGAGATCTTCGAAAAGAATTCCATCGTCCTGCTCATCGGCGCGCTCCTCGTCGTGGCCATCGGCGGCCTCGTGGAGATCGCGCCGCTGTTCTACCTGAAGAGCACCGTCGAGAAGGTGGAGGGCGTACGCCCCTATACGCCGCTCGAACTCGCCGGCCGCAACATCTACATCCGCGAGGGCTGCTACCTCTGCCACAGCCAGATGGTCCGGCCGATGCGGGACGAGGTCGAGCGCTACGGCCACTTCTCGCTGGCGGCCGAGAGCATGTACGACCACCCCTTCCAGTGGGGGTCGAAGCGCACCGGGCCGGACCTCGCCCGCATCGGCGGCAAGTACTCGGACCAATGGCACCGCGAGCACCTGATCGATCCGCGCGCCGTGGTGCCGACCTCGATCATGCCGGCCTACGCCTTCCTCGACCGGCCGCTCGACGCCAACGCCATCGCCGAGGACCTCAAGGCCAACCGGGCGATCGGCGTACCATACACGGACGAGATGGTCGCGGCGGTGCGGGCCGACCTGAAGGCGCAGCTCGATCCGGACGGACCGGGCGCCGCCGACCTGCAGCGCCGCTACCCCGGCGCGAACGTGCGCGACTTCGGCGGCGACAAGACCAAGGCGGCCGAGATCGACGCCCTGATCGCCTACCTGCAGGTTCTCGGCACCATGGTCGACTTCAAGATTTACGAAGACAAGAAGAACCTCAGGTGAGCACCATGACCTATGAACATGCAGCCGCCTTCGCCCAGACCAGCGGCCTGGTCTACTTCGTCGGCATCTTCGCCGGCGTCTGCCTCTACGCCTTCTGGCCGCGCAACCGCGTTCGGTTCGACGCAGCCGCCCACCTTCCCCTGATCGAGGACTGAGCCGTGGCCGATACCGCGCATCCCGGCAAGTCGCCCTCCGGCCCGGAGACCACCGGGCATGAGTGGGACGGCATCGCCGAGTACAACAACCCGCTGCCGCGCTGGTGGCTTTACGGCCTTTACGCCACCATCGTCTGGGCATTCGGCTACTGGATCGCCTATCCAGCCTGGCCGCTCGTGAGCGGCTATACCAGCGGCGTCCTCGGCTACTCGCAGCGCGAGACCGTGTTGAGCGAGGTCGAGGCGGTGCGTCTCGAACGCGGCGCGCGCGGCCAGACCCAACTCGCCAGCGCCTCGGTCACGGAAATCCGCGCCGACCCGGCGCTGCTGCGCCTCGCGCTCGCCACCGGCAAGGCGGCGTTCGGCGACAACTGCGCGGGCTGCCACGGGAGTTCGGCCACCGGCCGGACCGGCTACCCGAACCTGCAGGACGACGATTGGCTCTGGGGCGGCACGGCCGAGGAGATCGAGCGCACCATCCGGTACGGGGCACGCTCCGGCCATGGCGAGGCGCATCTCGGCGACATGCCGGCCTTCGGGCGCGACGGCGTCCTGGCGCGGGCCGAGGTTGTGGCGGTGACGAGCTACGTGCTCTCGCTCTCGGGTAAGCCGGGTGTCGCGGGTGCGAGCCCCGAGAAGGGCGCGGAGGTGTTCGCCGGCAACTGCGCGGGCTGTCACGGCGAGCGGGCCAAGGGCAACCCCGAGATGGGCGCACCCGATCTGACGGATCAGATCTGGCTATACGGCTCCTCGCCCGAGCAGGTCGCTGCGACGGTGACGAACGGGCGGAAAGGCGTGATGCCGGCCTGGGAAGGTCGGCTGGACCAAGCCACCATCAAGTCGCTCGCGATTTACGTGCACGGCCTCGGCGGCGGCAAGTAGCCCAGCCCTTGGCCTGCATCCCTACCGATGCCCGCCGGAGCGCTCCAAGCCTCGGCGGGCGGCCGCGTTACGGGGAGCACGACGGCAGGCCCGCACCGGCCGGTCTCGACCGCATCCGGCCTCGTTTGAGCGAGATCAACGCAGCCGCCGATGGCCGCCGCTAACGACATCGACGCCGGCCGCGTCGCCGGACGGAAAATCAGCACCGATGTCGCTCGCCGAACCTAACGAGACGCTGGCCGTTGCGCCTACGCCGGCAGGCCCCGGACGCGCCAAGAAGTTCGGCGCGACGGCGACCCGCGCGGCGATCCCAGCCGTGACCGGATCCCTCTACGCCGCCCGGACGAAGATCCATCCCCAGGCGGTCCGCGGCACCTTCCGGACGGTCAAGTGGGGCCTGCTCGCGCTCACGCTGGGCATCTACTACTTCGTCCCCTTCATCCGCTGGAACCGCGGCCTCGGCGAGCCGTCGCAGGCCGTGCTGCTCGACCTTGACCGGGGCCGCTTCCACTTCTTCTCCATCGAGCTCTGGCCACAGGACGTGACCTACGTCATGGGGCTGCTGATCCTGGCCGCCTTCGTCCTGTTCCTGATGAACGCGGTCGCGGGCCGGGTCTGGTGCGGATACCTGTGCCCGCAGACCGTGTGGACGGACCTGTTCATGGCCGTCGAGCGCATGATCGAGGGCGACCGGCGCGAGCGGCTCAAGCTCGACGCGGCACCCTGGTCGGTCGAGAAGGTCGTGCTGCGGGGCCTGAAGCACGCGATCTGGCTCATGATCGCGTGGTGGACCGGGGGAGCCTGGGTCCTCTACTTCGCGGACGCCCCGACGCTGGTCACCCGGCTCGCTACCTTCCAGGCCTCGCCGGCCGCCTACCTTGCCATCCTGATCCTGACGGTGACGACCTACACGCTCGCCGGCCACATGCGCGAGCAGGTCTGCACCTACATGTGCCCGTGGCCGCGCATCCAGGGCGCGCTCACCGACGAGCACTCGCTCAACATCCTCTATCGCAGCGACCGTGGCGAGCCCCGGACCCCCGTGAAAAGGGCTGCGGCCCTCCGCGCCGCGGGACGGCCCGCCGGCGATTGCGTGGATTGCTTCGCCTGCGTCACCGCCTGTCCGGCCGGCATCGACATCCGCGACGGGCTGCAGATGGACTGCATCCAGTGCGGCTTGTGCGTCGATGCCTGCGACACGGTAATGGGCAGGCTCGGAAGGCCGGGCGGCCTGATCGGCTACGACACGGAGGCCAACTGCCGGAGCCGGGCACGTGGCAAGCCGCCCGTCAGCCGCGTCCTGCGGCCGAGGACGGTGCTCTATGGCCTGCTTGTGGCCGGCGTGGGCGGCGGCATGCTCTACGGCCTGGCCACCCGCAGCTTCACGGGCCTGAGCGTCCTCCACGACCGGAACCCGCTCTTCGTGACGCTCTCCGACGGCTCGGTGCGCAACGGCTACACGGTCCGGCTCATCAACAAGCGGCCCGAGGAGCGGCGCTTCGCTCTCTCGGTCGAGGGCCTGACCGACGCGCGGGTCGAGGTCGTGGGGGGCACGCCGGGCGACATGCCCGTTCCCTCCGACTCGACGCAGGAGTTCCGCGTACTCGTGTTCGCCCCGGCTGGCACAAGACCGGAAGCGAGCGTCCCGCTGACCTTCCACATCGCGGATCCCGCGACGGGCGAGACCGCCCGGGCCCAGGATACCTTCAAGGCTCCCTGACCATGACCGCAATCGCCTCGCAGCCCCGATCGACCGCGAAATCCGGCCTGACCGGCCGGAAGGTGTTCGCGATTTTCGCTGCCTTCTTCGGCACCATCGCCAGCGCCGACGCCTTCCTGGTCACCTCCGCGTTCCGGACTTGGTCCGGCCTGGAGGAGCCATCCCCCTACAGGGCCAGCCAGCGCTACAACGCCGAGCTGGAGCGGGCGAGGGCGCAGAGCGCGCGCGGCTGGACCCTCGACGGCAACGTCACGCGGGAGGGGCGGACAGGCGCGGCGGTGACCGTTTCGCTCCGGGGGGCCGACGCGGCCCCGCTGGTTGGCCAGACCGTACGGGCCCGCCTGGAGCGGCCCACCGACAAGCGCGCCGACCTCGCGGTGGCCGTCGCCGAGACCGCGCCCGGCCTTCACGCGGGGCACGTTCCGGCCGTGCAGGCCGGCCAGTGGGAGCTGGTCGTGGAGGTGCTCGACGGCCACGGCGTCGCGTTCCGGCGCAAGCACCGGGTCATTCTGGACTAAGGGGAGCGCCCTATGTGCTGCACCGACATGGCGCTCGCTTACGTGGAGGCCCACGCCTCGTGGAGCGAGGCCAATACGCGGCCCTCCCTCGGCCGGGACTATGCCGCCTTCCTGTCCCGCGCGCCCGACGGCTCGGCGCGCGCCGCCTTCGCCGTCGAGGGCGTCCGCTGCGCGGCCTGCATGACCGCCATCGAGCGTGGGCTCGCCGGCATGCCGGGCGTGGCGTCCGCGCGGCTGAACTTCTCGGACCGGCGCCTGGCCGTGACATGGCAGCCGCAGGCGGAGGCTGACATCGCCGCCATCCTGGCGGCACTCGACGGGCTCGGTTTCAAGGCTCAGCCTTTCGCGCCCGGAAGGCTCGCGGATGCGGAAGCCGCCGAGACGAAGCGCCTGATCCGGGCGCTGGCGGTGGCGGGCTTCGCGTCGATGAACGTGATGCTGCTCGCCATCTCGGTCTGGGCCGGCAACGTTTCGGACATGACGCCGGAGAACCGCGACCTCTTCCACTGGATCCAGGCCGTCGTCGCCCTGCCGGCCGCGGCCTATGCGGGGCGGCCCTTCTACGAGGGGGCCTTCCGCGGGCTGAAGGCCGGCCGGATCACGATGGACTTCCCCATCACGCTCGGCGTCGTGCTCACCCTGGTGATGTCGGTGGCCGAATCCCTCTCGGGCGCCACGCACGCCTATTTCGACGGCGCCGTGATGCTGCTGTTCTTCCTGCTGATCGGGCGCGTCCTCGACCAGACCATGCGGCGGCGGACGCGGGCCTGCGCGGAGAACCTCGCGGCGCTCCGCAGCGAGAGCGCGGCGCTGGTCGGCGCCGACGGGTCCCTGCGGGACGTACCGGTCGCGGAACTCGGTTCAGGGGCGCGCATCCTCGTCCGCCCGGGCGAGCGCGTGCCGGCGGATGGGGTCGTCGAGCACGGCGCCTCCGACCTCGACCAGAGCCTAGTGACCGGCGAGACCGCCACCGTCACGGTGCGCGGCGGCGACCGGGTCTTCGCCGGCGCCCTCAACGGCAACGGTGCCCTGACGGTCCTGGTGACCGCGGCCGCCGGCGCCAGCCTGCTCGACGAGGTGGAGGGCCTCATGCGGCGCGCCCTGGAGGCACGCTCGCGGGCTCTCGTCCTCGCCGACAGGGCGACGCGCCTCTACGTCCCGCTGGTCCACGCGGCCGCCGCCCTGACCCTGCTTTGCTGGCTCGCGGCGGGCGCCGGCTGGCACGCGGCGCTCCTCGACGCCGTGGCCGTCCTGATCGTGACCTGCCCCTGCGCGCTCGGCCTCGCGATCCCGGCCGTGCAGGTGGTGGCGGCCGGCGCCCTGTTCCGCGAGGGCGTGCTACTGAACGACGGCACGGCCCTGGAGCGCTTTGCCGAGATCGACACCGTCGTGTTCGACAAGACCGGCACGCTGACCCTGCCCGAGCCGACCTTGTCCGGAGGTACCTTCGCGCCCGAGGCGCTGGAGGCGGCGGCACGGTTGGCGCTGTCCAGCCGGCATCCGATGGCAACGGCCCTCGCATCCGTTGCGGGCTCGATAGAGCCGTTCCCGGGGGCTCAGGAAGCCGCGGGTCTCGGCGTGCGCGCCCTGGCCGACGGTGTGGAGTTCCGTCTCGGCTCACCCCGGTTCTGCGAGGCCGAGGCAGAGGCCTCCGCCGTGCTGGCGGCCCATCCGGACGCCTCGGTGATCTGTTTCCGAGCGGGCACCGAAGCACCTGTCGCCTTCCCGGTGCGCCAGGCGCTCCGCCCCGACGCCACCGACGTGGTCGCGACCTTGCAACGGTCCGGCCGGCGCGTCCTGATCCTCTCCGGCGACCGGCCCGCCGCGGTCGAGGCTGTCGCCGGACAGCTCGGAGTGACGAACTGGGCGGCTGGCCTGACCCCGCCGGAGAAGATCGCCCGGATCGAGGCGCTGCAGCGGTCCGGCCGGCGCGTCCTGATGGTGGGCGACGGCCTCAACGATGCCCCTGCGCTCGCGGCGGCCCACGCCTCGCTCTCGCCGGTGACCGCCTCCCATGTGAGTCAAGCTGCGGCCGATGCCCTGTTCCTGGGGCGCGGCCTCTCGCCCGTGCTCGCGGTGCTGGCGGCCGGCCGACGGGCGCGCCGCCTGATGCTCCAGAACCTCTGGTTCTCGGCCGCCTACAACGTGGTCGCGGTGCCCCTCGCGGCCGCGGGCCTGTTGACCCCCTTGATCGCGGCGCTCGCGATGTCCGGCTCGTCCGTGGTCGTGACGTTGAACGCCCTGAGGGCGCGCTTCGGCCCGGCCCGGCCCGGCCCGGGCCGCGTCCCGCGGCCGGACCCGGCATCGCCGCCGCCAACGTGGCCGCGTGAGGTCGAGATGAACGTCCTGCTCCTCGTCATTCCCATCGCCCTGACGCTCGGCACACTCGGCCTGTTGGCGTTCCTGTGGGCCCTCAGGAGCGGCCAGTACGACGACATCGAGGGCGCCGAGTACCGGGTCCTCCACGATGACTGAGCGCGCGCTCCCGCACTCGCTCGGGTTAGGGGCCCGCGGCTCGGTCCTTCATCGCGCCTGGTACGTCGCCGGAGCGACCTTCCTCGCCATGCTGGCCACCGCCGTGGCCATCGGGGCGCCGAGCGTGCTGCTTGCGCCGCTCGGTCGGGAATTCGGCTGGGATGCCGCGACCGTCTCGTCGGCGCCGGCTATCCGGCTGGCCGTCTTCGGGCTCGCGAGCCCGATCTCCGGCTTCCTGGCGGATACCTGGGGCGTGCGCCGCACCGCCTGCTGCGGTCTCGCGCTCACCGCGACCGGGCTCGCCGCATCGCTTGCCATGACGCAGGCGTGGCACCTCGTCCTCTGCTGGGGCGTGCTGGCCGGCGCGGGAAGCGGCCTGATCTCCCTGGCGCTCGGCACGGCCGTCGCGGCGCGCTGGTTCGCGACGCGGCGCGGCCTCGTCATCGGGCTCTTCGGGGCCGCGGCAACCGCGGGCCAGATGCTGACGCTCCCCGCGCTTGCCGCCGTCGCGGAGGGGCAGGGATGGCGCGGATGCATCCTCGCATCGTGCTGCCTGCTCGCGGTCGCGACGGTCGCCATGCTGTGTTTCGTGCCCGAGGAGCCCGGAGAGGTGGGGCTGCTCCCTTACGGAGCGCGAGGGGCCCACCTCACGTCCGTTTCGTCAAGGTCGGGAAAGGCAGGCGGAGCAGTCGCCGAGGTCGCGCGATCAGGCTTGTTCTGGGCCCTGCTCGGCAGCTTCGCGGTCTGCGGCGCAAGCACCAGCGGCGTGGTGCAAACCCACCTCGTGCCCCTGTGCGCCGACCTCGGCGTGCGGCCGCTCCAGGCGGCGAGCCTCCTGGCGGGCATGGGCGCCCTGACCTTCGTCGGCTCCACGGCCGCGGGCTGGCTGTCGGATCGCTTCGACGCGGGCTTGCTGCTGTTCTGGTTCTACGGGCTGCGGGGCGTGTCGCTCCTCTGCCTTCCGTTCTCGGACCTCTCGTTCGTCGGGCTGTCCGCGTTCGCGGCGGTGTACGGGTTGGATTGGATCGCGACCGTCCCGCCGACGGCTAATCTCGTCGTCACGCGCTTCGGGCGTGAACGAGCGGCCCTCGTCCTCGGCTGGGTGTTCGCAGGTCATCAGCTCGGCGCGGCCGCTGCGGCGTACGGGGCGGGCCTGGCCCGGACCGGCATGGGGAGCTACCTCCCGGCCTTCCTGGCCGCGGGGGGCTTCTGCCTGATCGCTGCCGCGGCCATCCTGCCCCTGTCGTCCGCGCGGGGGCCGTCTGCTCAGGAGCCTGCGGTGGTCGGCCTCGCGGGAGGGGTGCGTTCGCGACGGCATTGACGCTCGACGACAAGGATGTGGCTCACGGGAAGGGCGCGCTCCCTTGCAACCCGACTTGTCGGCACGCCCAGCGCGGCTGGCCCCGGGAGTCCACCTCCGGTTGACGGCATCGCGTGCGAGCGGCGCTTCAAGCCGTTCTTCGCCCCGAAGGATGTCGGCAAGGGCTCGGGTTTCGATCTCAGCCGGACGTTCGGCTTCGCCAAGCAGTCCGGCGGCGAAGCTGCGGACGTGAGCGCCCCCGGCCGCGGCACGACCTTCATCCCGTACCTGCCCGAGGTCGAGCCCGGACGGCGTAAGGCCTCATGTCCCAGTTTCGCGCGGGCGGAGAACGGCGCCGCGAGATAACGGGTGCTCGTGGTGGAGGGCAACGTCGGGCTCGGGCGCTTCGCCACCTGGATCCTGCAGGACCTCGGCTACGAGACCACCTGGGCAGCGAACGGGGACGCGGCGCTGGCCCATCTCGACCCGGCCGGATCCTGCTTCGACGCCGCGTTCTCGGACGAGGCGATGCCGGCACGGACGGGGCGGACTCGGCCCCGAGCTCCGCCGCCCGCGCCCGGCCATGCCGGCGGTCTCGACCAGAGGGTATAGCCACGCGTCCGCCGAGGAGGGCATCCGCGACATCGAGCCCTCGCACAAGCCCTATTCGGCCGAGCAGCTCCCGCGAATCCTGCCCCGCGTCATGCTCCTACGGCCCGGATCCCGATACCGTGACCCACGACACGCCTTGGGTCGCGCTTCCCACCGAAGGCGTGTCGCACCGGCGGACGTTCGGTTGATCCAGGTCAAGGCCGGACGTCGCGGCCGGGCAGTAAGCCGAGGGCAGGATATGGGACCGTCCGGCCCCGCACCGCTTCGACGGCACGAACGCTCGTCCGGCACCGAAACGACGGGGCTGGGCGCTCGCGAAGTGGCCGTCGTGCGCCGCAGCGCGATTCGGCCCGACGGCCGAGGCGCAGCACCGTCGAAACGAGAAGCCCCGACCGCCGCCGTGACCCGACGTAAACGCCGACGATTGCTCCTGATCGGTTCATGCGGAGCCGTGCTGGTCCTGGCTGTCGGACTCATCCTGACGGCGATGAGCGGCTCGGTCGTGTTCTTCCGTTCGCCGAGCGAGATCGCCCTGCAGGGAGTTACCGCCGGCACCCGGCTACGCCTCGGCGGCCTCGTGCAGGAGGGATCGGTCCGGCGCGGTCCCGACCAGAGGGTAGACTTCACCGTGACCGATACGAACGCGTCCGTCCCGGTGCGTTACAAGGGCCTTTTGCCCGACCTGTTCCGCGAGGGCCAGGGCGTGGTGGCGGAGGGCGTGTTGCAGTCCGGCGGCATGTTCCAGGCGGATACCGTACTGGCCAAGCACGACGAGACCTACATGCCCCGCGAGGTCGCCGGCGCCCTCAAGGCGCAGGGACATTGGCAAGGCGGCCGGTCGCCGGCGAACTGAGAAGGGCGCGGCCGGGCCCGCGACCTGCGCAAGCCGATCAGGTAGGGGGCCCAGGGTCGGACGGCCCCGGTTCGACGTACGCCGCGGGCGCAGGGGCGAGGTGGCCCGGCAAGCGCACCAGCGAGCCGGCCGCACCTTGCCAAGGCCTCCTCCATACGGTTCAGGCTGTCAGGGCCTGCAAGCCCTGGTTGATCGCCGCGACGCTCTGGGACGCCGTCTGCATGCTGGACGAGATCTCGCGCGTGACCGCGCTCTGCTCCTCGACCGCCGAGGCGATGCCGGTCACATTCCCCCGTACCGAGGCCAGCGACCGCGTGATGGCCGATAGCGAGGACGCCACGTTGCCGGAGATGCCTTGCATTGCCTCGATGTCATGGGTGATCTGCCCCGTCGCCCTGGTCACCTGAGCAGACAGGTTCTTCACCTCGCCGGCCACCACCGCGAAACCGCGACCGGCCTCGCCCGCGCGCGCCGCCTCGATGGTGGCATTCAGCGCCAGCAGGTTGATCTGCTCGCCCACGCCGCGGATCAGGTCCACCACACCCGTCATCGAAGAGGTTGCCGCGTTCAGTTGCGCGGTTGAGCGGTCGGCAGCTTGTGCCTGTTCGTGAATAGCCTCCACCTCCACTCGCGAGTGCGTCAAGCTATCCGAAATTTCGCTGATGGAAGCGTTTAGTTCCTCCGCCGATGCGGCCGCCATCCGCACGCTGGCGAGAGTCTGACCAGAAGCGTTGGTAGCGGTCACCTGAGCGGTCATCTTGGCGGTTATGTCGGTGGCATACTTCACTACCTTGAACGGCTGGCCGTTCATGTCGAGGATCGGGTTGTAGCTTGCCTGGATCCAGACCTCCCGGCCGCCCTTGCCGACGCGCTTGAACACGTCCGCCCGATACTGCCCAGCCCGTAGGCTCTCCCAAAATCGATGGTACTCGGTCCCGTTTGCGTGGACGGGTTCAACGAACATCCGGTGGTGCTTGCCCCGGATCTCCTCCAGACCGTACCCCACCACTGCCAGGAAGTTCTCGTTGGCGTCCAGCACCGTGCCGTCGAGTTCGAAGTGGATCACGCCCTGCGAGCGGTTGATGGCAGCGAGCTGACCCAAGATGTCGGCCATCCGCAGCTTCTCAGGCGTAACCTCATTGGCGAATTTGACGACCTTGAACGGCTTGCCGTTGGGATCGAGGACCGGGTTATAGATGGCCTGCAACCAAATTTCCCTGCCGTTCTTGCCCAAGCGCTTGAACTCGCCACGCTGGAACTCGCCGCGCGCGAGAGCGGCCCAGAAGTCGTGATAAGCGCGGCACGCCCGTTCGCCGGGTGTGACGAACATGCCGTGGTGCTGCCCCTGCACCTCGGCCAGGGTGTAGCCGACCGTGCTTAGGAAGTTCGGATTCGCGGACAGGATCGTGCCGTCAGGACTGAACTCGATTACACCGCGCGAGCGGCCGACGGCCTCGATCTGTCCTTGATAGTCCAGAGTACGTAGCTTCTGCTCGGTGATATCGGTGGCGATCTTCACCACCTTGTAGGGATTACCCATGCGATCGAGCACAGGATTGTAGCTGGCCTGCAGCCAGATCTCGCGGCCGCCTTTCGCACGACGCTTGAACTCGGCTCGCTGGAACTCGCCGCGTGCAAGTCCAGCCCAGAAGTCCCGATAGGCACTGCCGTCCTGCTCGGCAGGGTCAACCAAGAGGCGGTGGTGGCGCCCCTGCACGTCGGCGAGCGTATAGCCGACCGTGCGCAGGAAGTTCTCGTTGGCGTTCAGGATGGTGCCGTCGAGTGCGAACTCGATGACAGCCTGCGAGCGATGAAGCGCCTCAACCATCAATGAATTTTCACGACCGCCGAAGATCATGCCGCATTCATCCCTAGAGTTGATTATTTTCGACGCCTTAGCAGACCCTGCTACGCGCGGAGCCCGACATCAGGAGCGGGCCGATGGCTCAAATAGCCCGGAAACCCTTAATGAAACGTTACCAACTCCAACAGAATAGTTTATAACTTAGGTTGTTTACTTGAAAATGCGACGCCCGCGGTCGAAAAACTCCGTCCTGTGAAGATTACGCCTCGACTTTCAAAAGCATCAACGATTTTATCGGCCGTTGATGTGCGCATGCTCAGGCTGCCGTCGCTAGCCTCAAGCCGCTTGATCGCGTTGACCGACACCTGCGAAGCTTCCGACAGTCGGTTTATCGTCCAATTCAAAAGCCCACGAGCGGCACGGATCTGGGCACCCGCGAGAACTTGCCGGTCCCCGAAGTTCATCGTGGGAGTGCATACCGCACTGCCTGTCGCGGAACCGTGGCCTGACCTCCCCCCTACAAGGCTACGCAGCCAGATCTCGCTCAAGGTCGCCTGCGCCAAGCTCACGAGATTCCGGATGTCGGCCGCTTCGAGATGGCGAGGCTTGGTGTCGATGATGCAGAATGACCCGAGTCGGATGCCCGGCTCCGTTATCAGGGGTGCCCCGGCGTAGAAGCGGATGTGCGGCTCGCCCGTCACCAGTGCGTTGCCGGCGAAGGCAGGATCGCGGGTCGCGTCCGGCACGACGAACACGGTGTCGTGCAGGATGGTGAAGTTGCAGAAGGCCAGGTCGCGCGAGGTCTCGTTCGCAGCGAGGCCGCACCTGGCCTTGAACCACTGCCGGTCCGCGTCGATGAGCGAGATCAAGGCGATCGGCACCTCGAACAGGGTACGGGCCAGCTCGACGAGGCGGTCGAAGGCTGGCTCCGGCGGCGTATCGAGGAGCTGCAGGCGATGGAGGGCGGTGAGCCGAACGGCTTCGTTGGAGGCGGTGACAGGCATGCCGCGTTCCAGCACAGGTCCGGCTGATCTGACCAGCGAGGAGGCCTCCCCTCCATGCAGGGCTGCCCTCCGTACAGTACATCGCTGGCACGGCCTACCCTGTAACGGACGGCGAGCACACTGTCGACAAGGGGTGCGCGACGGGAGAACTTTCCGAACCGGGTTGAGTGATTGTTCTCAGCACCGATCCAAGCCCCGGAACGCGACTTCGGCAGAGTTCCGAGCCCCGGATGTAGAAGCAGGCGTCGGCGCTCCGGTGCGACTGGGGGTGCCGCGCGGCGTTCGGGCGGAGCCTCTGCCGTAGGTGGGATCAGGCTGCCGAACGAAACCAGGCGCGAAGTCGTCGGGCAGGTTCGGCACGCCATCGGCCCCGAATGACGAACAACCGGACATTCCTTTCCCACATCCGCCGGGCCGGGGATCCGGCAGCCCTCCCGCTTGGGAGATGCGTGGCGCTCCCGCTTCGCCTGTTGGGGCAAGGCACCGGCAGCGGTCAGTTCCCGCCCGTTGCAAGGTCCGCGACGCTCAAGCGGCTCACGGCCCGGTCAGCACTCGCCAATACGCGGCAGCGAAGCCGAGGAACGCCGCCGCCCAAAGGGCGGCCGCCGTCGGCAGGAGCGCCCCGGTCCAGGCCGGATGGAGCGAGGCGCAGACCCGAGCGAGGACCGACGCGGTCGCCAGGACGTAGACCGCCCGCACCGCAGGAGAGGCCGCAAGCGGTCGGCCGGTATGCCCGAGGCTCGCCCGAGACATGACGGCGAGCGTCATCACCCCGATGGCCCCTCCGGTCCAGGCATGGATACCGGCACCGGCCGGGATGAACCCGAGCGCGGAGGCACCGACGAGGACGAAGCCGAGCGGGACGAAGGCATAGGCCACGTGCAGGACGAGGACGAGCGGGTCGCGCCAGGTGCGATGGCCGGCCCATCGTGCCAGGCGAACCGCCTGGACCACCCCGGCGGCGGCCAACCACGTGCCCGTCATCCCGCCGCCGGGGGCGGCGACCCACGCGGCCAGGGCCAGCACGGCGAGGGCCATCGAGGCCTTGTCGAAGGTCCCGAAGGGGGCAGGCATGCGGCCCGGGTTCGCGCGCGCAAGCCAGCTCCGGGTGAAGCTCGGCACGATGCGGCCCCCGATCAGCATCACCATCGCCAGCGTCGCGGCGATGCCCACCCGGATGCCGTACTCGGCCGCTCCCGACCGATAGGCCTCAACATGGAAGAGGGCGTTGCCGACCAGCAAGGCCGAGAGGGCACCCAGGACCTTGAGGTTCCGCCAGTTGCGCCCGGCCACGACCTCGCGGGCTATGGCGACCGCGAGGAGCACGAGGAACGCGAGGTCGAGAGTGGCTGCCGGAAGCCAACCGAGGACCGCCGAACAGGCCACCGCGAGCCGCCCCATCGCCCACGCGGCGACGAGGACGAGGAGGGGGCCTCCCTGCAAGGGCAACCGGCCGGTCCAGTTCGGAACCGCCGTCAGCAGGAAGCCCGCCACGATTGCCCCGGCGAAGCCGTAGAGCATCTCGTGGACGTGCCAATCGCGCGGTGCGAACGCCGTCGGGAGCGCGAGCCCGCCCGCGAACATAGGCAGCCACACCAGGAGCGCGAGGCCGGCGTAGAGGGAGCCGACCAGGAAGAACGGCCGGAAGCCGTATGACAGGACCGCGGGTCCCTCGTAGGGCCGCAGGCGCGTTATCGGAGCCATCGTCCACCTTCCTACGCACGGCAAGCCCGACATGCCGGGTCGGCCGCGTGGTCTCCCTCGGTAGTGCGCCGAGTCACGGGAGGGCATGATGCAGATCAAGGCCCTTGCCGGCGCGAGGCGCATCCTGTCCCGACCGAGACGAACGGACGGATGACGAAGGTGCTATCCTGGTTGAGAGGCCGCGCGACGCGGCACGGCGCGAGAGGCGAAGCGAAGGACTCGCTCGACCGTCGCGAGTTCCTCGACCCCGACGTGCTCGACTGCCTGCTCGACGTGCTCGACCCGGAAGTCGGCATCAGCGTGGTCCATCTCGGACTCGTCTACCGGGCCGCACGCACGCCCGACCGGATCGAGGTCGACCTGACGCTCACGGCCCGGACCTGTCCGCTCGCCGGGCTGATCGCGGAGCAGGCACGGTCATGCCTCGGGCGCCGCTTCACCGACTGCCCGACCATACAAGTCGATCTCGTCTGGAGCCCGGCCTGGACGCCCGACCGCATCTCCGACCTGGGATTGGCGCTCCTGGGGCACCCGCGCCGGGGTCTGTCCTGACCGTCGACGCGCACGGTCGGGTGCGCCGTCCGGCCATTGCGGCCGGGGGGCCAGCAAAGGACGATGTCGTGCCCCAAGATGCCACGCCCGCATTTCCTAGCCTCCGCTCGGGGCGCCCTGGCCCGACCGAGTCGGCAGCCGCGGCAACGCCGGTGCCGACCCATCCTGTTCCGGGCCGCCGGGCCGCCGATCCGCTGCGCCTGACGATTCTTGCCTGCGTCGCGACCGCGCTGCTGAGTGGGCTCTGGTCCGGGCTGGTGCGCCTCGGATGGGATCTGCCGCACGGGGCGCCGCTCGCGAGCCTGCATGCGCCGCTCCTGGTCTCCGGCGTGTTCGGTGCCCTTGTTGCGCTGGAGCGCGCCGTAGCGCTCGGAGGCCGGTGGCCCTACGCAGCCCCGGCGCTCTCAGCATTCGGAACGGCGCTCCTGGTGGCAGGGATGCCGGCCGTGGCCGGCGCCTGGGCGTACGTCGCGGGTGCGGCGGTCCTCACGCTCGCCTCGCTCGTCGCGGCCTACCGGCAGCCCGCCGCGTTCACGGCCTCGCTCACGGCCGGCGCGGCCGCGTGGCTGATCGGCTCCGTGGGGTGGGCGCTCGGCGATCCGGTACCGGACCTCGCAGGCTGGTGGCTCGCCTTCCTGGTTCTCACCATCGCCGGCGAGCGCCTCGAACTCAGCCGCCTCATGCCTCGCAGCCGCCTGAGCCTGCCGCTCTACCTGCTCGCCACCGGGACCTTCCTGGCGGGAGCCGGCGAGGGGTTGCACGCCGCCCGCGGTGCCGGCCTCTCGGGTCTCGGCCTCCTGGCGCTCACGGCTTGGCTCGCGCGGCACGACATCGTCCGGCGAACGATCCGCCTCGGCGGCCAGGCCCGGTTCATGGCGGTTTGCATGCTCGCGGGCTACGCCTGGCTCGCGGTGGCGGGGCTCCTGCTCCTCACGGCGCCGCCTGGGAGACACGCGTTCGGGTACGACATGGCCCTTCATGCCGTGCTCCTCGGGTTCGTCCTCTCGATGGTGTTCGGCCACGCCCTGATCATCTTGCCCGCGGTCGTCGGCATTCAGCTCCGCTTTCACCCCGTCCTGTACGTGCCGCTCGCGATCCTGCACGGCTCGGTCGCGCTGCGCGTCGCCTCCGACCTGTTCGGCGCGGATGCAGGGCGGATGTGGAGCGGGCCCGTCACGGCTGCCGCAATCGCGGGTTTCGCCGCGTGCGCCGCGTGGACGGCGAGGAGCCCGCGCCGGTACGGCCATCGGAGCGCCCGGTGAACGAGTTTGCCGCCGCCCTCGCGGCCTTCCTCGCCGCCCATGCGGTGCCGGCCTCGCCGCAGGTGCGCACCCGCCTCGTGGGGTTGCTCGGCCTCCGCCCCTACTTGGCCGGATACTCCATCTTATCGACGGTGCTTCTTGCCTGGCTCGTCATCGCGGCGAGGCGCGCCGACACCGTGGTGCTGTGGTCGCCATCGCCCTGGCAATGGCACGTGACCCTTCTCGTGATGCCCATGGCCCTGTTCCTTCTCGTGGCGGGCCTGCTCGCCCCGAACCCGCTCTCCGTGTCGCTGCGGCAGGGCGGCGAACCGGGCGCGATCTGCACGCTCACCCGCCACCCGGTACTCTGGGGCTTCCTCCTCTGGGCGCTCGCCCACCTACCGCCGAACGGCGACCTGGCGTCGGTGGTCTTCTTCGGCACGATGGCGGCCTTCGCGGCTGCCGGCATGCCGCTCCTGGACGTCAGGGCCCGGCGGCGCCTGGGACGCGTGCGCTGGGAAGCCCTTCGCCGGCCGACTTCGATCCTGCCCTTCGCGGCGCTCCTCGGGGGCCGGGTCGGCGTCCAGGGCTTGCAGCGGTTGATCGTACCGGGCGCGGCAGCGGGGTTGCTCTACGCCTGGTTCCTGGCTCAGGGTCACGCATTGCTGATCGGTCCCGACCCGCTCGCCATGCTCCGGGCTCTCGGGTGATCCCAGGCCATCAAGAGGGGCCACCGGGACCGGCGCATACGGCCCGTGGCCACGAACGAAGGGATGCGACGGAGCGCCTCGCCGCGTCGCATCCTACACCAGGCCGCCGCGCATGGGTCTCGGGAGGGCCGCCCTACGACGTCACCGGCACGTTTGAGGCACATCAAGGCGGGAGGACAGAGAGCCCCCTATCGCTGCGCCCGCTGCTCGGGCGCCCCTTGTCCCGAGCATGACAGTGAGGAACTCGCATGCGCGAGGATCTGAGGACGCTCTACGGCGAGGAGCGCCTGCCCCGTTACACGAGCTACCCGTCGAGCCCGCATTTCAGCGCCGCGGCAGACGCGGGGACCTACGCGGATTGGCTGCGCGCGCTCCCGGCCGCCGCCACCGCCTCGCTCTACCTGCATGTGCCCTTCTGCCGCTCGATGTGCTGGTACTGCGGATGCCACACCAGCATCACCCGACACGATGCCCCGATCCGCGACTACATCGCGACCCTGCGCGCCGAGATCGGCCTCGTCGCCGACCGCCTTGAGGGTCGGCCGAGGGTGCGCCACGTCCATTTCGGGGGAGGCACCCCCACCATCATGGCACCGGACGCTTTCCGCGACCTCGTCGCCCTGTTGCGGGAGGTCTTCCCGCTCGACACCGACGCCGAGGTGGCTGTCGAGATCGACCCGCGCACCCTCAGCCCCGAGATGGCCTGCGCGCTCGGCGAGGCCGGGGTAACACGCGCGAGTCTCGGGGTGCAGAGCTTCGACCCTGTGGTGCAGGAGGCGATCCGCCGCCGCCAAAGCCATGCGCACACCGAAGGGGCGGCCGCCGGGTTGCGGGCGGCGGGGATCGGCGGGATCAACCTCGACCTGATCTACGGCCTCCCGCACCAGACGGTGGCCTCCTGTGTCGAGACGGTGCGGCAATGCCTCGACCTTCGTCCCGACCGCCTCGCGGTGTTCGGCTACGCGCATGTGCCGAGCTTCAAGAAGCACCAGCGTCACATCGCGGAGGCGACGCTGCCGGACGGCGGTGCCCGCCGCGCCCAGGCCGAGGCCATCGCCGAAACGCTTGCGCAGGCCGGCTACGTCCGGATCGGCCTCGACCACTACGCCCTGCCGACCGACCCGATGGCCACGGCGCACGCGGAGGGCATGCTTCGCCGGAACTTCCAGGGCTACACCACCGATCCCGCCGAGGCGCTGATCGGCTTCGGCGCCTCGTCCATCGGGCGGCTCCCGCAGGGTTACGTCCAGAACGAGCCGGCGCTGCGCACCTATGCCGAGCGCGTCGCGCGCGGCGAGCTCGCCACCTCGAAAGGCTACGCGCTGACGCCGGACGACCGGCTGCGTGCCGACCTGATCGAGCGTATCATGTGCGATTTCGCGGTCGATGTCGGGGCGGTCTGCCGCGCGCATGGCCGCGACCCGGACGCGCTCCTCGCCGCGAGCCCGCGGCTGCGGACCCTGGCGGAGCACGGCCTGGTCCACCGCGAGGGCGGCGTCATCAGCATCCCGGACGACGCAAGGGCCTTCGTGCGCAACGTCGCCGCCGCCTTCGACGCGCATCTCGGAACGTCCGCCGCGGTGCACAGCCGCGCGGCCTAGCCTGGATCGCACCGAGAGGCTGGCCGAAGGGGATCGTCGAAGGACCGCGGGAGCACAGGAGCCCTGCGCCGCCGGCGCCCGCGCTCGTTGGGTGGCGAGGATGAAGTCCCAGGGCAGGGGCGTCGACCGACCCTGTCCGATAGGCCGAACACGTCCCGATCCGGCCGCGGGACGGATTGTCGCGGGGGCCACGCGTCAGGTGAGAGGAGCCGGACGAGGCTCGGGCGTGCAAGGCGGGCGGCGTCCTGCGCCGCCCGTGCGCCTGGGTGTTCCCGAATCTGCCCATCGGTGTAAAACCCGGCTCGGACGTTCAACGAACGAAGGGATCGCTCGACCCGTGCGGCCAGCATGACGAAGCCTGAAGGTCCAACCAGCCCGCGGCCGAGCGGCGCGGAACCTTACGGGGTCGAGGAGCTCAGGCTGACGCTCGACGAGGCAGGCATCTGCAGCTGGGCATTGGACATCCCGACCGGTCGCGTCACCGTCTCGCCCACCTGCATCCAGCTGTTCGGTGTTCCGCCGGAGAGTTTGGTTACCTTCGACGCCACCCAAGCGGTCGTGCACCCGGACGATCGCGCGGCCCGGGCGGCGGCCATCGGGCATGCGTTGGAGAGAGGTGGAAGCTACGAGGTCGATTACCGCGCGGTGCACCCCGACGGAACGGTCCATTGGCTGCGCTCGCGCGGGCGGGTGCAGGTCGGACCGGATGGCCTACCGTGCCGTCACAGGGGCGTAGTCTTCAGCATCGACGAGCAGCGGCGGTTCAACGAGGAGCTGCGAGCCCGCGAGGCGCATCTGCGCTCGATTCTCGACACCGTGCCCGACGCGATGGTGGTCATCGACGAGCAGGCCCGGATCAAGTCGTTCAGCGCCGCCGCGGTGCGCCAGTTCGGCTACGCGCCGGAGGAGGTGGCGGGCCACAACGTCAGCCTGCTGATGCCGGAGCCCTACCGCACCCAGCACGACGCCTACATGGCCCGCTATCTCGCGACGGGGGAGCGGCGCATCATCGGCATCGGCCGGGTCGTCGTCGGCCAGCGCAAGGACGGATCGACCTTCCCGATGGAACTGTCGGTGGGCGAGATGCGTTCGGGCGGCGAGCGCTACTTCACGGGCTTCATCCGGGACCTGACCGAGCGGAAGCAGACCGAAACGCGGCTGCAGGAGCTGCAGTCCGAGCTCGTGCACATGTCGCGCTTCACCGCGCTCGGCGAGATGGCCTCGACGCTCGCCCACGAGATCAACCAGCCGCTGACCGCCATCGCGAGCTACCTGAAGGGGTGCCGGCGCATCCTCGGTCGGATGCAGGGGGCCGAAGTCCCCATGCTCTCGGATGCGGTGAACCAGGCCGCCGAGCAGGCGCTGCGGGCGGGGCAGGTCATCCGCCACCTGCGCGAGTTCGTGGCCCGCGGCGAGAGCGAGCGACACATCGAGGGCCTGCCCAAGCTCATTGAGGAGGCGAGCGCGCTGGCCCTCGTCGGCGCCAAGGAGAAGGGCGTGCGCGTGCGCTTCGACCTCGACCCGGACGCGCCCCTGGTGCTGGCCGACCGCATCCAGGTGCAGCAGGTGCTGCTCAACCTCATCCGCAACGCGATCGAGGCCATGCAGGAGGCGCCGCGCCGTGAGCTCGTCGTCTCGACGAAGGCCCTGGCGGCGGACGGGCTCGTGGAGGTGAGCGTGGCCGATACCGGCAGCGGCATCGCCCCGGAGGTGGTCGCCCAGCTATTCCAGCCCTTCGTGACCACGAAGGCGAACGGGATGGGGGTCGGCCTTTCGATCTGCCGCACCATCGTGGAAGCCCATGGCGGCAAGATCCTGGCCGAGCCGGGTCCCGCGGGCGGGACGACCTTCCGGTTCACCCTGCGCACCTTCGACCGAAAGGAGCTCGCACATGCCCACTGACGCGCTCGTGCATGTCGTGGACGACGACTTGGCGGTGCGGCAGTCGCTTGCCTTTCTGCTCGCCAGCGACGGGCTGGCGGTCCGCGTGCACGAGTCCGCGAGCGCCTACCTCGCCGCCGTCTCAGATCCCGGCGGCTGCATCGTCACGGACGTACGCATGCCGGAGGTCGACGGGATCGAGTTCCTGCGACGCCTGCGCCAGAGGGGGCCGATGCCACCCGTCATCGTCATGACCGGCCACGCGGACGTGCCGCTCGCCGTCGAGGCCATGCGGGCGGGCGCCGTCGACTTCATCGAGAAGCCGTTCGATGACGAGGTGCTGCTCGCCAGCGTCAGGTCGGCCCTGGCGCAGGCGGAGCGGAACGCGACCCTCGCCGCCGAGAACAACGTGGTGCAAGCACGCCTGGCGGCACTCTCGGAACGCGAGCGCCAAGTCCTGGACGGACTGGTCGCCGGTAAGGCCAACAAGATCATCGGCCTCGACCTGGGCATCAGCCCGCGCACGGTGGAGATCTACAGGGCCAACGTCATGTCGAAGCTGCAGGCGGGCAGCCTGCCCGAACTCGTACGAATGGTCCTTGTCGCGGGACAACCGCACGGCGGACGTTGACGTCCGCGGTCCGAGCTTCCGCCCGGTCGGTAGGCTTCGAAACGTTTCGCCGTCCGTGGCCTTCGCGTCGGGTCGCACTTGGGTCCAGGCCGGCGACCGGAGCCGGTCGTGCAGTGGCTCGTCGTGCGACGAGAGGTCCTGGCGGTGCGGCGACGATTGGAGGACGCACGGGGCCCGGTCAGCTGCATATACCTGCCGATGGCTGTCACTCTGGCCCTTACCGGCCGCCTCCCTAGCCTCATCCGGAGCGTCTTGGCCCTAATGAATGGATTGGCTCGGATGACCCTCATTCCATCGACATCCTCGTTGGAACGAGGCATCAGGCCCCATCTACCTCAAAGCCCGAAACCACGGTGCCGCTTGGAAGAGCCCCGCTCGGAGGGAGCGACGCAAGCTGGGCGGGCATCCTTGAGTTCGACGGTCGTCTGGCGAAGGCCGGAGAGCGCGATCAGCTGCCGGCCATGTTGCGTTGACGTGTCCGAGCACCAGGCTCGACCACCATGGTCACTGTTTCGGTGTCTATGGTGCTGGGCGAGTAACCGAAGAAGCAGATGATGCGCTCCTCCGAAGTGCCATTCGAGCATGACATCCGCCGTGGTACGATGCTCGATCGTATCGCGCTTACTCGCCTGCGAAGCATCTCGCCGATCGAGGGCGTCGGCAGTTTGGCGATCAGAGAGAACTTGATCTCGGCATTTTCCCAACGCTTCACCGCCGCCTCCAGAGCAACCTCCGCCCGCTGCTCAGGGCTGAGCCTAGCGGCTCGGGATGCGGCGCCCTGGCGCCCCATCTCGGCTGCAGCTTCGTTCTTTTCAGGCTTGGCCAGGCCGAAGTCTTCCTCGGCCTCGGCGGTCGCGATCTGCATGACGCGAACCGCGTTGCCGATGGCTTCGGCGGGGCGCTTCTGGCCCTTCGGTCCAGGGGGCGTCAGTCGTCTTTACTAGCAAGGCGTCCCACTTCGGCGTCGGTCAGCGCATTTTGCCGATCAAGCAGATACGCTTCAAGATCTCCGCCTGCCGCCTCCTTCAGCTCGGCAATAGAAATCCCCTCGCTGGTAGCCTCGACAGCGCACGCTTCGGCTTGGTCGCGCATTGCCGCCTTAGCCTTTACGTAACCTGGCGCGGTCAGATTGTTCTCCACCCAACCTTCGAGCCACTGGTCCACATCCACGTCGGCCATGTCGTTCTCCTCTTGCTTGGCGCCAAGCATACGCCGACGGGTGGGGCCGCGCGAGGGTACGGGGCGAGAACGCCGGAACGGCTCAAGTAACTTCGGATCTCAAACCGAGACACTACCGCTAGCTCGCGGCATTCTTCTGCATCATCGGCCAATTTTCTACATGGCTTTTGGATTGATTTGGCTCAGAATTTTTTCATTTGGGATTTTCCGCGGTCTATCGGAGCGTTTCCTGGCAGTAAAAACTTTTCCTAACAATTCAGCTGAAATGTAGAAAAAGCTTAACCATAACGTTATATATCTTGCACATCCCGATGGCTTCGGAAAAGGGATATTACTAAATCGATCGTTGTTCTATAATGATCTCGCGCCTCCAAATCTTCTACATCTCGCGTTCCACAGACGGAAAACGCCGTCGCCGTCCGGAGCGACCCGATACTGCCCCTCGTTCGAGAGGTGACGACGCGCGGTCCACGGGCGATCCCCGCACATGTCGATATACCGGTGGCGCTCCGGGCCATGTCTGACGCTGGCATCCGGCACCTATCGGTCTGCGGGACGACGTGACCATCGTGATGCCGTCCCTTTGGGGCGCCGCGCCAGAGGGACGGACCGCGGGCGACGCCGCATGGCGAACACCGGGGTTGGCATCGGGTCGAGTGCCGTTTCCCTCGACCCGGTCGGCCGCCGGCACGGACCGACCGCGGTTGAGGCAAATCAAGGCGCCCCCAGGGAGCGCGGCATAGGTGAAGGGGCGAAAGAGTAGGGCGCCACCATGCCGAAGCACGCCGGACCGGTGCTCGTCGTCGACGATGACGAGGCCGTACGCCAATCCCTGAAGTTCGCCCTTGAGCTCGAAGGCCTCGACGTACGCCTTTACGGGGACGGCGCCGAGTTGCTGCGCGACAGGTCGCTGCCCCCGACAGGTTGCCTCGTGGTGGATTACTGGATGCCGGACATGGACGGGTTCGAGCTCGTCGGGCGCCTGCGCGACCGCAACGTCGACCTCCCCGCCATCCTCATCACCGGCCGGCCATCGGGCGACCTGCAACGACGTGCCGCCCGGGCAGGATTTTGTAGCGTGGTCGAGAAGCCGTTCGAGGACGGATCGCTCCTCGACGGGATCCACGACGCCCTTGCGGCCTCCGTTTGAAAGCGTATCGGCCGCCTCCGTAGAACCCCTTAGGGACGCCCCTTAAGAGAAGCGCCGGAATTTCGCCTCGACGGCGCGGGGCGTAGCCATGGAGCCACGTTCCGACACCCGGAGGCTTCCATGCAAACCGTTCTTGCCACTGCCGGTCTCGCCCCCGTCTTCACGACCGCCCTGCTGAACGACGCCGTTGCGCAGGCCTCCCCCCTCCGGGCCGGAGCCGAGACCCGAGGCGGGATGCGGCGGATCTACGAGGCCGACGCGGAGATCTTCGCCGAGGGTGACCGAGCGACAACCTTCTACAAGGTCGTCACGGGCGTGGTGCGCACTTACAAGCTCCTTTCTGACGGACGCCGGCAGATCGATGCATTCCACCTGCCGGGCGACATCTTCGGCGTGGAGGCCGGCGAGGAGCACCGGTTCAACGCGGAGGCCGTGACCGAGGCCAAGCTGGCGGTCCACCGCCGCGAGCCTCACGCGCTGGCGGGCGACGACGGCATGCTGGCCCGCGAGGTCGTGGCCGCGATGATGCGGAGTCTGGAGCGGGCGCAGGACCACATGCTGTTGCTCGGCCGCAAGTCGGCCAAGGAGCGGATCGCCACGTTCCTGCTCGGCCTCTCGCAGCGGATGGCATCCCGAGGAGCGGCGATCGAGCTGCCGATGTCACGCGCCGACATGGCCGACCATCTCGGACTGACGGTCGAGAGCGTCTCGCGCGCCGTGACCCAGCTGGAGCGCGAAGGCTTGATCGAGCTGCCCCCGAACCGCCGCGCCGTGGTCCTGCGGGACGTGCGCGCCCTGAATAACCTTGCCGACTGACCGCGAGGCGCCGGCCCTAACCCGGCGCCCTTGGCGGGATGTCGCTCCCGATGCAGGCGGCCTGCCCCCTCAACAGCAGCGCCTTGATCCGGTGGTCGCGCACCATCCAGCGCAAGGGACGAAAAACCGGCGACGAGCCGGAAGGATCAAGCCGGAATGCCTTGTCGGCGAGGCACTCCGCCACCGCTTCATGGGTACGGGCGTGGGCGAGGAGATCGTCCACCGGTCGTGATGGGCGGGGACCGGCCGCGCGTCGGAGCGGCCAACCCGGCGAGGCGAAGTGCGAATTGCCCATGGCCTTCAAGGATAAAGCCGGGTCGCGGCCCAGCCGCCCGGGGCTTCCTCGTAGCGCACCCGGTCGTGGAGGCGGTAGGCCCGCTCCTGCCAGAACTCGAACGAGACGGGGGCGACCCGAAAACCCCGCCAGTGCTCCGGCCGCGGCACCCGCTTGCCCTCGAAACGCCGCGCCAGGGCATCGACGTCGCGAAGCAGGGTCTCGCGATTGGCGAGCGGGCGCGACTGGCGACTAGCGATCGCCCCGATGCGACTCTCGCGCGGGCGACACGCGAAATAGGTGTCGGCCTCCTCCGGCGTGACCGGCGCTACCGTTCCTCGGGCGCGGACCTGGCGACGCAGGCTCTTCCAGTGGAAGACGATGGCGGCCCGGGGATTCTCGGTCAGTTCCATACCCTTGGCGGAGCGGTCGTTGGTTAAGAACACGAAGCCACGGGCGTCGTAGGACTTGAGCAGCATGATCCGGACGTCCGGCAGGCCGTCGGCGCCCGTCGTGGCAAGAGCCATCGCGTGCGGGTCATTCGGCTCCGTGCGCTTGGCCTCCACCATCCACGCCTCGAACAAGGTCCAGGGTCTCCCGGCGTCCGTGACGTCGCCCGCGTCGGTCGGATCGCGCGTGCCGCAATCGTCGTCTTCGACCTTGTCGCCGAGTCTCCCCGTCATGATCGCCTCCTGAACGCGAGCGCCCGCGGGGAGCCCTGCCGACACCTGCCCAGCGGATGGACGGTCCGGTGGTCCCTAGCCTTGATCCAGGTCAATGACGGATCGAGCCGCCGCCGGTTCGCTCGGCAGGGGATCCGGAAAGCCCGGGCAAGCGAGCGCGTCGGGCGTTCAGGGAGCCGCCGGGGGAACGGGTTCCGAAGCGGCGCAGCGCGGAGCACGGGATGCCTTCGGAGCGCCGGCCGATAGGGACCGAGGTAACGCGGACGACAAGAACGATCTCGAAGCCCGACGGGGAGGCGATGGATGACAACCCTGTACCTCACGCACATGGCAGGCCTCACCCACCTCGCTCCGCCTTGGCATCCGGAGCGACCGGACCGTATCCGGGTGATCGAGCGCTGCCTGGAGCAGGAACGCTTCGTCGGCCTCGTGCGCGAGCAGGCCCCGATCGTCGCGGAGGACGCGCTGCTCCGGGCCCATGACGCGACCTACGTCGAGGCCGTGATCGCGGGCTTGCGCCAGGGCGTCCTTACGGGGAGGGATGACGACACGCACATCTCCCCCGGCACCCTGGAGGCGGCCCTGCGCAGCGCCGGTGCCGTCGTCCAGGCGGTCGACGAGGTGATGTCCGGGCAGGTCCGCAACGCCTTCTCGGCCATGCGCCCGCCCGGGCACCATGCCGGCCGGGCGCGGGCGGCCGGCTTCTGCTACTTCAACAACGTCGCCGTCGCGGCCCGCCAAGCCCTGGCGGCCCACGGTGCCGGGCGCGTCGCGATCCTTGACTGGGACGCGCATCACGGCGACGGGACCCAGGAGATCTTCTGGAACGATCCGAACGTCCTCTTCTGCTCGCTCCACCAGTGGCCCTGCTATCCCGGGACCGGCGCGGTGTCCGAGCGCGGCGCGTACGACACCGTCGTGAACGTGCCGCTACCCGCGGGCGCCGACGGCGTTCCGTTCCGCGCCGGCCTGAGCACGGCCGTGCTGCCTCGGATCAGGGCCTTTCGCCCGGACCTGATCCTGATCTCGGCCGGGTTCGACGCACATTGGCGCGACCCCTTGGCCGATCTCATGCTCACGGAGGAGGATTTCCGCTGGGCGACGGAGCAGGTCATGGCGGTTGCCGACGACGTGTGCGGCGGCCGCCTCGTCTCGCTGCTGGAGGGTGGCTACGACCTCGTCGGTCTGGCACGGTCGGTCGAGGCCCATGTCGCGGCCTTGCTCGAACCGGCGAGCGCCTGCATTCCGGATCCGGGCGGGACCGCGTCGGGGGCATGGGCGATTGCCTGCACTTGACGAAGGGCCTCCTCAAGGGAGCCGTCCCTGACCGTTCATCCGGCCGGGCCGGACCCGAGCCGGGACACCTTTCGCGCCCGCGGAGGGACGGCCTTGTGCGGCGTTCCGGCCCACCGCCGGCACCGCGGAGATGCGGTGGGCCCTCCTTGCTGGCATGGATTTTCGCATATGCCCCGCGTCGCGGCGGCACATGTCGATGCTTCGGGCTCACGGGCGCCGCTCCCTACGGGCCGTGGTTTCCATTGGCCGGCTCAGAGCTAGGCAAGTGCCATCGTACCCGTCGATCCGGGAAGCCGGACCTCACCGGCTCAAGCCTTGCGCACGCCGGGCTTACCGCCCGGTTCGATGAGGAACCCGATGCCGGCCTCCCCAACGCGCAACGCACGGCGAGCTCTATATCGGACCGCGGCCGGACGTCGGATCCCTCGTTCTCCAGCCGGACGATGGTCGAGACCGAGACGTTCGCCCGCTTGGCAAGTTCCTCCTTCGACAGGCAGGTCCTCCCAGGTAGCCGGCGGCGTACTCCTTGCCGTGGTGCGCTTGCACCACGAACTGCCTAACGGTTCGGGACACCCGGACCAGCTTCGCGGCGTGAAGATCCCCGATCTCGTTCGCCTCGTCACAGTCTGCGACGTCTTCGGCGCCCTGGTCGAGCGTCGATCCTACAAGTCGCCCGTGGCTGGCGATACGGCCTACGCAGTGTTGGAAGGCATGGGCAGCAAGCTCGACCGCGACCTCGCCCTCCGTCGCCGCGGCCGGGACCGACGACGCCCGGCGGGGCTGATGCCGCCCCGGCTCCCTCGCCATCGGCGGAATGCGCAGAATCGTGGCGGGCCCGCCGGGCCCGGCGGTGCAGTCAGGACGCAGGCTGGCTTCGATCCCATGCTCGACGAGCACCGGGGCGTAAACGTCGACGTCAAGAAGCTCTTCCTCGGCACCGGCGGCAAAGCTCAACGGGTGCGCGATCCGGAGCCGCGTCGACGTCGACCCATGGATCGTCGGCGCTGGCGGCATTACCGGTTCCGACGCGCCGGGCGGGCGGTCGCAGCGGACCTCTCCCGCCTCCCGCGGTCGGCGCGTTGCGCTGGATCAAGGATCGGGCGGTCCGCCCGGTCCAATCTGCCCGACGCGAGGCCGGAAGCCGCCCGCGTCCCTTCGCGGGATCCCGAGAGAGGATCCCAAGCGGCCCCGGCCCCCAAGAGGAGCCTTCGCATGTCCCACGTCCCCCATGATCTCGCCGAGGAGTTCCCGGGCCAAGCCAGCCGGATCCGGGCGCTGAGGTGCGCGGACGGCCGGTTCGCCGAGCTGGTAGAGCGCTACCACGTCGTGAACCGCGCCCTCCATCGTATGGAGGAGCGCATCGAGCCCGTCTCCGGGGAGACCGAGCGGACCTCCCGGCTGGAGCGGCTGCACCTCAAGGACGAGATCGCACGCGCGCTCGCCGTGGCCGCCTGAGGAGCGGAGACATGACGCCGGGGCCCGTGCGGGAGGCTTGCCTACCCGCGCGAGTGCCGGCTCCGCCGAAGGCCCCGCCTCCTCCGGGACGGCGTGGCAGCAAGAACGAGGGGCAACGCCCATGATGCACACGGAAGCGCTTCGGCTGATCCCGACGCTGAGACCGGAGGAGTGGCTCACGCTCTGGAGAACGGTCTGGTTCGACTTGCCGGCTGCCCTGGCAGGCGGGCTCGACCGCTCGCGCGACGCCCCGGGCGCCCGGCACGCCAGGATCCCGGATCGGCCAGGTTCCCTTGATTTGGCGAATGGGGCTCCCGGCGCGGGCATGGGCCGCGCGCCGGGGACCATGTGTGTGGGAACCCATACGTTCGGATCCGGAACGTTCGACTCCGACCCTCTCGAAGAACTGCGGGCGGGCTGCTTCGCGTGAGATCGCGCCGCGCCCGAGCAGCCGGAAGCGGTTCTTGAGCTGGATCAAGGCCGGGGCTGCATCCCTCAGGGAAGGTCCGCCCGTAATACTTACACCCGCGCACCGAAGGAGGCGTCCATGTCCATCGCCCGCATCATGGTTTCCCTAGACGCAGGTGCGGCGGCCGCCGGGCGCACCCGCGTCGCCGCGGACCTCGCCGTGCGGTTTGAGGCCGCGCTGACCGGGGTCGCCGCACGCAAGCTCCCCGGCCCGGGTCCCGCGCCCGACCTCGCGGCGGCGCAGGTCTCCTACGACAAGGAGCGCGCCAGGCTGGCCGAGGACCTGGCGCGGGCGAAGGCCATCTTCGAGGAAAGCATCGACGGGCGCATCCGCACCGGGTGGCGCCAAGCCGAGGCCGGGGCAGAGGAGTTTCTTGTGCAGCAGGCGCGGGGCGCCGACCTCGTCGTCGTCGGACGCGAGGCGCGCCGCGAGGATGGGGACGAGATGCGGGCCGATCCGGGGCTGGTGCTGATGGAGGCCGGCCGTCCCGTCCTGGTCGTGCCGCCCGGCCTCGCCAGCCTCCAGGCCGCCCGCATCGTCGTCGCCTGGAAGGACGGGCCGGAGGCGCGCCGCGCGGTCAGCGCGGTCCTGCCCTTCGTCCGGGGTGCCGACCAGGTCTATGTCGTCGCCGCAGGCAGCGAGGCGCGCTTCGAGGGGGCGGAGGAGGTCTCCGACCTGCTGGCCCGACACGGTGCGCACGTTACCACCCACCTGGTGAACGCACCGGCCGGGGACATCGCCGACGAGATCCTGCGTTTCGCCAAGCGCCAGGACGCCGACTTGATCGTGATGGGCGGCTACGGCCACTCGCGCCTGCGCGAATGGCTGTTCGGCGGCGTGACCCGCGACATCCTGCGGGATTCGTCCCTCTGCTGCCTGATGTGCCACTGATGCGCAGGTTACGTGCCGTCGCGGCGGGAGCGCTGGCGCTCCTGCCCTGCCTCCAGGTCGAGCCTGCGGCCGCCTGGGATAGGCAGGTCGAACGGGGACGTGCCCTTGCGCGCCGGGAGTGCTCCCGGTGCCATGCCCTCGGCAGGACGGGTACGAGCCCGCTGCCGCAAGCGCCGCCCTTCCGGTCGCTTCACGAGCGCTACCCGGTTGACGACCTGGCCGAGGCTCTGACGGAGGGCATCCGCACCGGCCATCCGACCATGCCGGAGTTCCGGTTCGACCCGGACGAGGCCGAGGCGATCATTGCCTATCTGAAGACGCTGGAGCGCTAGCGGCGTCAACTCGCCGCCAAACGCTGCAGCCTGTCCGGGTCGAGCAGGCGCACGCCGCCCGGCACGACCAGGATCGTGTGGGCGCGGTCCATGCGGGATAGGATGCGGCTGACCGTCTCGATGGTGAGACCGAGATAGTCCGCCACGTCCTGTCGGCCCATCGGCAGCTCGACCGTGACGGAGCAGTGGCCGGTTCGCGCGAACCGGTCCCGCAGCGACAGCAGGAAGGCGGCGACCTTCTCCTCCGCCGTGCGGCGCCCGAGCAGCAGCATCTGCTCCTGGGCAAGGTTCAGCTCGTAGCCGGCCCGCTCGTGCAGACTCCTGAGGAGATGCGGCTTCGCCTCCACCACGGCGGCGAAGTCGTGGCGCCCGAAGCGGCAAGTCTTCACCGGTCCCAACGCCTCGGCCGATACCGAGTAGCGCTCCTGCAGCGCAAGACCGAGGAAATCGCCCGGTAACGCGAAACCCATCACCTGGCGCCGCCCGTCGGGCAGGAGCCGCGTCAGGCGTAACGCGCCCTCGATGACGTTGAACACCGAGCCTGCCGTTTCGCCCTGACCAAACAAGGCTTGGCCCTTATCGAAGGACAGGTGCTGGCTCAGGACCTCAAGCTCCTCCAGCTCGTCCAGCGCCAACACGGAGCAGACGCTGATCAGCCTGACCTTGCAGTGGGCGCACCCATCCTCAGAGCGTTTATGGCTGCAGACGTGCGCGGACCTCTCGCACGAGCCCGTATTGACCACCATGCCGCCTCCTCGGAGAGCGGGCCGCGTTGTGCAGGCGAGCCCGGTATTCCATCCCAGGACCCAATTGGGGGGACGCGGGTGCTCATGCATTGATTCAGCGCAATGGGGTGCCTGGCTGGCCGTCCGTTGGCGAGGCCACCCTCAGGCTCCGGCCATTCCCGCCGACGCGCGGCAAGCTCCCCCCGAGACTCACGGCATTCAAAGCCCACCACAGCCGAATCAGGCCTACGGCAGCGGCCGTGCGATGAAGCTGACATCGCCGCGGAGAGGAACGGAAAGGTAGGGCGCTTCACCGATCCGCCTCCGGTCTCAAGGCGATGCTGAGTGGCGTACTGGCGCGCTACGCACCCCACCCCCAGCCAGCCCGATGATCGCGGTGCACAGGCCTACAGCTAGCGCACCTCCCTAGCGCGCCGCCCACCGCCGCAAGGCAGGCAGGCGTCCACCGGCTTGGACCTGGTTTGGCGCCGCCTGCCGCAGGTGCGTCCGATCGTTCGCGAATTGGATATTTACCCACCTCGCGGGCGCGGGCCGGATTACCTGGCCCCGTCCTTCCGGGTCACCGCGCCCATGGTGACCCGAGCGCGTAGGGGGTTAAAGTCCGGCGCGGACCGAAACCTGGCGCTCGAACCGCGCGATCGCATGCAAGCCGGCCCAAAGCTCGACGACGTCCTCCTCCTCGACAAGCTCGTGCGCCAAAAGACGCGCCTCCTCGTCGGAGGAGGCCCATAGCGGCACCATGCCGGAGATGCGCCCGTTCCGCGCCACGAGAAAGGCTCGGTAAGCCTGCGTCGGCGGATGAGCCGACGTGAAAGCCGTGGAATGACGGTTCGAGATCTCGGTCATCGGCCTAACCCGTGCGACACGTCGGAGAGGCTCCTGTCCGCCTTGGGCTTGCCTCAGCCGTCGTTGGAACGTGGAGCGGGATCCAAGGTCCCATGACGGCGGCTCCGCGGCGTTGATCCAGGTCATGGCACCCCGAGCAGGCCTCCAACTTCATTAGTCCCGCATCGACATTCGATCGGAAGTAGAAGGCGCGCTGTTGCAAGCACCGCAGATGGTCGCCTTCGTCCTCGTCCGTGATGCCGGAGTGGCTGAGCGTTCGACATTAGGCAGTCCGGCCACCGCTCCTGACGTCGTCCTCTAAGAAGGACAGCGCCTGAGCCAACGGAACGCGGACGCGGTCTTTGGCGGATGAAGTCGCGCTCCGAACGATCCGGCTCGCTGACCTTGGGATGAACCACGGATCCTGCACCGCAGGGCCAAGCCCAGGTGCGGGAATCATGTCGCCAGCCTCCGGTGTCCTGCCATGCCGGAGGATCCCTGCCACCTCGGCTCCCCGGACAATGTCCGGGCGTCCGCAAGGCATGCCTTTGGCGCTGCCTGGCCCGGCAATTGATGCAAATCAAAGCTTGGGCACGATCGGCTTCCTAAGCGCGGCGGGAGATGGTCCTACGCGAGGCAATCGGCCAAGCCATGGCCGCGATCCCATCATCGATGCACATGACGCCGGCAGAGGTCAGCCTGGGCCTGACGCTGCTCGTCGCAGCTTTTCTCTGCTTCCTGGTGTCCGCCTGCACTGTGGATGCGCCATTTGGCGTCCACATGGCCGTTCTCGCGCTCGCCGCGATCGCGGCTTTCGTCGCCATCCTCAAGCGTCATGAGGTCCGGCCGACGAGGCTCCGCCGCAGGTCGTTGGGGGCAGGCCGAGTTTCAACCTCGCACGCCGGCTTGAGAAGATCGGCTCGACCAAGCCACCCTCAAGTCGCTCGCCGCCTACGTCCACGGCCTGGGTCGCGTCAGTGAATGTCGTTTTGGGAGGGGCGGCTTCATCTCGGTGCGATCAGGAGGAAACTAGGGCGGACCTCGGCGATCCTTAGATCGCCGTGCCGATACTTCGCCCCGTAATGCGAGGGTCGGTCTCGCTTCAGGTCCGGCGGACCGCCCCTGGACCGGTTCGTCATGAAAGGCTTGACCGGTGGCCCAACCATGCGGAGGGCACATCGGAGAGAAGGAAAGTATTGAGGATGAGCCATCACGACTCTGATAGTCCACATAACGTTCACGATTCGGATGCGCTGCCGTTTTCCGCCCGACACTTGCTCGACGAGATCGCGCGCGCCCTGAACATCACGACGGCGCTCCCCTCGGCGGTGGTCGAAGCCGGTTCGCCGGACGGCAGCGGATTGGCACCTTTGGCGCAAGCCTCGTTGCTGCTGCAGGCATTCATCAATATCTCGGATCCGGAAGCGCGAAGGCGCTGTCTCGACTTCGTCAGGGAAGAGGCCGCCAAGGAGCAGGTGCGAGACTAGCGCACCGTTGACAAGGCGACGCGCCTCTCCGTCCCGCTGGTTCACGCCGCGGCCGCGCTGATGACCGTCCCGCGGTCCGCGCCGGTGCAGGCCGGCACGCGGCGCTCCTCGACGCCGTCGCCGTCCTGAGCGTACCTGCCCCTGCGCTCTTGGGTTCGCGATCCCTGCCGTGCAGGTCGTGGCGACCGGTGTCTTGCTGCCGGGGCCGCCCATCGACGGCACGGTCCTGGAGCGTTTCACCGTGGTCGATGCGGTAGTGCTCGACAGAACCGTCACGCTGACGATGCCGGAACCGACCTCGGCCTCCAGGCCCGCACCTGGACCCGCCACGGCGAAGTGTTGGCACGCCACGCCACCGGGATGCCGGTCCAAGCCAAGTTCCTTGCGTTCCACGACGAGCCGTTCCGGAGCGAAGCCTGGTTTCCCAAGATACCCCGGAGCTTTGCGGATCCGACATCCGAGATCCACGCCGCGACAACCGGCTCAGGTCAAGCGGCGCCATTCGGCTTCATCGGCGTGGGACCAGATTTCCGTGCCTCCGTCGACGAGGAGATCCTGACAGCAGCCTGCGACGCCTAGCTCGTGCGCCTGTTCGTCCCGGAGTCGGCTCAGCCATGCAACCCTCCGCAAGGACTGGGCGGCGGATGCCCCGACCACGACTGCGGAGGACAGCAGCGGCGGCGCATCCCACGGCCCCGCGGACGAGGCTTGGGTCCCGAAACGCCGGGCCGGCTCCCTCTCTCGCCGGCAGCGAGGCCAGCCCAGTCGAACCCGGCTTCCTGGTAGGCACGGTGGGCGCTGCTCGACTGGCGGCGCAAGAGGTCATCGGCCGGTCCGGCTGAGTCGGCCTTGGACGGGCAGAGAGCGCGCAGATCTCGGAAGGACCCCGCTTAGCATCGGCTCGCGCGGCGCCCGTCGCGCTCAGCAACCAGGAGCGCCGCTTGAGGTCTCCGACATGCCGCCGTTGCAGTTCGCGCCGGATGTGCTCCCTAGCAAACTCCCGCAACGGAGCCTTCGCCGGTTCGCGCCCGGGCTCTCCATGGCATGGCCCGCGGAAGGGGCGCTCGGAGGCCAGCGGCGCCGTATCATGCCAATGGCCGAAAGGGTCGGCATGGCCGGCGTGTAGGTAGCTATCCCTCATTGCTCGCTTATGGATCCCGGCGGTCCCTCGCCGCAACGCTCCCTGTGGCGATGAAGACCGAAGTGCCGGGTGACGCTTCCCGATAGCAGGCAGTCGGAACCAGGAATCCGATATCCCGGCAAGGGACGCGGGATGCCGCCTTGGCAAAGGGTCTGTCAGGCCCGGCCGTGGAGGGGCTCGCGGCGCCCAGGGGCGGAAGGGTGGCACCTCGACGACCGCGGCCCCGCAAGCGGCCATCAAGGCGCGCAGCAGGTCGACGCACTCCTCCGCCTGGGCTCGGGTGAGCAACCCCGCGCGGCGGAACACCTTTCCGGAGGCAGGCGCGGCCACGACGGCGAATCGCCCGTCCGGCATGTCGACGATGCTGCAGCGGACCGGCCTTGCCATAACGGTGCGGCTCCTCAGACGCCTGTGAGGCGCCGCGTGTTGTCAGCGACCAACTCGCGGTAGCGAGCAACGATCTGATCGTGCGAGCCTCCGGCCATAAGGGTATTGGCCGCCTCCATCGCCGCGACGACCTTCTCGCCCACCATCGAGATCATCTCCGACCTGGCCTCGGCCCCGCCCCAGGCGATCCGCATCAGCCGCAGCTCGATGACCCTTTGCGCCTCAATGGCGAGCAGGAATGCGGCACAGAATGGATTGAGCATCGGGGTCTCCGGGCAAGCACGAAGGGACGGGTAACGCAAACGACGAGGCCTTGGTGCCATCGGACGGCCGCTAAGCGAGGGCGTGGGACAAACCGGTGCGAGTTCGTGGGAATGGCATGGATGCTCTCGTGCCCGACGACCTCTGGGCGGTGGTCGAGCCGCTTCTGCCGCCTGGGTCCAAGAAGCCCAAAGGTGGCCGGCCGCCTGCCTCGGATCAGGCGTTGGCAGGCATCATCCGGGTTCTGCGCACAGGCATGCAGCTGCACGCCGACAAGGCATACGGCCATTGCCGTTGTGGGCACGATTGCCGGGCGCGCAGCATCACGCCCCGAATCGCGCGCCGCCGCATCGAGAGCAGCGAGGGCTCTGCCCTTACCGATGCATCGTGGAGCGGGCGCTGGCGTGGCTGGCCCGCTTCAGCCAGCACGCCGTCCGCCACGAGCGCAGCGCCGAGATCCACCTCGACCTCAGGACGCCCGCTTGCGCCATCAACTGCAGAACGCAGGCAACCCGGCTTCGCCCCTGACTCTAAGCTGCGGGGCTTCTCCGTGACGATGGCTCGAATGCGAACGGTCCGAGGAACGCTCCGTTATGCACGAAAGTGTCGGGGCCGCCGGCATGCTCGACCGAAAGCGCTCCCAGGCGTTTGTCCGGGGTGACTGAGCAGCGAGAACGAAGCCTGGATACGCCAGCGAGGAACCTGTCCCCCGGTCTCGCGAGGCGACTCTGCACGACCCGCACGTGGATCGGCTTAGGCGTCCTCGTGCCCATCGCGGTATGCTCGTCGTCTCAGGCGTGGTGCTCCTCGAACTGCGCCGAGAGGCCTGGGACAAGGCCGGGCAGACCTCGATCGACCTGCTGCAGGTCATCGAACGCGACATTGCCCGCAACGTCGAGATCTTTGATCTCTCCCTACAGGGAGTCGTTGAAAGCCTGCGCACGCCCGGCATCAATGCCATTGGCCAGGCGATGCGTCAGTTGGTCCTGTTCGACCGCGCTGCGACCACCCGCGACATGGGCGCGATGTTCGTTCTCGACGAGCACGGCGACGTCACCGTGGACGCGGGCGCCCTGCAGCCCCGCAGGGCTGACCTGACCGGTCTTTTGGACCGAGCCGATTGAGAGGCTACTGCATGGCCGCTGCCATGGGTAGCCGGAAGGCCAGATCCGGGTAGCTGACGGGCGCGGGTGGCCGATAGCCAAGCGACGAATGC